>Ga0209081_1000758_pt1 | contig 19478 bp, 20 predicted proteins | sample GOMGulsemesocosm_4_FD_184636 | JGI IMG/M metagenome (GOLD analysis project Ga0209081, IMG submission 184636) | Methane-oxidizing microbial communities from mesocosms in the Gulf of Mexico - GOM15B Gulf of Mexico (SPAdes) (version 2) | ecosystem: Environmental > Aquatic > Marine > Cold seeps... | reverse complement strand
GTTAGCCTCCAGTTTATATTGTTTAACACATATATTATGGCTCTGGTTTTACTAACCCACGAATCTGGAGGCTAGCACCTCGTGGGAGTCATTATGTCTATAATCAAAGTCAAAAGGAGTGTTAATTGTACCAGCTGTATTATTATCCATTAAATGCCAGCATGGCACCTCATTTTATGCTCGAAGAGCTGAAAGTGGATTTCGAATTAATCACTGTAGATAGAAAAAGTAACGCACAAAAATCTTCTGATTATTTGGCTTTAAACCCTGCTGGTCGAATTCCTACTTTAATTGATAATGGCTTTCCTATTTTTGAAAGTCCTGCGATTTGCATTCATTTAGCAGAAATGAACCCTTCTTCGAATTTAATACCTAAAGTAGGGGATAAAAATAGAGCGTTATTCTTTCAATGGATAATGTACCTAACAAATACAGTTCAAGCTGAACTAATGGTATATTTTTATCCTAATAAACATACAACAGACGATAAATGCATTGATAGCATTATTGAAGCACAAGAAGAAAGAATAACAGGTATGTTCAAATTGCTCGACCATGAGCTTGAAAATAAAGATTTTCTTATTGGCCAATCAATCAGTGCCTGTGATTATTTTTTATTTATGTTAGCTGTTTGGGCTGATGAATTTAAAAAACCACCGTTAGCATTTACTCATCTATCTAAATACCTTTGTAAATTAGCTAAGCGTGATGCAATAATTAATGTGTGTGCAAAAGAAAAATTAAGCCTACTAGATTATCAGTAAACTCCTTATAACAAGGCAATTAAGCAGGAAAATTTGCAGCTGGCTGTTTTCACTGCGTTCAACATTTTAGCCAGCTATAAATTCCCTCTTATAGAGGCGTTAGCGATACAAGATCTAATCCAATCAGTCTAATTAGCTGTAATAGCTAATGTCTCGAATGTGGTAAAAGTTAGCATTAACCACTCAATTAAATTGAATTACTAATATAGGAAACGGGTAGGGCTAATTTATACAGATATTATTCACAGAAAATGTGCATAACTTTTAATAGGGTTGGGTAGGGTGCCTACTTTGCAATAAGGCACCTGAGTAGCTTAACTGTTTAAAAATATTGTCAAAGAGCAACATCAATCAGCAAGGTAAAAATTCGAGCTCAGCTCTCCACCCGTTATCTTTAGATACATAGTGTTATGAGTATGGGGCATATATGCCTTTACCCAGAAAGGCCCTGTTTTATTTACTTCAAAAACTTCCAGAACTATACCTGGTTGTAGTGTACTAAACCTACTTGGACACTCTTGACCATAGGTCCAATTTGACACCTTGATTTCATTGATGCTCAGTCTGACGCAGATCTTTGTTCCGACATCCATTTTAACAACGCCTTGCATTACTTTGTTCGCCATAATTTTTCCCAAAATGTTTTGCTAGCTATTTAAGCTGTGCATTAAATTAAACTCAGTAGACTGATTCCAATCTTTCATTCATTGACTAAATTCCTCTAATTCTTCTGGAGATAATGTGTCAGTATATTCTTTTAATTCATTATCATCTAGATCGTAGATGAGAAGGAAGCCGTCTTTAATCCAAATAGTCTACTGTTCATTTTAAGCGGCCATAAAAGTATTGTGGTCAGTTAAGTATTAGATAACACTGAATGGATTTGAAAAACAGCAATAAACTTGTATGGAGTCGAGGATACTCTATCGTATAATATACAAAATTAGCGTCTTTAAAGAGAACAATATGTCAAAAGCAAGTGCAGTACATATATTAGTGAAATCGGAGAAACTTGCGCGAGAGATTATAAAACTTCTTGCTAAAGGAGAACCTTTTAGTAAATTGGCAAAAAAGTATTCAATATGTGCTTCTGCCAAAAGAGGAGGGGATCTAGGTGAGTTCAAAAAAGGACAAATGGTTAAGGGGTTTGATGATGTTGTGTTTAAGAAACCTTTGTTGAAAGTCCATGGGCCAGTAAAAACAAAATTTGGTTACCATGTTATTAAAACACTTTATCGAACTTAACCATATCAGTGCAGATAAAAAATTTAACAATGAGCAACGCTATTGACTATATTGGTTATTAATTTAGGTGTAAGTGTTACTTTATTGCTTGTTTTAGCCAACAATTTTTTGCCTATTATTAATGCGTTATAACCAAAGTGCTCAATGGAGAGAAGGTTTTTAATGAAAAAATTATCAATTTTTACATGTTTCTTGGTGATAGTCGTTTTACTTACATATTCAATTACGCCATCTAAAAAACTATTTGAATTGGGAGTTTCTGCTGAGCGTACCTTAGCAGGGTTAAGTTCGAATAAAGTAGAGATTGATGAAGGTAATATAGCTTATATTGAAGGTGGTAAAGGCGAAGTACTTATTTTATTACATGGCTTTGGCGCGAATAAGGATAACTGGGTTCGATTAGCTAAACATTTAACAAAAGACTATTACATAATAGCGCCTGATTTGCCGGGCTTTGGGAACAGTTTTAAAAATATCAACCTGAATTACGATGTGGATTATCAAGTGGCTAGACTAAATGCATTCATAAGCAAATTAGAAATAACTAAATTTCATATAGCCGGAAATTCAATGGGAGGTTACATTGCTGGAAATTATGCAGCTACATATCCTGAAAAAGTTATGAGTTTATGGCTTTTAGATACTTTAGGGGTTGAATCTGCACCTAATAGCGAAATGTTTAATAATATGTTGAAAGAACAAAGACCAATGGTGCTAGCGAGTAATAAAAATGAGTATGAGCAGCTAGTTTCATTTGTTTTTGAATCCGTTCCTTTTATGCCTGATTTTGTAATTTCTGAACTGGCAAAAACAGCTGAAAAAAATCATTCTCTTCACTCTCAGATATTTTATAATATTCATAATATTTCAAAGGGTAAAGTCAGCTTTTCTTCACCATTAGATGTGAAGCTAAGAGAGTTTACAAAGCCAGTATTAATTACTTGGGGAAGTGCAGATAGGGTTCTTCATCCAGAGGGCGCCCCAATTCTTTCGTCTGTCATACCCAAAGCAAAATTTTATATTATAGATGGCATTGGACATTTACCTATGATTGAGGATCCAAAGACCACAGCAGAACATTTTATAACATTCAATTCTCGAGAATAAGGTATAAAATAATTTTCAGATGACTGCACGTTCGATGCAGTCGCTGAACTTGAATTATAAATTGCTGATCCACCAATGGGTTATAAACTGCGATCCGAAATCACTATATCTAGCAGTCACCGGTTATGAAGACTTTAAATTACAGTAACATCTATTACAACAAAGTGTTTATTTCAAGAAATCTCTTTATGGGCAGACTGATATTTTCTCATTAATTTATCACGTTTTTTCTCCAGCACATTTATTTTTTCAAAATCGCCACCGGTCACTTGCAGTAATCGCTTGTCCATCATTTTAAACCATAACAAGGGAATGTAAGCGACAACATACATGCCAAAATAACCACTTGGCAATGTAGGTAATCCGCTAAAGTGGCGCAACGACTGATAGCTGCGCGATGCATTGGCATGATGATCTGAGTGTCGTTGCAAGTGGAATAGTGCCCAGTTTGAGAAAATATGATTACTATTCCAGCTATGATGTGGTCGCGGACGTTCATAACGTCCGTTTGGAAGTTTCTGTCGTAATAAACCATAATGTTCGACATAGTTGGCAGATGTTAGCTGCCACATAGACCAAAAGGCACAAATGATTAAATATGGTACAACACCTGAGCCTAACCATATAATTAGGCTACCGAAAAGACCGAAAGTCATCAATATTGCTTGCAAGAATTCATTGTCTCTTGACCAAGCAGAATGACCGGCCTTTTTCATACGCATTTTTTCTATTTTATAAGCACGTAAAATTGCCCCTGACAACTCTCTTAAGGCAAAAAAATATATGCTTTCACCCATTTTGGCTGAGGCTGGGTCTTCTGGTGTAGCGACGTGTTTATGGTGGCCGCGATTATGTTCTATGGTAAAGTGACCGTATGCAGCAGGTGCTAATACAATTTTAGCCAACCACTTATCAAAATTGTTCTTTTTATGACCTAGTTCATGGCCGATATTTAAACCGTGCCCACCTATGCTTCCTGCCAACAGAGCAACCCCTATATAGCCTGAAAAACTGAGTTGATTACTAGAGACAAACCAAGCGCAAAATATAAAAGCCCCTATGACTACAGGGACGTTCAGCCGGGCGATTAAGGGATAAAATGGATCCGATTCAAGTAAGGGGATGACAGACTCTGGAGGGTTACTGTTATCTTCTCCCATCACGTAATCAATAATAGGAAATATGATGTAGACTAAAATAAAAAACAACCAGAGAAAAAACTCATGGTCAAAAACCAGATATAACAAAGGACCTGCTACAGCTGCACCGGGTATCAGCAGAGAAAACCACCAAAAGTAACGCTTGTTATCCACATAAGTAGTGCCATCACTGGCAATAAAAGTACTAGCCCTGCTCATTATACTCTCCACAGTATTCATTTTTCATTCTTAAAGCACTGAAAGTGCGATTGGCTATACAAAACAAACGTTAACCTAACATTTATTCGTAATAAGGTGGCCATATCACCTTTTCGAATTTCTAGTTAAACATACAATACATAGAAGATAAACATATTGAATATCTAACTAGCTCTATGGTAAATGTCTTAAATAAATAGTTTAGACTTATTTTTACTGGGATTAAATATGGAAGGGTTCTCGGATCTCGGAGAGTGAAGATCGCTCTAAACCAACACTAAGCTTTTTAAATGACTTATATTTTTTACATGTCAATCTTGTTGATGGTACCCAATGCTACTGCAACTAATTTCTCGCCTTCATCACCTAAAACATAGATTTTACAATCACATGTAGCTTGTCTTTTTCCCGATGATAAAACAGTAGAACGAGCTATTAACGTTTCACCTATTGCTGGTTTAACATAATTAATTTTATACTCAGAGGTGACACATTTCCCTAAAACTGAGGCGGCTGAAAATGTTATACAATTATCAGCGATATAACTTAAAACACCACCATGTACGAATCCATAATTTTGCTTAAGATCATCACGGATAGTTAACGTTAATTCAGCTTTACCTTCTTCGAAGGCGATTAGTTCAGCTCCGAGTAATATACTAAATGGTTGTTCTCTTAATATTTTCTTTCCGTAGTCTAGCATAAAGTACCATTCCTATTTGAAAATCATCGCCCTAATAACTGGCAAAAAGTTGTTTGCTAAAAAGTTGAACTGAGTGAAAACAGCCAATTGTATTTTATTCTGCTTAAAGTTCTTGTTATGTGCAATTACCTGACAGACCATAAGTTTTTGACCATAGCTACTCCTTTAGGATCGTAAATAGCTAGTTTTACCTTTTCATATGGAAAGTAATCTCCACCTACAAAATACATTGCAGATAGTTCAGCAAAATACTCTAAATTGTTTTTGATAGCGTAAGCTTCAGGTTTAATGCGATTCTTATAGTCTTTAACATTCGTGTATAATTTTTTTGCCTTAGCATTTTTCCATGGCTTTAATATTTTTGCGTACTTATCTGGCCAGTGCATTATATGCCAAGCATGAGATAACTCATGGGTTAATGCTTTTTTTGCCCACATATCTGTTAAATACATTAAATTTTCTGCGCTATAAATAACGACTGAATGTTCCCATTGATTATCATAATGGAGCCTTTTGTTAGTTTCACCTCGTCTAACAAATCTCATCCCACTTTTTTTCCCTCCCTGTGGTGAATCACTACCCCACATCAAAAAAATTTTTAAGGTTTTGAGTTTTCGCAAAGAGGTATAAGGTAACTTTTGTTCAATTGAATTTAATGTTTTTCTTAACTTACGCAAAGAATCTTTAGCTAGCTGAGGGTTTGACCTTTCCATACTAGCTTCATAAAAGATATTCCAATCACCTTTTACATTAATATAATCACGAGATGGGACTCTATAACCTACTTCTGCGTGCACTAACGCCCCAGAAAAAGACAATATTAAAAGTAAAACAAACTTCAAAACACACTCCTTTGCACATAATGCCCTCGTTAAGGGGCTTTTTTATAGTTTGCTCAGATTATATAGCGCAGCAGAACCGAGTAAACTGTGAAATTATCCGTTTTAACTGCTTATAGTTCGTTTAATTTAGCCAAGCAATTGAAGCGATAATAAGAGCATAAAAAAATATACCTACTACGTAAGGTATGAGATAGCCGTTGTTAGACTTACCTTTTAATTCTTTATATTCACTATAATTATGTAATTGATATTTTAGTAAACCGAAAGAAATTATACGTAATACACCTGCTCCGGTTATATACAGAATAAAATCAAAAGCCAAAGCTACAAATAGATTAGGTATGAACTCAAGAAGTATACTCATTCGATTATCCTGTTGGCATAAATATAACAGCTTATCATTGTTATAAATAAAAAATATCATTAAAAATCAAACGAAACAACATTAAAACATGAAGATGTTAACGCGATGAGAACAGACGGTAGTGATTATCTATTGATAAAAGTGTTTTCTATTTTTACAGTAAAATTTTCTAATGACAACAAGTATTATAATGCGGTCGTAATTGTAATGATGCATAAGTTATAAGTACCATTTGCCTTTATTATAATCAGTAGGCTTATTGATACAATATTTGTTGCAATAAAATGGAAAAAAAACAGTCTTCATCTATAATAAATTCCAAATTACCCCAATATTTTCATATGTTCTGGCTTAACTGGAACTATCAAATAACCGGAGTCAACAATGAGTAATAGATTAAAGATAGCCAATCAATTTTTTGAATCATGCGAAACAGGAAAAGGCTGGGATGCTTGCAAAAATTACTGTCATTCTAATGCTACTTTCTCTGCACAAACGACAGCACTTGCTGAGATAAATACACTTGAAGCATATACCGACTGGATGAAAGGCTTGCTTACACCAATACCAGATGGGAGCTATGAGTTAAAGTTCTTTGCTGAAGATAAAGAACGCGATTGTGTAGCTGCTTTTGCTGTATTTCACGGTACCAATACTGGCCCAGGAGGCCCAGAACCAACGGGTAAAACAGCAGAAGCAGATTATGTTTATGCGATGCAGTTTGAAGGTGAACTCATCAAACATATGACAAAAATCTGGAACGATACGATTACCCTTCAACAATTGGGATGGGCATAAGTTAACTAACGAAAGAAGGTACCTGACAAACAGCAGCTACCTCAAAGCGGTCTATTTTTAATGTTAAATTGCGGCTTTGTATGGTCAACTTTAAAGCGAGCGATATAATTGTATTAATTGCTGTAGAATTAGGTAAAACGCGGAATTAACACTTCCTATACTCTTTGGACAGTAAATTGATAAAGGAGAGTTTCTTATGCAAATGGAATTTGATGTTTTTAAATTGTGGCTCACACTAGCCAATTTAAGTGCAGCGAATAATATAACCTATGCAAGGGGTACAGCACCCGGTGTCGGAAAAATCCATAATTTGGATACTGAAGTTCCCACATTGCAACAAAATAGCGCCCAGATGGATTGTTCAGGGTTCATCACTTATGTGTTGTACCAGGCCACTTTACGTCATGTGAAGATGTCCGGCGGCACGATGAGCCAGCAAGAATATCTGAATGACCATGATTACCGCGAGTATCGGGGTAGTGAATTTGCCACGCTTAAGGATTTATATTCCAATGTGGCCGGGAAAATTGACGATACGGTTCGCATCGGGTTTCGGGCAACCAACCTAGCGCTAAAAAGAGCCACCTCAGGCGGGGGCAGTGGTCAAAGTGGAGTGGGTCATGTCTGGCTGACCATCAACGGGATGACCTTTGAATCCACCACAAAGGGGCCCAATAACGGCCCAGCATCTTTCCCATTTTTGGCCCGCACCAATGACGTTGATGCGTATTATTTGCTGGGTTCTGCGCCCGGTTTCAGTTCGATCTGGAACCAAGGCACTCCCTAACAGTGATATCTAAAATTAAAAAAGCTAACACTTATTATGTGTGAGCGTGCTTTAATTGCTTTATTTCACGTTAATCATTTGCCCAGGAATAGCGGTCATCAACGGAGTTAATTGATCCACCATCGAGGAAAACCAATAATCTTTATTCTCTGGAAGTATAAACACAGGCATTCGTTTGTGATATTCAGCACACTTTTGATTAGGCGTGGTTGTAAGTGTAATTAGTTCAGTAATTTCGTGCTTAAATAGAATGCCAGCCATATATAATGGCTCTTTATCATGATGGTTAAAATAATATTTAACTTTTTTTCCGTCTTCAGTTCGCCATTCATACCAACCGTTACATGGCACTAAGCAGCGCTGATGTTGAAATGCTTGTTTAAATGTTTGTTTGGTTGTCACGGTTTCAGATTGTGCATTGATCAGTAGTCTCTTTGACCAAGCAGGTTTGATACCCCAATGGGCATTTATTTGTTGGTAACCTTTGTTGCTCGTGGTGATTGTTGCTGCAACTTGGCTAGGGCTAAAGTTATCGTTGGATTCAACACTAAATGAGGTATTAAACAATTCACTAACAATAGGACTAATTTTATCTGAAACACTAAATCGACCACACATACATTTCTCAATATAAAGTATCCACAGCAATTGTGTATAATTTTCCTAGGTGCACAGGTTGCTCTAAACCCATATAGTATTTAAAAAAATTACTTTTAACAAATAGTAAACTATAACTGCTCTGTATTTATGCAGCTTGTTTTGTTTTTTATAGCGAACGATGACTGTTTAAGTACTAATGAATTCTACGATTTATACATCAAAACCGATTGTTATTTTGGTTCCTTCTTCAACAGCAGATTCAACATTAATATTTCCGCCATGCTCTTCAATGATACTAAAAGAAATAGCCATACCTAGTCCTGTACCACTGCCTACACCTTTAGTGGTATAGAATGGTTCAAAAATACGATTGATAGTTTGTTCTGTCATACCACGGCCATTATCTTCAAAGGTTATAATGAGTCGCTTGTTATGTTGGGCTGTGCTGATAATAACTCTCCCTTCAAATTTGCTTTTAGAGGATTTTTTATGTTCAATTGCTTGACAAGCATTGATGATAATATTCATAAACACTTGATTAAGCTTTGAAGGAAAACACGTAAATATAGGCTTATAGTCAAACTGTGTTCCAATGTCCAATGAATCATATTGAGTTCGTATTAAATGCACCGTTGAGTTGATTAAATCAGTAACCTGCACTTGTGCTTGTTTGGAATCATCAATTCGAGCAAAGGTGCGTAAGTCTTCCACAATAGCTTTAATACGCGTAGTACCTTCGGATGCTGTTTTGGTTAATTCAATTAATTTAGTAAACTGCTCATCAAAAGATTGTAATACTTCAGGCTCAGCTTTATCTCCTCCCGCTAATTGCTTTAAGAAAGCTTTTATTTTTATAATTTCATCATGCATCATATAGGAAGCAGCATGGGCAAAATTAGTTGGGTTATTAATTTCATGGGCAACACCTGCGGTCATAGTACCTATTGAAGCCATTTTACTTGATTGAATTAATTGCTTTTGAGTGGCGAGTATTTCTTTATTTAATATTTCTATCTGAGTTAATTTATCAACCTCTTCTGTACGATCAAATCCAGCTAATAAAACTAAATTTTCAGGCTCTGATTCCACAATCCTAGCCCAAATAGTTACTGGAATAATTTTGTTATTTTTAGTTAAAAGAGAGCATGAAAAATTTTCGATTAATAGACCTGATTTAAGCGTGTTAATAATAAATAATCTCTCATTCTCATAAGGCCAAATATTTAGGTCATATGAAGATATTCCTAATATTGATTTTTTAGAATAACCCATTACGGTTTCGAACATATCGCTAACGTGATGATAAATACCATCTTTTATTGAAGTTAGAGTGATGACTATCGGCATAGTGCTGAGTACATGTTCAAAAAGTCTTTGAATATTATTATTAGAATTTTGCTTATTTATAATCTCTGTAGAGTCGAGTAAAGATACCATAACCGCAGTATCGTTGTTCCATTCTATTGATGAAGTTTTTACATCTACCCATAACAATTTGTCTTTCTTTGTCACAACTCTTACCGTGTAATAACGGTCATTTTGATCACGTTTTTCTACTCGGTCATTGTGAGATTTTAATACTCGCTCAATATCTTCATGATATACACGCCCCATCAAACCTTCTTTTTCAATCATGCATTCATATTCTTCACCAGAAGAAAACTCGAATAAAGACAAAAAATTTTGATTGTAAAATAATGGAGTCTCTCCATCATGAACCAAAATCGCTTCCATAGTATTTTCTAATATTGAAATCACTTTTTGCGAATTCATTTTCTCTCCATCTCAACTGTTTTATTATTTTTAACATTTATCCTCTAAAGCTTTCCTTGAAAAAACCATCAATAAACAAGGCTTAACTTTGTGGTATTTCGTAACCAAATAAAGCGCACTTCTATGTCAATATTTTCATATTCTCCAACGTGTTTTATGGCAGGTTAAGTTGAACTAAAGCACTAGAGCAGCATGTTAAGACGCTTATTTTTCTACAATTTAAGGAGTGTCTTGATGTTGAATATTTAGTCATACTTTGACTAAAGCCCATGGTGGTAGTTCTTGGTTCATATTATCGTTATTGAATTTATTCGCATGCAGTTTAACAATAGCCAATAAAAACAGATAAACCAAATTAGCGATGAAATTTATAATGGTTCCTTTACGTTAGTCATTTATTCTGAACAAGAGGCTTAGATGGCTACTTCATTGAGTAAAGCAGAGAAGATAGCTTTAATTTATATATACAAAGACCACCACGAATAAGTTTATTGTGGTTGTTCGTTTAATAGTTCAACAATGTTTTATATTAGTCGACGAATGGATAATGTACTTGTTAATCATCAATAGCGATGCTCAAAAGGCACACTTGAAAGAGTTCGGTATTGATAAGCGTCACCTTTATGGGACGCTTGAATATTTGGTTAATAGTCCGTTAAGTTACTTAAAACTAATTGCTCACATTGACTGTAGGTATTGTCGTAAAGGGCTTGATTCCAAATTCAGGATAAACTTCACTAGGGAAATAAATTACACCACCTTTTGACACCATAGATACAGTCTTGATCGCCCTAAGGTCAGATATTGGGTCGCCAGGCACTAAGAAAAAGTCAGCAAGTTTGCCTACTTCAATACTGCCAAGTTGATCACCATAACCTAAGTAATTAGCCATGTCATATGAACCTCTGCGCAATACTTCAGCATTAGACATTCCTATCTTTTTAAATAATTCTAACTCTCTATGCAGTTCAAAAGCACCACCTAGATCGGTACCCGGAACTAGAAAAATACCTTTTTTATGCATCAATGCGAGTGTTTCAATAATTTTATCAAAAGCCAATCGGTAGGCGATATCTTCCTTCTGATCAGCAACATTTAATAAGCCGACTTTCGCATTTCTTTGAACACCGACTGGCATATTGTCGATATAATCTTTTGTGCCAATGCGAGTCTCACCATTTCTAGCCGTCAAGCCAAACTCATGAATGACAATGGTGGGATCAACGGCTATATTTTTTTCGACCATGGTGTTTAAGGTATTCTGCACTTTGTCGCTATTAAGATCCAAGTCAACAAAACGTTTCATTCCAGTAATGCGATAAAGCGTACGGGTATCTTCATCCCGATCTAGTACCCAACTGAGCATACCTTGGTTTATGTGGGTGATTTCGTCGTACCCGGCGGCAATCATTTCATCAACGGTTGAGAATGCAGGAATATGTCCAGTTACTCGCAATCCGTGTTTCTTAGCTGCTTTTGCCATGGCTGGCACCCACTCACCATTAATCGAACTGTATAGCTTGATTTGGAAATATCCGCCTTTTTCACCATACATATTAACAAGATCAACGGCTTCTTGTTCAGTCGAAGCTATTTCACCAGTTGCATTTGAAAACTCACTTTTTCCTTCGATAAAGCCACTTTTAGTTATACGCGGACCGATGATTTGGTTGCTTTCAATTTTTTCGATTAAAGGGTTTAGTATTTCTATCTCATTGCCCATGTCTCTTACAGAGGTTACGCCTGCCATCACATTAAGCAGGGCGTCGTTATCGCTCATGTGGCCATGCATTTCATATAATCCTGGGATTAATGTGCCGCCATCACCATCAATTAGAATCTCTCCTTCTATAGGAGTATCAACCAATGGCTCGATAGCCGTGATTTTGTCTTTCTCAATCAGCACCGATTGAGAAGCTGTAAGCTGCATTTTAACTGGATCAAATATTCTGACATTGTTAATACGCACGGGTTTCTCATATAGGTGCGCCGCTTTCTTTGCTATTTTTTCAAATCGGCTTGCATTCAAGTTAGCCGCTAAATCGCTCAAGATCTTATTTTGTTTTTCAAATCCTTCACGAATAAGAACAGCTCGTGGCGACAAATAACCAAGCATATGATGGTTATCATCAAGTGCAATATAGCTAGGGTCAAGCTCAATGCCGTTGATTGCATAAATTGTCGCATTGACCATAACGCCGCTAACATCTTTAAGATCTAGCTTGTCGACTTGAGTGATTGTAAGTTCGCCAGAAGGTAATGCAGATAATGAATGACTTGTATTTTTTAGCAGGGCTGTAGCGTATATGTAAAGCGCATACGGGCTCGCATTTTGCGCAATATATACCGCATTGTTATCAAATTTTGCGCTGCCGCTTTCAGCTGAACTCTGCCAATTCGCCATATTGTTTTGCAAGCTAAACTGTTCATCAACTTCATTCCCAAAAACTGTTTTTCCGGTAATGCGCCAATCAATTGGTAAACCTATATCTGATAACTTTAGAACTTCTTTGCTGCTAGAACCACGGCCGTTATTACTATAAGAATAGTCAATATTGATGCTTTCAGCATTGCGACTAACTAACATTCCACCTACATCTGTACCACCTAATATTAATCTAAATTTTTCTTGATTGGGTAGTGGGGCCTTTACTGTATTTACTGGTTCAAACTGTTGAGAACATCCTAAGGTAGTTATCAGTGCGATGGCACAAATAAATGATTGGATGGTTTTTATCGGTATTTGAATGTGCATGGCGATGCCTTTTATTATTATAACTTTTAGAATACGAAGAATAGACACTATAAATGAACTATGCAACTGAGTGGTATGTTAACGACTTAATAGCAATTCCCTACGTTTTAACCATTATTATTTCGTCCAGCTACTCTCCTTGAGATGGTTCAAAGACATTTTCTGAATGAGCGACCGATTGGGTGGCGAAGCTGACTATTTTTTTAAGATAAACTCTTGTCTAAATTAGGTCGGCTTTGTGGTAAAAGTTAACATTAACCACTCAATTAAATCGAATTACTAATATAGGAAACGGTGCTCCAGTTCCTTCTGCTTATTGGAAAGTTCGTAAATGACAAATTTGTGCATTAGAGACGTTAGTATTTGATTTTTTTCGATATATTTTCTAATGAGTTATTTATCTAAAATTACTATACTAGGCAAAGCAACACTCAAAAACAGCAATAATTAGCAGGTATAACATATCTAACGTATTTAAAAATATGAGTTTACTAGTTGGTTTGCTAATTTGTAATTACTATGACGGCTTAGCAATTACAGATTTAAGTGAACTTGAATCAAATGTTTGTTGATAACCATTTGAAACTATGGAATATTACATACTAATATTTATGAAGTGCTAGTCTGTAATTACTGAGAGCATCCCATAATATACTGTTATATGAAAGGAGTAGGTTTGCGAGTTTGGTTTATCTTTTTAGTTTTCTTATATTCGAATTCAGCGGTTGCCGATTCGGCAATCAACACCCTATTTGAGTATTATGATATATCCCCGAAAACTAAATATGACATAAAACCTGAGATTCAAAAAAGCACTCCTATTATAAATAAGAGTATTAAATTTCATGGTAGTACATCTTGGCTAGTAGAATGGAGTATATCTTGGAAAAAATCTAACGGTATTTGCTACTTAGACTCCAGTGAAGCAAAACTTAATGTATTATTTAAAATGCCTAGAATCTCACCTAACTTTAGCGCCACTAATGCCGTAATAGGCGCTTTCAATAAGTACTATGAAGCATTATTAAAGCATGAAAATGGACATATGAATAATGGTATTAAAGCATTAAAAGACATCAAGGTGCTACTATCAAATTTTAACTCTTTTAGTGATTGCCAAGTTCTTAATGAAGCAGTTAAAAATTCCATCACAAATGTTGTTGGAATATATAAACGTCAAGACATAGCATATGACACACAAACAAAGCATGGCAAACTTCAGGGGGTCTCAATTAAATATTTCATATAACAAGCGCATTAAGAACGAAAACACATAACAGCTTGCTGTGTTTCGCTTCGCTCAACCATTTTAACAAGCTATAATTTTGCCGCTTATTTGGGCTATGTATTTTGAGGAAATCTTGTGGTATCCGAAGTAATGTCTTCTTTGATAATAAACGGAGTTGTAATTATCATTTCGATTGCCCTTATAACTCGAGGGAAATCATTAAGAGATAATAAAAGTTCAAGTGGTATTTCAGCTTCTAGTAATGAAACCTCAACTGGAACAGCTTTAATTGTATGTGGGTTGTTATTGTTTCTAACTCTCATTGTAAAAATTGCTGAAATGTTTGGGTGAGAACACATATAAAAAGTGACTATGACATTAACAATATAAAATCTAATCCGAACGAACATTTAACTATTTCTTGCTAACTTCCGCTTCGTGGTCGCTACTGTCCTTTGAGTATTTAATGTTTCAAAAAACAACCTAACGGCTTTTTTGTGCGTAAAGAAGAAGTAAATAAGCTAACTTTCCATATTTTTGGGGCAAGACCATTAAGCTAAGAAGCAAAGTGTTTTAAATACTATGAAAACTAAAAGAAGTGCTGTAAATTTAAACGAATTGAACGAATAGTGACTAGATGAAATAATCACTACTAATGTCGTTCGTGGGCACTAGTGGCCGGTATGATGATAGGCTCAGGCATTTTGACCATGCCAGCCTTACTTGCCCCTTATGGCAGTTATAGCTTTCTTGGTTGGGCGGTGACCGGGTTTGGTGCCATATGCTTAGCTTTAACTTATAGTTTTCTGTCATCCCGTAAACCCGGTTTAGGTGGGCCTTATTTTTATGTACAAGAAGCTTTTGGCTCTAAATGGGCAGCCATCGTAGCTTGGGGGTATTGGATATCATTAGTTGCATCGGTGGCTGCACTTTCGCTGTCTTTTGCAGGTTATAGTAAGGCATATCTACCATTTATCGATAATAACTCGTTATACAGTGCTGCATTTGCCATTGGCATTATTGTTTTGTTCACGGCCATCAACATTCGGGGTATGCGTGAGGCCAGTACAGTTCAACTGGTAACCACTGTTATTAAGATTATACCTTTGGTATTTTTAGGCGTAGCTGGGATCATGTTTGGCGAAGTACAAGAAATCCCCGCAGTTAATCCTGATAACAACTCGTTTTTCCAATTGGTAGCGGGATTATGTTTATTGGTCATGTTTGCTTTTATTGGGGTAGAGTCTGCCACTTTGCCGTCAGAAGATACTATAGATCCTCAAAAAACCATTCCCAGAGCTTCTATATTAGGCACCCTAACAGCAGTAATTGTGTATATGCTCGCCATGTTAGGTTTAATGTCTATTATTCCCTTGGCAGAGTTACAGCAATCAACTTCGCCTTTTGCTGATGCTGCCCAAATTCTTATTGGCAACTCAGGTGCCATCATTATAACTATAGGTGCTTTATTTGCGATTAGTGGCACCTTAAATGTGTGTATTATGATCACGGGCACTATCATGCTCGCAGGGGCAAGAAACGGCATGTTTCCAAAGTATTTCAGCCAACAAAATGCACAAGGAACACCTATACGTGCATTGATATTTTCAAGCATGTTGGGCATCATCTTTTTATTGTTTAGCAACAGTAAATCGCTGCTCAGCAGTTATGAATATTTGCTTATTATTGCTACCTTCGCTGTACTAATAGTTTATTTAGGCACAGGGTTGGCGAGTATAAAACTACAATGGCAAGATCATAAACAAGGTCAAAAAATTAATATTATGCAACTAAGCATAGCCCTATTAGCTTCATTATTTTCGGTGTTAGCTATCTTAGGTGCATGGGTTGTATATCAATAAAAATAAGGGGGTGAAAATGTTTACAAAAGCAATTGTGCGCAAGCCTTGCCAAGCGATGCTGAGGGGACTCACCGAAGCGAACATGGGCTTGCCCGACTATACCTTAGCCTGTGAACAGCATCGGGATTATATTAGGGCACTTAAAGAATGTGGCTTGCAGGTAACAGAACTGCCTGCGCTAGAAGACTACCCTGATTCATGTTTTGTCGAAGACGTTGCCTTACTGACACCCAAGTGCGCTATTTTGACTCATCCGGGTGCAGTAAGCCGTAGAGGAGAAACCCAACATATAGAAGACGCTATTAAAGAATTTTATCCCAACATAGAACGTATTGATTCAGCAGGTCACGTCGAAGCTGGCGACATTATGATGGTGGTTGATCACTTTTACATTGGCCTATCAGCACGTACCGATGCTCAAGGTGCAGCTCAATTGATAGAGATATTGAATAAATATAACTTGTCGGGCTCAATGGTTGAAATGTCAGAATTGTTGCATTTAAAAACCGGTTTAAGTTATTTAGAGGATAACAATTTAGTGACCTTTGGCGAGATGTGCACACATCAAGATTTTACTGAGTTTACTCGCATTGAGATTGACGAGGATGAGGACTATGCAGCCAACTGCGTATGGATAAATGGTACAGTGTTGGTACCCAAAGATTTTCCTAAAGCGCTACATGCAATTCAACAATTAGGCTATAAAACACGTGAAGTGGCGATGTCTGAATTTCAGAAATTGGATGGTGGCTTAAGTTGTTTGTCACTGCGTTTTTAATGTACAAACATGCTAGATGCATCACACCAATGAGCTAGCAGGCTACAAGTTAGATTTTCAACTTACCGTTATAGCGTATGAGTTCAAGCTGTAAAGCAGACCTTAAATTGACATTCTTTTGCAATTCAATATATTGCTTGATTGAGCTTTCAAACAGATGAAATAAATTTTTTCATCTGTTTGAAAGTTGGACACTTTAGCCATATATTCATTTTTTCTCGCTATGTATCATGAACACAATCTAAGGTGAATATTTAAACACACCTAGCTAAGTAAGTATTCATGTGGAGTATAGGTTAATCAAAATATTAAATGTAAAATTAATTGTATGTGCATTCATCGTACAGATGACTTTTATGCATAACGTTATGGGCGGCTTAATTGGTCCTACTGGCTGGAATGGAGATAATATTGACGGTTTTCTGAAAAATGGTGCTTTCCCTGGTACTGAAATTTCAGTATCCACGCTAGATTTTAGCGGAGAATGGATGTACACCGCAATAGGACGAGAGTCCGGCCATACAAATGATATTGATGAGGCATCAAGCCCAGGTGAAAAGTCCTCCGATAGCTTATTGACGTTCTCCACTGCTAACGCTAGTAATTGGGGAGTGTGGAATACAGTTGACTTTGATATATCAAATTTATTTTTCGAAGATTCTGATGGTCCTTGGAATGTGGGTCTGGACTCTTTTGGAATCAGCAATGACCCTGGCTTTAAATTGTTTCGACTCACTCAGAACACCACACTTACTCATTTATCCGGTAATTCAAGCTTGTCTCTTTTCGTTAACGATATTATTGTTGGCTTTAACGATAACCATAAAAGCCATTCCGATGGTGACTATGACGATATAATTATTGCCATGCGAGCGACGTCTGTCCCAGAACCATCTACACTAGCTATTTTTGCTTTAGGCATGATGGGCTTAGCATCACGTCGATTTAAGAAACAAGCTTAATATAGTTTTACCCTAAGTTAGGCTTTAAAAGTCGATTCTAAAAAACATCAATTGTAATGGTTGATGTTTTTTTTGTGTCAGGTGATGGGTATCTAGGGGGGTAAGACAAAGCTACTGCCCTTTGAGTATTTAATGTTTCAAAAAACAACCTAACGGCTTTTTTGTGCGCTTAGTTGACGTAACACTTTGAAAAGCTTAAGGTCAGCTTAGAGCGAACTGTAGTAGCTAAATAATTCTGGACACTAATTTATAGCGATAACCAGCTTTAGGGGGGCGCCTTAGAAGTAATGCTCTATTTTATCTGGGTTTTTATCAAGGTTAACGACTCAATTGGTGGCAAACTTGCCTTTAAATAAACAAAATATTTCTCTGGAATTTAATGCTGGATGATGATGGGAACAATCAGCATTGTGGTGTTACACCTTGTCTAATTTTCAATTAAATATAATGTACCGTTTGCTTTTATTATTTCTAACCATTCTTCAGACATTACGAATGCATCATCAAGCTCCTCTGACGTTAATTGCGAGTGCAACTTTTGTTGATACCACGAATACCTGTCATATACTTTGTTGTTCTGAGTAAGTTCGAGAATTAAATGATTAAATGCAAAGGATTTAACATAACCATTTCCCTTAATTTTTTGTGATCGGTTCATTCTAGAAAGCCTGCCTAAAGCTTCGATACTGCCGTTTTGGGCTGCTTGCTTCAAAAATCTGATTTTCTGCTCAATAAAGTTGTCGCGCATCATTATAAATTCATCTCGTTCAAGGTTTCCGTAACCCTGAGATTCCATGAAAAATTCTGGCGTGATTCTACTAATAACTTCCTGTGCGGCAACGTACCCATTGATTGCAGCAGCTTCTGAGTAACTATAAAACTGGTTACGTTGATTTTGTTCAATGCCAGAGCAATATTCGTATTTTACTGTAATTCTGCTAACAAATAGTTCACTGTCGCTAAATTCATAGGCTTGCTCTAGCTTCTTCTCAAGTGCAATATCATCGATGGGACTGTTGAAGCAATATCTAAGGTTCATAGCAAGAATATAGTTTGCCTCATTATCTCCGTTTGTTGCGGCATTTCTAAGATTTTCAAGCTTAACGATTAAATTTCCATCAAACTTCCAGTCAGGTCGGTGCATGACAATCATTTGACCATTTTCCCTACCATCTCCTGCTAAAATAGTTTTGGTATTTGGAGTGTCCATAGAAGTCGCTGTGGTTTCTTCAGCTTCGCCTGTAGGTTTTAGAGGTTGAGTGTTTGATGAGGTAAGTTCATAATTCAGAGAATCTACTACTGATGAGCCATCAGTCAAGTTAAAGAAAAATGAGATTATGCAAGCGATTAAAATTATTGATAAAACCGATAATTTAATTCTGCGTTGAGTCATAAAGCTTTTGTGTCCTTACATCAGTTTCGTATTTAAATCTAAGTTTCTAGTTAAACTTGAATTGGGGTATTTTACGATGAAAAAGCTTAAACCAAAATATGAGAGCATACAATAGTCAGCTTCTTGCATTTGTCTGCCCTTAAGACCGAGTACCCCATG
>Ga0209081_1000755_pt1 | contig 19523 bp, 21 predicted proteins | sample GOMGulsemesocosm_4_FD_184636 | JGI IMG/M metagenome (GOLD analysis project Ga0209081, IMG submission 184636) | Methane-oxidizing microbial communities from mesocosms in the Gulf of Mexico - GOM15B Gulf of Mexico (SPAdes) (version 2) | ecosystem: Environmental > Aquatic > Marine > Cold seeps... | reverse complement strand
TCACCAACCTGCAATCGATTCATATCACTAATGTCTTTCAGAACACACACTTTACCGGTGCCAATGCGCTGACCGACACTACGCCCCTCACACAATAGAGCGCCCTTATGCTCTAGGGTGTAGCGTTCATAATGCGAAGAGTTTTGACGGCTCTGTACCGTCTCAGGGCGCGCCTGCACAATAAACAGCTCACCAGTAACGCCATCTTTTGCCCACTCAATATCCATAGGCTGAGCGTAATGCTGCTCAATAATTAAAGCCTTTCGCGCCAATTCAACAGCGTCGTTATCGCTGATCGAAAACTGGCCTGCCTCAACAACAGGAACAGGTTGGGTCTCAATCGTTTTTCCGACGGCGCGCTCATCGCTGTAAGTCATCTTGGTCATTTTACTGCCGAGCTTACGGCGCAATATGGGTTTTTTACCCGCATTTAGTGCTGGCTTATAAACATAAAATTCATCGGGGTTAACAGCCCCCTGCACCACCGACTCTCCCAGCCCGTATGCGGATGTGATCAACACGCAGTCACTAAATCCAGACTCCGTATCTAATGTGAACATCACACCGCTGGCCGCAAGATCACTGCGCACCATGCGTTGGACCCCGGCAGAGAGTGCTACATCACGGTGATCAAAGCCCTGATGAACGCGGTAGGCAATCGCGCGATCATTGAACAGCGAGGCGAACACTTCTTTTATCGCCTGCAGAATTTCATTCAACCCTTTGATGTTTAGAAAAGTTTCCTGCTGCCCGGCAAATGAGGCATCGGGTAAGTCTTCCGCTGTTGCCGAAGATCGCACCGCAAAGCTTTGTTGTGGATTGTCCGTATCGATGGAGCGGTAGTAGGTTGTTAATTGCTCAATAAATTCAACCGAGAAAGGCGCCGCGAGAATAAGGTCGCGAATTTTTTTACCCACCGAGGCGAGAGTGACGACATCAGCCACATCCAGCTGATCAAGTAACCGATAAATAGGCCCAGACAGGCTGTTCTCAGCAAAGAAGTCGCGGTAAGCCTGCGCAGTTGTGGCAAAACCACCCGGAACAGAGACGCCCAGTGCAGCTAAATGACTGATCATCTCCCCTAGAGATGCATTTTTACCACCAACCGACTCGACATCTTTAATACCGAGCAGCTCAAATGGCACCACGTAAGCATTGTCACTCATTATTGAACACCCTTAACACCCGTTTATGACCTTTCTTTATGCAGCAAGAGCCCTTAATTGATGGCGAAATTATACGTGATCTGATCCAGTGACGCTGTTCGTTTTCCGTTCGATTCCTGCTATTTTTTGGCACCAAGAAGATTAACGCATCTAACCAACTGCAATAATTGATAGACTTTAAACATCCCGGATTTACCGCCAAACAGATAAGCAAGATATTATGAAACGATTGGTTTATTTCATCTCTGACGGCACAGGCATCACAGCAGAAACGCTGGGCCACAGCCTCCTGTCCCAGTTTACCGACGTAGCCTTTGATCTCGCCACGTTGCCCTATGTTGACTCACCAGAGAAAGCACAGGAAGCTGTCGATGAAATCAACCTGCGCGGCGCCGAGAGCAACTGCCTGCCCATTGTCTTTAGCTCCATCGTCAACCCCAGCATCCGCAACCTTTTGGCCACGGCAAACGCACAAACGCTCGACTTATTTGAGTGTTTTCTTCCTGTGCTTGCATCGACACTCGATCAACAACCAAAACAGCTCGTCGGCCAATCGCATTCGATCGACAACAATCCGTCTTACACCCACCGTATCGAGGCGGTTCACTACGCCCTCGACAATGACGACGGTCAGCAACTAAAAGACTACGAGAAAGCCGACCTTATTTTAGTCGGTGTCTCCCGCTGCGGAAAAACACCGACCTGCCTGTACCTGGCTTTGCACTTTGGTATTCGAGCGGCCAACTACCCGATCACGGAAGAAGACATGCACAAAAACGCACTTCCAAAAGCCCTCGAGGCATATCGACACAAGCTCTTCGGCCTAACCATCGACAGTGAACGCCTCGCATCAATTCGCCATGAGCGTCGAGCTAACAGCAACTACGCATCTTTTGAGCAGTGTGATTATGAGGTTCGCTTTGTCGAGTCGATACTCAAGAAATCTCGCGTACCCGTTATAAACTCGACTCACCTGTCAATTGAAGAAATATCCGCAAAGATCCTCAAGGATGCCGGCTTCAATCGCCATATTGCGTAGCGAATCTCAGCCTCAAGCACTACAATGCCGCGCAGAGACGATGCCACCACCGAAGCACTGACATGCCAAAGACGCACACGGCTGAAATACCATACATTCAGCATTCACAGCACTACTTTGAGGCCATTCGCCATCGCGATTGGCCCATTTGGCTCGACAGCGGCAAGCCAAGACAAGCGCGAGGTCGTTTTGATATTATGGCCGCCTCACCCAGCCTAACGTTAAGCCATGACAACAACGGTTTTTACTCAGAGCAGCAGGGAGTACGCACCGACCTAAAGGTGGATGAGCCGTGGGCCTTTATAGAGTCATACCTCCAGCAAGCCATCGATGCCTCGCACCCCGCTCGCCATAGCCCTTTGCCCTTTAGCGGTGGCTGGCTGGGCAGTTTTGGTTACGACTTGGGAAAGCAGCTTGAGGGACTCAAAAATACAACAAACGAAGAACAGGATATTCCAGCCATTCAGCTTGGTTTCTACGAGTGGGCCCTCATTCAAGACCACCAAGAACAACGCGCCTGGTTAACGGCGCTCAACTCGGAGAGATTAAAAACTCTAAAAGGCGAGCTTCAGAGCAAGCTTGGCAGCGATTACCTAGGGCGTATCAAGCCGCCTCCAGCAGCCGCCTTTAAAGTCGGTGCTTTTACCAGCAACACCAGCAAGAGCGCATACCTCGCCCAAGTAAGGCGCATCAAAGACTACATAGAGGCAGGGGATTGCTACCAGGTTAACTTCTCACAACGGTTTAGTACCTCAGCCATTGGGGACCCCTTCTGTGGCTACCTATCACTCCGCAACGCCATGCCTGCACACTACTCATGCTACTTTGAAACACCTGCAGGCAGCATCCTCAGCCATTCGCCAGAATGCTTTCTGTCTGTCGACAACGGCAAGGTCTTAACCCAACCTATTAAAGGCACAGCAGCGAGGCACTTGGACCCCAAGCTTGACGAGCAAGCCGCGCAAGCGCTGAGCAACAGCGCCAAAGATCGAGCCGAGAACCTAATGATTGTCGACCTGCTTCGCAATGATCTCAGCAAGGTGAGCGAGGCCAGCAGTGTGAAAGTACCTCAACTCTTCAGGCTGGAGAGCTATAGCAACGTCCACCATTTGGTCAGCAATATCACCAGCACGCTCAATAGCGACAGCAATTGTACCCAGTTGCTTAAAGCCTGCTTCCCAGGAGGCTCGATCACCGGGGCCCCCAAAAAACGTGCAATGGAAATAATTGAAGAGCTTGAAGACGCGAGACGTAACCAGTACTGCGGCAGCATTGGTTATTTGAGCCTTAACGGTAAGATGGACAGCAGCATCACCATTCGCACGCTTGTTTTTAGTGCAGGTGAGATTCATTGCTGGGGCGGCGGCGGTATAGTCGATGATTCAGAGCCCGAACAGGAGTACCAAGAAAGCCTCGACAAGGTAAAGCTGTTGCTCGACACCCTTTCAGGGATCCACCCACCCGCTCAATCGCAAGAATAAAAAAAGGCGCCATCGGCGCCTTTTTTGCAACTGAGTTCATGTCAATATATTAGAACGTTAAGTCTCGGACACTGGCCTTAAGGAACTCACGCTTGAGGTCATCGTACTCATGCACTGCAGGGAACTGCGGGAACTCGTCAATCACATTCTGTGGCGACTTAAACAGAATACCGGCATCAGCTTCGGTGAGCATCGTGGTGTCATTGTAGGAATCACCCGCCGCAATCGTGCGGTAGTAAATTGACTTCAGCGCGACAATCGACTGACGTTTAGGGTTGGCCTGACGAATGTTATAGCCTGTCACCATACCACTGGCGTCTACATCCAAGTTATGACAAAGCAGTGTCGGGTAACCCAACTGCTTCATAAGAGGGCCTGCAAATTCATAAAAAGTGTCTGACAAGATGATCACCTGAAAACGCTCACGCAGCCAATCAATAAACTCACGCGCACCGGGCAAAGGGCTCAGGGTGGAAATAACCTCTTGAATCTCATTGAGCCCTAAGTTGTGTTTCTTTAGCTCGCCGAGGCGCATGGTCATCAATTCATCGTAATCAGAAATATCTCGGGTTGTCGCTTTAAGTGCGTCAATGCCGGTCTTTTCTGCAAACTCAATCCAAATTTCTGGAATTAGGACACCTTCAAGGTCTAGACAAGCAAGCTCCACGGCCAACTCCTTAATTTAATAGTTAATTACACAATGCTTACGCTGCGGCGAATTTACCTTTTTCTGTGCCATTGAGCAATTACATCAACCACCACCGCCCTCCCGAACAAATAATTTCACGTGGAACATATTATATTTAAGATGAGGTTATGACTATAACCCACTGATAACATGCCACAAAAGCAATGCATTCAGCTCGACAAGTTGATAGAGCAACCTTTTAGGTTAAATTTAATACCAAGTTCCACAGGCTGTAATTTGTCACTAACAACCTGCATCTGCACGGTTGATGCATCAGTTAAAGTATTTAGTTATATAGGTAGTACGCCGTATTATTTTTAACTTGGGTTTTGCTCTGCTATTCTTCGCGACCTAAAAAACAAACCCTAGCCGGAACCGTTATGTCAGCAGAACTCCTCAATACCGTCGACCTCGACCAAACGCTTCAGCAGTCGAGCCCTCAGAAGATACTTGAGTTTGCCCTAGAGCAATTCGATAACCTGACCATTTCTTTTAGTGGTGCTGAAGATGTTGTATTGATTGATATGGCGACAAAAATTCGCCCAGATGTCGATGTGTTCTGTTTAGATACCGGCCGCCTCCATGCGGAAACCTACCAGCTCATCGAGCAGGTGCGCGAGCACTACGAAATAGAAATTGATGTCGTAAGCCCTGACGGGGACGCATTGCGGAAGTTTGTTAAGGACAAAGGCCTCTTTAGTTTCTACGATGACAATCACCAAGAATGTTGCGGCGTACGTAAAATAAGCCCACTGCGCCGTAAACTTCTTGAGGTTGACGCTTGGGTCACAGGGCAACGTAAAGACCAAAGCCCCGGCACCCGCGCTCAAATCCCCGTCATCCAGGAGGACAAGGCATTTTCCCGACCCAACGCCACTCTGACCAAGTTTAACCCCCTGGCCAACTGGACATCAGCGCAGGTATGGGAATACATTAGGGAGAATAAAGTACCGTACAACAGCTTACATGATAAAGGTTTTGTCTCCATCGGCTGCGAACCCTGCACCCGCCCTGTCGGCCCAAACCAACACGAGCGCGAAGGGCGTTGGTGGTGGGAAGAGGCCACCAAGAAAGAGTGCGGACTTCACGGCAGTAACGTAGAGAAGTAAGCCACCAAATACAATGGAGTCAAAGCCACAACGGCTGCTGGACTCAATGTAAGGAACCTATTGTGAAAATCACATTTGTTAAAAAGATTTTAGCCGACGGCTCGGCCTGTAAAAAGTGTGGCGAAGTAACCGCCAAGATGGAAGAGGCGGGACAACTGCAGCACATCGACGAAATTGTTATCGCCGATGAGCGAGACCCTGAAAGTGCAGGCATTAAACTAGCGGCACAGTACGATGTAAACCGCGCCCCCTTCTTCATTGTCGAAGAAGAAGGCAAAGAAACTGTCGTCTACACCGTGTACTTTAAGTTCGTAAAGCAAGTCCTTGCCGGGAAAACGAGCGAACAGGAAGAAATTAAAGAGATCATGAACGACAACCCAGACCTTGACTTCATCTAAACCTTCAAGCCTCTAAAGGCAGGCCAGTGGCTTGCCTCCACACTCTTAACGCAACGACACCACCTCAGCTACGCTTCAGTTTAAAGCTTGTCACCTCATTACTGGCCGCTGACACACTGCACATCACCTTCGCGCTGTAGCTGTACTTAGAATAAAAACTACCCGGGCGCTCAACCACCTCTAAATCAATAAACACCACATTACTGTTTTGCTCATCATCGTAGCGACTGGAGTGGGAGTCCACATTCATATTCCGCACTTTATAGGGAATGGATTTGGCTACCTGATCGCGACAGCTGAACACCGCCGCCGACATTTCAAACGCATAGCGCTCTGGGTTAGGCGGGGGATTGGCACTGCTCAGAAGGCCACTCCCACCCTCACCAGAAAAGTAAAGGGTTGCCGCAACACCGGCAGCCATGACCGTTCCCGCTGCCGCTAACGCTGTCACCGCTTCAGTAACACTCAACATAAAAATACCCCCGCAAAGCAAACCTACTGCTCAGTATAGGTATACTCTAACGGGGGTATTGTTAACCGCGTCAAGAAAATCGCGCTCCCTAGCCGTACTTTAGATCAAATAAGCATTTAATAAGTCGGTAAATCAATGTGGGAGAATAACTCTTCAATCTCCGCCTTAGAGTGGCGGGTGTATGCTTCTGTCACCACCTCTTTCGTTAGGTGCGGGGCGAACTGCTGGATAAAGTCGTACATATACCCACGCAAAAAAGTACCCCGCCTGAACCCAATCTTAGTGGTGCTCGACTGGAACAAGTGGCTCGCATCAAGCGCCACCAAGTCCTCATCCAGCTTCTCGTCATAAGCCATTTGGGCGATAATACCGATCCCTAAACCTAAGCGAACATAGGTCTTAATGACGTCAGCGTCGGCGGCGGTAAATACAACTTTAGGGGCAAGCCCCCGCTCAATGAACGCCTCATCCAGTTTTGATCGGCCAGTAAAACCAAAAACATAAGTGACAATTGGATGTTTGGCCACCTCCTCTAGGGTGAGTTCAGAGAGCTGACACAAGGGGTGGTTCTTAGGGACAACGATGCAACGATTCCAGCGATAGCAAGGCATCATAATCAAGTCACTAAACAGCTCTAATGCCTCAGTCGCCACGGCAAAGTCAACTGTACCATCAGCCGCCATCTCTGAAATCTGCATCGGCGTCCCTTGATGCATATGCAAAGAAACATCTGGGTACTGATCAATAAAGCTCTCGATAACCTTAGGTAAAGCGTAACGAGCCTGCGTATGTGTCGTCGCAATAGACAGACTGCCTTTCTTTTCATTGCTAAATTCTTGAGCAACGGACTTAATACCCTCGACCTTACGGAGGATCTCCCCCGCTGTTTTAAGAATGGCCTCACCGGCTGGGGTGATACGCGTAAGGTGCTTGCCACTACGAGAAAACACCTCGACGCCCAATTCATCCTCCAGTAAACGAATTTGCTTACTTATCCCTGGCTGAGAGGTGTATAGACTTTGCGCTGTTGCCGAAACATTTAAGTCGTGATGCGCGACTTCCCAAATGTATCGCAGTTGCTGCAGCTTCATAAGCCCTCCAAATGGCTTAATCCTTTAAAAAGATTATAAAAATAGAATAAAATATTCTTTTCCAGAATAGTAAGAAACCAGTATCTTTGCCAATCTCATTTTAGACAAAATCGTCTGAAAGACACCTTATTCATAACATTAGCCTATATTTGATGGAAGTATTACTTTATATACTAGCGGGAGCAGGCGTCGGCCTTGCTATTGGCATCACCGGAGTGGGTGGCGGTTCGCTTATGACGCCAATACTTATTCTATTCGGCTTCCCCTACCATATAGCCATAGGTACCGATCTACTCTACGCCGCCATCACTAAGGCCAGCGGAGTAGTCGCCCATCAGAAACGCGGCAGTATCAACTGGCGTATCGTTTTTCTGCTGGCTGGCGGCAGCATACCGGCCGCCCTCGCAACCACTTATTTGCTCGCGAACGTCTTCGGCGATGCAAGCAACTACGAAGGCCTATTGACCAGTAGCTTAGGCATCATGCTAATACTGACGTCCGCTGTACTTTTTTTAAAGGGACGTCAAAACCCACCCGAACAACCCAGTACAGAGCTGAGCTTTGGGCAGCGCAACAGCGCGACGCTCACTTTTATCATGGGTTTACTACTCGGAACCTTTGTGACGCTTAGCTCTGTAGGCGCTGGGGCGATTGGCACAGCCATACTGCTACTGCTCTACCCTCGACTGCCCGCCTTACATGTAGTCGGTACCGATATTGCTCACGCAGTGCCACTCACATTAATAGCTGGCTTGGGGCATTTAATATTTCTTGGGAACGTTGACTTTGTACTCTTAGGCTGTCTGCTCATTGGCTCCCTCCCAGCAGTGCAGCTGGGCAGTCGTATTGGAGCAAAACTACCCAACAACATCCTGCAGCCGGTACTCGCCAGCATTCTGCTGCTAATCGGTATAAAGTTCGTATTTTTTTAAATTCGTTAGCGAAATGAAGTCGCAGGGGCCATATTTCGGGGAGGAATAGGTGCGCTCATCGGCACCATGTACACAGGTACTTTCGAAAGCTGTAACACTCGGCTCGTAACCGAACCTAATACATTACGCCCCATACTTTCCGGACTGTGACTCCCGAGTACAATAAGATCACCTTTCAACTCGTTTGCCAGCGTTAAAATTATTTCGGCAGGCCTGCCCTGCCGCACTTGCACACCATCAAAGCAATCCAGCGCATCAGGGCTCTCACTCAACTCCTCTGTGAGCGACTCCAACACCCTCTGCTTAATCGATTGCAGCAGCGCAACGACCTCGGCCTCAGACTCAACGTTGGTCGTCACCGCCTGCGCAAGACCACCCAGCGGCTCAACCGCATGCACAACAATCACCCGCGCGTGGTGGTGCAGAGCCAGATTGGTAACATGCTCCAAGGTGTGGGCACTAAATGGGCTAAGGTCTGTGGCAAAAAGGATTCTATTGATCATTGAATGACCTCCCCAGCGGGGTACAAACATCAAACGGTATAAAACACCTATTTAATGCAAGCATAGCAGCGGCAGAGCGGCAGATAACCGCTAGTCAAACAAAGTCTATTAAGTGGCTATCTTTAGAAGTAATCAACACAAAATATCAGGCGCCCTTTCCACCCAAAAGTAGACCTGCTAGGGATCATTGGCAATGCCATGCGGGACATGACCGGTCGCCACGTGGTGTCGCGCTGAATCACAATGGCTGGACTGATCATCAAAAAACACATCGGCGCCGTAAGCCTTTAAAAAGCCCCCCTTGTCCATTCCACCTAAAAAGAGTGACTCATCGATTCGTACATCCCAGGCCCTAAGCGTACGGATAACACGCTCATGGGCGGGAGCCGAACGCGCAGTCACCAGCGCGGTGCGAATCGGGCACAGCTCAGGAAAATCCCTCTGCAGACCCTGCAATGCTCGCAGGAAAGCTTTGAAGGGACCACCCGGCAATGGTTTTTTAGCCGCTGCCTTTTCATGCTCAGTAAAGGCGTCTAGGCCCTGCATTTTATATATACGTTCAGCCTCATCGGAGAACAGCACCGCATCGCCATCAAAGGCAAAACGCACCTCATCGTGAGTGCTGGCTTCAGTATTAGATGACATCAACGTAGCCGCTGCCACCCCGTGATTAAGGGCATTGCGCACATCCGAAGCGTCGGTCGATAAGAACAAGTGACAACCAAAGGGCGCCACGTATCGATAAGGGCTGTCGCCGCTGCAAAAAGCCGCGCGGGAAATATCCAGTCCGTAGTGTTCAATCGAATTAAACACTCGCAGGCCCGTATCCGCGCTGTTGCGAGACAGTAGGATCACCTCAACCCGAGGTGCACCACCCAATAAATCGTTGAGGCCTAGCAGCTTCTGTACAAATAAAAATGCATCCCCGGGTTGTAAAACGTCATTCTCATGATCGACCTGATACTGACTAAACGCCTCGAGACCTTCGTTTTCATATATCTCATGGCTGTCACTCAAATCGAACAGCGCTCGCGACGAAATGGATATCACCAGCTTATCACCCAACTCTTTGCTCATATCATTGCCTCCACGCCATTAAAGACTGCTGCTGATCAAAGCCCAAACTAGAGGACGAGCAGCACACTCGAACCGACTGTTTTACGTTCTGCCAAATCGCCCTGGGCCCTTGCCGCTTCTGCGAGGTCGTAGGTTTGTCCAATTGACACCTTCACCTCACCACTGCTTACGACAGCAAATAACTTTTCAGCCAATATCAGCATTTCTCCCCGGTCGACCGTATAGTCCACCAACCCTGGGCGGGTAATATAAACCGAGCCTTTCTGAAACAAAGTCAGCGGTGTTATGGCTGGCGCGGGTCCGGATGCATTACCAAAACTGACGAACAAACCGCGACGGGCCAAAGAATTAAGAGAGGACTCACAAGTTGACTGACCCACGGAGTCATATACGACCTCAACCCCTTTCCCCGCCGTCAATTCAGCAACCCGCTCAGCAACGTCTTCTTGCTGATATAAAATTACGTCCTGACAACCGTTCGCCAACGCCAGCTCTGCTTTCGCTTGGCTTCCCACTGTACCAATTACACGGGCTCCAAGAGCCGATGCCCACTGGCTGAGGATTAGCCCTACACCGCCCGCCGCCGCATGCAACAGGATGTCCATACCCGGTTTGATTTGTGTTGTAGCGTGCAATAAATAAGCGGCAGTAAGGCCCTTTAGCGTCATCGCCGCCGCAACATCAAAACCAATATCATCTGGCAGCGCAATCAAGCCGTCCTCAGGCACAATATGCGCTTCACTGTATGCACCGAGCGGAGCCTTACAGTAGGTTACTCGGTCTCCCACCTTGAAATGGTTTACGCCCGGCCCAACCGCCTCGACAACACCCGCAGCCTCAAGACCCAGGCCGCTGGGCAGCGCCAATGGGTAAAGCCCCTGTCGGTGGTAGATATCAATAAAATTAACACCAACCGCATGATGACGCACCAATACCTCACTACCTGCTGGCTCTGGGAGTTCAATTTCCTGCCACGTGAGAACATCAGTCGTTCCGTGCTCCGCAATACGAAAAGCATTTACCTGCATGTCACTCCCTTAATATATTTGCTCGGTCAGTTCACGAGCCTTTTAAATACAATGATATACACTCAATGCAAGGTGATTATTTAGCCCTCTTCAAGGAGCCACCGCCATGTCGTCGCACGAGTTTTGGAATACGCTGAACGATTTAACAACACTGTTTACCGCTCGGTTTATTGCCCTTCCCCTGCTGGGCCTGCTGATATATAAACTGTATTTGATCGAGCCAGGAACGCTTATTTATGCCTGTGCGCTTAGTGCACTCACCTGCCTCAGTGGGGCCAGGTGGGGTATCGGCTATCTTGTCACTCATCCAAAAGCCTTCATGGCGCACTACACCTATTTAAAAGAACAGGAGAGCGCACCTAAAACAAAGTAACTCACTCACTGGCATCAAAATACTCGCGAGAAATTCGCACCACCACACCACTCAACAAAAGCAGCGCAATCAAGTTGGGGATCGCCATTAAACCATTCAAAATATCGGCCATTAACCACACGGCGTCTAATTGACTGATGGCGCCAACGCCCACAACAAGTGTCCAGAGTATACGAAAAGGCATCACCACTTTCGGACCAAGTAAAAATTGAGCACAACGCTCACCGTAGTAGCTCCAGCCCAAGATCGTTGTGAAAGCAAAGACGCACAGGGCCACCGAAATAATCACGTGCCCATAGGGCAGCACCGAAGCGAAGGCTGCCTGCGACATGGCAACGCCCTTTGCCTCGCCAGCCCAAACACCCGACACTACAATTGCCAAACCGGTAATCGAACAGATGACCACCGTGTCAATAAAGGTTCCCAGCATCGCAATGGTACCCTGGCGTGCAGCACTGTCGGTTTGCGCCGCCGCGTGCGCAATGGGCGCGCTGCCGAGCCCAGCTTCGTTAGAGAACACACCGCGCGCCACACCAAACTGAATGGCCATTAAAATACCCGCTCCTGCCATACCACCACCAACGGCCACAGGCTCAAAAGCGCTGTGCACAATCAGTACAATCGCCGCGGGGATTGACTCAAAGTGGAGCAGCAGGACTAGCAAACCGGCCACTAAATACAAAACCGCCATCAGCGGTACCAACTTAGTCGCCACATCAGCAATGCGTCGCACACCACCCACTAACACCATACCAACGACAACCATCAATAAGACAGCGGTTAACTTCTCATCAACCCCAAAAGCGGCCAGCGAGGAAGCAATAGAATTTGATTGCACACTGCTGCCAATGCCAAAGCCCGCGATGGCACCAAAGAATGCAAATACGCCGCCCAGCCACGCCCAACGTTTACCCAAGCCATTGCGGATGTAATACATCGGACCGCCAACATAGTGACCGGCCTCGTCTTGTTCGCGGTAGTGCACGGCCAACACCGCTTCAGCGTACTTAGTCGCCATTCCAACCATGGCACTGCACCACATCCAAAATAGTGCGCCCGGACCGCCTAACCCAATGGCTGTTGCAACACCGACGATATTACCCGTACCGACCGTTGCAGACAGAGATGTCATCAATGCTGCGAAGGGGGATATTTCACCACTGCCACTCGCTTGCTGCCCTTTCCACAGTTGTTTAAAGCCATAACCTATTTTAATAATGGGCAAACCACCTAAGCGGACCATCAACAGCAAACCTGTGCCCATAATGAGCATGAGAGTTACAGGCCCCCACACATAGCTACTAACCGTTCCGAGTAACGACAACATAAATAGTCCTTCTTATTATTTTCAGTGCTTATTTTGGCAACACGAACAATCTAATTAAGTACGGGCATTCAACTTAACAGTTGTGAAAACCGTAGCTTATCGGGGAAAACCCCGAAAACACCGCCGGTATGGATGAATACCACATCAGAGCCAGCTCTAATATTTCCAAGCTTTATTTCACTCACCAACCCATGAAAGGCTTTACCCGTATAGACAGGATCAAGAACAATACCTTCTTGCCGAGCCAGCCACGCAATCGTTTGATAAACCTCGTCGCCGGCCAGCGCATAACCGGGGCCGATATAATCGTCGATTACGTGGATGTTTAGAGTTTCGGTGTCCAAGCCCCCAACCCCGCAGGTCTCACCGTAACGATGGAGCCACGACGTCATATCGCGCCGAACTTTCTGCTGAAAATAAGCCGCATCATCACATACCGCCACACCAATAACAGGACAATCCAACTCAAACAATTCCGCCCCCAACGTTAACCCCGCCTGTGTGCCTCCCGAGCCCGTCGCAGCATAAATTCCCTCGGGCTGGAGCTGGTGCTGCTCAAAATCTTGTCGGAGCTCCGCACAGGCGTGCACATACCCCCAACAGCCAACATCATCACTGGCCCCCGTTGGAATGATATAGGGCTTTCGACCAAGTGATTGCAGAGCTTGCGATTTAGCCTCAAGCCTTGATGGCAATCGCTGGGCAAAATCTCGAGCTGGAAAGGTTTCTATACGAGCACCGGCTATGGTGTCGAGCAGCAGGTTGCCATCTAGCTCCAGCGGCGGTTCGCCTCTCAACATAAGATGGACATCAAAGCCTAACTGAGCGCCCAATAATGCCGTTGCTCGGCAGTGATTTGACTGCAAGCCACCGCAGGTGATTAATGTGTCACAGCCTTCCAGTTGCGCTTGCGCCAAGGTGAACTCGAGCTTTCTGATTTTGTTACCACTGAGCACCGAGCCGGTCAGGTCATCGCGCTTCATCCAAATATTTACCCCCAGCGCTTGGCTGACTCGCTCGAGCCTCTCTAGAGGCGTGGGTATATTTGCAAGGGATAATTTCGGAGGGTAAGTCAGGTGCGGCATAAGGCAAACACAGCCTCTAGGGAAAACTGAATAACATACAAAAAAGGCAGCCGAAGCTGCCTTTTTTACTAAAACACAATCAGATGGACTTGATCGTACCTTTTGGTAGAACTGCGTGCACCGCTACCTTTTGGAATTTCAACTCAACGCTGTTACCCGTTTCCAAAATCACATAACTATCATCAACCTTGACCACTTTGCCCAGCAGACCGCTATTGAGGACAACCTCATCGCCCTTGCTGATAGCGCTGACCAGATCTGTATGCTCTTTTTGACGCTTACGTTGCGGACGAATCATAAACAGGTACATAAACACAAACAGGCCGCCAAACATTACCAAGGTAATCATTGGATTACCCTGTGGAGCAGCAGCTCCCGTTTGCGCCATAGCCGCAGGAATAAAAAACCCCATCATAAACCTCGTTGATTAATGTTCTATAAAGAGGCTTCACTCTACCCTTTTTGATATATTCGTTCAATGAAAAGGCCGCCTGACAAGGGCGGCCTTTTCATTGTTCACATCAACGAGGGAATTAGGCGTAATCTCGAAACAGCTTTCGAAAAGCACTCGGAGAAAGGCATGTCCAGCGCTTAAAGGCATTGGTGAAACTGGTGCGATCCGAGAAGTCCAGTGACGAAGAGATACTGTCTATACTCTCATGGTGTTCAATGAGGTGAGCAATCGAGTGATGAAATCGCACGTTATCGCGCAGTTGCGCAAAACTGATTTCATGCTGCTGAAGTCGGCGTTGCAGTGTTCGCTTGCTTAGGTTTAAATCGTCTGCGATTCGGTCAATAGACAGTGATTCACGGCCTATTCTCAGCTGCAGAGCGCCAATCACTCGCCCAGGCACGCCATAAGTCTCGGGTATGTGGGCCATTTCCACGTACTCATGAAACGTTTTCACCCCCGGCGTCGCAAACGTTTCAGCTAAACCCCCTCCCAGGGAATCTACCTGCTGCTGTAATTTATGCGCTTCCATCATTTTGGCTACTCCTTTTGCCATCATTTCAACGGTCTCATGATCGAGCCGACTAAAACCTTCAGGGCGCTTAAACTTAAAGAAAAAGCTCAGCACACCACGCGCATACCCACCTATTTTAAGCGGTGCGCTTATGTAAGCCCCTAGGCTGGCATTATTATAGGGCACAGCACGAGTATGCACACTGCTATCGGCCACTGCCATGCCGTTATTTTCTGCAATCACCCTCGCTATCCAGACCTCACGTAAATCGACATTGGTATCGACAGCGAGAATATCCCCTTCTGCGTGTGTCACCTGAGCTTGGTTGCGCAGCAACCGCACTTTTAACAGCGCCGCGCCATCAGCTGACAACATACTACATCCAGCCCGTAAATATGCTTGAACATGCTGTTCATATCCACCCTGTTCATCCGTCAACAGGTGATGCAAATATTGTAACCGATTAGAAAAGCCACTTGAGCCATTAAAGCTCAGTGATTTTAAGGCTAGGCTCGACATAGTAAAGTCCGTCTGCACATATAAAAAAACAACACCCAAATTATTGGTTATAAGACTAAAGATCTAGCTTCAATGACGAGCAAGCGCGTTAAGTGTGACCGAGGTTTGATTTTAAACAACCGAGTGTGAATGAAGCCCCCCCTGACAACCACTTATTAAACGAGGGCAATTAGAACCCCAGGGAAGCAATGGCTGCGAGTACGTCTTCATGGTGTGTTTTGGTTTTGAACTTGGGCATTATGTGTTTTAGACGACCATCTTTACCAATGATAAAGGTACTGCGGATAACCCCCATAAACTCACGCCCCATAAACTTCTTAAGATCCCACACGCCGTACTTCTCTGTAATGCCATGATCCTCATCACTGAGGAGGTCAAAGTTCAGTGACTGCTTATCAATGAAGCGCTGTAAGCGTGGGTAGGCATCCGGACTAACGCCCAAAACCACCGTGTCCGTTGCCGCAAAAGCCTCCGCAGAATCACGAATACCACAAGCTTGCGTCGTACAACCTGGTGTCATGGCTTTGGGGTAAAAATATAAAACAACATTCTTGCTGCCGCGAAAGTCTTTGAGGCTAACCTGCTCGCCTTTCTGATTTTGCAAACTGAACGCCGGCGCCAAGTTGCCAACTTTTGGAAGAGCCATAATCATCACCATTAACAAAATTAGCTGATGATTATAGTCATTTACACCTGTATATAAAGCATAAGCGCACTCGAGAAAGACACCGCGCTCGGAAAACTAAAAGCCGCGCACTACCCAGCTAGCCTCATGACGCCGTTTAACGCCCTGACTTTCTAAGCATGCAATCACATCATCAAGATCTGACTCCGTTAAAAAACCACCCAACTCCACCAAACCCGCCTCCCCGACCAAAGTAACATGGTGTAAAAAATGCGCTTCATCGTGCACAAGCATCAACGAACAATGCCGCCGGTCAAACCCCCAGCAGCTTGACTGATGACCAGACCGTTTTTCTACTTGGATGTCATTATCCTCAAAAATCACCCGCTCTTGCTGGCTGCAATATCGGCGTACCATCTGCGCCACAAATATCAAAGCCAGTAGCTCAAGCCCAACAAACGGAATCAAAACCCAAGTGCCCGCTATCACAAAGACAACACTCAATACTAAGAATAACAATATGAGTAATGTTGCCATCCACTCTTGCGCCTTCAGCGACAAGGAGTAATTTGGCGCAAGTGTTAAGCATAGCGCCCCTGAACTTGCCCACAATTTTTTATGCACCATCACTGCACACCACAGCCTAAAGGGATAACTAAAGACTAGCAGCAGAGACTGATCATGATGTTTTAAACGGACATAAAAAAACGCCACTCAGTTACCTGAGTGACGTTTTTTCGCACAACCTAGCAATTAAGCAGGCAGCAGATCCGCTACCGCGTCACGCTCTTCGGTCAGCTCTTGCTGAGTCGCGTTCATCTTCTCGCGAGAGAAATCGCTGATTTCGATGCCCTGAACGATAGTCCAGTCGCCATCTTTACAGGTTACTGGGTAACCGTAGATCAGGCCTTCTTCGATACCGTAAGAACCGTCTGAGTAAACACCCATGGTTACGTACTCGCCTTCCGGAGTGCCCAGAGCCCAGTCACGGATATGGAAGATGGCAGCGTTTGCAGCAGAAGCCGCAGAAGAAGCGCCACGTGCAGCAATGATGGCTGCGCCACGCTGCTGAACGGTTGGGATGAAGTCGCCTTCATACCAAGCCTGATCGATCAGAGTCATAGCATCAGTACCGGCAACGGTAGCGTTGTTAACGTCTGGGTACTGAGTTGCAGAGTGGTTACCCCAAATAATAACGTTCTTCACGTCATTGATGGTTTTACCTGTCTTTTCAGCCAACTGGCTCATGGCGCGGTTGTGATCCAAACGCATCATGGCAGTGAACTGACGTGGGTTGATGCTTGGCGCATTGCGCTGAGCAATCAAGGCATTGGTGTTGGCTGGGTTACCAACAACCAATACTTTGATGTCACGTGATGCGTAATCGTTGATCGCTTTACCCTGAACAGAGAAGATCGCGGCGTTAGCTTCCAGCAGATCTTTACGCTCCATACCTGGACCACGTGGACGAGCACCAACCAGCAGTGCGAAGTCAGAATCTTTAAAGGCAACATTAGGCTCGTCGGTACAAACCATGCCAGCCAACAGTGGGAAAGCACAATCGTCCAGTTCCATCGCCACGCCTTTAAGGGCGTTAAGCGCAGGCGTTATTTCCAGCATTTGCAGGATAATTGGTTGATCTTTACCCAGCATTTCACCAGCGGCGATGCGGAACAACAGGGAGTAGCTGATTTGGCCAGCTGCGCCAGTGACGGTAACTCGTACAGGTGCTTTCACGATAAATCTCCGTTTACACTCAAAGAAGGTAAGGGTCGCACGCGACTCTTTGATAATTGATAAGACCGAAAATCGCTCCCCCGCCATTCAGTTAACAGGCCAAGGAGAATAATTTAATAATTATGGTCATCTTGCGGTTGGCATTATAGGGAGCCATACGGAAATTGCACCATAAAAGCAGTGAATTTCGAGCATTTCCGGCTAAATAACAAGCCAACCGCAAAACTGCAATTTGTTTGCCTTACCATGGTGCCTTTTATGGCAGTAGAGGTGCACGTCGCACAAAGACAGTGCTTAAGTTTCTATAGTAAGGGGGACAATAGACGCAGAGAGAACCTCTGCGCCGAATCAAATCAGGCGGATTGAGCCGCTGACTGATACCGAACCTCAAGCGCTTGGTACAAGTCTTCGCCGAAGGTCGGCTTTGACGCGTCTAACTCGACCAGTACCTCAACTAAGTGCTCGTTATCCTCTTTGCCGGCCCACATTTTAATGTAACTGCCGTCTTTATAGCCATGGTCCTGACGGAAGAAATTTAATACGTTCTTGCCAACGTAGCCCTCAAAGAGTTTATCGAAGGACATACCAATACCCGCCATCAAGCGTGCAAAGGCTGGAATATCGAAACCTTTGGTATTCAACGTACGCTCAGCAAAAGACTCTAGGTCGACACGAAAGTCAGCCTCATCGGTCTCAATCACCAGTTCAGCCTCAACTTTTGCCACAATGGCATCGACACTCATGCCCGACTGCAGCATCACACTCAAACCAAAATGCCAAATATCAATCAGCTCCAATTCAACCTGTGGTACATCTGGTGTCTGCTTTTTCCACCACTTCCAACCGTAGTGATCCAACATCTCGCCACACTCAATCCAAATCGCGCGATACCAATCAAATCCCTGACTGCGCCACTCGGCGTGTACTTTGGTGTTCATGCTGTTCTGTAACTCAAGCATGGTGCGAAGTTGCTGCATAGTTAACCTACTGTAGTTATTACCTAATAAACCAGAAGCCGTGTATTTACTGGGGCTTCGAGACACAAGTATTAATAGTATCAAACTGCGCCGCCATTATTCTAGGGGCCCAACGTTTGACACGTAAAGAAGCCACTTACGATCAGCCTTCCTGTCACACAACTATCACAACATCGACACAAAAGTGTCACCTCGGCCCTCTAGCCTTTCAAGTGTTACTCCATGATGTAGGTCACCGTTTAACGCCGATTCAGGGAATACCCATGAAGCTTCTAGAGAATATACAAAACTACGACATACTTACTTTTAACTGGTGTTTGTGCCGAAAAAACCATGAGTTTATGGTGAGCATGGCGCGCTTGGTTTCTAAAACAGCCGACGGCCACTTATACGTCATGACCGGCCTCGTATTGTTAATACTACGTGAGTACACCTCATTCCTGCTGGTGGCCTGTGCTTTTAGCATTGAGCGCAGCTTCTACTATTTACTCAAAAAGTCCTGCCGTCGCAAGCGACCACCTCAAGCCCTGCCGGACTTCAAAAGTGTCATCGAACCAGGCGATCAATTTAGCTTTCCATCTGGGCACACCTCTGCCGCGTTCCTAACCGCCACACTATTAAGTGTATTAGCGCCCGTTTTGGCTCCTGCATTCTTTCTTTGGGCCGGAGCCGTCGGTATGTCAAGAGTCATTCTTGGTGTCCACTTCCCCACCGACACATTGGCCGGCGCAACCTTAGGCATATGCCTCGCGCAGGCCACCTTGTTTGTATTCCCTTACATATACTGAGAAAAACATGCGGATACTTTACGACGTACAAGGCACTGGCAATGGCCACATCAGTCGCGCAAGGGCGATGGTTCCCCACCTTGTCGGCGCAGGAATAGACGCAGACCACCTATTAACTGTCCGACCGAGCAAAGACTATTTTG
>Ga0209081_1000754_pt1 | contig 19527 bp, 17 predicted proteins | sample GOMGulsemesocosm_4_FD_184636 | JGI IMG/M metagenome (GOLD analysis project Ga0209081, IMG submission 184636) | Methane-oxidizing microbial communities from mesocosms in the Gulf of Mexico - GOM15B Gulf of Mexico (SPAdes) (version 2) | ecosystem: Environmental > Aquatic > Marine > Cold seeps... | reverse complement strand
TAAAGTGCTTATTTAGGAAAGATGTCTACTAAACTAGGGTTTTAATTTTTTACTGCACAGGTAGGGCAATCCACATTTTTACGCAACTTCATCTCATTCCATTGCATGCTTAATCCATCCAATAGCAAAAGTCGCCCAGATAAAACCTCACCTACCCCCATCACTAGCTTCATTGCCTCCAAAGCCTGAATACTGCCAATAATGCCCGTCAGCGGTGATATTACCCCATTCAATGCGCAATTTTGTAGTTCCTCACCCGTTTCACCATACAAACAGTTATAACAAGGTTCATTTTCTGCCGCATTAAACACACTCACTTGACCATCAAAACGAATTGCTGCCCCCGATACTAATGCCGTCTTATATTGCACGCAAGCTGCATTAATAGCGAAGCGAGTTGTAAAGTTATCGCTACAATCCAACACCACATCAGCCGCATCAACTTCTTGCTCCAGCTTACTTCCTTCGAGGCGTTGCTTCACAGCTCTCACCTTTACTTCAGGATTAATTTTATTTAATGTTTCTTGGGTTGAAATGACTTTATCCGTCCCAATATCGTCTGTGTAATGCGTAATTTGCCGTTGTAAGTTAGAAAGATCAACTTCATCATCGTCATAGATTACCAGTGAGCCTACGCCCGCAGCAGCAAGATATAATGCTGCAGGTGAGCCAAGCCCACCGGCGCCAATAATAAGTATTTTAGCCGCAAGTAAACGTTCTTGCCCTTCAATATCCACTTGAGGCAGCATAATTTGACGGCTATAGCGAAGCAGTTGATCGTCATTCATAAAGTAATATATTAGTTATGGGTGATGTAAATAACGCCATACAGCGCAAACAGCAATAAGATTTGCCTATTCTATAATAGGTAGAGCTTAATAATTTTTTAAACTTTTTTATTTTTAATATTGTTAGGAGATATAAATGAATATACGCCCTTTACATGATCGCGTAATCGTTAAACGTGTTGAAGAAGAAACCACAACAGCAAGTGGTATCGTACTACCAGGTTCAGCAACTGAAAAACCAAGCGAAGGTGAAGTTTTAGCAGTAGGTACTGGAAAAGTATTAGACAGTGGTCAAGTCCATGAAATGCACGTAAAAGTAGGCGACCGTGTTTTATTCGGCAAATACTCAGGCAGCGAAGTCAAAGTAGACGGCGAAGAAGTGATCGTGATGCGTGAAGACGATATTATGGGTATTTTAGGCTAAGCCTAGGAACACATAAAATTCATATCAACATTCAACCAATAATTTAGGTAAAAAAATCATGGCAGCAAAAGAAGTAAAGTTTGGAGATGACGCACGTAGCTTGATGGCGAATGGCGTAAATATTTTAGCAAACGCTGTTAAAGCAACATTAGGTCCTAAAGGACGTAATGCCGTTTTAGATAAAAGCTTTGGCGCACCAACGATCACTAAAGATGGTGTATCTGTTGCGAAAGAAATCGAATTAGCAGATAAATTCGAAAATATGGGTGCGCAAATGGTTAAGGAAGTTGCATCTCAAACGTCTGATGTTGCCGGTGACGGAACAACAACGGCGACTGTATTAGCGCAAGCAATCGTAAACGAAGGTTTAAAATCTGTTGCTGCGGGCATGAACCCTATGGATTTAAAACGCGGTATTGATTTAGCAGTAAAAAAATCAGTAGAAGCGATTATTGCTTCAGCAACACCGTGTACTGATAACAAAGCGATTGCTCAAGTAGGTACAATTTCTGCAAACTCTGATGAGTCTGTCGGCCAAATCATTGCTGAAGCAATGGGAAAAGTGGGTAAAGAAGGCGTTATTACCGTTGAAGAAGGCACGGGCTTAGACAACGAATTAGATGTTGTTGAAGGGATGCAATTTGACCGTGGCTACTTATCGCCTTATTTCATCAACAATCAAGAAAGCATGAGCGTTGAGCTAGAGAGCCCTTTTATCTTATTATTCGATAAAAAAATCTCTAACATCCGTGATTTATTACCAACACTAGAAAGCGTTGCTAAAGCAGGTCGTCCTTTATTAATTATTGCTGAAGATGTTGAAGGCGAAGCGCTAGCGACATTAGTTGTTAATAACATGCGTGGTATCGTTAAAGTAGCGGCTGTTAAAGCACCAGGCTTTGGTGATCGTCGTAAAGCAATGTTAGAAGATATTGCGGTATTAACAGGCGCAACGGTTATTTCTGAAGAAATTGGTCTTTCACTTGAAAAAGTTGAACTAGAGCAATTAGGGACAGCGAAGAAAATACAAATCACTAAAGAAATTACAGTGATTGTTGATGGTGTCGGTTCTGAAGACAGCATCAAAGCACGTATTAGCCAAATTCGTGCCCAAGCGGATGAAGCAACGTCTGACTACGATAAAGAAAAACTTCAAGAGCGTTTAGCTAAATTAGCGGGCGGTGTTGCAGTGATTAAAGTTGGTGCGGCAACTGAAGTTGAAATGAAAGAGAAAAAAGCACGTGTTGAAGATGCATTACATTCAACTCGCGCAGCGGTTGAAGAAGGTGTTGTTGCCGGTGGTGGTACTGCGTTAGTTCGTGCTATCTCGGCATTAGAAGGCCTTGAAGGGATTAACCACGATCAAAAAATCGGTGTTGATATTCTACGTCGCGCAATGTCTGCTCCTTTACGTCAAATTGTTGCTAACGCAGGTGATGAAGCCTCTGTTGTCTGCAATGAAGTGGCTAATGGAACTGGTAACTTCGGTTACAACGCAGCAACAGGCGAATATGGCGACATGATTGAAATGGGAATCTTAGATCCAGCTAAAGTAACACGCTCTGCATTACAAAATGCAGCGTCTGTTGCGGGTTTAATGATTACTACTGAAGTAATGGTTGCTGATACTCCTACTGAAGCTGGCGCTGCACCTGCAATGCCTGATATGGGAGGCATGGGCGGTATGGGTGGAATGGGCGGCATGATGTAAGCCCCCCCGCTTAAACTCGCTACACAAAAAAGCCCCCTCCTTGAGTTAATCAGGGAGGGGGCTTTTTTTATACCTATTTAACCTATTTTCACTTTCAAAACTTAATCAACTCGTCACAGCCTCATGTCCTGATCTAGCTAAACCTAAGCGCTCAATTTTCTTATACAAAGTGGCCCTGGTAATGCCTAGTTTTTTAGCTGTTAATGAAATATTACCTTCACAATCGCTTAAAGCGGTTTGAATACCATGCTTTTCCCAGTCAGCCAAACTCGGGCTATTCTTGGTAAGAAGGCTGACTATATCACTATTTTCTTTGTCTACTGCATCGTCTCTATCATGCCATTCTTGCATAAAATCCATGGGAAGATCATCTTCAGTAATATGATCCCCTCCTGCTGTATATAAGGTGGCTCGAATAACATTAATAAACTGCCTTATATTTCCCGGCCAAGGGTGCTGATTAAATAAATTAATGACGTCAGGTGAAATTGAAATATCTCCTTCACCCACAATATTATTAATTTCACGCTGTAATAAATGTTCAATAATTTGTTCTTTATCCTCACGATCGCGTAATGGCGGCAAATGAATTTGAGCACCATTTAATCGATAATACAGGTCTTGTCGAAAATTTCCCGCTTTAACCGCTTCAGATAGTTTTACATTCGTTGCTGCAACAATTTGCACATCGACGCGAATAGGGTGCGTTCCTCCAACCGGTGTAAACTCAGAATTCTCCAATACTCGCAGTAGAGTAGACTGTAAATCAATACTCATATCGCCAATTTCATCTAAAAATAAAATCCCGCCATCTGCCAGACTAAATTTACCTGGCTTACCGCCACTTCTAGCACCTGTAAAACTACCCGCTTCATACCCAAATAATTCACTTTCAATTAAATCACGCGGGATAGATGAGCAGTTAATGGCAATTAAAGGCTCGTCTTTTCTAGGGCCTGCTTTTTTAATTAAATTAACAAAATGATCCTTACCAGCACCCGACTCCCCCGTAATCAAAATAGGAATTTTATGTTTTTGTAACTTTACCGCTTTATGCACATATCGCTCTAAGTCTTCGGTGACAGAAGATGAAAATTCAGTCTCAGCTATTTTTTTAGCGGGTTGAAAGGAGATTTTCTCTAACACCCTGACTTGAGCTTCAGCATCCTGAGCAATAGGAAGGTGTGTATTCACTAAAACACAAATAAGGTGCAGAAAAGCAAATAGAGAACTCATTTGCTCTTGGTGATCACTCACTAATCCAATAACGGCAAGCAGCTCGCCTGATTCATCTAAGAGTGGATATCCGACGGTTGTGTAGGGGTGCAAAATACTTAAATAATGCTCCATTCCTTGAAAGGCAACCGGTTTTTTTAATTTAAGTGCTGTCCCTATTCCATTATTACCGAGTACAGACTCACTCCAATTCGTATCTTTTATTTGAGTCGGCAATTGAAAGGCATGTGGAAAGTGTTTTTCGCCAGCAACGTATAGTAGGCTACTATTAGGTGCTACAACGACCATCATCACGCCCGCTTCTTTTAAAAAAACTTGAAAATGATGGCTTAAATGCTTTATTTGTTGAGCAACCTTTTCAGACTTATCATTCTCGTCATTGGCTATCTGTGTAAATAAATGCTTATCCCAATTTGCATAATTTCCTAACGGCAACTGATAGTCTTCTAAGCATCGATGCCAAGCGTCAGCGACATCCGAACGAACCCAATCCTTTTGCTCAGGAACAGAGCGCGCCTGAATCATCCATTGCCACGCTTGAATGGGGCGAAACATTTCAAATTCAAAAGATTGGCGTACTAAAAACGTCTCTTGAACAATATTTATTTTGTTGGGAATTTTAAATTCAATATCCATATTTATCTTATTTATTTATCCTGCTCGATATAGTGTCGACAGAAAACCATAATCCTTATTTTTTAGATTAAAAACAAAAACTTAGGGCGACTTATTAAGATAACAGAATAAAAAAAAGAGGCAATGCGACATAGTGTCGCACTGCCTTTATTCTAAAAAGAATAAATTAGCTCATAAGAGCTGAGGTAGTATTACAAGGAACAACTTTAAACTTATGGCGCACGCGGGTCTTCACGCGTTGCCGCGGCCCACTCGGGTGAATACCCTGCCATAATTGAATGATCAGGAACATGTTTGATAACCACTTCCGTGGTCAACAATGTTCCTACCACACTAACTGCATGACGCAATGCAAGGCGTATTACCTTCACCGCATCAATCACACCAATTTCTAAAAAATCACCGTATTGCTTATTTTGTGTGTTGTAGGCAAAACGAGGGTTATTTTCACTACGTAAGCGCGCGATGACTTCTTCGCTATTAACACCCACATTATTAACTAAGCGCTGTAATGGTTTTTGCAAAGCATGCTTAACAATATCAACGCCTTGCTGCTGCTCTATATTAGGTGCTATCAATTCATCTAGGAGATTAATAATATTAAACAATCCTACCCCTCCACCCGGTAAGACACCTTCTTCTATTGCTGCTTTGGTCGACATATAGGCATTTCCAATGCGCACCATACGTTCTTTTATTTCTATATCGCTAATACCGCCAACTTCATAAACACCCGTTTTTCCAGATAAAATAGCGAGTCGCTCTTCTAGCTCTTCAAAATCATGTTTATTCCCTGTCGGCGAACCATCTCCCGGTTTTTTATTCTGAATAAAATCAGCTTCTTCTTCTAATCGTACCCTACACTGTTTAATCGCAGCTGCATCACCATAACCGCCTACAATGGTTATATTTTCAGCCGTAATGACGACATGCTTCGCTTGGCCTAATTGGTCTAAACTTACATGTTCAAGCTTGGTTGCGAAATCTCCAACTAATGCTTCACCCCCCGTTATTAGCGCTAAATCCTTTAAGCGGTTCTCACATTTATCACCAAAACCTGGCGGCTTAACGGCGGCTACTTTAAATATCCCTTTGACATGATTCAGTAACAAGCCTGATAAAGCTTTATCAATCACGTCTTCTGCAATAATCAATAGAGGACGATTTTCTACGCTGACTTCTTCTAATATAGGAACCAAATCCATTAGGTCACTAATTTCTTTATCGTAAAGCAATATATAAGGATTTTCTAAAATCGCTTCATCTCGATCTGAATCCGTTACAAAATAGGGGGATAAATACCCTTGTTCATAACGAAGACCGTCAACAATACTCAACTTATCTTCACGACTATTACCCAGCTGAAATGTTAAAGGGCTCTCCGTGCCTAACTTATCGAAAGCTTCAACCAATAAAGTTCCAACGCCCGGCTCATTTTTAGTCGCTATCGCTGAAATTCTTTCTATATAGTCACTACTAATTCCGGTAATCGCCTGTTCTTTTAATTTAGCTTCAACAAAAGCGAGTGCTAAATCCATGCCACGCTTTAGTTGAATAGGGTGATACCCTGTCGTTACATGCACCATGCATTCTTTACTAATGGCTTGTGCAAGCACTATCGTTGAGGTGGTTCCATCACCAACCTTACGTGAAACTGCACTGGCTGCATCACGTAACATTCTCGCGCCTAAATCTTCTGTGCGATCATCACAATTTATTGCTTTTGCAACCGTGACACCATCGCGTGTAAAAACAGGCGGTAATCCAGATGCAATATGTTCAATCATTACTGCGGGCCCAGCACTGCCATACGTAACACTTACTGCATTAGCGACTTTATTAATACCGCACATAAAACGATTACGTGCTTCTTCATCATAAATTATTTGTTTAGGCATAGTGATTTCTTATTAAATTTGTTAATAAACAATAGGCTCAATACAGGTTAAAACCCACCTACTGATGTAAGCTAACTTTCTTTCATGAGTTTTTGCCCTGCGGCAGCTCTTGTTATGTGTGCTCTACGGCTATGCGCCCAAGTAACAATTAGCATTTTGTCCCAATAATCGAATGTCGCTTTTAATTCTTGTGCTTCTTCGTCGCTTAATTCCTGCTGCCAATATTCATTTAACTCTTCGATACGCTCATCACTTAATTTTTGACTAATTCTAGCTTCGTCTTCAACCAGCTTATGGATTGTGCTATCCAATTGATTGACCATTTCATAAATGAATTCGATATCTTGCTTATCCATAAAACCGTTAGCAGCAAAAAATTAAGAAGCGCTAGGTAAGAATTTCTCTAGATAAATATTATCTTTAGAAATACCGACTTCAGCACATGCAGCATAAGTTGCATCCACCATTCCAGGAGGCCCGCATAAATACAAATCAGGTTTAGTGGAAGCCTCTTGTAAATCCTTTTTCAAGACATCAACGACACTGCCTTTTTCACCTTCCCAAGAATCCGTCGCTTTCCATACGCATATCTTGACCGTTAAGTTATCCATTTCACTGGCCAACTTATTCAACTCATCAATATAAAAAACTTCTTCTTCAAAGGTTGATCCGAAATAAATCGTACAAGGCTGAGGCTCACCCCATTCCTTCATAAACCGAACCATTGATAAAATAGGCGCTAACCCTGTGCCGCCCGCAACAAAATAACGCGGCGTAAATCCATTAGCCACTAAGCCAAAAATTCCTGATGGCCCTTTCACATTAAGTGCTTGCCCAACCTTAGCGTCTTGCTTAAGATAATTAGAAAACTTACCGTCATCCAGTACACGAATTAAGAACTCCATCTCGCCGTCATTATTGCCAATATTCGCAGGAGAATAAGATCGCGTAAGCTCTGTACCTGGTATTTCTAAATCATAATACTGCCCAGAATCTAACTTAATTTGTTTTTCGCCGTCCGTGCGCTTTAAACATAATTTAGTCACATTACTAGATACTTGCTGTAGCTCTGTAATTTCAGTAGAAAACTCTTTACCTTCTTCTGAGTAAGAAATACGGTCAAATGTATAAGGGACTTCAACCACCATACCCTCTGTTGGATAACAACGACACAGTAAAACCATGTCTTCTTCTTGCTCTTCCATGGGTAGCGCTTGAGCACTGACCTTACCCATTTCAAAATCACCGTCCGTACAGACGCCTTTACAGGTTGCACACCCGCCTTCGCGGCACGATGACATTAAAAAAATACTTTGGCGTATTGCTGCACTGATAATATCTTCATCTTCAGCACAATCAAAAGAAGTGACTTCGCCTTCTTCTGTAATGATCTTAATTTGATGGTTTGACATTAACTAGTCACCTCTTGTTGCTGTTTACTTTTTGCATTAATATTAAAAAAAGCCATAACGTGATCAACCGCGCGTTTAGAAGCATCTTCAGTGAGTGAACAGCCTTCTTGAACTAACTTATCTTCACGATAAATAGTCCAGCGCCACATAAACTCTAAATCTTCCGTATAGGCAGTATAAGTATCATCATCATATAGCTTATTTAGATCTTCATTTTTACCAAACATTTCACTAACATTTCTAGTCGGTTGCTCATACAGATCAGTCATATCTTTCCTTACTTTTTAGTTAAAAATGTAAAAGCACTCTATTAAAGTGCTTTTACAAGCTGCCAGATCACTGCACTTTCGTGCATTACTAAAAATACAGTGATAACGGCAAAACTACCCTGCCTTATTACTGAATCGTAATAATTTTAACGCCACGCTCTTTACGCAATTCTTCTAACGGCATATCGTAATAACCAACATTACGTAGCTCCATTAGTTTGGTGCCTAATAAACGATCCGTATCCATAAATACATTTGTTGGCATAATAGGTGGCTTATAGTCTGTTCTAAAATTAATATGTAACTTCTCAGCATCATATTTTTTAGTACAGGCATCCATCTTAGCAACCACAGCATCCGCAACTTTTTGTGCATCAGCACCACAAGTACAGTTGTTTAAGAATTGCTGATCATTAAGCTCTGCATGCTTTAGCATAGCCACTTTTTCTTCAGTTTTGCTCTCAATCCAACACCAGTCTAACTCTAATGAATAATCATCACGAAAAGGTGTGGTGTGTTTTTTACGGAAATCGGTTAAGAAAGCAGCGCCGTCTTTCAATGTTTTTAGTGCATTGATTTTTGCAGTCCATTCATCACGTACTGGATTATCATGTATTTTGTAATTTGCCATTTTTTTCTCCTATGATTCCAAATTTTCAAGTTTAGTATCAAGACCCATTAGCTCAGATGTAATGGTGAAGGTTTCACCCAAAGTAAAGGCACGACCAATCGTTGATGACACATCCACTAAGAAATCGTAGACGTTATAATCTTTACCTAAGATTTCAGCGGCTAATTCACAATCCACTTCAATCTTACCTGTCGCTTTTAACCACCAGTAACCTGAGCGATCTTCAACCACCAGTGTTGGATTGTCATCTTTGTTGTCGCCTAATAACAGTTCATCAACAATAATATTGATTTCATCTGATTTTTTAAGCACTAAAACAACATCATCACTAGCATGAACAACTTGATTTTCTTCAGCAAAATATTCATCGGCAAACGCTTTGCCGGTTTTCGCCATGATGCCTGCACCATACGAATTTTTATTATCTGACATGTTTACTCCTTAATTTATTTAAGACCCGACAAGACGGTTTTAATTAAAGCGGCTGTATCGACTTTATAGCCAATCTTCGCTGCATAATCTTCTTCCCAGTCACTAAATACACGACCCAGTGCCGCTTCAATCGCATCTTTCGTCGTCACATGATCAATTTCAGGGATTTTATCAAAAATACCCATAAAATCTTTCAATGCATTAACCGTTCTTGGTAGCCATTTATCAGTCCATGCACGCATTAAGCGTTGGTTATACTCACCAAACTGCTCATCATCACCCAGACAATGGAAGAACATGTCACCAGTAATACCTTTGGTTTGTTGATGATAAAGTTGCGCTTGGTTAATAAAGAAAGGCGTTAAGTTATCACCGTAGTAAGAAGATAAACGCAAGAAAAATTCACGACGAACAAACTGGCCAAATAGAGCATCGTGTACTTGATGACCTGCCCATAGAATTTCATTCCAATCGTAAGTATCCTGCCAAATATCTTCAACGGTTTCTCGCGCACCTTTGTAAATAGTGCCTTCAGTCCATTCTTTTTTCGGCTCATCAGTAGACTCAGGAAACCCCGGTACTAATTTTGCGATAAAAGTTCTTTCCATTTGAATCATTTGCGCATTATCAACTTTATCAAAGCCAATCATCGCTATACTCATACGTAAAGTATCACCTAAGCAATCACGCGCCGCTGATGAATGTGAATTGAATAATCCATATTCGTTAAAGCAAAATGCCCCCAAATAATCGTTTAGCACTTCATCACGCCAAACAGGGTTCATGGTACGAATTTGTCCTTCAGCTGAATAAGACTTCAGAAAACGGTCGGTATAACGCGCCTCCTCTGCTTTATCTTTTACATAAGGTGCGTGCCAGCGTCTTGCAGGATCACGATGCTTATGCCAATCTGTTGACTTCATTTCCGTTGTTTCGTTACCCCAAGATGGACGACCACCATGGAATTTTTGCGTCCAATCACCCCAATCTAAACCACCTGGAATCCAATCCGGTGTAGGTTGTGTGTAACAACATAAGATTTCATATTCTGATAAGCGACGACCACGCGGCTCAACAAAATAGTTCATTTTACGGTTGCTTTCCAATGGTTGGTCAGGAACAGCATCCGCAATAACTTTTTGCATTTCTGGATCAGTTAAGCCACGTTGGCCAACTTCTATTTGAATTCCCATTAATGTATCTCCTAATATATGGATTAAAAGTGAAGTGACTTATAGCGCGTCAACAGGATCAGAAAAAACACAGTTCAGTGCTTTAATATCATCCAATGTCCACATTTTCTTATCTTTATCCGTGTGCGGTTGTGCTATTAAAGTCTTACCATCGCTACGTACGCCATGTAATTCAGTCAGCACTTCTGATAATTCGCGTCCTGCGTATTGTTCAAACATATTTTGGCACTCATAACGCTCTGGCTCAGATAGCCACATACGCTCGCCCCAGTCATCACTAAAGGTATTTTTCTTACCGTTATATTCATGTACACGCAACGTACTTGCGCCTTTACATAAGCTAGGGCAAAAAGGTACTTGTGATACGCGATCAATATAAATAGGATGATTGTTTTCAATAAACCACATAATAGGAAGAAAGCCACTGCTTGGATCTTCACATCCACGCGCACGCCATTCTTCATAAATAACACCGTAATGCTCGTGCCATCCTGGGTAGTTAAGTTCAAACCAATCTGCTTCTTCTGCCGTTGGTAATGTTAAACGGAAGAAACCTGTTGGCCATAATGCATAAGCAATCAAGAATAAATCATGATGCGCCCAGTAGGCATCTTTTTTTGCATCACGTAAACTTGCTGGAGATTGAACGCCATATTTACCTAAACGACCAATCCAGATACCGCCCCAGTCTTCGTACACCCAACGGTTCCAAGTTTTAACCCAAGGTTCAACTTTAAAATGTGAACCATACTCAAATGACATACCTAAAACTGGTGTGAAATACTTTTGCTGTGTCCAGAAAGCATTGTTCAAATCAGTGTTTAAGTATTTTGAAGCCGCTTCATCATTAGCAATAGAAACAATGGTTTGGTAACCATTTGCCATATGACGTAACTCATCTGTTTCAATAGATAAGAAAACTGTTGGTGTAATTTCATCACCATTCGCTGCTGCCCATTCTGTAACGGCAACAATTAATGGGTTAGTGAAACACGCTTCACCAACTAACTGTAAGTTAATAGAACACTCAACCGCATCACCTGAAATAAAGCCATCAGAGAATACACGCTTCATTCCTTTCCATAATGGACCGATAGTACGTGTACGACGCGCATCATTATGACCAGCCGCATCTTGCCCATGTTTAGTGAAATAATAGTTCACATAACCACATTGGTTCGTATGACGAATTTCATCTAATGTTTGCGCTAAGTAGCCATTTTTCTGCTCTGGCGCACTCGCTGAATCCCACAACATACCTGTCGCAGCAATCGCATTGTATTCCCCAACTTCTAAGAAGTTAGAGATAACTTTCATCGTCTCGTTCCATTTTGGATGAACTTTGTTACCTGCATCAACACGTGTTAATACATCCTGTAAACTACCGAACTGACGCTCATCTTTAACAGACTCCATGCGTGCATATTCTTTAGCGATGAGCTTAAATTGCTCTTTCGTATCATTCGCCATTTTGTACTTAGTCGGATACTTAGTACGGTTCTTATCGAAGTCCCAAGTAAAACTTTGTAACCATCTATGCACTTCCTGCGCATTTACGCCAACTGGCGCACGATTGACAGCCAAAGCATCGGTTGCAGCTTTTGTTGCAGCACTTATTGCCATGTTTATTATCCTCGTTTCTTGTTAATAGTGTTAATGAAGCTGTCGCTATCACTATGCCTATTTGCTTGATAACGTACAGTATTGAAGTGTCTGCTAACTCAAGCCTAGCGACAGCTTCTCAAGAACTTAATGCAACGAGTATGCCAAACTACAAAATAAAAATTAAATCACAACAAATCAATTAGTTAGACTCGAACCAACACCTAGATGAAAAACTAATACACTGTTTAAAAACTGATCATTCGTTCAATAATTAGACGTTTATTTTTGAACACTGCAAAAATAGACATACCCTTTATTCATTAAGTTAGGTCTACTAGCTATAAAGTGATAGATACTCTCAATCCCCTTACTTCAGTGACCTGAAAAAACAATTCAAAAATATTCGGATAATGACAGCAACGTTTATCCCTGCTTACTGAACTAAATATTTAGCTCAAACCTTTAATACAAAGCAAATATAATGCCAATATCAGCGGCATTTTGCCGCGCGTCAATATGACTCATTCCCTTAGTGCATTTGTTGCAGATAGAATGCTCTCTTCAAATATTACTAAGACCAGGTGAGTGAGCAATGAACGCTTCCAATATTAATTACGATGAAAAAATAATCACGCCAACTAAAGAGCTGTATCAATTACTAAGCCAGCAAGCTAATGCGCTATTTGAACACGCAGCTATTTCTGGTAATGAGCTACATACCAGTATTGCTAATGCAACTACCGAATTTTATGACGCGCCTGTTGAAACAAGTTTGCGCTGGAAAGGCGCGATAACTGATAAAGGCAATGAATTTTATGCGCACCTAAATAGCGATATTATTCCAAGTGCCCAAGCGGATTATCAACAGTTTGTTAGTGTTGCTAGCGATTACAGTAGTCAGGCGCAGAATGCGATTCAGTTCTTTATTGATCACCCTAAAATGGTGACAGTAAATACATTTAATACACTGAACCATGGTATCAATGTATTTATTGACTCATCTATCAGTCTCTCTGCAAAAACTATTGATGCGCTGAATTTACAAGTAACTAATATTATCGATTTTTTAAGCGATCAGCCGATTCAAGGCTTAGAAAACATCTACTATGAATCTTTAGCATTACTACTCAATAGCTATTTCAATATTGTTTCTTCTTTATTGATTAATGTATAAATCATCTAACATCACCTCTTATACCCTTGGATTTTCAACCCTATGCTTACTAAAGAACTAGAAGACCGATTTCAATTACGTTTTGCACCAATTAATATTCCTGGTGGCTGCTTTAATCAAAAAGAGTTAGAAGGATTTATGCATGCGCTGGTTATTACACCTGATTTAATTAAACCTACCGAATGGTTGCCCGCCCCTTTTTATGGCGACCTTGCTGTTTTTGAAGATGATGAAACGGCTAAGGATTTAGCTGAATTCTTGATGGACTGCTTTTCTCACTACACGGCATTAAGGCACGGCGGGGAGCTAAGCTACCCTTTCGATATTAAAGGTTTAGATGAGTCTGTCTTTAATAATATTTACAGCTGGTCTCATGGATTTTGGTTTGGACTATCCTTACGCCTCCCCGTATGGAGCACGCCATTTATGATAAAAAACTCTGCTAAATCAGATTCTATTGTTAGTAGTGTTGAAGTTTTTAGGGCATTAGCTGATGAGGACTTTGATACAACTGAGCTACTTGAATCTATAAAGAAAAATACTAAAGAAGAGTTTAGTAATGAAGAGTGGAAATCTCGTTTAACGATTAATCTGATGGATGCTATCCCTGTTTCCGTACACACATTACAAGAATTCGGTCGCTATATTATTCAAAAAAAGCAGCAAGAACTTGAAGTAGACGAAACATCAGACGTTGCGACAGCTCAATAAAACCCTAATTACTATAAATCATTAACAAGGAGAAAATAATGAATATTAAACCTCTACACGACCGTGTCGTCATCAAACGCGTTGAAGAAGAAACAACCACGGCAAGTGGCATCGTGCTACCGGGTTCAGCAACAGAAAAGCCTAGCGAAGGAAAAGTTGTCGCTATTGGGTCTGGTAAAGTTTTAGACAATGGATCACTACATGAAATGCACGTTAAAGTCGGGGATCATGTGTTATTTACTAAATATTCAGGTAGTGAAGTCATCGTGGATGGCGAAGACTTAATCGTCATGCGTGAAGACGATATTATGGCCACTCTAAACTAGGCTTAAAAAACAGTATCGCACTGCTTTTCCAGTGCATTAGCTTATATTTAATAAACTCAAATCATTCAGGTAAACAACACATGGCAGCAAAAGAAGTAAAGTTTGGAGATGACGCACGCAGCTTGATGGCGAATGGCGTAAATATTTTAGCAAACGCTGTTAAAGCAACATTAGGACCTAAAGGTCGTAATGCGGTTTTAGATAAAAGCTTTGGCGCGCCGACGATCACTAAAGATGGTGTATCTGTTGCGAAAGAAATCGAATTAGCAGATAAATTCGAGAATATGGGCGCGCAAATGGTTAAAGAAGTGGCTTCACAAACATCTGATGTAGCCGGTGACGGAACAACAACGGCGACGGTATTAGCGCAAGCAATCGTAAACGAAGGTTTAAAATCAGTTGCTGCGGGCATGAATCCCATGGATTTAAAACGCGGTATTGATTTAGCAGTAACAAAATCAGTTGAAGCAATTATAGCTTCTGCAACACCCTGTACTGATAACAAAGCAATTGCACAAGTAGGAACGATCTCTGCTAACTCTGATGAATCTGTCGGTGCAATCATTGCTGATGCAATGGAGAAAGTGGGTAAAGAGGGTGTTATTACCGTTGAAGAAGGCACGGGCTTAGATAATGAGTTAGATGTGGTTGAGGGCATGCAGTTTGACCGAGGTTATTTATCACCTTACTTCATCAATAATCAAGAGAGCATGAGTGTTGAACTTGAAAACCCTTTCATCTTATTATTTGATAAGAAAATCTCTAATATCCGTGATTTATTACCGATTTTAGAAGCTGTTGCTAAAGCAAGTCGTCCTCTTTTAATTATTGCTGAAGATGTTGAAGGCGAAGCCTTAGCAACCTTAGTGGTTAATAATATGCGTGGTATTGTTAAAGTAGCGGCGGTTAAAGCGCCAGGCTTTGGTGATCGTCGTAAGGCAATGCTGGAAGATGTCGCGGTATTAACTGGCGCTACGGTTATTTCTGAAGAAATTGGTTTATCTTTAGAAAAAGTTGAACTAGCGCAACTAGGCACGGCGAAGAAGGTACAGATCACCAAAGAAATTACTGTGATTGTTGATGGTGTGGGGTCTGAAGATAATATCAAAGCACGTATTTCTCAAATTCGCGCACAAGCGGACGAAGCTACGTCTGAGTACGATACAGAGAAACTTCAAGAACGTTTAGCTAAATTAGCCGGCGGTGTTGCAGTGATTAAAGTTGGCGCGGCAACTGAAGTTGAAATGAAAGAGAAAAAAGCACGCGTTGAAGATGCATTACATTCAACTCGCGCAGCCGTTGAAGAAGGCGTTGTTGCCGGTGGTGGTACTGCGTTAGTTCGTGCTATCTCGGCATTAGAAGGCCTTGAAGGGATTAACCACGATCAAAAAATCGGTGTTGATATTCTACGTCGCGCAATGTCTGCGCCTTTACGCCAAATCGTTTCCAATGCGGGAGATGAAGCCTCTGTTGTCTGCAATGAAGTGGCTAAAGGCACGGGGAACTTTGGCTACAATGCAGCAACGGCTGTTTATGGCGACATGATTGAAATGGGAATTTTAGACCCTGCAAAAGTAACTCGCTCTGCTTTACAAAATGCAGCGTCTGTTGCCGGTTTAATGATTACCACTGAAGTAATGATCGCAGATGAGCCTGCTGAAGGCGGTGCTGCACCAGCTATGCCAGACATGGGCGGTATGGGTGGAATGGGCGGCATGATGTAAGCTCCCCCCGCTTTTACTTAGCGACACAAAAAAGCCTCACTCATTTTCATAATGGGTGAGGCTTTTTTATACTGACTAACAATGTTTAACCGCTAATTCTTATTTTGAACCCGCCAAATAATTATCGATATCTTGTTTAGAAAAACCTATTTTCTTCGCCACTCTATCGGCATGACTCACCCGCGAGATGCCCTCAATTAAGCGATAGCTAGGTGCATCATTTAAAAATTCAACTTGTTTAGCAACCCCTTCTCTTTTCTTAATAAACACATCCACTAATTGATGATTATGGGTAATTAATAAAGTATTGTTTCCTTTGCGATAAAAGCCATCTAGCACATTACTCGATGATTCCATTTTTTCTTCAAAGGTGGTGCCTTCAGAAAGCTCATCTAAAACGACAAAGCTTTTTGCCGTGGTTGCTAAGAATATATCACGTGTGCGCTTTAATTCCGTACCAAAGCGCCCTTCCCCATCATCAAGATGACTAATTTCAGGGGCTTGATAAATTATTTTATCCGCAACACTCATTGTGGCTGACTCCGCAGGCACATAACAGCCAATTTGCGCTAACAGCTGAATTTGCGTCACCGTTTTACAAAAAGCAGTTTTACCGCCACTATTGGGCCCAGTGATAAACACTAGCTTATCGCCGTCTAAAACAAAGTCATTACCGACATATGCATCGCTACGCATGCCTAATACTGGGTTTTTTGCTTGTTTAAGATTTATGCTGTGATGCGTACTCTCTATCAACGTAGGTAGCACCATATCAGAACCGAAACTTTCAGAAAATTTAATAAAGGCTAATAACTCATCTATCTGCCCCAAAGCATCGAGTGCATCCCCTAATTCTTCTGATTCTTTAAACTCATTGCGCAATGGAATAATGCAATTATCCCGATCGTATGACCCTATAATCGGAAAATAGGCTAATAATAGGGGAGCAAAAATTGCACCTGACATTCCACCCGTGCTAAAAGAAAGTCCTGGAATACTATAAGTCACCATTTGCGATAAGATGCCCACGCCTACAATCAGTGATAAGATCAGCAAGGGTTTAAACACACTCGGCTGAAAGATCGTTGCAGGTGTAAAGACACCTTTACGTTCTTCTTTGGTTTTAAAGCCTTTCTCCGTGTTATACACAGGCCCAACCATTAAAGAATGAATTCGACTTTTTGAGAAATCATTAATTTTAGTAAAGATACTTTGCAAATAAGCACTTTCAGGTTGACTAGACGCGTATATAGCCCCCGTTAAGTCCTCAACAAATCGCATTCCACGGCGATATTGACGATGACCATAGCCTTCAATTTGCTTGGTTTCACGCGCCGTACCTAAGGCACCTAAAAACTCACCAAACAGCAAAACATATAAATGATTTTCAGTGGCTGCGGCATTCGCCACAATGCGCTCTAAATTCTCACGAATAGCCGGATTTTCTTGAATTTCTTTGATTGCAGCTTGTTTAGCTTGAGTCTCTTTAGCAGAGGCAGAGGGTTGCGTTAAAGACCGATATAAAACCGCTTGTCCCGCTATCGTACTGGCTTGATTTACGGTATCAAATAACTCACCCACTTCAATCGCATTAAACGCGCCTTGGTCAATCACGCCTTCGTCGATAGCTAAGGGTTTAGTCGAATGTATTGTCGGCCATTGATTCTTCCAGCTTTGTAAAATATTCTTTATCATCTCTACCTCTCCTTTATTCACCATTGGCATAATGGCTTACTTTATCTCGCTTTCATTTGCTATTTATCGGCATAAAACAATACAACAAACGTCACTCCTGCATGCTTTTAGCAGGAATCTATATTTGCAGCAATGGATCCCCGATAAAAGACCTCGGGGATGACGACCCTACTCTAATGAGACGTTACCAACTTATGTATTCTACAAACTCATGCCAGCTCTTGCTAAATTACTTTAGAAAAATTCGTACCTTGTTTTTGTTGCATATACTTATCAAACGCCATACAAATATTACGGATTAATAAATGCCCTGCCGGTAACACTTCGATTTTCTCGGCGTTATGGATTAACAAACCATCTTGTACAAATTGTTCTAACTGCGGCAGTTCCTCAGCAAAATATTCAGCAAAATTAATGTTTAATTGCTTTTCTATTTCAGTGATATTTAATGAAAAATGACAAATCAATTTGGTAATCACCACACGACGCACTTTATCATCTTCATTTAAGGTAAAGCCCCGAAAAACAGGTAATTCATTATTAGCAAGACTGCTATTGTATTCTTCTAGGGTGCGACGATTTTGTGAGTAAGAATCACCCACACTACCAATTGAAGTTACGCCGAGACCAATCAAATCACATTCTGAATGCGTAGAGTAACCCTGAAAATTTCGATACAATTTATTTTCGCGTTGTGCGATGGCTAATTCATCATCCGGTTTTGCAAAATGATCCATACCGATATACACATACCCTGCCTCAGTCAGCTGTTGAATTGACTGCTGTAAAATCGCTAATTTTACTGCGGGTGTCGGCATATCCGCATCATTCATTTGCCGTTGCACTTTAAAGCGCTCGGGTAAATGTGCGTAATTAAACACCGATAATCGATCAGGATTCACTGCGATTACTTTAGATAAAGTCTCCGCAAAACTAGCAGGCGTTTGGTGCGGCAAACCATAAATTAAATCTAAGCTCACTGAACGAAAACCGTTGTCTCTTGCTGCATCAATCACCGCAAAGGTTTCTGCTTCTGTTTGTATGCGGTTAACGGCTTTTTGTACGATGGGATTAAAATCTTGCACGCCCAAACTAATGCGATTAAAACCAATTTCACGTAATACTTTAATAGTTTCAGCCGTTGCTTCACGTGGGTCAATTTCTATCGAAAATTCACCTTGATCATCGTCTGCTAAATTAAACGCTTCACGCGTCACCGCCATTAATTCACGCATTTGTTCATGGCTAATAAACGTAGGTGTTCCACCGCCCCAGTGAAGTTGCTCAACGACTCGATTAGAATCAAACAACTCGCCTTGCAGCTTAATTTCTTTATGTAAATTTTCTAAATACGGGACGGCATGATCTCTATTTTTAGTAATGATTTTATTGCAGGCACAGTAATAACAAACGGTATCGCAAAAGGGTATATGAAAATACAGAGATAAAGGGCCGCCACGTTGGTTTGATATCGCTATCTGCTCGCGGTAATGATTGGCTGTGAAATCTTCACTAAATTCAACGGCTGTGGGATAAGAAGTATACCGTGGCCCGGCTTTATCGTAACGGCGAATAAGATCAAGATCGAAAGTGACAGATTGTTGCACAATAAAACTCCTTTATTAAAATCATATAAACCAATAGGTGCTAACGCAGCCTATC
>Ga0209081_1000753_pt1 | contig 19538 bp, 16 predicted proteins | sample GOMGulsemesocosm_4_FD_184636 | JGI IMG/M metagenome (GOLD analysis project Ga0209081, IMG submission 184636) | Methane-oxidizing microbial communities from mesocosms in the Gulf of Mexico - GOM15B Gulf of Mexico (SPAdes) (version 2) | ecosystem: Environmental > Aquatic > Marine > Cold seeps... | reverse complement strand
ACCGATAACGAAAACGCTGTTAGCTCAACATCTGAGCTAATCACCCTAGTCGCTGCGATACCCGATGAAGTTCCTAGCAACGTGAGTGCAACGGATAAGCAAGATGGCAGCGCAACTATTGAGTGGAATTATTCCAGTGAAAGTGCCACTGCCTTTAATATTGAACGCCGTAAATCAAATAGAAAAGGTAACTGGGGAGGTGCATCGTTAATAGCAACCATGCCAGCGTCTACATTAGACTATACCGATAGTAGCGGTGAAGGCACCTTCTCCTATCGAGTTAATGCCGCAAATGATGCGGGGGCAACTGATTGGTCTATCTGGAGCGGGACGGTGACCGTGACAGGCGGGGCTAAAGGCGGTGGAGGCGGCAGCCCGGGCGGCGGGAAAGGTAAAAAAAAGTAAATCTCTCTCAAATTATTAAAGAAGCGCCGTGACTGGCGCTTTTTTAATGCGCGTTACAAAATATTATCGTCATCACTAATTAAATTGCTCAAGGCGTTAACATTATTACGAAGCTGTTTCCGCTTATTGAGTTTTTCCTGTGCAGCCTCTGGTAACTCAGTAAAAACAAACACCTGCTTCTCCATTAGGATATCAATCACATCCTCTAACACCCGTGCTATTTCAGCATCACTCGTACCCAGCGACTCTTTTAATTGATTAGTTTTTTCTGCTTGCTGTAAAAAGGCTAACACGCTGCTATTATCAACGTCTAACCACTCACTCGAACCCGTATTAGGTGAATCGAGTAAAGCTATTATGTCACCGCGATCATTTCGTTGAATATATGGCATATCGCCTCTCCATTTGCATTTTCTGATATTTGCTCTAGTATCACTAATTCAAAACCAATAATCAAACCTACTGCTAACAAGCTTTAAGCTTAGCCCTTTATTTTGTGCATCATGGATAGAAAATGACAGAAAAGCCTCATCAGCACTCAGAAAACGTATCAATAACAAGCAATATAGATGATCCGTTATTATTAGCGTTATTGTCAGTTTGTAAATTACTCCAGTCGCCCCACTCAGCTGATTCACTCACCGCTGGTTTACCCTTGGTGGACAATAAACTAACGGCTCCATTATTCGTGCGGGCAGCTCAACGTGCAGGGCTTTCTACCAGTTTAGTTCGTCGACCATTGGATGAAATATCAAACTTAGTGCTTCCAGCTGTTTTATTGCTTAAAAACAATAAAACCTGCGTACTCATTGCTCAGCAAGGTGATACCTGCACAATTATTTTGCCCGAAACAAGCAGTGGTGAAAAAACAATACCACTTAGCACGCTCGATGAAAGTTATACAGGCGCGGCTTTTTTCATCCAAGTTAACCATACATTTGATGACAGAACCTCTGATTCGGTTATTCCTAAAGCCAAGCACTGGTTTTGGGATGTGATTTATAAATCATGGCCTATTTATGGTGAAGCATTAGCCGCATCATTATTGATTAATTTATTTGCCTTAGCATCACCGCTATTTATTATGAATGTGTATGACCGCGTAGTGCCAAATCATGCGCTTGAAACACTTTGGGTCTTAGCGATTGGGGTAACCATTGTTTTCACCTTCGATTTCATCATGAAGGGGCTTCGTGGCTACTTTATTGACGTGGCTGGGAAACGCTCCGATATTATTTTATCCGCCACCATCTTTGAAAAGATCATGGGGATAAAGATGGAGAACCGCCCTAAATCAGTCGGTGCCTTTGCCAATAACATCAGTGAGTTCGAATCATTCAGAGATTTCTTAACCTCTGCCACACTAACAACCCTGATAGACCTTCCTTTCTTATTTATTTTCCTTAGCGTTATTTACATGATTGGTGGGGATTTAGCACTGGTTCCTCTGCTAGTTTTACCTCTTGCTATACTCGGTGGCATTGCTGTTCAGAAACCCCTCAAAAACACCATTAACGAGTTATTCAAATACTCCGCACAAAAAAATGCAACGCTGATTGAGTCATTAACTAACTTAGATTCAATTAAGAGCGCCAGTGCAGAAGGGCAGATGCAAAGTAAGTGGGAGCAAAATATTGGGCAAATCTCTCGCTTAAGTCTAAAATCCCGCTTTTACTCATCGATTGCCGTCAACTTAACGGCATTTTTAACTCAAATGGCATCTATTTGCGTCGTTATATTCGGTGTTTATAAAATTTCAGAAGGTGACCTAACAACAGGTGGATTAATTGCTTGTACGATATTAACCGGACGTGCGCTTGCACCCATTGGGCAAGTTGCATCCTTACTAACCCGTTATCACCAAGCGCGTACTTCGCTCGACACGCTAACCAATATGATGTCTTTACCGGTTGAACGCGAACCTGGTAAGAAATACTTACATCGCCCTACGTTTAAAGGTGATATTGAGTTTAAAGGCATTAGCTTTAGCTATCCCGATCAGCCCATTAAAGCCCTCGACAATATTTCATTTAAAATTAAAGCCGGTGAACGTGTTGGCTTTATTGGCAGAATCGGTTCCGGAAAAAGCACCATTGAAAAACTAATGCTAGGCATGTACGAAGCCCAAGAAGGCTCTATTTTAATTGATGGCACCGATATTCGGCAGGTAGACCCATCTGATTTACGCCGCCAAATTGGCTATGTGCCCCAAGATATATCCCTTATGTTTGGTAGCGTTAAAGACAATATAACCTTAGGTTCACGCTTCGCTGATGATGATGCAATCTTGCACGCAGCGGAAGTCTCAGGTGTTAACCAGTTTGTAAACCGGCACCCCGAAGGTTTTGATATGCCCGTTGGTGAACGAGGTGGGTCACTATCAGGTGGGCAGCGCCAAAGTGTCGCTGTCGCTCGCGCCCTACTTCTTTCCCCTCCCATATACATTATGGATGAGCCTAGCAACTCTATGGATAACAGCACTGAAGCTCAATTTAAAGACCGTCTATCCAAACAACTGCATCAACAAACACTCATTTTAGTCACCCATCGCGCCTCCTTGCTAACGCTAGTTGATCGTTTAATCGTTATGGATGGCTCTAAGATTATGGCAGATGGGCCTAAAGATAAGGTGCTTGAAGCATTGAAAAAAGGACACGTCAAAATTTCAAACTAAATTATGCTAAAAAAAATTACAAACCTAAAGAAAGACCTCGGGCAACAGGCCGAAGACCAAGACTACATAACCGATGTAAACTCCGCTAGCCTCTATGGTGCATCAATACAAAGCCACCTTATTTTATGGTTATCAATAGCCTTTGTTATTATTGCCATTATCTGGGCTAATTTTGCCGAGCTTGACGAAGTAACACGGGGTTCTGGAAAAACCACCCCCTCAAGTCATATTCAAATTGTTCAAAACTTAGAGGGCGGGATTTTAGCGGAGATATTAGTCAGAGAAGGGCAAGTGGTTAAAAAGGGCCAAGCCTTATTACAGCTTGATGCGGTTCGGTTTGCTTCCTCACTGAATGAAACCAAGCTTAAATACTACGAATTACTCGCTGCAACAGCACGCCTGTCAGCAGAGGTTGAAAACAATGCTCTAATCATTCCACCTGTCGTTCTTAAAAAAGCCCCTGAAATTGCCGAAAATGCTCAACGACTTTTTAAGTCTCGTCGCAATGAGCTAAACGCTACGACAAAAATATTAAAAGAGCAAATAAACCAGTACGCACGTGGTTACTCCTTACTAAAAGAAGAACTTGATATGTCTGCACCTTTAGTTGATGAGGGCGCCATGTCAAGAGTTGAGTTGCTGCGTATCAAACGAGAGGTCAACAACATCCGAGGCCAATTAACAGAGACAAAAAACAAGCTAGCTGAAACACGGATACGCTTCCAGACTAAAGCACTCGAAGAATTAAACCAAGCAAAAGCCGAGCTCGATAGAACCAGTGAGTCCACCCTTGCACTAAAAGACCGAGTAACTAGAACCCGCGTGCTATCGCCCGTTAAAGGCATTATCAAACAACTTAAAGTCACAACAGTTGGTGGTGTTATTCAACCGGGCATGGATTTAGTTGAAATTGTCCCCATAGAAGACCAACTATTAATTGAAGCAAAAATTCGCCCTGCGGACATTGCCTTTCTTCATCCAGGGCAAAAAGCCATGGTAAAACTCACCGCCTATGATTTCTCAATTTATGGCGGGCTTGAAGCCGAGCTAGAGCATATTAGTGCAGACAGTATTACCAACGAAGAAGACGGTGAAAACTATTACATTATTCGCTTACGAACAAATAAAAACTACTTAGAAAAGAATGGTGCTAAACTAAACATCATTGCGGGTATGACTGCAGATGTTGATATTTTAACCGGTAAAAAATCGGTATTAGATTACCTACTAAAACCTATTCTAAAGGCTCAACAACACGCATTAAGGGAACGATAGAAACTCTATAACTAACCACTAACAAACACCTATTTCTGGGCCCAAGGCTAAAGCAATGTTCAATGTTGTTATTTTTTCTAACAATCAACCCTTAGTGAAACTTTGGTCGCACGCGTTAATTAGCCACTTCAATGTTAGTACCGCATCTAACCCCAACCGCTTTAATGCTGCAGATGTCGTCATCATTGACTCCAAAGCGATTGATGAAGACAGTGCTTTAACCCACTTGTTTGAAAGCAAATCAACGCGCTTCCTTGTTATTGGCGAAAACTGGTCAGAGAGCAAACAAATAAATGCATTGGTTCACGGTGCTGCGGGCTATTGTGGAGAATCAGAACCCGCCAAACTCTTATTACAAGCCGTTAATAGCATATTGAAAGGTGACATATGGATTCAGCGCCACCTCGTTCCAAAAGTTATCGGCACCTTAGTAAAAATGAAGTCGGAACCATTACAAGACAAAACAAGTGATTCTATTGAGTCTTCCGCTAAGCTAGCAACCTTGTCTGCGCGAGAGCGCGATGTCGCCGATATGATCCGTAATGGAGATAATAATAAAAACATCGCCTCCAGTCTCGGCATTTCCGAACGAACAGTAAAAGCACATTTAACATCCACCTTTAAAAAGCTTCAAGTCAGTGATCGACTACACCTTGCCTTGTATATTAAGGAATATAGTTGACCCACACGGGGAGTTAAGTTAAATTCCGGTGTATAACAGTTAAAAAATCATTTAAGAATCAATAAAATATATAGAGGGAACTTATGAAATACAACAAATCAGTCACTTTTGCTGCTCTATTAGCATTAGGTCTTGGTACGGCTCATGCAGATAGCCTACAAGAAGCCATTCAATATACGATTAATGAGAACCCTGAAGTTCAATCAGCTTCTTCTGAGCGTCTTGCTGTCGAACAGGAAATAAGTCAAGCAAAAGCGGGCTTCTTCCCAACAGTTGATATTGCTGTAGGTGCAGGCTGGGAACGTAGCTTAAACTCAACAACAGAAGCTGCCGGTGAAGGTTCAAAGTCTTTAGGCAGAGATGAAGCATCAATTCAAGTTCGACAAATGATCTACGATGGGTTCGCAACATCTAGCGAAGTTAAACGTCAAACAGCTAGAACTAACTCACGTGCATACACTGTCTTCGGTCAAGCAGAAATTACTGCACTTAATGCGGTTGAAGCCTACATTAATGTACTACGCCGTGATGAGTTGCTCGCCTTAGCTAATGAGAACTTAAGCGTTCACAAAAGCACCAATGAGCAAATCGCATCTAGAAGCAAACGTGGTGTTGGTCGCCGTGCCGATGTTGAGCAATCAACGGGCCGATTAGCTTTAGCGCAAAAAAATGCATTATCAGAAATTGGTAATCTTAGAGATGCTCAAACCGCTTACCTAAGAGTTGTTGGAAAACTTCCTAACGCCTTAGAACCAGTTAGTGCACCCAACGATGCGTTACCTACCAGTTTTGATGTGGCCGTTGATACTGCTGTCGCAAATCATCCGATTCTTAAATCTGCTAACGCCGATATTGAATCAGCAATTGCTCAACATGCAACTGCTAAAACAGCCTTTATGCCACGTGTAGACCTTGAGTTAAGTGCAAGCCACAATAAAGATATTGATGGTATTGAAGGGGTCAACGAAGATGCAATGGCAATGTTCCGTTTGCGCTACAACCTATACAACGGTGGCAAAGACTCTGCTCGTCGCAAAGAAACTGCACATCTTATTAACCAAGCTAAAAATATTCGTGACAACACCTATCGTCAAGCGGTAGAAAGCATGCGTTTATCATGGATTGCACACCAAACGGTTAAGAGCCAAATGGCCTTCTTCGAAAGCCACAAAAACTCAAGCGTTAAGAGTAATGAAGCTTACCAAAAGCAATTTAATATCGGCCGTCGCTCATTGCTCGATTTATTAGACTCAGCTAATGAGATGTTCGTTGCTAAAAGTGCTTATGCTAATGCTAAATATGATGAGTTATACTCTCAGTTCCGTATCCTTGCTAGCGCTGGTGCATTGAACAACTTCCTAAATGTAAGCTTACCAGCGGAAACCGCTATCCTACCTGAAGTAGAATCTTGGATTGGTCGCTCACAAAAAGTAACGGTTCCTGCAACATATGCAGCCCCTAAACAAGAAGCCGCTGCAGAAAGCCAAGCAATTGCTGAAGAGGAGCAAGTAATTGCTGAATCTGTTGCCGATGAAGCAAGTGAATCAACACCGGCTAAAGAGGCATGTGTTGATGGTATTAACAGTGCTGGTTTTTATACTGGCTGCACCGTAAAGTAAAAAGCTTTAAACATAAAAAAGGCTATCAACTCGCTTGATAGCCTTTTTTTCTGCCCGTCAGTTTTCCTAATCGATTAGAAATAATTATTCATCATCCTACTTTTCAAGTCGCCCCATTTATCCAAGCGACTTGAGTGGCCTACACGTTTACCGCTGCCACGTGATTTTGCTAACCATAGGCCGGAACCATTAAAGCTATACACGGGCAATAAATCACGCCGCTTAGTTGCACGCTTAATACTTGGAATTAAGTTATCTAACACCAGCGGTACCGAGCGCGGTGTCTCAAAGAAAGTTAACACCATGTGTGCCTGATTAAGCTCAATCGCTTTAACATAAGTGATTCTTATCTTCTTATCGTCAACACCGAGTTCTCGAAGAGTAAAGTACTTCGCAATGGAGTAGTCTTCACAGTCCCCTGCACCCCGTGCCAGCATTTCTAACGGCGTTGCCCAATAATCATTAACCCCCCACAAATAATCATCATCAACAAACTCAATTTGCTCATTAAAAAAATCATTAACCTGTTTAAGCTTTTCTTTTTCTGGTAAGTCTTTTGCTGAATTAATTAATGTTTGCCAGCGCAACACACGTACTGACGCTGCTTCCCCGTAGCGACCTTTAATTTCCAGCAGGAGTTTTTCACTAAAATCCAAACCCGCTGTCGCAGTAATAGCCAGCGCCAGCAACCCAGAAGAACCCGCATATAAAGCGGCCTTCTTGAACCGATTAACACCTTGAGAAATGTGGGTCATTGATGTGCTATAGCCTTAAATTTAGCGGCTAGCACCCTCAACACCGATGCCTTTCAAAAACGCCAGATCTTCATCCGCCTGAACATTTTCTGCCAACACATGCATATTTAATAAATCGGCAATCTCCACCATTGTTCCAGTAAATTCTTGTTTAGCTACATCACTCAAAATACCGTCAGCTATATCCCGTGCTAAACGTATATAATCAGGTTTTAACTCTTTCACAATACTGGCTGATAACGATTGTGTTTCAAAACGTTTAATCATCACCTTCGCACCTAGCTTCTGTACAAAACTTATAAACTCCTTATAAACACCTACTTCCTTACCGACCGCATAGGCTGATAGGCTAAAGACTAAACGACTCGCCAATGATTTCTGCTCGGTTAATAACGTTTCTAACCATGCTCTAAAATCACTGTTTTTAATAGTTCGGTTAGATAAATTAATGGCCACAGCATGTGACACATTTTGCGATCTTATATAGTCCACAACTCGACGTGTCACCCCTTTATCAAGCTCCACAATTTTTACAAACTTTTCAGCAATTGACACGAAAGTGCCAATAGATAAAGCCTGACCATTTTTGTCTAATACTTCGGAAAAAGCCTCTTTTATTATCAGCTCACCTGTTTGTAAATGAGTAATGGGGTCTAGGTAAGCAACACGGTACGACTGGTTATCAATAATTTCAAAAACAAGCGCCTTCCATTCAGCCATGTCTTTAGCTCGATCATCACCTCGGCGTAGGTAATAGCTGTTTGCACCAATCAACACCGCCTGCTCATAAGCCTCAGTTGCGGCTAACTGTATAGTTTCAATCGAGCTAAATGGGTCAAAAGGTGCTCCACCAATATGTGCAATGTCCTTTTTATGGTACCTCTCCGCTAACGCACCCAATGCATTACTCAATGAGCTTGCTAAGGCTGATGCTTGTGTTTCATTTTTATTTCGGGCTAATAAAATAAATTCTGAGCCGAAAACACGGTAAGCAGATAATTCTTCAGCAACATCATTTTTTATCGCTGTTTTTAATATCTCAGCAAAATCGATAATAAATATATCGACTTCATCGCGACCCAATTCCTTAACCAAGCTATTTAGCGCATCGATCTTTATTATAAAAACAAAACCATGCCCATTAGAAACAAGCAGTTCAGCCATACCTTCTTCAAAGCCGCGCTGTTTACCCAAACCGGTCAATTCATCCTTCTGCAGTTTTTCCCCTACGTTTTCAAGCTTCGTGTTCAGGTTATCAATCACTTTTTCAATTTTCTTCGACATAATGTTCATCGATTTAGCAACACGTCTGACTTCTAGCGTCCAAGGTAACTCCTTGATAACGTCATAATGCCCTTGCGCAATCGTTTCTGCCATACGGCCAATTCTTATTAATGAAGACAAGGTGACCTGCAACACCAAAAGCAATAGAGCGATAGATAAGGCAAAGGCAACCAACGAGTAATAGAAACTTCTTTTTACCTGCTCATAAAGCTTAAAATAGGCATAACCGGGGTTTATCGCAACGCTCACCACACCACTAATACTCCAACCGGAACTTATTTCACTCTCCGCACGTGCAGCCTCCATCGGTACTAATGAAATAAACCATTCAGGCACAGGCTTCACCCCTGAATTATTGATTAACCTCACTAACAGCGTCCCATCGACACTAACAAGTTTTATTTCTTTGTAATAACCTCGGTCGAATATTGCATTCATCATCGTTTCGATAACCGGGTCTTTTTCATCCACTAAATAAGGGCTTAAAGACAAACCCAATGATGTCGCCGTATCTTGCGCATGAACCTGTGACTCACCTTCTAAGTAGCTCCGAATGTTATCAACACTTAATACAAAGTTAACACTAAAAATCATCAGGAAAAGTCCAGAGATAAGAAGTAGCAGTTGTTTGGATAAGGACATACGAGTTATACCTATGGAATATTTTTATAGTTCAGAACCACTCAACAATCAGCGCACGATATGAGTCAATTCAATGTTATATATCAGTTTAACTATAGTTGATCTCCTGCATTATGCTGAACGCCACAGCCATTAAGCTAAATAAGCATCAAGTAATTTCTTACGTCTGGCTTTATAATATTCAATTATTCAAACTATATGATCAGCTTATGACCAGCAAAAATGCTTTTTATGCCCAATCTGGCGGTGTTACCGCTGTTATTAACGCCAGCGCGTGCGGCCTGATTGAAACCGCCCGCCAACATACCGATAAGATTGCTAAGGTTTATGCGGGTCGTAACGGTATTATTGGTGCATTAACAGAAGACTTAATTGATACCAGCCTAGAAACTGATGAAGATATTGCCGCTTTACGCCACACACCCTCCGGCGCATTTGGTTCTTGCCGTTATAAATTAAAAAGTTTTGAAGAGAATCGAGCGCAGTATGAACGCTTAATTGACGTTTTCAAAGCACACGATATCGGTTACTTTTTTTATAATGGTGGCGGTGATTCGCAAGACACAACGAATAAACTTTCTCAGCTTAGCGAATCAATGGGCCATGACCTACGTTGCATTGGTATCCCTAAAACAGTAGATAATGATTTACCCCTAACTGACAACTGCCCCGGCTTTGGTTCTGTTGCGAAATACGTTGCCGTATCAATTCGTGAAGCAGGGTTTGATGTTGCATCAATGGCCCGCACATCAACTAAAGTCTTTGTTCTTGAAGTTATGGGCCGTCACGCAGGTTGGATTGCCGCAGCAGGCGGCTTAGCGGCTGAACAAGAAGGTGAATCACCACATATTATCCTTTTCCCAGAAATTGTTTTTGATCAACAAAAGTTTTTAGCTAAAGTAGACCTAACGGTTAAAAAGTATGGTTTTTGCTGCATTGTTGTTTCCGAAGGCGTTAAAAACCCTGATGGGCAATTTTTAGCTGAAGCCGGTACGCGAGATGCCTTTGGTCATGCTCAACTGGGTGGCGTAGCCCCTGTTGTTGCCGAGATGATTAAAACAGAGTTTGGCTATAAGTTTCACTGGGCCGTTGCTGATTATTTACAGCGTGCTGCGCGTCATATCGCATCGAAAACCGATGTAGAGCAAGCCTATGCAATGGGTAAAGCTGCTGTTGAGTTTGCCCTTGAGGGGAAAACCGCCATCATGCCAACCATTGTCCGCACCAGCAACAACCCTTACCAATGGAGTGTTGGCTTTGGTGAACTAAAAGACATCGCGAATGTAGAACAAATGCTGCCCCCTCATTACATTACCGACGATGGCTTTGGTATTACCGCAGAGTGTGAGGAGTATTTACGCCCACTCATCAGTGGTGAAGACTACCCTCCGTATGTCAATGGCTTACCAAACTATGTTCGTTTAAAAAACCAAGCAGTTACTAAAATACTCAATCAACCGTTTGACGTATAGAGCCTATTAAACCACCTCTTAACGGAGGTGGTTTCTTGGGAGCCTACTTCCCCCCCCCTTCATCGCGTTTACCCACTCAGCACCTCTATTATATAAATTTGCTAGAAAGAACTGAGCCATTCACAAGGTCTACTTCTGTAAGCACCCACTAATGAGAAAACGCCATGATTAAATTATTAGCAAAACTTCAATCCACACTCAATTGCTCTCGCTCAATTGATTTTTTAGCCCCATTAGCATTACGGCTCTACTTAGCCCCTATTTTTTGGATGGCAGGCACTAAAAAACTGGCCGCCTTTGATAGTACTGTTGACTGGTTTGGTAACCCTGACTATGGACTAGGCCTTCCATTCCCCTATTTAATGGCTGGGCTAGCCACTTGGACAGAAATTATTGGCGCCATTTTATTAGTCATTGGCTTTGCTGTCCGTTGGACCGCCATCCCCCTCATGACAACAATGTTTGTTGCAGCGATCAGTGTACACATACAAAACGGCTGGTTAGCCATTGCAGAAGGTAGTGGGGTTTTTGCCAGTGAACGCACGGCTGGCGCCATCGATCGACTTAACATTGCAAAAGAGATTCTTCTTGAACATGGCAACTATAATTGGTTGACCGAAAATGGCAGCTTGGTCATCCTTAATAATGGCATTGAGTTCGCTGCCACTTATTTTATTATGTTGCTGGCTTTATTCTTTATTGGTGCAGGTAAGTACTTCAGCATTGATTATTGGTTAGCAAAAAAATATTGCCATTAAGCGATCTGCTTGGCTCCTAACAGCCCCCCCTTTCATATGGCTCATTCATACCAAAGTCATTGAAAGGGAGCTGCTTACCCCAGCGTTAACCACTCCAGACAGCTAAACGCTTAAAGTAACTATCAAGCAACTCAGTCGCTTTACCATAATGCTTTTCTTTGAAAGCCGATTCAACTAACGATGGCTCTAAGTTTAATTCCACCGTATGCGCCCCAGCTTGATTGGCCGCATCGACAAACCCAGCCGCTGGGTAAACATTACCCGAGGTTCCTATCGATAAGAACAAATCACAGCCACTAATCGCACCATAAATATCATCCATTTGGTGAGGCATTTCACCAAACCAAACAATATCGGGTCTCAAGGTATTCTCTTTGGCACAGCACTCACAACGACTGTTTATTCTTAAGTCTTTCTTAACCGGAAAACGTTGTCGTGTTTTTGTGCAAAAGCTTTTTAAAAGCTCGCCATGCATATGAATAATATTTTTAGAGCCAGCACGCTCATGTAAATCATCAATATTTTGGGTGACCAATAGCACATCAAATAATCCGCTCTCCTCTAATTCAGCCAGCGCAAGGTGCCCTCGATTAACCTTAACCTCCTCACTCAATAGTTGTTCACGCCGCATATTGTAAAAACGATGCACCAATTCAGGATTTCGTGCATAGGCTTCTGGGGTCGCAACATCTTCAATTCGATGATCCTCCCATAAGCCATCGCTAGCCCTAAATGTTTTGATACCTGATTCAGCGGAAATACCCGCCCCTGTCAGCACCACTATCGACTTTCGCTTACTCATCTGAGCCTTCTCGGTAACCTTGTTTATAACTGCTAAATATAAAACTGTAGCCCTCTTGCTTAAGCCGCGTATTATCTAGCCGTTTATTAGCTCCGGCTTCTTTATCTAATTTCAGAGGGCTTGGTTCTGGGTATTTAAATTTAGCGCATAAGTAGCTCGCGAGCTGCCATTGACTGACGGACTCATCATCTGTTGCCAGATATATTTTATTAGATAAACCCATCTTGAGCTTTTTATTGAGCAAAAAATCCAATACAGCAATACAATCGTCACGATGAATGCGATTCGTGTAATAACAGGGTTCTTGTTGAATAGCCGCACCTGCCTTTAATTTATCTAGCAAATGGTCTGAACGTCCATAAATACCTGAAAAACGTATTACCGTCGATTGCTCATTAAACGCTAAGAACTTTTTTTCCGCTGCGAGGATGATTTTCCCCCGCTCATCCGTGGGGTCGGTTTTGCTGTCTTCATTAAGCCATTCCCCCTGGTCTTGCCCGTAAACCCGAGTGGAAGAAACGAAGGTTAGTGCTACCGTAGGCTTCTTCTCCGCTAACTGTTTTAATAAATTATCGACACCCTCTGTAAATACCGCTTTATACCCATCAATATTTGCCGTGGAGGGGGACAGGATATAAACCAATTGATCGTAGTTAAAATCAAGCCCAGCCAGCTCATCAAGCTGACTAACATCCGCTTTAGTAAACTGGATAGCCGATAGCACTGAGTCAGGCTGTCGTTTTAAACCGGTGACTTGGTGCCCTTCTGCGGTGAGCTTTAGCGCTAACGCCCCACCAATATCCCCGCAACCAACAATCAGTATGTTTGCCATCTTAGCTAAGTGGTTTGTTTTTAGCTTCTATCCATAAGGACATATATTTGGTGCTACGCATCGTATGATGTCGCAGCATCGCTCCTTGGAAATTCTCTCGACGATGCATACTCAAGTCCTTCTTTAGCTGTTTTATTCTACGAATTAACGCCGATTCAAACAACTGAGGATTAAAATTCGTCTCTAATATCTTCGAGCCGTACTGCTGGCAGGTTTGCCAAAACGCTTGTTTATTGTATAACTCAACAGCCGCATCTGCTAATGCCTGTGGCTCTTCAGCAATTATCCCACCCCAAGGCAATTTCCCGAACATTCCCTCCGCGCCAATATGAGTGGTAACACTGGGTGTGCCACACTCCATCGCATCTAATAACTTACCTTTTAAGCCTGCCCCAAAACGTAACGGTGCAAGACAAACCCTTGCTTGCTGCATAACCGACCTCGCATTATCTGCTCGACCTTTCACATAAAACCCTTGTTTTGGGTTATTTAATTGCAGCGCTTTCATCGGTGGGTACGCGCCATAAATAAACAAGTTAGCTTTGGGCAATTGTTGACGAATAAGCGGCCATATCTCTTCTTTAAGATACTTCACTGAATCCCAGTTTGGCGGGTGCTTAAAGTTACCAATACTGATAAACCCCTCTCGTTGTTGATAGCTTGGCCAGTTCAGTCGGAGGCCACCGACCTCTTCTGGTTCTACCATAAAGGGTAAATAATGAATTAAAGCGCTATCGACCTTGAAGACGCTTTCAAGCAAGTTCATCTCTTCACTGGAAATAATCAAGCTTAAATCACTGCGCTGAATACTGGCTATTTCTCGACAAGCTACATCGCTCATTAAATCATCATGACTAAAAATGCGCTTTTCTTTAACCGCCAGTTGGCGAGCTTGACGCAAGCAATGTAAATCTGATGTTTCAATCATTGCCAGTGCTTTCGGGCATTGCTCTGCTACTCGCCACGAAAACTGCTCTTCCACCATAAAGCGATCATATAAAACAATGTCTGGTGACAGTTCTTTAACAAAACGGTCAAAACCTGCATCATTAATGGTTACTGTTCGCAATGTAATATCTAACGACTCTAGGGGATAGCGATATTCTGATTCCGTAGCAGTACAGGCGTAAGTTAACACCCAGCCTTCATTACAGAATAGTTTCAATAACGCCATCATTCGCCGCCCAGCAGCTGATGAATTAGGCTCTGGCCATAACGAGGCAATAATTAATACGTTCATAACGATTCATCAATCTTCATTTTTTTGACGCAATAAAAAGGGCTGGTAAACCAGCCCTTTTTATTTCTGCTATATAAAAGCTTACAAAAATATTATTTATTAGCTTCGCGTTCTTTAGCTTCTTTAATCACTTCTTCTGAAATATTCTTAGGACAAGGTAAGTAATGAACAAACTCCATTGAGAATTGACCACGACCCGATGTCATTGTACGTAAATCACCAATGTAGCCAAACATTTCACTTAGAGGAACTTCAGCTTTAATACGAACACCTGTTGCACCAGCATCTTGTGATTTGATCATGCCACGACGACGGTTAAGGTCACCAATAACATCACCCACGTGATCATCTGGTGTAAACACGTCAACTTTCATGATAGGTTCCATCAATTGTGCGCCAGCTCTTGGCATTGATTGACGGTAAGCACCATTAGCAGCTAGTTCAAAGGCAACAGCAGAGGAGTCAACCGCGTGGAAACCACCATCTGTTAGAGTAACTTTAACGTCTACACAAGGGTAACCAGCTAAAACACCTTTAGCCATTTGCTTTTTGAAACCTTTTTCAACAGCTGGCCAGTATTCACGAGGAACATTACCACCGGTAACTTTAGATTCAAAGCTAAAGCCTTCACCCGTTTCAGCAGGTTCTAATACATAATCAATTTTACCAAATTGACCTGAACCACCAGATTGCTTCTTGTGTGTGTAGCTATCTTCAAGACGCTTAGTGATTGTTTCACGATACGCTACCTGAGGCTTACCAACACTCACTTCAACACCGTGAGTACGTTTTAGAATATCAATTTTGATATCTAAGTGAAGCTCACCCATACCTTTAAGAATAGTTTCGCCACTGTCTTCATCCGTTTCAACGCGGAATGAAGGATCTTCTTTGATCATTTTACCGATCGCGATACCCATTTTTTCTGAACCACCTTTATCTTTAGGCGATACAGCAATAGAGATAACAGGATCTGGGAATACCATTGGCTCTAACGTTGCTGGGTTCTTAGGGTCACAAAGTGTGTGGCCTGTTTGCACGTCTTTCATGCCCACAACCGCAATAATGTCACCCGCTGTTGCGCTAGTAAGCTCAATACGCTCATCAGCATGCATTTCTACTAAACGGCCAATACGCTCTGTTTTACCTGTAAAGGTATTTAAAACAGAGTCACCTTTGTTCATTACACCTGAATAAATACGAATAAAGGTTAATGCGCCAAAACGGTCATCCATAATTTTGAAGGCTAAAGCACGAAGAGGTCCCTTCGGATCAACAATCGCAAAACTACCTGTTTCATTACCTTCTTCATCAGTTTCTGGCTGAGGCTTAACTTCAGTTGGGTTAGGTAAGAAATCAACAACTGCATCTAAAACAACTTGAATACCTTTGTTTTTGAAAGCAGAACCACAGTATGTTGGGAAGAAATCAAGCGCGATGGTTCCTTTACGGATACAACGCTTAATGTCGTCAATTGATGGCTCTTCACCGTCAAGATACGATTCCATTAAGTCGTCATCTTGCTCAACCGCTGTTTCAATTAATTTTTCACGGAACTCTTCAACCTTGTCTACCATGTCAGCAGGAGGCTCACTAACGGTGAAGTTTTCAGGCTCACCTGAATCATCCCAGACATAAGCTTTACGGGTTAATAGATCAACAACACCAACAAAATCGTCTTCGATACCGATTGGTAGCACCATGACTAATGAGTTTGCATCCAATACGTTTTCAACTTGATCAACCACACGGTAGAAGTCTGCACCCATACGGTCTAGTTTGTTGATGAAAATAACACGAGCTACTTCTGATTCGTTTGCATAGCGCCAGTTTGTTTCTGATTGAGGCTCAACACCACCAGAACCACAAAATACACCAACACCACCGTCCAATACTTTCAATGAACGATACACTTCGATAGTGAAATCAACGTGACCCGGTGTGTCAATAATGTTCATACGGTGACCGTTCCACTCGCATGATGTAGCAGCAGACTGAATGGTTATTCCACGCTCAGCTTCCTGTTCCATAAAATCGGTTGTTGCTTCACCATCGTGAACCTCACCTGTTTTATGAATTTTACCTGTCAGTTTTAAGATACGTTCAGTGGTCGTGGTTTTACCCGCATCCACATGAGCGAAAATACCGATATTTCTATATTTGGTTAAGTCAGTCATAAGTCTACATTTGTGTCAGTTAAATAAAGTATTGGCCAAACAAAAAGCCCCAAGCTCTCGCCCACATGAAAATTTGTTTTCAATGAACTCGGCATTATATCACCGATAAGCACTTGATGAATAGACTCGTTTTTGTTATTAGTTACTCGAAGCTTCTTTATTAATCGCTCGTTCAAAAGATGGCCTAGCACAAATCCTTTCTTTATAAGCATCCAGCAGCTCAGAACCAGAGGGCACATTAAAAGCACTTGCCCAACGCAAGGTTTGTGCAATAAGAATATCCACCGCCGAAAGTGTTTCACCTAGCGCATATTCCCGTCCCCGCAGCCTCTTTTCCAGCACTTTACAAGCTTTCAAAAACTCCCAACGCGCAACTGCTAACATATCAGGCACCCTTTTATCTTCGGGGAACACGAAGGTATGTTTACCCACCGTCCATAAGGGTTGCTCAAGTTCTGTCAATACGAAAAAACACCACTCATCGTATTTTGCTCGTTGTTGGCTACCCAGCATAGGCGCCATTGCTGACGATGGATGTTGATCCGCCAAGTAATTCATAATCGCAGCAGACTCCGTTAATACGAAGCCCTCATCGTCAATCGCTGGCACTTTTCCATCCGCATGAATTTTCAAGTACTCGTCTGTTTGCCCACCACCCGTCATTAGGTCAATCTTAATCAACTCGTAATCGACTCCAATCTCCTCCAGCAACCATACAATACGAGTGCTTCTTGAATTCGGATAACCATACAATTTAATCATTTTTGCCTCATTATGAGTTAAGTGGTTTAGTCATTAGTCAGCGCTACAAGTTATAGCCTTTTTCTTCATGAGAGGCGACATCCAAACCTTCAACCTCTTCTTCTTCATCAACTCGTAAACCACCCGTCACAAGACCGACTAGTTTTAATATGATAAAGGTGACTACCGCAGTAAACACAATCGTTGTAACAACGGCGATTATTTGTACCGAAAACTGCTCCGCAATAGTCGAAATTCCATCTGCAAAACCATAGCCACTAAAAACACCTAAGCTGGTCGATGCAAATACAGCCACCATCAGCGAGCCTAAGATCCCCCCAACACCATGCACAGGAAAAACATCCAGTGAATCATCAATTTTCAACACACGTTTGACATATTGAGTTGCCGAAAAACAAACAATTCCGGCTAACAAGCCAATAATAAGTGCACCACCAGGGCCTACAAAGCCCGATGCTGGCGTAATTGTTCCTAAACCAGCAACCATGCCCGTCACTATTCCTAAAGCGCTCGGCTTACCAAATTTTCGCCATTCAATGACCATCCATGTCAATGCACCCATCGATGCTGAAATATGGGTTACTACAATCGCCATTGCCGCATCGCCATTAGCCGCTAGCGCACTACCGCCATTAAAACCAAACCAGCCGACCCAGAGCATACCTGCCCCGGTGATAGTCATCGTTAAGTTATGCGGTGGCATCGCTGTAGTAGGGAAACCTTTTCGCGGCCCAACCATAATAGCAGCCACGAGAGCGGCCACACCGGCAGTAATATGCACAACAATACCGCCTGCAAAATCATACACGCCCATAGCACCCAACCAACCGCCACCCCAAACCCAGTGTGTTACCGGCACATAAACAGCCAGCAACCAAATAGCACTAAATAGCAACATCGCTGAAAATTTCATACGCTCAGCAAAAGCACCAATAATTAACGCGGGCGTAATAATTGCGAAGGTCATTTGAAACATAGCGAATAGAGACTCTGGAATATCACCTGACAGGGTGTCCTTATCCACCCCAGCAAACATCACCCGGGAGAAATCACCAATCCACGCGTTACCTTCACCAAAAGCCAAACTATAGCCAACTACAAACCATAATATAGATGCCACACAGGTGATTGAAAAGCATTGCATAAACACTGACAATACATTTTTACTTCTCACCAATCCCGCATAGAACATTGACAAACCGGGGATCGTCATAAAAAGAACCAAGGCTGTCGATGTTAAAATCCAAGCTGTATTAGCGCCATTCAACTCATCCGCCAATACAACATTTGGCAAGGTACACAAGACTAACAATAAATAACTTTTACTCAACTTCACCTAGATAGCCTCATTACCCGTTTCACCCGTACGGATTCTGACTACTTTTTCTAAATTGGTTAGGAAAATTTTACCATCACCAATTTTACCGGTACCGGCAGATTTTATAATTGCATCAATCGCTGTATCAACCTGATCTTCAGATAAGGCTATTTCAAGCTTCACTTTAGGTAAAAAATCCACCACATATTCTGCGCCACGATAAAGCTCTGTATGCCCTCTTTGCCGCCCAAAGCCTTTCACTTCCGTAACGGTAATACCGGAAATATCAATATCCCCCAACGCTTCACGAACATCATCTAATTTAAAGGGCTTAATAACCGCTGTTAGTAACTTCATACAAAACCTATTTATACTCTCAATTGAACCGTTGATTCTGCATTAAAACAGGGCAATCAGCAACCTATTTTGGTGCGAAAAGCCTGTTCAGCGCGGCCTAATAACGTCAATAAAGCCATAAACTCCAGAAGAGAGTTAATGCCCAATTAGGCTCCACTCTGCTGATCTTCAGCTTGAGGGCCAGCCAAAATCAACCGGCAGGTTTAAGCTACCAGTTGGTTTTATTTTTCAACGTCTACACCTACTTTTTCTCCACAGGATTCACCGCAGAGTCCGTCGAATTATCTCCGCCTTGCAACTCAGCAAAGGCTGACTCAACGATATCATCAACATCAACTAATAACTCCTGCTCTTTGATCTCTGGCTCTGGCTCTGGCTCTGGCTCTGGCTCTGGCTCTGGCTCTGGCTCTGGCTCTGGCTCTGGCTCTGGCTCTGGCTCTGGCTCTGGCTCTGGCTCTGGCTCTGGCTCTGGCTCTGGCTCTGG
>Ga0209081_1000750_pt1 | contig 19622 bp, 12 predicted proteins | sample GOMGulsemesocosm_4_FD_184636 | JGI IMG/M metagenome (GOLD analysis project Ga0209081, IMG submission 184636) | Methane-oxidizing microbial communities from mesocosms in the Gulf of Mexico - GOM15B Gulf of Mexico (SPAdes) (version 2) | ecosystem: Environmental > Aquatic > Marine > Cold seeps... | reverse complement strand
TACCGAGCTCCAGTATGTGGTGTCCGACGATGCGGGGCGACGTGCTCATCTGGCGGCTTATCTTATGTGCCAAGTGGGTTTAAATGCGGTTATTTTGCAGGATGCCGGTTTACATTATCCTGAGTCTATTTGATCGTTCGTAGCAGGGCTGACTGGCCGCGACCCAGTGAGTAATTTTTCGTAACCGCCTGATTTAAGCTTGGTCTTGCAAGCGGTTTTCATACTCAATCACCTCGCTACCCCTTGTGGGTATAATGACTTCATGGCTGCTTCCCGGTTTCTGATCGGGCGCGGTCCATTTTTTCGAAGCGTTCCTGATAGCTAAGCAGGTAACCTCTGTCGCTGAGGCGTCGGGCGGGAACTGCTACGCTTTTTGATCGCGTTCCGGATAACACTGTTCGGCGACTCGATAGCGTGGGTGGTGAAAATGGCGCGGTGGATATATTCAGGTTGCCTAGGCAGCGTGTTAAAATTTTTACATTGCCTATGCCAAAGCGACTTGGCCTACGGGTGCCTTTCATTCCAGCGCTGACCAAGCTGCGCCAGCGGTAATTCCTCTTCGATGGCTGATCGATAAACCTTCTTGTGATTAATTACCACCGGCTTGTAGTCTTACCGTGGCGCGTATTTTACCGAGTCGCATACCAAGTGCACGATGCATCTGTGCACCTGTGCACCTGTGCATCAAGGGTTACTGCATTGATGGCTCAGGCTAATCCTTGAGGCCATCTATACTGGCTATCAAAGTGTCTCTTTGTAGTTCTGTGAGGACATTGAGCCAGGGCTTAGCGTCTTCGTGCCCGGAGAGTTGCATACCTAGCGGTTCTTTGTATGGGGTAAATAGCCTCCAGTCGTCAAGGCTGCAACGCAACGGCTAGTCTAATACGCTGCCAGTGGGCTTGGATATTAACGACGCCGAGTCATCGGTGTCGTACATTCCCTTTATCCTAAGTCATTGCTGATATCAATGAAAAGCAACTATACCGCTCTATCTACGACCTCCCTTAGCCTCTAGCTGGTCATCAAATTCGTTATGCCGCTTGTGTTGCCGCTGTCGCGTTGATGGAGGAAAGGCCTTGCCGCTTTTTTGTTCTCAGCAGAGTGCTTCGTTAAAGGGTATGTGTTTGTGTTCAATGAATACAGGGTGTCACGAGATTTCTTACGAGCTGGCACAGCCCTTGCTTTAATTCCTGCAGTGAGAAAATAAATAGATCAGTAGGCAGAGGAGCAGGTGATGGCGATCAGTTTTGATAAGGCTTTAGGGGTTCACGAAGACGCGATGCGCTTTCGTGGCCATCGAGCCGCCGTACTGGCCAATAACCTCGCCAATGCCGATACGCCAAACTATAAGGCGCGCGACATCGATTTTCAGTCGGCGCTGGCAGAAAAGATGAATCCGCAAAACAAAACGATTGCCTTGCAGACAACGCATCAATCTCACCGTGAGGCAAAAGGCCTGTTGGTGGATGATGGCGGGTTGAAGTACCGCACACCCCAGCAGCCATCCATTGATGGCAATACCGTAGAAGAACAGGTAGAGCACGGCCAGTACATGGAAAACTCACTGGCGTTTCAAGCCAGTTTTACGTTTTTGAATAGCAGATTTAAAGGCCTGATTGGCGCGATTAAAGGCGAGTAAGTCGTCAGCTGAGGAGTGAATGGTATGGCTTTAGGGAATGTTTTTGATATCGCTGGCAGTGGCATGAATGCCCAGAGTCTGCGCTTGAATACCACGGCGAGTAACATAGCCAACGCACAGACGGCCAGTTCGAGTATCGATGAAGTTTATCGCGGTCGTCACCCCGTATTTGCGGCTGTGTACAACAAGGCGATGGACTTTAATGCCAACCAGGCCAGCAGCGACAGCGAAGCCGGCGTGCAGGTTTTGGGGGTAGTTGAAAGTGATGCGCCGCTTCAGCCACGTTACGAGCCACATCACCCAATGGCGAATGATGAGGGTTATGTCTACTACCCGAATGTGAATGTGGTGGAAGAAATGACCAATATGATTTCGGCTTCGCGCTCCTTTCAGGTGAATGTTGAGGTGATGAACTCGGCCAAGCAGATGGTGCAGCGAGTTCTGACGCTGGGGCAGTGATTCATAATGAACGTTTTAATCAGTAAAAGGCTTGGTAGGGACGAACCCCATGAGTGAAGTAAACGCAGTTAACAGTGCCTTAAGCAACTTTTCGATTGATAAGAAAACAACAGCCGAGCCTAAAAGTAATGAGCTGGGTGGCGATGCTTTCTTGAAGTTGCTGATTACTCAAATGGAAAATCAGGACCCGCTGAGCCCTGCAGAAAATACAGAGTTCATTGCCCAGTTGGCGCAGTTTACGTCGGTTGAGTCGCTCGATAAATTGAACAAGAATTTCGAGTCTTTTACCGCAGAGTTCAATTCTAACCAAGCCTTGCAGGCTTCCTCTTTGGTGGGTACTCAGGTCAGTGTTGAGACCAGCAAAACGTTGTTGTCACCTAATGGCATGGTCTCCGGTACCGTTGCTGTACCTGAGAGTACTTCTGACTTATCGATCAAGGTTTACAGCGAAGGTGGCGCGTTGCTTGAGACCATCCCTGTGGGCGAAGCGCCAGCCGGCGATCTGGTCTTTCGCTGGGATGGTATGAACGCTGAAGTGAACGGCGAGATGCTGGAGTGGCAGAGCAGCAAAGACGGCGGTCATTCAGCGGGCCTTTACAGTTTTGAAGTGATGAGCACCCAAGCCGGTGAGCCAACCGAGTTGGGCTTGTCGCTCAGTGCCAATGTCAACAGTGTCACGGTAGGGCAGGGCGGTGGAATGACGCTTAACCTCGCCGGTATCGGTGCTTACAGCATCAGCGATGTAAAACAATTTAACTAATGCAATCGTTCTCTCTCAGAGGAATGTTTGCAATCGAGTCCGTAGGAGATAGTCATGCCGTTTAATACCGCTCTCAGTGGCATCCGTGCCGCCAATGCCGACCTCAAGGTCACCGGCAACAATATTGCTAACGCCAGTACCGTGGGTTTTAAGAGTTCACGTACCGAGTTTGGTGATGTCTATGCCTCCTCGATCCTCGGCGGCGGTGGTAATACCATCGGCGGCGGTGTTCGTGTGCAGGATGTCGCGCAGCAATTCAGTCAAGGTAATATCAGCTTTACCGAGAATGAATTGGATTTGGCCATTGGCGGCTCGGGTTTCTTTGTGGTCCAGCAGGGCGGTGACCAACTCTATACCCGCGCGGGTACCTTTGGTCTCGACTCAGACGGCTATATTGTTAACAACACCAATGCTCGCCTTCAAGGTTTCGCGGCGGATGCGCAAGGTAACGTCGGCGGCGTGCTGGGTGATATGCAAATTGAGACAGGCAATCAACCTCCGCGTCTGACGACTCTGGTAGAGTCAGGCCTGAACCTCAATGCTAATGAGTCGGTATTGCAGCGCTCGGGTACTAGTTTTTCAACCGACGGCAACGCCATTGGTCTGGCGTTATCCGGGCCTCTTCTTGATACCACCTCTAATGTGCTGGCCAGCTCTTTGAGTCTGCCCATGGCCAATGATTTTACTGTGACACCCATGAGCTTTGAGGTAACACTTGCCAGTGCAACGGCCAACAATGGCACGGTGAATGTGACTCTGGACAGCGCCAACGGCATGCCGAGCTCAATCAATACTTTTAATGACCTACGCACCGTGGCGGGGGTGATCAACGGTCAGCTTTTCTCCCCCAATAGCTCAACCCAGAGCCCAATCGATGTGTTGGCGGTGGCGGTTAATGATGGCGGCGGCGCCTACCACCTAGAGTTTCAAGCGCTGATTTCGGGCGAGAGCTCTCAGGTCAGTGTCAGTAATGGCAACGCCAGCTCCGTGGCGGTTTCCGACCCAGCCGCTCGGGCGTTTGCCACCACCGGCGCGATCAATACATCGGCGGAGGATCCTTCCACCATTGCGACCATTCAAGGTCGCGGCTCCCTGCTCAACGATACGCCGCAGCTCTACACGGCGGCAGATTTTGTCCCTGGGGACACGGTTGCTATGACCGTCAATGGCACGCCCGCCAGCTTAGACTTCAGTACGGCGCCGGGCATGGGCGCGGCCACCGATACCGATGGGGTGGTGACGGCTATTAACGCCATGCTGTTGGCCACTTTTGGCACCAACACCCCTTCGGGCACCCCGGTTATAGAGGCTTTCAGCAGTAACCCCGGAGCGGGCTTTAGTGGCGTGATTAACTTTGATACCGGCGATACAGGTAGTGATCAGAGCATTAGCATTACCGCGACCAGTGGCGCTAACCCCCTCGGTTTGAGCCCTTTGTCTGACCAGGGCTCGGATGCGGCCAGCTTTGATATTGCAGTGAATGGTGCCTCGTCGGTGAGGGTGTCCATTGGTGATCTTGGTCCACAGACCAACCGAGCGTCGTTTCAGGCGTCCTTGGATGCAGCGCTCGATGCTGCCATACCAGGCGCGTCGGATCTGGTGGATGTACTGGTGGATCCGGCCAGCGGGCGGGTGTCTTTTGAGAGCACTTCAGCCGGTGCTAATAACACCATTCAAATTACCCAAGTCAACGGTGTTGATATTCTTGGTCTAGACACGGGTGTGCCGAGTCTGCTCAATGAGGTGTATCGCGGCGGCGACAGTGCGGCCTCAATGGGTTTACCGGTAGCGGGCGGCAGTATTTCCGATTCCAGTGGCGAGGCGGCGGCCAGCAACGGTTACCCAGTTCAGGCGATTGACGTGACGGGCCCTGACGGTGAAACCGTGACCTTTACTTCATTGGAGGGTGGGTCGGCAGCCGAGACAGCTTCAAACATGAATGGCCTGTCTGGGGTGACCGCGACGGCCACCACTACAGCCACCATAACGGGTTTCACCAACGGTGATACCCAGGCGGTGATTACTCTCAATAACGTGGGTTTGAGAGGCGATAATTTACAGGAGTTGGCGGTTGAGATTAACGCCCTAACCACCTCGACCCTGCCCGGAGTGTCGGCGGTCCATGATGATCTGGCCGGTACTCTGGTGGTGACCTCTGGAATCGGGGACGACCTGGTCTTCCAGTTCAGCAGTAGCTTTGACGGCGATCAGTTGGTGGTGCAAGGGGTGGCAGGAACAGAACCGGTAACCCTTGAAGCCGACCCTGCCGGTGATGGTACCTTTACGGCCACTAACATCGCCACACCGTCGACCAGTACGCCGATGGCAGGAAGTGAGAACTACTGGGGCTTGGTACCCGCTCCGGGTTTTGATATCTCGATTGATGGCGGTGGTTTTCAGACGGTCAACCTGCAGGGCATTAACAGTGATTTACTGATTAATGGCACCACGCCTGCAGCGGGAATACTGGCGTCAAGTGCGCTGGCAGCGGGCGCCATGAACACCACCTTTGATCTCACCGTGACCAATGCCGGGGTGGGCACTGAAACGGTAAGCGTTGACCTCGGTCCCTATGTGACGGGCGGCGCAGGTTCTCCCGCCGCATTGCAGGGCGAGATTCAGGCTGCCGTGAATGCCGCGCTGGTCGCGCAGGGCGCGTCTCAAGCCAGCAGTACCGGCACAGTGCCTGCCCTTGATGATACTGCGATTGACCTCATTGCCGGCGGCGGCGCCAATACGGTTACCTTGGATGTCAATGGCAGCATTGCGGTGATTGACTTAGAGGCGGCGGCTACGGCAGCGGATTTAGCCGGTGTCGGTACGGCCACAACCGACCTGTTAGCGGCCGAGATTAATACGCTTATTGCAGCGTCTGGTTTGGCGGGTTTGGTTACCGCCTCCAACCCGACCACACCGGCTGATGGCGCCATCCGTTTTACCACGGTCACCGGTGGCACCGCGCAGGTGTTAACGGTCACGTCAGACGCTACTGACTCGTTGGGTTATGCCATTCCAACGAATGTGCTGGGGGCGGGAGCGACTGCAGCCAGCAGCGCGGGCGCCGTGGGGCCCCTTGCTGATGCCGAGATTGATGCTATTGCTGCTGGCGCCAACTCGGTTACCTTGGATATCAATGGCACCCCAGCGGTGATTGATTTAGCAGTTGCGGCTGCGGCAGCGAATGTAGCAGGTGGCGGTACGGCCACAACTGACCTGTTAGTGGCCGAGATTAATACGCTTATCGGACTTTCTCCTTTGGCGGGTCAGATCACGGCCACTAACCCCGCGACGCCAGGCGATGGCGGTATCATTTTTTCCGCAGTCACCCCTGGAGCAACGCAGGTGTTAACGGTCACGCCAGACGCCTCTGACGCCTTGGGCTATTCAGCGCCAGCAAATGTACTGGGGGTAGATGATGGCCCTCTGGTGGCAGGTGATGTCACGGTTAACCTAAACCCTGTCACCAATGAATTGAGCTTCAGTGTCACGGATGCGAGCGCTAACATCGCCGACACCATCCTTTTGGATAACATTGCGGGTCAAGATGACTTGGGTTTGATTGCCCTGAATACCGCCATGGGTGGAGATGGCCTAGGTAACGGAGGGGTGGCGCAATTGGGGGCGGCGCCTTCAATTTTGGCCACTCAGGCCGCCATCCAACAGGCGATGGATGATACCGTTGGGGCGGGTGTGATCAATGTTGAGTTAGACAGCAACAGTCAAATCTTCTTTGAGACGGCGCTGCCTGGGTCAGACCACTCGCTGCGCATTGCCAATGTGGTGGGTAACGATGTGCTGGGTTTTGCCAGTGTACCGAACTTAGTGGGCAGTCTGTTTGAAGGGGTAGACGGTGACAATGTAAGGGCCGAAGGTACAAACGGTAACGGCAATAGCATTAGAGTCGGTGGTGAAATTGATCTTGTATTGGATGAGGGTTACAGCGTTAGCAATACAGTGCCCCTGGCGGCGGGTTTGTTCAGTCCGTTTGCGCCGGACACCTTTGAACCGTTTACAATCAACGAGTTTAATCCGCTGGATCAGGGTACCTACAATCACGCCACCTCTGTGCCTGTTTACGACAGCTTGGGCGGCGAGCACATAATGACTCAGTACTTTGTCAAGCAGACCTTTGATTCAGAAGACCCAACAACACGTCAGAACCACTGGCAGATGCATGTGTTGATTGATGGCCAGAATGTGGGCGACCCAAATACAACCCTAACACCACCAGAAAATACAGTGGCCACGCGGGCTACTTACAACCTGTCGTTCAATAATGACGGTACTTTAAACAGCCTGTTATCGGACGATATTTTGATTTCAAATTGGCAGCCGATGGATGCCGATGGCAATCCGCTGGGTTCAGAGGGGCCACAAACGGGTCTGAATGGCGGAGCGTTGCCTATTCCTCAGCCGCCTCTAAGCTCGAATTTTGAAATAGACATGGCTGGAACAACTCAGCACAGTGGCGACTTCTCGGTGGATAATGTCGATCAGGACGGTTTTGCGACCGGACGACTGTCGGGCATTGACATTGATGACAGCGGCATTATCTTTGCCCGGTTCACCAATGGTGAAGCGCAGGCCTTGGGGCAGATAGCGCTGGCGGAGTTCCCCAACATGCAAGGTTTACAGCCAAGCGGCAATACCATGTGGGCGGAAAACTTCGAGACGGGCACGCCGAGTGTAGGTACGCCTGGTACGGCGTCTTTCGGGGTGATCACCGCCGGGGCTCTAGAGGATTCGAATGTGGACCTGTCCGAGGAGTTGGTGAACTTGATTATTGCGCAGCGTAATTTCCAAGCCAGTTCTAAAACCATTGAAACCGCTAACCAGGTAACCCAAACGATTATTAACCTCCGTTAATCTAGGGGTTAATGTCTTCTTGTTGGCCGCTCTCTAAAGGGCGGCTTTTTATTGCCGTTCATGAGTGGGTGTTACGAGAGACTGCCGCTGTTTATGAGCTTAGCTTGAATTATTCTTCAATCATCACCTCACTCTCGCGATTATCCCCCCTTAAAGCTTGCTTCCCTTCCGTTTTATTTCCTATCTCTCGGTTAACGTTATTTTGGCATAAGGCTTGCAGTCTCCTTGTTATGTTCCTTCAGTGACAATTTAACAGCGGAGTTTGTTGTGGATAAAGCGCTTTATATTTCAATGACCGGTGCCAAGCACAATATGCTGGCGCAAACCGCGCACTCCAATAATTTGGCCAACGCCAATACCACCGGCTTTCGAGCTGACTTTGCTCAGGCGCGAAGCATGGGGGTTTATTACGGCGAAGGTATGCCAACACGGGCGTACGCCATGACCGAAAGCCCCGCGACCAATTTTGTGCCTGGTGCGCTGATTGAAACGGGTAATGAATTGGATATCGCCATTAAGGGGGACGGCCTACTGGCGGTACAAGCGGCCGATGGTACAGAGGCCTATACCCGGGCGGGCGACCTCTACACCGACAGCGCCGGCATTCTGCGTACCGGCAACGGTTTGGCGGTGTTGGGCTCAGCTGGGCCTATCGCTTTGCCGCCCCACCAAAAAGTAGAGGTGGCCAGCGACGGAACCCTGAGCGTTCGTGGTCTCGGAGAAAATGCCACTAACTTGGCTCAGGTCGACAGTTTACGTTTAGTTAACCCCGCTTATGATGAAATGGAAAAGGGCAGTGACGGTTTGATTCGGCTTCGCTCTGGTGAAGATGCATTAGCCGACCCTAGCGTGGAGGTTATTTCTGGTTTTGTCGAGTCCAGTAACGTTAATACGATCAGCGAATTTACCGAAATTTTAAACTTGTCTCGTCAGTATGAGATGTCCGTAAAATTAATGAAAAAAGTGGAAGAAAACTCTGAATCATCGGCTCGTTTGTTGTCGATGCAGTAATACGTGGTTGAAACTTTTTAATTAAAAATATTCGCAGTAATACAGTGAACGCTAGAGGTGAACCATGCACGCAGCCTTATTTGTCAGTAAAACCGGACTCAGTGCGCAAGATACGCAGCTGACAACCATTTCAAACAACCTGGCCAATGCCTCAACGGTTGGCTTTAAACGCGATCGTGCGGTTTTTGAAGATCTTTTGTATCAAGTACAGCGTCAGCCAGGTGGGCAATCGACCCGTGATACCCAGCTGCCTTCGGGTTTGCAATTGGGTGTGGGCGTGCGAGTGGACGCCACGCAGAAACAATTTACCGAGGGCAGTTTGCAGGTCACTGACCAAACGCTGGACGTCGCCATTGATGGGCGCGGTTTTCTACAGATTTTGCAGCCGACGGGCGAGATAGGTTATACACGTGATGGTCAGCTGCAGCTGAACTCAGAAGGTCAGGTGGTGAACTCTGCAGGTTTGCTGTTGGAACCTGCTATCACCGTGCCTGAGGGGGTCAATACGATAACCATCGGCACCGACGGCGTGGTCAATGGTTTTACGCCGGGCGACCCTAATCCACAGCAGATTGGTGATATTCAGATTGTTGACTTCATCAACCCAAGCGGTTTACTGGCGGTAGGTGGCAACTTGTTTCTAGAATCCGCAGCCAGTGGTAATCCGTTGCCGGGTACACCGGGCGAGAACGGTTTGGGTGAAATATTGCAGGGAACACTTGAGAATTCCAACGTCGACATTGTTGAGGAAATGGTCAACATGATCACCACCCAGCGTGTTTATGAAATGAACTCGAAAGTGGTGTCAACCGCCGATCAGATGTTGCAGTTCATTACTCAGAACTTGTAAAGCGTTACGTAATGGTAAGTGACAAGAGTGCCATCGCTCGATTTGAGGTGTTAACAATGTGTATCGACATTAGAAAAATTGCGGTGGTGGTTTTCTTGCTGCTGCTCTCTGCCTGTGTGGTGCAGCCGCAGGCTCGTCCTGGCGATCCACGCTACGCACCGGTTTCGGCGCCCAATGCGGTGCCTCCGAAGCAGGTTGCTGGCTCTCTTTATCAAGCCGGTTATGGTCTGGCCTTGTTCGGTGACAGTAAAGCGCACCGAGTGGGTGATGTGATTACGGTTGTTCTGAATGAGCGTACGGTATCGAAGAAAAGCAGTAATGTTGGAATAAAGAAAGAAAGCGATGTTTCGTTTAATGGCGGCACGCTTTTGGGAACAAACCCTTCCTTTAAAAATTTATCCCTTGATACTTCAATTCAGCAAAACCGTGATTTTACCGGTGAGGCGGACGCGGATCAGAGCAACAGCTTAACGGGCAATATTTCCGTCACCGTGGCCAATGTTTTACCCAATGGCAACCTACAGGTACGGGGCGAGAAGTGGATGACGCTCAATCGCGGTGATGAGTTTATTCGCATCAGCGGTATGATCCGCCCCGATGATATCACTCCGAATAATACCGTTGATTCAACCAAGCTTGCTAACGCTAAGATCTCTTACAGCGGTACCGGTGAACTTGCAGACTCGGCGCGTATTGGTTGGTTAAGCCGTTTCTTTAACAGCGCCGTGTGGCCATTCTGATGGAGGCTTTGATGGGTTGTCGTCGCTTGTGTTTTCTACTCTGTTCACTGCTGTTGTCTTTGAATGTGAGCGCTGAACGCATTAAGGATTTGACCAGCATTGCGGGTGTGCGTGATAACCCGCTGGTGGGTTATGGCCTGGTGGTGGGGCTCGATGGCAGTGGTGATCAGACCAACCAGACCCCCTTCACGACACAATCGTTTATGAGCATGCTTAAACAGTTTGGCGTCACAATTCCTGCCGGTGCACGCATGCAGCTAAAAAACGTGGCGGCTGTATCATTGCACGCCAATTTACCGGCGTTTTCCAAAACCGGGCAAAAATTGGATGTCACTATTTCCTCTCTAGGCAATGCAAAAAGCCTGCGTGGCGGTACATTACTGATGTCGCCGTTAAAGGGTATTGATGGTCAGGTCTACGCCATTGCCCAGGGCAGTTTGATTGTCGGTGGCTTTGGTGTCGGTGGCGCGGACGGCTCAAAAATAACGGTTAATGTTCCCAGTGTTGGCCGTATCCCCAACGGCGCTACGGTTGAGCGTGAAGTAAAAAATGATTTTGCCAGTGGCCAGCCGGTCATCTTCAACCTCAACCGCGCTGACTTTACCACCGCTAAGCGTTTGGCAAAAAGCATCAATGAGTTGCTGGGCCCCGATGTGGCTAGGCCAATGGACGCGGCTTCCATCATGGTCGATGCGCCGGTTAATCCCGCGCACCGCGTTAACTTCCTCTCCCTGTTGGAAAATATCGAGGTGGAGCCAGGTGATGAATCTGCAAAAATAATTATTAACTCACGCACCGGTACGATTGTGGTGGGGCAGCATGTTCGAGTGAAGCCAGTCGCGGTGACCCATGGCAATCTAACCGTGACCGTCGATGAGAGCATTCAGGTAAGTCAGCCTAATGATTTTGGTGAAGGTAAGACAGTGGTGATACCTGAAACCAATATAGCGGTCGATGAAGGAGTGAAACCCATGTTTAAACTGGCGCCTGGGCCGACGCTGGATGACATAGTGCGTGCGATCAATTTGGTCGGGGCAGCGCCGGGGGATCTCATGGCGATATTGGAAGCCATGAAGCAGGCGGGTGCCCTACAGGCTGAGTTGATTGTTATCTAGTCATCGTTGAGCCGGTGTAAAAATAAAGTGATCGGGAGGTGGTGTTTTGAGCTTAAGTCCAACGGATAATTCGTTCGTATTACAGCAGGCGCTGATGAGCGGTGAGCAGAATAAAACCTTGGGTTTGGGTCAGAGGGTTAATCAATTCTCGCAACAGAACAGCGCCTTTACTGATTTAAACAGCCTGCAAGGTATTCGCCAGCAGGGCAAAGAAGATCAGGGCGCGGCGCTGGAACAGATCGCCAAGCAGTTTGAGTCGATTCTTGTGCAAAGCATGATGAAAGCCATGCGTCAGGCCAACTCGGCATTTTCTGAAGACAGCATGTTTAATACCTCCGAGATGCAGTTCCATCAAGATATGCTGGATCAGCAGTTGGGTCTTAGTTTAAGTCAGGGTCGCGGCATCGGTCTGGCCGATGCCTTGGTGCGTCAGCTTAAGCAGCAATACCAAGCGCACGATACTCAGGTGTCGGCCGATGTTGGTGCTCTGGATAAGCCGGTCGAATATAAACAGTGGCCAGCGGCTGACAAATCAGCCGCTGCGAGCGATGGCATGCTGAACGGTTTGGGTTTGAAGTTATCGGCCGCCAGCAGCCCGCAAGAATTCCTTGCGGCCATTGAACCTTTTGCCCGTCAGGCGGCTAAAAAGTTGGGCGTTGATGAGAAGGTCTTAATGGCCCAGGCGGCATTGGAAACTGGCTGGGGTAAACACGTAATCCACGATGAGGCGGGAAACAATACGCACAACCTATTCAATATTAAAGCCGATCAGCGTTGGTCGGGTAGCCGGGTCAGTGTTCCGACACTGGAGTACAACGATGGAATAGCTAAAAAAGAAATGGCGGCCTTTCGCCGCTACGAGTCCTATGGGCAAAGCTTTGCCGACTATGTGGATTTCTTGCAGGGCAATGGCCGCTATCAGGAGGCTTTAGAGTCGACCCAGGACCCTAAAGCCTTTATTACTTCGCTGCAGGAGGCCGGTTATGCGACAGATCCGGCCTATGCGGAGAAAATAATAAATATTTTCGATGGGCCTCACTTTTCGGAACGATTCTTGAATAACACCTTAAGTGACCTAGCAAAAGTGACTAGGTAATGGGAAACATTGGCTGAGGTGAAACATGGCATCAGGTTTATTGGGCATTGCGCTGTCGGGCTTAAACGCCAGCCAGACACAATTGAGTGTCACAGGGCACAATATTTCCAATGCCAATCAAGAGGGCTATACCCGGCAACGCGCCGATTTAGGTACTAATCCAGCGCAGTTTGCCAGTTTTGGTTATACCGGCAGCGGCGTCAACGTACAGTCGGTTGAGCGTCTAGCCAATGAGTTCTTGGTTTCACAAATCCGTTTGGATTCCAGCGCTTTTAATCAGGTCGATGCTTTCAGTTCAAAAATTGGTGAGATAGACAGTCTGCTTGCCAGTGACTCAATCAGCCTATCCAGCGGCTTCAGCAGTTTCTTTAGTTCACTGCAAGCAGCCACCGATGATCCCACCTCTATTCCTGTTCGCCAACTCGTATTGGCTGAAGCCAATGTACTCAGTCAGCGCTTTACCAGCCTTTATGGCCGCTTTGATCAATCTAACGAAATTCTTAATCAAGAACTGGATGCGTCAGCCAATCAGATCAGTGCGTTGGGAAAAAGTTTGGCGGACATCAATGAAAGGGTCGCTGGCGCTCTGGGCCAGGGCGGAGGTGCGCCACCCAATGACTTGCTGGATGAACGAGATGAGGTCATGCGTCAGCTGGCGGAGTTGGTGTCGGTTTCCAGTTTTAAACAAGCAGACGGTTCAGTAAATGTTTTTGTCGGTGACGGTCAGCCGTTGGTGGTGGGAAGTAACGCCACGAGAGTGATAGCGCAACCAGGTGTGCGTGACGGTCAGCGTTATGATATAGCCTTTGTAAGCGGAGGTAATATACAAATCGTAACCGATAAAATGACGGGCGGTCGTGTTGGTGGCTTGTTGGATTTTCGAGACGATGTGTTGGATCGCTCTTTGAATGAACTCGGCCGGATGGCGTTAGTGTTTACCGACGCCATGAACTACCAGCAGTCGGTAGGCATTGATTTAAACGGAAACTTTGGTGTGCCGTTGTTTGAGCCGATCAATAAATCCCGTGCAATGGCCGAACGAGCGGTCGCCAATAGCGCTAATCCGCCCCCAGCCGATCGATCGTTGAGCGTCGAGATTACCGACCCGAGTTTACTGAGTAATTCAGATTACGAGTTAAAACTCTCCGGTGGCGGACCAAGCCGTTACGATCTGGTTCGTCTTTCCGATAATTACGTTGTCCAATCTGGGGGCTTGTCGGCGGCAAGGCCCGCGACAATAGAGTTTGACAGTTTTACGATTAATTTAAATGAAGGCAGCTTTCAGGATGGTGATCGCTTCACCATAATCCCCAGCCGCCACTCTGCGCGTGGGGTTGAGGTTATCGCAACCACGCCAGAAGTGCTGGCGTTTGCTCAGCCAATCAGTACTGAGAACAGCCTAGCCAATACCGGCAGCGGTAAGATATCTCAGGGTGATGTGATTCAAACCACAGACCCTGTGACCGGTGAGTTGTTGCCGGCCTTTGCCAATTTAGGCTCGCTCGCGCCACCCTTGATGGTGCGCTTTACCTCGCCCACCAGTTACGACGTGCTGGATATTACCGACCCGGCTAATCCGAAAAGCTTGCAGCCACCGCTTGAAAATCGTGTTTTTATTCCGGGACAAACCAACGAGATATTGCCCTCAAAGCCAGGTCAAACCATTGTCGAGAGCGACGGATTCAATGCAGGCCGTATCCCTAGAACATCGGAAATGATTACCGGTGCCTTGGGAACAGAGGCGCCGAACAGTTACCAGCAAGAAGCGATCACCATCAGTTATACCGACCCTGTTACGGGCGTGGTGTCGCCTCAACCACTCATTCAGCATCAGCGGGGTGGGACGGCTGATAAACTGGCTCTGACCCTCAACAGTTATGAGGGTGTTACTGCCAGCGCCTTTACGCAAACGCAGATCAGGGTTGTCGATGACGGCACGGGTGCAGATTTTCAGTTGCATCTAAACGGTGTTGATCTTGTCACAGAACTTGAAGTGTCACTGGCTCCGGAGGTGTTACCTTCACCGCTGACCAACGATCTAATAGCGCAAGCGATAAACCAAAGTGGCCGCTTGGCTGACCAAGGCATCGTTGCAGTAAGTGATGGTGACAGCATTACCATTACCGCACGTTCAGGGGCGGATCTTCGTTTTCAGGTCGAAGGGGATGAGGGCTCTGACTATATTCAAATCAAAGGCGACGATAAACCTACGCAGCTGGGTACCACAGATCTACGCAGTGGCGTTAATCTTGACGCGGCTGGTCCTAATAGCTTTCAAATAGATATTTTTAACGGTCCGAACAGAATCAGTAACCCCAAAACGATCAACCTAGAAGGTGTTATTGCCGATGGTGATTCGTTGGTTAACTATCTGCAAAGCGAAGTCGATCAAGCTTATGGGGTTGCGGGTAAGGTGTTCGTGTCGCTCAATATTGATGGCAGCATTCAGTTAACCAGTGCCGATGCGTCTCCACTAAGTCGAATTGAAGTGGGTGGCCCTTTAGGTGCGGATCCCCTTGGGTTAGCCGTGGCCGCCTCACAAGGCCCTATTGGTACGGCAGATGTTGTGATGTTGGAAGGTCCGGGTGCTACTGAGCTACAGGCATCAGCAGACGTTTCACTGGGAGCCACGTTTGTTGGCCCTACTGGCTCGAACAGTTTTACGATTGATCTTTTTGATGGCCTCGGCGGTGTCAGTAACCCGCGGGTGATTGATCCGGTAGGCAGTTTCCCCGATGGGATCTCGTTGGTGACTTACCTGCAGGGTGAATTGGACGCCGCCTATGGTGTGCCCGGCACGGTGACTGTCTCACAGCGTATAGACGGCACCTTGTCTTTTACTAGCTCAAGTTTGTTGCCTGATTCACAAATGCAAATAAGGGCGCTCAATGGGCCAGACCCGCTAGGATTGGCGCAGGCTGTTGCGCGAGGTGTGGTTAATACGACCAATAATGTTAACTCCGCTACCGTCGGCGGTTCTTTGACAGTAGTGTTGGAGGAAGGCTACTCACTGACTTCCAGCTCAGTGGCGGCAGGCAATCTGTTTACCCCTGAGCCTGAAGCCAGCGATTATTTTATTGGCTATAGCTTCTCGATTGCCGGCAACCCAGATGAGGGCGACGAGTTTACAGTAAATTACAACGCCGATGGTGTGTCCGATAACCGCAATGCGTTGAAGTTCGTCGGTATTGAAACCAATAAACTCATTGGCGGTAACGTATCGCTGCAAGAGTCTTACGGTGATCTTGTTGAATTTATCGGCACCACCAGTTCTGGTGCACGTATCAATCAAGCAGCGGCTGAAGAAATTTTAAACCAGTCAATAGACCTTCGCAGTTCCTTGTCGGGGGTTAACCTTGATGAAGAAGCGGCCAACTTAATTCAGTATGAATTAGCCTACAACGCATCGGCGCGTGTGATTAGCGTAGCGCGAGACTTGTTTGATACGTTGTTGGCGGCTTTTTAAATGGTGATTGAGACAACCTTGATTGACACAAGCCTAGATAGACACGAGACATAATTATGCGCTTCTCTTCTTTGCAAACCTTCACGCGTGGCACCGATCAGATGATTGGCTTGAGCTCACAGGTTAATAAAACACAAGAGCAAATCTCGAGCGGCACACGCCTATTAACCGCATCGGAAGACCCTGTTGCTTCTAGCCAAGTGTTTAAACTTGAGCAGGAAGGGCGTGTGCGTGAACAGTACACGGATAACATAACCTTACTGAATACACGGCTAGAGCTTGAAGAGGCGGCCTTAAGCAGTGTCAATGATATTTTGATTCGAGTAAAAGAACTGACCATTCAAGGCAACAACGGTTCACTGGGGCTTACCGACCGTGAAGCCATTGTCGCGGAGCTTTCCGTGCGTCAAGAAGAACTGGCGGACTTGATGAACACCCGCGATGCCAGCAATGAGTATCTTTTCTCTGGTTTTAAGGGCAGCACTCAACCTTTTGTGGATAACGGTGTGGGTAATTACACTTATCAAGGTGATGAAGGGCAGCGATTTATTCAAATCGCTTCCAGTACTCGTGTTCCCTCTAATGATTCCGGAAAAACAGTATTTGTTGATGTCGACAGCGCGCAGCCGACCTTTCGTACATCTGAAAACCCAACCAACCGCGCCAGTCCCCCGGCGCTAATCTCAGCGGGTTTGGTTCGGGATCAACAGGCGTTTAACGAAGTTTACCCAGAAGACTTTATCATCGAGTTCCAAAACCCTGATGACATGTTATTGCTCGGACAACCGGCGGGTCTCAATTACAACATAATTCAAAAGTCCGACGGCCGTGTGGTTGAATCGAATGTTACCTTTAATGAAAGCGTTAAGATTGAATTCAATGGTATTGAGTTAACCATCGCTGGCTCGCCCAGTATTGGCGATACCTATATGATTGAATCGACGGACAATCAAGATATCCTCACCACCATGTCACGTTTGATCGATGGTATGAGCAATCTCACCTTGTCCGCGGAGGATCAAGAAACCTACCAGCAGTTGATGGCCGACAGCCTGGTTAACGTGGATAACGCTCAAACCTCGGTACTGGAAGTGCGCGCCGAGATAGGTGCGAGAATGAATACCTTGCAGACGACCCAAGAGCTACACGAAGAAGTGGACGTGATATCCGTGGGTTTGATCTCATCATTAAAAGATTTGGACTATGCCGAGGCCGTTAGCCAGTTAACTTTTGAGTCTTTTGTCTTGCAGGCCGCGCAGCAGAGCTACGCGAAAATCAGTGGACTATCGTTGTTTAACAGTATATAGGTGTAATAATATTTAGATTTAATTACGCCTTTTTAATTATTTTTTTATTACATTTATCTAGAGCAAAAAAACCGCCAGACAACTCCATTGTCTGGCGGTTTTTTTTCGTGCCTTCTTCGGTTCGTCTGTGTATATGTTTATGTCTTCTGGGTGTAAAACTGATACATAGATGAGAAGAGGTCTTTGTTGTCCGCCTCGTAAACATCCCAGTTACCCAGGTTGAGCATATGTTGATCTGCGGGAAATTGAGCTCTGTAATCATCGGCGGTTGTTCTATTCAAACCGCTAAAACCTAAGAAGTTCAGGTCGAGATCATCACAGAGTGTTTTTAATTGCAGGGGCGTAAAGCGATGCTCTTTAACGTGGAAGAGCAGATCGCGGCAACCACTGGCGCTGTAAAAATCAGGTGATAGTCTAATCTCGGACCAGTCTTCAGTTTTGTCATGCAGCAGTTGTTGTCTGAGTTGGCGAATACCGGCTGGGGTGGCGTCGATCTTTTGCTGGGCAATGGTTCCGCGACAAGCGACCACGGAGCGCCGCGCTCGCTCGCTGTAGAGGCCTATCTTCAGTAGACCTTTAGGTGCCAGTATGTTTTTAAGGCATTGCGCGCCTTGCAGCGGGTTGTCCATGTGATGCAAGACACCCGAACACTCTATGATATCGAACTCACGCTCAAGGGCTTCGAGCTGCAGTATGTCCGCCTGCAAGAACTCAACATTGTCCAGCTGGTAGCGCTCAGCCATACCCTTGGCATAGCTGAGGCTGTTGTGGCTGATGTCGACCGCCAAAACCTCAACGTCGCGAAAGTAGCGCGCTACATTGAGTGCATGGCGACCGGTACCACAGCCGGCAATTAATACGCGCAGCGGAGATTTTTTCAGCAGCGCGGGAGCTTTAAAGCCCGACAGGACATTTTCAATGGCGTCGCTGTAGAGGGTGGGCGTATGGTGCTCCAGCGCCAACCAGCGCGGGTAGGGGTTGTGTTCATACTGGCCCTTTACCGCTTGGGATATCGGATCACATATATTGCCAAAGTGCTCAATCTTCGTATCTGTCTTAGGGCAGTGCAAAGTGAAAATCTTGCCCATACAGGCGTCAAAACCTGAGCTCCAACTTTTGCTGGGTAAGCGGCTCAGCTCGATCAGCGCGGCATCGTTGAGGGCGCTGCTGAGTGGCCGATACATGCTGTAAAGCAGCGCTTTAAGCGGGGCTTGTTGAATCGTCGTTACGCTCAGCTGGCTCAGTTCGCTTTGCAGTAGGTCAATAACCTGTGTTTCCGCCTCCGACTCGATCAGTGCGTACTCGTTGTTTATGCTCTGTAGGGAAAAGCTGGCCAACAGCGGCAAGTTACCAGGGCAAAACTGCTGCAATTCATTGAGCAGTAAGTGCTGGCGAATATCACAGAGGAATAGCTCCCACTGTGCATTGTGAAAAATCAGCTTTTCCATAGCACGCAACAGCAGTGGGTCGCAGGCCATCTTCGCAAGGTCCACCACCGCATCCGCCTTGTTGATCTGGTAGCGGTGTTTCAGCAGTGAGGTCGACATGGCCGCAAGGTCGTTATGGTTAACGTCCTGCCACTGTAAATACTCACTGATGTCCTGGCTTAGGCTGGGGTTATCGTAGTCGGCTTGCAGTTGGCGCAGGCATTCAAATAGCTTACTGCGTACATGTTCGTCCTTGGGGTTGGCTTTCGCCAGCCGCCGGTAGTATTCAAAGGCGGGTACCAGCTTGCCCTGCAGCAGCTGCGTGTAGGCATAGGAGGTGTGGGCACGAAAAATACCGGCGTCCAGCGCGATGCATTGCTCAAAGGCTTGCTCGGCGGCGGGCAGATCATTCTGTGCCAGCTTGATTTGGCCGAGGCTGAACCAGCTGGTGGCGAAGTTTTTATCCAGCGCTTGGGCACGTTTGACCCATTTCTCGGCCACTTTTGGCTGCTTTTGATCAAGTGTGATACGCGCCATGATGTTCATGGCTTCCAGATTGCGCGGGTCTATCTTCAGGCATTCTTGTGCAGCGTCGGTCGCGTGTTGTAAACGCTTGTCTACCTGTCGGCTGCTCAAACGCGGCGACAAGGTATCTTGATACGCGCGCATGGCTTCATTCAGCCAGCGCTGTATGTCCGCGGTTTGATCAATGTACCGTGCTTCGGACGCTGGGTTGTCCAAACTAAGAGCCTGTTGACTAGCCATCACTTTGCCTATGCATTCTTAATGGAATGCCAGAGTAATGCAGTTATTGGGCCAAACTTAGTCGAGGGTTTTGGTGCGACGAATTAAATAATTATTTTTCAATGACTTAGCGATAAAAAGA
>Ga0209081_1000748_pt1 | contig 19650 bp, 11 predicted proteins | sample GOMGulsemesocosm_4_FD_184636 | JGI IMG/M metagenome (GOLD analysis project Ga0209081, IMG submission 184636) | Methane-oxidizing microbial communities from mesocosms in the Gulf of Mexico - GOM15B Gulf of Mexico (SPAdes) (version 2) | ecosystem: Environmental > Aquatic > Marine > Cold seeps... | reverse complement strand
GTTAATGAATGAAACCGTTGATGGTGAATATCAAAACTGTAAAGCCAAAGGGGGTAAGTACACTCGAGAAGAGTTCTTCAATAAATACCCTGAAACAGAAGCGATGGTTGCTAACATGTCTGACAAAGATATCTGGCGTTTAAACCGTGGTGGTCATGATCCAGTAAAAGTTTATGCCGCATATGAAAGAGCGATGAACACTAAAGGCCGTCCAACGGTAATTTTAGCGAAAACGGTTAAAGGTTTTGGTTTAGGTGCATCGGGAGAAGCATTAAACATTGCCCATAATGTTAAGAAAATGGACATCGAGTCAATCAAGCATTATCGTGACCGTTTCAACATGCCAATTAGTGATGAAGATATTGCTGATTTACCTTTCTTCCAATTCCCAGAAGACAGTGAAGAATACAAGTACATGAAAGCGCGTCGTGAAGCTTTAGGTGGTTCACTACCAGCACGTCGCCAACAGCCTGAAGAGTCAATGGAAATCCCACCACTGAAATCTTTTGAAGCCATTACCAAAGGCTCAGGCGAACGTGAAGTTTCATCAACGATGACGTTTGTTCGCGTACTTAACAGCTTATTAAAAGATAAGAAAATTGGTAAACGTATTGTGCCAATTATTCCTGATGAAGCCCGTACGTTTGGTATGGAAGGTCTATTCCGTCAAGTAGGTATTTACGCCAACGAAGGCCAAAAATATGTACCGCAAGATGCTGATCAAGTGGCTTATTACCGTGAAGATAAGAAAGGTCAAGTATTGCAAGAAGGCATTAACGAACTAGGCGCAATGGCATCATGGGTTGCTGCAGGTACGTCATATTCAACTTGTAACGCTACTACTATTCCTTTCTATATTTATTACTCAATGTTTGGTTTCCAACGTGTCGGTGATTTAGCTTGGGCTGCAGGCGATAGCCAAGCACGTGGTTTCTTACTCGGTGCTACTGCGGGTAGAACCACACTTAACGGTGAAGGTTTACAACACCAAGATGGTCACTCTCACGTGCAAGCAGGTCTGATTCCAAACTGTGTTACCTATGACCCAACATATGGTTATGAAATTGCAGTTATCGTTCGTGATGGTTTACGTCGCATGTACGAAGAAAACGAGAATGTTTTCTACTATATGACGTTAATGAATGAAAACTATCAGCATCCTGCGATGCCAGATACTAAAGATATTAGCGATCAAATCATCAAGGGTATTTATCAATTAGAACAAGTAGCTCCAACTTCAGGTAAAGGCAAGAAGAAAGCACTAGCAAATGTGCAATTAATGGGTTCAGGTACAATTTTACAAAAAGTACGTCAAGCCGCACAAATTCTAGCTAACGACTTTAACATTTCTAGTGATGTTTACTCTGTGACTTCATTTAACGAATTAGCCCGTGACGGCCAAGACGTTAGTCGTTGGAACATGCTTCATCCAGAAAGCAAGCAAAAAACGGCATACATCAGCAGTGTTATCACTAAAGATGCAGGCCCAGCCATTGCTGCAACAGATTATATTAAAAATTACTCCGACCAAGTACGTGCATATATAGACACCGAGTATCGCGTTTTAGGTACCGATGGTTTTGGTCGCAGTGATAGTCGTGCTAATTTACGTCAACATTTTGAAGTTGACCAAAACTATATCGTTGTTGCTGCTTTATTTGAGCTTGCCAACCGTGGTGATGTTGAGCGTACTGTTGTCACTGAAGCCATTAAGCGCTTCAATATTGACAGCGATAAACTCAACCCGCTTTACGCTTAAGATAAAACTAGAATAAGGAAAATAAAATGTCTATTGAAAAAATTCTAGTCCCAGATGTTGGCGGCGAAGAAGTTGAAATTATTGAGATTTGTTTTGCCGTTGGCGATGCAATAGAGGCCGATGAAGGAATTGTAACCGTTGAAACTGACAAAGCGTCAATGGATATCCCCGCACCTTTCGCTGGTACTTTAGCAAGTTTAACGGTTGCCGTTGGCGACAAAATTAAAGAAGGCGATGTTATTGGGACCCTTCGACAAGCTCAGGATGAAAGTGGTGATACTGCTCTTACTGGGCGCGAGGTTTCTTCTACAAGCTCAGAACAATCAGAGGTAGTAGTCGAAGTACAAGCTCCTATTGCTGAAAAACAAGCTGTAGCGCCAGTAGCCAGTGCTTCAGAAGTTATTGAAGTGGCTGTTCCTGACATTGGTGAAGATGGTGAGGTTGATGTTATCGAAGTTCTCGTTAACGTTGGTGATGTCATTGAAGAGGAAGATGGTTTAATTACCCTTGAAACTGATAAAGCGACAATGGATGTCCCTTCAACACATGCAGGTACAGTCAAAGCGGTATTTATCAATGTTGGTGATAAAGTAAAACAAGGCAGTATAGTTATTAAACTTGAAACAGTAACTAGCGTTGAGCAATCGAGTAACGAGCAAGAAAAGCCTCGAATGACTGACTCTACACCAGCGCCTGCGCCAGCAAAAGTTGCCTCTACTACTGCTCCAATTAGCTCACCAGTGCCACATCACCCTCAATCAGGTACCAGTAATAAAGGTACAATTTATAGCTCGCCGTCTATTCGCCGCATTGCTCGCGAATTTGGTGTTGATTTAACCTTAGTAAAAGGCACAGGAAATAAAAATCGTATTTTAAAAGAAGATGTTCAATCTTATGTGAAATATGAACTTTCTCGTCCAAAAGCCAATGCTGGCAGCTCTGTTGCTGCTGGTGAAGGTGGTTTACAAGTAGTGAGCGCCAAAGCCATTGATTTCTCAAAATTTGGTGAAGTTGAAACTAAGCCATTAACACGTATTCAAAAAATATCAGGGCCATTTTTACACCGCAACTGGGTAACCATTCCGCATGTAACGCAATTTGATGAAGCAGATATCACTAATGTTGAGGCGTTTCGTAAAGAACAAAATGTTGTTTGTGAAAAGCAAAAGTTAGGCTTTAAAATTACACCATTAGTGTTTATTTTAAAAGCAGCGGCTGATGCCCTTCGAACCTTCCCTGTCTTTAACTCAAGCTTGAGTGAAGATGGCGAAAGCTTAATCATGAAAAAGTACATTCACATTGGTGTTGCGGTTGATACGCCAAATGGTTTAGTTGTTCCAGTAGTACGCGATGTTGATCAAAAAGGCATTCACCAGTTATCACGTGAATTACTTGAAATTAGCATTAAAGCTCGAGATGGCAAGTTAAAAGCAGCAGATATGCAAGGCGGTTGTTTCACTATATCTAGCCTTGGCGGTATAGGTGGCACAGCGTTCACACCAATTGTTAATGCCCCAGAAGTCGCGATTTTAGGAGTATCAAAGTCTGAAATGAAACCTAAGTGGAATGGTAGCGAGTTTGTGCCTAAGTTAATGTTGCCATTATCAATGTCTTACGACCATCGTGTAATTGACGGCGCCATCGCTGCACGCTTTACTGTGCACTTAGCTGGCGTGATGTCTGACATTCGTAAATTGGTACTTTAATCAGTTAAAAGCACGTTAAATCAATAAGTGTGAGACTTTAGTCTGCACGAGTGAATTAACATTGGCGATTTTGCTTAGCAAAGAGTAAAATCGCCAGCATAAAATTTCTTTATTAGAAAAGTAATTAACAACAAGCAAATGATGAAAGTGAACCATCGCTTATCATCATTGACAATTTAATTTGAGGATAAGCATGAGTAACGAAATCAAAACTCAAGTAGTAGTATTAGGTGCAGGCCCTGGCGGTTATTCTGCAGCATTTCGCGCAGCCGATTTAGGCTTAGATGTAGTGTTAGTAGAAAGTCGTGAAACATTAGGCGGCGTTTGTTTAAACGTTGGTTGTATTCCTTCTAAAGCATTACTTCACGTCGCTAAAGTAATTGACGATGCAGCAGCAATGGCATCTCACGGTGTTACTTTTGGAAAGCCTGAAATCGATTTAGATAAAATTCGTGGTTGGAAAGAAAGCGTAGTTGGTCAACTTACTGGTGGTTTAGGCGGCATGTCTAAGGCACGTAAAGTAAAAACAGTTTACGGTTTCGGTAAATTTACTTCTGATAAAACTATCGAAGTTGCTGGTAACGATGGCGAAACGTCAACAATTACGTTTGATAACGCTATTATTGCAGCGGGTTCTTCAGTAATCGACTTACCATTTATCCCGAACGATGACCCACGTGTTATTGATTCAACTGGTGCTCTAGAGCTTAAAGACGTACCAGAAGAAATGCTTGTACTTGGTGGCGGCATCATTGGTCTAGAAATGGGTACTGTATACTCTGCTTTAGGCTCTAATGTATCTGTAGTTGAGTTTGCTGATCAATTAGTACCAGCGGCTGATAAAGATATTGTTAAAGTTTATAACAACTTCAACAAGAAAAAATTCAACATTATGTTATCTACTAAAGTTGTTGCTGTTGAAGCAAAGGATGATGGTTTATACGTTACTTTTGAAGGCAAAAAAGCACCTGCTGAACAAGTTCGTTACGACAAAATTTTAGTTGCTGTTGGCCGTAAGCCTAACGGCCACTTAGTTGCTGCTGATAAAGCTGGCGTAAATGTTGATGAACGTGGTTTCATTAACGTGACTAAAGAAATGCGTACTAATGTACCTCATATCTTAGCAATTGGTGACGTTGTTGGCCAACCTATGCTTGCTCATAAAGCAGTTCATGAAGCACATTGTGCTGCAGAAGTTATTTCTGGTAAGAAACATGAATTCGACCCACGTTGTATCCCTTCAATTGCTTATACTGATCCAGAAATGGCTTGGGTTGGTGTTACTGAAGCTGAAGCAAAAGCTGAAGGTCTAAACATTGAAGTTGCTAACTTTCCATGGGCTGCTTCAGGCCGTGCTATCGCTTCTGCACGTACTGAAGGTAAAACTAAGATGATCTTTGAAAAAGAAACCGGTCGTGTTCTTGGTGGTGCAATTGTTGGTATCAATGCTGGTGAAATGCTTGGTGAAATCTGTTTAGCGGTTGAAATGGGCGCTGATGCTGAAGATCTAGCATTAACGATTCATGCTCACCCAACATTAAATGAATCAATTGGCTTAGCGGCAGAAATATTTGAAGGTTCAATCACTGATTTACCAAATGCTAAAGCGGTTAAGAAAAAGAAATAGCTGTTACTTTCGCTTAGCGAAATAAATAACGGCTAATATAAACCAATCATAGACACTAACTTTAATTGTGTATGATTGGTTTTTTTGTGTCTCTGGATTGCGATTTTATTCTGTTAACGAGAAGCGACTCAAAAATAAAAGGACTTAACTATGAAATTTAAGCTACTTTATTGATAATGGTTATTGGACTTCAGCCTGAGTATAGAATAATTTTCGTTTATTCATATAGAAGGCTCTTTACGTACTTTGGATGTTCATTGCGCTAATATTCATCATCACTATACGGCCACAATAATACCTATTGGAGAATACCTCGCAGTTGGAAAAATTGTAGTATCTATGTTTATGGAGAGGGAAACATTCGTTTTAGCTTAATAGTGCATCCATTAAAAAAGTTAGTGTAAATAGCTAACGTGATTTTCTATGCGTTATCTATGCATTGTTCGTAGTTGTGTTATTCGCGTTTATATTTTTTAATATAGCCTCAGCTTTTGCGCCCAAATAAACATAGCAGCCTAAACCTATCAGTAGCCCTATCGAAGTAGCCATCATAGCGACGGCCTTAGATAAATACTCTGGTGAGCCTAGTACTGACTTAAACATTAATAGTAACGCTTCAATTGAAACAGCAATTAAAATGGTGGCAATAAAGCGTGTGATGGTTCTACGCGTTGAACTGTGGCGTAAAATATCTTTTTGCATTAAGACCTCTTCTTCCATTGTTGTTTTTGCTAAATCAAAAATAGCTAACGCAAGCGTTAAAAAAATAATAATACTGAAGGGCTTTAGATGTAATTTCTCTTGGCTGGGTTCTGACAATAACGCATAAATTTCAATACCAGCGGAAAATAATAAAATAGCAACGATGAAAAATAATCCCACGACTATGCAAGAATATACACTGGTAAAAAAGGGATGAAGTTTCTTTCTTTTTCTATCACCCATTAAAAACTCAATGGCATGTGTTAAATCGATGTCTATGACGAGTATACCTATTACTTCTCCTAATTTGTTGCTGTGTTTAAGTGCTGTGGAAATGCATAAATTATGGCTTGATGTCGATAAGTAAGGACTCGTAACAATAATATTATCACTTTCACATGCTTGTGAAAAATAGGGACGATATGAACGGTCAACTCCAATACCTGTTGTAATCCCTTTATTTATAGATGTTCGGCTATTACTCGTACTAATGTTAGGGCTAACTTGTACACCTTCGCTATCTAGGGTGTAAATAATGTCTACAAAAGGATAATTTTTACCTAACCATGTCATGGCACTTTTCAAAGTATTGGTACCTTTAAAAACAGACTCATCAAAAATACCTGCAATAATTGAGGCCATAAGTTCATGAATTGAGTTTTGATATTCGTGATACCTTTCAATAACACTGATGTAGTTCATATGACCTTCTATATTTTTTGTATCGATAATTATTAGTAATGTTTCTGATGCCGCTGTTTGCTAAAACTTAGCTGTTACCCATACCCAAATCTTATCGGTATCAACTTTAGCTGAGGCAACATCACCGGCAGAGTAACTTGCTAACTTGATACCCGCAGAGTAGTTTTTAGTAAAATTTTTACTGTAAACCGCATTGATTTCTGAGCCTAAATCATCAACAGTTGCAGAAGCTTCATTAGCATCAAACTTATGATAGATTACTGCCCATTTACCACTAGAAAATTTACCGCCAATACTGGCATATAAATCAGCTAAACCTTCTTTAGGAGTTGCTAAAAACTGATCTGACCAGCCGTTAAATTTATGTAATGTTGCCAAGGGCGTTGAAAAACCATACATGCCGTCATCTGATCCTAATAATTCATACCCGGCTTTAAATCCAATGCCTAATAAAGCCGTGCTAACTTCAACGGAGATATAATCTGTTTGATATGGGGTTGTTGCACTATCAGATTCCTGTGAGGCGTATTCAAGGTTGTAAGAAACTTTTTGCATGCCAAAAGTCGATGAACCATTGAAGCGAAGTCCATAAGTATCTAAACCATTTTCAGTACCATTATCCATTTCTAGCAAGTAGCTATAAACCGTAATTTTACCAGCAGGTGTTTTGTATGAGGCATTGATTAAGTGATCTTTAGCATCAATATCCTTTGCCTCGGCAAATATTCTATTACGCTTGGTAATGTAACCGTACTGTAAACTCAGGTTTTTAATTTGTTGGTAATCAATCGTTAAGCCATCAAATGTTTGCCTATCTTGACGCCAGCCAACATGTCCGACAAATCTATGATTATCCATTGTAATTACTTGACGCCCCGCCTTCACTGCTAATAATTTTTGCTGATATTTTAAAAAAAATTGATCAAGTTCTGAGGTTTCAGGATCGGCTATTACTGAATAACTAGGTTTTTTTCCTAAGGTATTATTGTAATCGTCAATACCGAAAACATTACGTGAGTCTTCAAATTCAACTAATGAAGAAAAGCCTTTAATACTACCGGTAGCATAAGTTAACCTTGTTCGTAAGGTTAGTGCATCAGCATCTTTTTTGGCGTTATCTTGTGAGACATTTTCATAACGTAAGTTTAAATTGGCACTGGTTTTACCGTTAGTTAATGCTTCAGTGATCGAGTTCGCAATAGCAGCTGAAGAACAAGTCCCAGCTAAAATAGCTAAAAGTGTTAAATCGACTTTATTTAGCGTCATAAATTATTTTCCTTGATGATGAATGCTAGTTCAATAGCATTTTTTTGTTATTAATAAAGAGTTCGATATGTATTCATTGTTAGTGACTCGTTAACTATTGATTTGCTGCTTAGCGGCTCTTTTAGTAACGAGTTTATTTTCTGAAATATTCTCTACTTTGCGCTGTTTTTCATAAAGGAAAGTTAATACTTCAGAGCGAAGACGGTTATATTCAACATTTTTAGCGAGTGCTAACCGACTGCGAGGGCGTTCAAGATTTACATCAAGAATCTCGCCAATTGTCGCCTCTGGTCCATTTGTCATCATCACAATGCGGTCTGAAAGCAAAACAGCTTCATCAACGTCATGGGTGATCATAATGACGGTATTATTCAATTCATGTTGAATTTCCATTAGTGAATCTTGCATATGTGCACGTGTTAACGCATCAAGTGCACCAAAAGGTTCATCCATTAACAAAACTTCTGGTTGCATTGCTAAAGCGCGGGCGATACCTACTCGCTGTTTCATGCCACCTGAAATTTCATCAGGACGTTTATCCATAGCGTGATCCATATGTACTAGCTTTAAGTTGTATTCAATCCAATCTTTCATTTCAGCTTTCGACATGGTTTTATTGAAAACTTGTTTTACCGCCAACTCAACATTTTGATATGATGTTAACCAAGGCAATAATGAGTGGTTTTGAAAAACAACTGCTCGCTCAGGGCCTGGTTCATTCACTTCTTTGTTTTTTAATAATACGCCTCCCGTTGTTGCTATGTGTAAGCCAGCAACGATGTTAAGTACGGTCGACTTGCCGCAACCTGAATGACCAATAAGTGAGATGAACTCGCCCTTTTTTATTTGTAAATCCACTTCTTTTAGCGCAGTAAAGCCACCCGTTGCCGTTGGAAAAACCATATCGACTTGACTGATATTCAAAAATGTTTGTTCTGGTGACTCTGCTACTTTTGCTGTACTAGCTGTATTCGATGTGTTCATAATATTCTCCCTAAAATTCTTAGCTTGATTTATCCCAAGATACTTTTTGTTGTATTTGCAGCATCACTCGGTCTAATAAAAAGCCGATAAAACCAATAACAATGACTGCTGCCATTATTCTAGCCAACGAGCTTGAGCTACCATTTTGAAACTCATCCCAAACGAACTTGCCAAGTCCAGGGTTTTGAGCGAGCATTTCTGCTGCAATAAGCACCATCCAAGCAACGCCGAATGATAAGCGCATACCAGTAAAAATCATCGGAATTGAAGCCGGTAGCACTATTTTTTGTATATGTCTCAGTGTTGGTAAGCGCAATACTTTACTAACATTTAATAAATCATTATTGATAGTTGAAACACCGATAGACGTATTGATAACCATTGGCCATAAGCTACATAAGCTGACGGTGATCATTGATGTTATAAATGATTTTGACACCATAGGATCGTCCGACACATAAAGCGCACTAACAACCATAGTAACTAATGGTAACCAAGCCAATGGCGATACCGGTTTGAATATTTGTACAATAGGGTTGAAGGCTGAATTTATACGCTTACTTAATCCCATCCATATGCCTAAAGGTACGGCAATAATCACAGCAAATATAAAACCGGCTGTTACCGTCATCAAGCTGGTGATAATTTGTTCTAAAAATGTTTCTTTACCCGTATATGCTCTGATTTTAGTAACATAATCTGGATTTTTTGCTAATTTAGCTGCGTTACGCTTTTCTTGCCGATTGTAAAAGGCCTCTGCTTTTTCTCGTTCTATGACATGTTCGTCATACAAAGAAGAGAATTGCTTAACAACAGCGTTAGGCCCAGGAAACTCCCCCAAAGACGTGTGAATACTTTGTGCGGTAATTGACCAAACAAACAAAAAGATGGTAATGCCTACTATGGGTAATAACATCATATCAGTAACTTTGTTCAGGGTGTTTTTCGCTACTTTTATTAACCGTTCAGTAATTGTTGAACTGTTTATTTTTACTGCAGATAAGCTCATTTTCCTAATTCCTTTATTGCTAGCTCGATAGACTTGGTATTAATGGTAATAGCAACTCGGTTAAAGCTGCGATTAGTGCCTTAAAGCTTTTCACCGTTTTTCAAACCGATTTTAAATTTTTCTAAATAAGCATTTGGTTGATTTCCGTCATAAACGATGTCGTCGATAAAATGCTGTTGTGGTGCTTTGAATCCCGTTTCGATTGAAAAATCAGGAAACTCACTAGCCGAAATTGTTCCATCTGCTATTAATGATTGTGCCGCTTTAGTGTAGATATCTGGGCGATAAACTTTGGCAGCTAAGTCTTTGTACCATTGATCGCTTTTATCGTCTGAGATTTGTCCCCAACGACGCATTTGCGTTAAGTACCAAATGGCATCAGAGTAATATGGGTAAGTTGCGTTATATCTAAAGAATACGTTGAAGTCAGGTACAGCACGTTTGTCGCCTTTCTCATATTCAAAGGTGCCTGTCATAGAGTTAGCAATAACATCGTAATCAGCTCCCACATAATTAGATTGTGATAATATTTTTACTGCCGCAGGACGGTTAGCATTATTGTTATCGTCTAACCATTTTGCAGCGCGAATAAGCGCACGTGTTAAACGAATAGTGGTATTAGGATATTTTTCAGCAAACTGAGCTGTGATACCAAATACTTTTTCTGGATTGTCTTTCCAAATCTCATAATCGGTAACAACAGGTACACCAATGTTTTTGAATACAGCTTGTTGGTTCCATGGTTCTCCAACACAGTAGCCGTGAATGGTACCGGCTTCCATTGTTGATGGCATTTGTGGTGGCGGTGTGACTGACAATAAGACATCAGCATCAATTTGACCGGAAGTATCACCTTTATGTGGCGCATAAAAACCTGGGTGTATACCCCCAGCCGCTAACCAATAACGTAACTCATAGTTATGAGTAGATACTGGAAATACCATACCCATTTTAAAAGGTTTTCCTTGTTCTTTTAGCTGCTCAACAACAGGTTTTAATGAGTCAGCTTTGATCGGATGCACGGTTCTTCCATCGTTCATTTTAGGAATACTTGGCTTCATTTTTTGCCATACATCGTTAGAAACCGTAATAGCATTACCATTTAAGTCCATTGAAAAAGGCGTGATAATATTTGCTTTTGTTCCGTAACCCATAGTGGCAGCAATAGGCTGACCTGCAAGCATATGTGCACCATCAATTGTGCCGTCAATAACGCCGTTAAGTAATACTTTCCAGTTCGCTTGCGCTTCAATGGTGACATACAGGCCTTCGTCTTCGAAATAACCATTTTCGTAAGCAATGGCAATAGGTGCCATATCGGTAAGTTTAATAAAACCAAACTTTAATTCTTCTTTTTCTGGCTCGCCAAGTTCTTCGCTATTAGCAAACGTAGATACTGAAATCGCTACGACAACACATAATGAAACAGTCCTAAGTGCGCAGATGATTGATTTTTTACAATTCATTTTTATTCCTTATTGATCTTAATTAAATGGTTAAAAAATTCCAAAAAAAAACGCCCACCAAGAACCCACCTCTAAGGGGAGAACTTTGGTGAGCGCCATTGCTCATGTAATGTTAAACATCATGTTTAGCATTAACCTACAACGCCAATGTTGTAGGTTTATTTAATAAATTGGTATAGCTATTATTTCTATCACCGTTGATAAAAATAATTTTCTAACTTGTTTTATATAAAAGCAGCTTATGTGCCAAGTTTTTAAGCTATTGGTTTTACAATGTTTTATATTTTCCTGATGCATTAAACAAAGGGTAAGCTGGAAACTTATGCACAATAATAATCATATGCACTATTTAAGATCAGGTTTTTTAATGTCTAAGCGTTAGACAATAAGGTATGAACATCAATAATATTTTTCGCTACTTCCGCTAAAGAAGAGCCTTGATTCATTGCCATATTGCGTAAAAGCTCATATGACTGCTGCTCATTGAACTGCTTTTGCTCCATGATGATGCCTTTAGCTTTTTCAATATACTTTCTGCTTTCTAATTGCTCTTTTGCGCGTTTGAGCTCATTTCTTAATGATTGCTCGACTTTAAAGCGCTCTGTCGCAACGGAGATAATGCTTTTTAATCGTTGCGGTATCATTTCACTGACTACATACGCACTCACACCTGACTTAATGGCATTTTTAACTAGATTAGGTGTATCATTTTCAGCAATAATAATAATAGGCAGGGGCAGTAATTGATTGATTTCAGCTAATGTTGCTAACATTGGTGAGCTAGGTAAATCGGTTGATAAAATCAATACACTAGGTTGATATAAGGTAATAATATCAATACTCAAAGAGCTGTGCTTAGATATGTTATAGCCAAACTCTAATAGTGTTTTCTTTAAACGGGAACGTTTACTTGCCCGCTCTTCAATTAATAAAACATCAATAGCTGTATCTTGTAAATATGTGTCTTTGACTTGCTTTTTGGAGAAGCTCATTCTCATTGACCCAAGTAACTTTCATTACTACGATTATTTCAATTCGCAAAGGTAATACAAAATTCAAGCCAACAATAAACAGCAATAATATCAATCGGTTATATTTTCTATCTATTGTTAAATGTTAACTTGCACTAAATAGGCGTATGTAAAGTGCTAAAATGATTAATTTAATTGCTCAGTAATAAGTTATAACACGTTGCTTAGTCGGTTAATTTACTTAGTTTATCCTATTAACCAAGTAGAATATTAAAATGAACCGATTAAGCAGTGTAACTGAAGATCGTATATAAGCCTTTTAGTAAATGAAAAAGTCCAAATTCGTACTATTACGGATTGATAGTTCAGAGTTTTAGCCAATAGTCGACTATACTGAAAAAATGGACATGCTAATTTTTTCGGCGTAGTTGTGCGGAGTTCATAGCTCACCGATCGTGAGAGTTACTATGAAGAAATTTATGCTACTGCTTCTAATTACCTATTTATTATCAACGCCAGTCTTTGCTCATCATGCTTGGGCAAACTATCACTGGGCGAGTATAGCTATTCCATTTGATATAATACTCATTAACAGCACTACGGATGATTGGGATCCTTATGTTAATCAAGCTGTTTCAGACTGGTCTGGCTATGGCCAAGTAAATTTATCAGAAGATACAAGTGGGGCTATCAGTAAAAGAGTTCGTCGACAATGCAACGCGAACAATGGCCAAATACGTATTTGTAACCTAGCTTATGGACAAAATGGTTGGTTAGGCATTGCAGGCATCTCAGTTGATGCTAATGATCATATCACACGGGGTTATACTAAATTAAATGATAGTTATTTATTAACGTCTGGTTATGACTATCCTGGATCAAATTGGAGGCAGAGTGTTACCTGTCAAGAGTTAGGCCATGATTTAGGGTTAGGTCACCAAGATGAGGATTTTAATCAGGCCTCCTCCACTTCATGTATGGAATATCAGAATCCACCTTTTCCTAGTCCTGATAATCATGATTATGAAGAACTTGCTAGCATATATAACCATGAAGATAGCTATAACACCTATAAAGGCGATGATAGCGGTAACTCAGCTGATGGTGGTAGCTGTAATGCACCTAAAGGTAAAGGCTGTAATAAGACTGAAAAACCAGGAAACAATAGTGACATAGGTTGGGGCATGTCATTAGGTCGACGTGGTCAAGGGGAAGTCTTTTTGCGTATTGATCATGAAGGTATTCGACATTTAACTCATGTCACTTGGGCGACTGGCCACTAGCTGAGCTTTGTTGAAAATAGAAGAGGAGAGTATACTCTTCTATTATTTTTTAAGTGTCTGAATCAAAGGAAATGATAATGTTATCAATAAAGGGGATCCACCTACTAAACACCAAAAGAGTATTTATTATTTTGGTGTGTTGTGTACTAACTAGTTGCGCAAATGAGCCAAGCGTCAACCCAAAACTTACTGAAGGTTCACAGTGGGACTTTGATCACCAATTACAGTATAAACAGACTCGATTGTCAGTCAGTACGTATCAATTAAACGTTTTGTCTAGTAATAAGGTTAGTTTTGAACGACAAAGTGCATTTTTATTACGTCGAGCTTATATTATTTGTGGTAATTATGGTTATCAACTTGAACTCTTAAAAGGAATTGAAAGCTTTGACCACCAGCGTGCTTCGCCTAATTTGATTTTAGCGAACTTAACCGCGAAACTCGACTGTCCGAGCAAATAAGAACTTAATATGAGAAGTCTTTTGATGATATTTAACGAAAATATATTCACCATTGACAACGAATTATTGCTAAGGGATACATGTACGTTTATAAAGAAAAAATGAGGGTTACCTAATTCATTAATTAGGTAACCCTCATGCTTATTCTATGTAAACAGCTGTTTAGCTATTTTAATAGCAGCTAAAACTGCTTGCAGACTTGGTGTTATACCATTTTAACCGGTACAGCTTGACCAGTGAATTTAGTGCTCATCTCTTCTGTAGGAGGAGTAAACTTAGTTAAGTCGATACCTACTACTGCGCTCTTGTACTCTTCCATGGTAGGGAAGCGACCAAGTACTGTTGAAAGAACAACTAAAGCAGATGAACCAAGTAAAGACTCACCTTTTTTCTCTGCAGTATCTGCAACAACACGGCCTTGGAATAAACGTGTAGAAGTAGCAATTACCGTATCACCTGGTTCTGCTTTTTCTTGGTTACCCATACATAAGTTACAACCAGGGCGTTCTAGGTATAAGATATTTTCGTATTTAGTACGAGCAGCATTTTTTGGCACTGCATCATCAAACTCAAAACCCGCATATTTTTGTAGAATTTCCCAGTCACCTTCAGCTTTTAACTCATCAACAATGTTGTAAGTTGGTGCTGCAACAACTAATGGTGCTTTAAACTCTACAGTACCGTTTTGTTTTTCAAGGTTGCGTAACATCTGTGCAACGATTTGCATATCACCTTTGTGAACCATACAAGAACCAACAAAGCCTAAATCAACAGACTTGTCAGCGTAGTATGATACTGGACGAATAACATCGTGAGTGTAACGCTTAGATACATCTTCATTGTTTACATCAGGATCCGCAATCATTGGCTCTTCGATTGCGTCTAAATCAACGACTACTTCTGCATAGTACTTTGCAGCATCATCTGGTGCTAATGCTGGTTGAGCGCCAGATTTTACTTCTTCAATACGTTTGTCAGCTAATGCGATTAAGCCCTTAAGTGTACCGGCTTTGTTTTCCATACCCTTGTTGATCATGATTTGGATACGGCTCTTAGCAAGCTCGATTGATTTAACTAATGTTTCATCATTTGAAATACAGATTGAAGCTTTTGCTTTCATTTCTGCAGACCAATCAGTGAAAGTAAACGCTTGGTCAGCCATTAATGTACCGATATGCACTTCGATAATGCGACCTTGAAAAACGTTCTCACCACCAAATTGCTTAAGCATTTGCGCTTGTGTTGAGTGAACAACATCACGGAAATCCATATGATCTTTCATGCAACCTTTGAAAGTTACTTTAACAGACTCAGGGATTGGCATTGCTGACTCACCTGTTGCAAGTGCGATTGCAACAGTACCTGAATCGGCACCGAATGCGACACCTTTAGACATACGCGTATGTGAGTCACCACCAATGATAATAGCTCTGTCATCAATAGTGATGTCATTCAATACTTTATGAATAACGTCAGTCATTGAATGATACACACCTTTAGGATCACGTGCAGTAATAAGACCAAACTTGTTCATGAATGCCATTAGTTTAGGAATGTTCGCTTGCGCTTTGCTATCCCATACAGAGGCTGTGTGACAACCCGATTGGTAGGCACCGTCAACAAGTGGAGAAATCGTAGAAGCAGCCATTGCTTCTAGTTCTTGACATGTCATAGGGCCAGTAGTGTCTTGAGAACCAACGATGTTCACTTTTACACGCACGTTAGAGCCTGCATGTAGAGGTGTTTCAGATGCAACACCAACTGCGTTACGGTTAAAGATTTTTTCAACAGCAGTTAAACCTTGACCTTCGTGTGAAATCTCTTTAGATGCTGCGTAAACAACAGGAGCTTCAACGCCCAACGTTTCTGCTGCAAATGTTTGCAATTTCTTACCAAATGTAACCGCGTAAGAACCACCCGCTTTCATGAATTCTTGCTTTTGTGGAGTGAATGCTGAAGACACGTCAGCTAACTCTTTATCACCGTTGTATAACTTCTGCGCTTTAGTATCGATAGTTAACACCGTACCTGTAGCAACAGAGTATGCTTCTTCTAATACAGCATCGCCATTTTCGTCAACAACCGCATTGCCGTTAGCATCTACTTTCTTAACCCAGTTTTTAAGGTCAAGACCAATACCACCTGTTACATCAACAGTAGTAAGGAAGATAGGAGCGATACCGTTAGTACCAGCAACAATTGGTGCAATGTTAATAAATGGAACGTAAGGACTTGCTTGTTTACCTGCCAACAGTGCAACGTTGTTAACACCAGACATACGAGATGAACCAACACCCATAGTGCCTTTTTCAGCAATTAACATCACTTTGGCGTTAGGATGCTTAGCTTGTAATGCTTTTATTTCTGCTTGAGCTTCTGGAGTACTCATACATTGGCCATGTAATTCACGGTCTGCACGTGAATGAGCTTGATGACCTGGAGATAATAAATCAGTAGAAATGTCACCTTCACCAGCAATATAAGTAACGATTTCAACTTTTTCAGCTACTTCAGGAAGCTTAGTGAAAAACTCAGCTTGCGCGTAGCTTTCAAGAATGTTTTTAGCAACAGTGTTACCTGCTTTAAAAGCCGCTTCAAGACGTGCTGTATCTGCGTCGTATAGAAATACCTGTGTTTTTAATACGTCTGAAGCTTGAGCTGCTAACGTAGCGTCATCACTTAATGCTAGATCAAGTAATACTTCAATTGAAGGTCCGCCTTTCATGTGAGAAAGTAATTCAAAAGCAAATGTTGATGTAATTTCAGCAACAACAGCATCACCTAAAATGATTTCTTTTAAGAATTTTGCTTTTTCACCTGCAGCACTTGTAGTACCAGGTAATGTGTTGTAGATAAAGAAGTTAAGAGAGTCTTTTCGATGAGCATTCCCTTGGTCATTAATTTGCGTGATAATTTCCGCTAATAACTCAGCGCTATCAATAGGTTTAGGAGCTAAACCTAGCTCATTTTTTCGGGTTTCAATTTCCGCGATATATTCTGAATAAAGGCTCATTTGATACTCTCTCTAGCTGTAAAGGCTAATAATCTAATTGGTAGGATAAATTTTTGCGCCTATTTTACCTGATTTTCTGCTAACTACTAATCATTTGCTTAAATAAGCACTATTCATACGAGATATAGGAAGTAGAAGCAATAGTTATAATAGTTATATTGGATCATTGGTTACACTGAATAATACCCTTTTCAAGGTACTGTTACGCCCTAAAGTCGCTCATATCCATGCGACTTCGCGACTGAAATACGCTTATCATAACAGTTGTAAAATTCATCTATTCGCCCAAAATTACTTTATCCCCTATACTATTAATCAAGTTGAAGATCTCAACCTACTAATTAACACATAAAGCACTCAGATTAACGAGCCTAAATAGTTTATTTTTTGCATAATGTCACCGTAAGCAAAATCAAGATATTTCCGACAATATCAAAAACAACGAATAATTAACTAGTATTATAGTCGTAAAAATAAAAACACAAAACCACATAAGCACATGTAAATAAAGAACTATAAAAACTATGAATATCAAAAATAAACACCGTGACTAATACGAAACAACAAAAAGTGTCGACAATACCGTACAATTGATGTGTATTTTTTAACTCTAGATACTTAATAGCTTTGCCCTAAATTGGCTCGATGTTACCGAGCCATCTCTAAAGTGACTAGTGTCTCCAATGAAAAGGTGAATATCGTGCTTCAAGAATATCGTAACCACGTAGCAGAACGTGCAGCTGAAGGTCTCACACCTAAAGCTTTAGACGCTGAAAAAACAGCAGCATTAGTCGAGTTAATTAAAAATCCACCAGCGGATGAAGATGAATTTTTAATTGATTTATTAACAAATCGTGTGCCCGCAGGTGTTGATGATGCGGCTTATGTTAAAGCAGGATTTTTAGCTGCAGTCACTAAAGGTGAAGCAACTTCATCTATCTTAAGCCCTGAAAAAGCCACTGAATTATTAGGCACCATGTTAGGTGGTTATAATATTCAGCCGATGATTGACCTACTAGAATGTGACAAATTGTCTGATATAGCGGCTAAAGGCTTATCACATACCTTATTAATGTTTGATGCCTTCCATGACGTGCAAGAAAAAGCGAAAGCGGGCAATACCGCTGCTAAACAAGTTATGCAGTCTTGGGCTGATGGTGAATGGTTCACATCAAAAGAAAAAGTCGCTGAAAAAATAACTGTTAAAGTATTTAAAGTGACGGGTGAAACTAACACTGATGATTTATCTCCAGCACCTGATGCCTGGTCTCGTCCTGATATCCCACTACATGCTAAAGCGATGCTTAAAATTGCTCGTGAAGGTATCAACCCAGATGACGATGGCACTATTGGCCCGATAGCACAAATTGAAGAACTACAAAAAGATGGCATTCCACTTGCCTACGTTGGTGATGTTGTAGGTACTGGCTCTTCACGTAAATCAGCCACTAACTCTGTTTTATGGTTCATGGGCGATGACATTCCTTGTATTCCTAACAAACGTGGTGGCGGTGTCTGTTTAGGCGGAAAAATCGCCCCTATTTTCTATAATACTATGGAAGACTCTGGCGCTTTACCGATTGAACTAGACGTACAAGCGATGAATATGGGTGATGTTATTGACATTTATCCATACGAAGGCGTTGTTAAAAATGCTGCTGGTGATGTTATTTCGACCTTTGAACTAAGTCCAGTATTATTTGATGAAGTTCGTGCAGGTGGTCGTATTCCTCTTATCATTGGCCGTGGTTTAACAGGCCGTGCTCGTGAAGCATTAGCTCTTAAAGCAACAGATTTATTTGCTACACCAGTAGACCCTGAAGCTTCTACTAAAGGTTATACTTTAGCGCAGAAGATGGTTGGTAAAGCTTGTAATGTTGATGGTGTTCGCCCTGGTGAATACTGTGAACCAAAAATGACCACAGTTGGCTCGCAAGATACGACCGGCCCTATGACTCGCGATGAATTGAAAGATTTAGCTTGTTTGGGTTTCTCTGCAGATTTAACCATGCAGTCTTTCTGTCACACTTCAGCTTACCCTAAGCCCGTTGATGTTATAACTCACCATACCCTGCCCGATTTTATTATGAATCGTGGCGGTGTTTCACTTCGTCCTGGTGATGGTGTAATTCACTCTTGGTTAAACCGTATGTTATTACCTGATACTGTTGGTACAGGTGGTGATTCACATACACGTTTCCCATTAGGTATTTCATTCCCTGCGGGTTCTGGTTTGGTGGCTTTTGCTGCAGCTACTGGTGTTATGCCCCTTGATATGCCTGAATCAGTTTTGGTTCGTTTTAAAGGCGAAATGCAACCGGGTATTACTTTACGTGATTTGGTTCATGCCATTCCTTATTACGGTATTAAACAAGGTTTATTAACCGTTGAAAAAGCAGGTAAAATCAACGAATTCTCTGGTCGTGTACTAGAAATTGAAGGTCTTAAAGGTTTAACAGTTGAACAAGCATTTGAATTATCTGATGCGTCAGCTGAACGTTCAGCTGCCGGCTGTTCAATCAAGCTTGAAGAAGATGCTGTAGCTGAATACTTAAACTCTAACATCGTTATGCTTAAGTGGATGATCAGTGAAGGTTATGGCGATGTTCGCACCATTACTCGCCGTATTAAAGGCATGGAAGAGTGGTTAGCTAACCCTGAATTAATGTCTGCTGATTCTGACGCTGAATATGCGCATGTT
>Ga0209081_1000747_pt1 | contig 19656 bp, 22 predicted proteins | sample GOMGulsemesocosm_4_FD_184636 | JGI IMG/M metagenome (GOLD analysis project Ga0209081, IMG submission 184636) | Methane-oxidizing microbial communities from mesocosms in the Gulf of Mexico - GOM15B Gulf of Mexico (SPAdes) (version 2) | ecosystem: Environmental > Aquatic > Marine > Cold seeps... | reverse complement strand
CCAGTCGTCGAAGCTCAAGCCGAAGTTCAAGCCGCGCCGGTACCACTGGCCTGCTCCCTGGATGATCCAGACTGCGACGCCTGCCAATAGGTCCTCGCCGTAAGCCATAGTCGCCCCTCGGGGCGACACGTTTACCGTGACTCACGAATTTAATAAGGTGAGCGAACTAAGATTCGCCACCACTGATAAGGATTAAAACCATGCTGAATTGGGATGATTACACCGAAGAAGAAACCTCGGCACCCATGCCCGCTGCGGCACCCGTTCAAGCGCCAAGCCAGCTGCAAGCCAGCACCCCAGCCAAGCCTGCGAACAGCATTGCTCCGGCTACCGATATTTTTAACGGCGTTGATCTCAATGCCGACGAGCTGGCCGCTGGCCTCGCCGATCTACAAATGACCGGTACCCGCGTGCGCGCTGAAGACAAGCGCATCATCAACTCCAACAGCGATGTGAATCAGGTTGTGCCTATTAAGTACGACTGGGCATGGCAGAAGTACCTCGACGCCAGCCAGAACCACTGGATGCCGCAAGAGGTCAACATGACCGCCGACATCGCACTGTGGAAGAGTAAGGACGGTTTGAGTGACGACGAGCGCCGTATCATCAAGATGGGCCTGGGTTACTTCAGCACCGCCGACACCGTTGTGGCCAATAACCTGCTGCTGTGTATCTACAAGAACATCACCGCACCCGAAGCACGCTTCTACATTGGCCTGCAGTTCCGTGAGGAACTCATCCACGCTCACTCTTACCAGTACTGTATTGAATCAGTCGGTATGGACGAAGGCGAGATTTGGAATCTATATCAGGAGCAGCCGAGTGTTGCACGCAAAGCCGCTTGGAGCCTCAAGCACACAGAGGTTATCAACCAGCCAGACTTCAAAACCGGTACCCCAGAGAACGACACCGAATTCTTGAAAAACCTGATCAGCTACTACGTCGGCGCGGAAGGCATCTTCTTCTACTGTGGTTTCACCGCCATCTTGCAGATGGGTCGCCAGAACAAGATGACCGGTATTGCCGAGCAGTTCCAGTACATCCTGCGCGATGAGTCCATGCACCTGAACTTCGGTATCGATTTGATCAACCAGATCAAAATCGAAAATCCACATCTGTGGAACGCCGACATGCAGGCAGCGGCGCGCAAGCAAGTGGCTGAAGCCGTGATGCTGGAATCAGAATTTGCCCGCGACATGATCCCGCACGGTGTGTTGGGCATGAACTCTGAAATGATGATCGATTACCTGAAGTTCATCGGTAACCGCCGTCTGTCGCAGATTGGTCTGGAAGAGATGTGGCCGGGCGCTAAAAACCCGTTCCCGTGGATGTCCGAAATCATGGACCTGCGTAAAGAGAAGAACTTCTTCGAAACCAAGGTAACTGAGTACCAGCAAGCTGGCGCTCTCAGCTGGGATTAATTAGTTTGAGGCATAAGCCTCGGACATAACCCATTGACATAAGCCTCGCGTGACATAGACGCCCTTACTGGATGGACGCCTTCAGCGGGCGTTCATCCTACCTACCTTATGCTTGTAATCAGAAGCGGTAAGCAGGTGCAAAAACACACATAGATCAGTGCTGCCCGCACACTCAAGGTTATCCACAACCCACTGAGGCCTAACGAACAATATTGACCATCGTTCAACGATAAAGCACAGTAAAAACGGCAACGCCACGGCGCTGACGTGAAGCCCCACTACAGCATTAGAATTAATATCAGACATGCAATTTGCATAGAACGATCATCAATTTCGCTTAAATGTTGCCTAAGTAGTACTCGGATGCTGTATTTCTCTATCCGAGAGCATGTTGTCAAAAAGTGTCATTGAGTGTCTGCAGACACATTGGGGAAACCGTGCATCAAGCGATTGTGCCCAAAGTTTTTGTGGGTAAATTTGTGAGCAGCCGCTGTGGATAACCACGGTCGCACTGACTCAACAACAGTGGAACACAACAGCAAAAGGGTCTCGAAATGAAACGCGCAAGCCGACCGAATAAAACAGCACGCTCCCCTGAAGATATGCTAATGGCACTTGACCAGCTTGATCAAACTCTGGAGGTCATGAGCTTGGTCATCAACCGCCTGCGCCACGAGCTACAGGCGTCACCTGCGAATGTCGTCACGCCAATCATGATCAGTGACGGCGCCCTTCACTGATCATCATGTGTCTTAGCGCCTCAATATAGGAAGTTGCACGTGAAAGCTTTATCGCCCGTCACCATCGCTAGCACCACATCAAGGCCCGTCAGCACTCCACTGCTTGGCAGCTCACCCTATCGCCTCAAACAAGTATCGCGCATCATTCGGCACCTACGTGATCAACTGCAGCACAGCCGCCCACAACTGCTGAGCCCCAGTGACCATGACATAGAGATGGCCCTCGAAAATTGCCCAGCCATTTTACTCAGTGGCGATGACTGGCAGCAAATTATAGGGGATATACTCACCCATCTACACAGGCGCCTTACAACCCAAGCTGTAGAACATGAGTCGCGGTCACACTGTGGACGCAGCACTAGCATGCATGGAACATTTACAACAACCGATGCACTCGCATTCATTTCTACATTGTTAGAGCAGCACTTCCAAAGCGTTAGCTGAGCCAATTAACGAGCGCTATTACGAGAGTCCACATGCCCGAGCAACCAACGATTACCACCGCTACTATTGACGGCATTAGCAGCTTCAAAACACACGAACACGATCATAAACCAGAGCGGATACTGCTGTGTTCCCGCCACCCCAACCCAGCGCTCGCCCAGCACTGTCACCTCGAGGGCATCGCCCTCGAGTACTGCCAAACACTCGACGCATTGGAGACCCTCGGACGCTTTGATGCCGCCTTAGTCGTCGACTGGCTCGAGCATCACACCCACCTCGAGGGCATTCAATTACTGGCCCGACTGCGCAACCTGCACACCCCTCATATTTGGTTAATGCTCAAGGACACAGCCTCATGGTCGATGAATGACTTACTCGGTTTGGGCTTTCACCGGCAGGGACAGCAACAGCATGGCGATCAGGTCACCAGCAGCTACGCTTACCAGCTAGAGACATACAATCATAAGCGCAGCTGGAATAGCCCAAAACACTGGGCCAACCCCCAGAACTGGGGTAAGTATTGGTGGTAGTCATCGGCCCGTCATGCGAGTAATTAAAAAAAATGCCCTATACTCAACAAGCCTATTAACCCTTCTAGGAAAAGCGAGCCATTGATGGCAAAAGTTCTCGTCGTTGACGACATACCCGATAACGTCACCCTACTGCTCTTTAATCTTGAGGATGATGAGCATGAGGTTATAACCGCTAATGACGGACATTCATGCATAGAGCAGGCTCGTAAACACCTCCCCGACATCATTCTTTTGGATATGATGATGCCCGTGATGGATGGCCCAGCCGCCCTAGCAATCCTTAAAAACGATCCAGAACTGAAGCACATTCCTGTCATCATGGTCTCGGCCAATGACGCCGACGAAGACATGGTTAAAACCTTCGAAGCCGGCGCTCATGACTATGTCACCAAACCTTTTATATATCCTGTATTAGCGGCCCGCATGCGCTCGGCTATCCGCTTGAAAGAAAGCCAAGCAAATCTCGAGCAAGCCAATATTAATCTAGCGCTACTGGCATCAACTGATCCACTAACCCAACTCTATAATCGCCGCCACTTTTTTGAGCTAGGCAATACCGAAATGGCGAAAGCTCTGCGCCATCAGCGACCCCTGTCAGTCATCGTTCTCGATGTCGACAAGTTCAAAAAAGTCAACGACAACTACGGCCACGACGCTGGCGACAAAGCCCTCATCGCCTTGGCAAATGTCTGCAAAGCAGCCGCACGCGGCTCCGATATTGTCGCTCGATTTGGCGGAGAAGAGTTTTCACTGTGCTGCCCCGACACCAACAGTCAAGGTGCTTATGCACTGGCAGAGCGCCTGCGACAGCAAGTCGAAGCGATGCAGTTGAAGATCGACGAGCATGTCATCAACTTCACCATAAGCCTAGGTATTGCTACCGTAACGCCCAGCGATGAATCCCTCGAAGGTATCCTCAAGCGTGCAGACCACCTGCTCTTTCAAGCCAAGGACAATGGCCGCAATCTATCCGTTAACGATCAGGTCACTCAATAAAGCCCTCCTCCACGTCAATACGGCACCCCTTCAATAGGTTAGTGAGCGTGTCTATATTCTGTGCGAGATGTCGCACAGAATATAGCGCCTATGACCACTGGTAGCGGACAGACATTTTACCGATACTTAATCTCGAACAAGGAAGTCGACACGGAAGTATTGAGGCCAGGTACGGTCAATGGAAGCGCCAAGCATGGAACTCTGGCTAAGGATTAGCCAAGTGGGTCGAGGGTAACTGACCAGTTCCAAAAACTAAAACGGGCTACTCTTTTCAAGGGCAGCCCGTTTTTTTATGTCACCTGCTCTCAGTACAATCTCGGGTATCCACCTGCACCTTATAGCGCTGACCCACGTCAGTGCCAATATTCACCTCGCCTGTAACCGTCGCGGCAGCAGCCAAGCTGTAAGTTTGCTCAAACATTGGCGGGATCAAACGCAGCAGCCAAACTTCACTAAGTACGGCCCAAGTACAAAACCTCACCGCCCCCCCCCAACGGATAACACCGCTCCCTGCGCCGCTGACTTACAAGAGTCCTGCACAAGTGGCGGGACCGCAGCCTGTGCTAAACTCCGCCCTCACTTAAACGATGCCCTCCGCCATGTCACAGCCTGCATTACCTACTCAAGCGTCGATATCCCCCAAACGACTGGCTTTGCTACTCGCTCCACTCGTGGCGCTTACACCCTTTGCCATAGACACCTACCTTCCTGCCATGCCCGTCATGGCGAAGCACTTCAGCAGCGACTTGGCCGCCATGGGTATAACCATCAGCGTGTACTTGTTTGGCTACGCGCTGGGGCAATTACTCGGTGGCCCCCTGTCTGATTTATATGGGCGTCGCAAGCTCGCGCTAAGTGGCCTACTGGTATTTATTGCCTGTGCCATCGGCATCACTCAGAGCACAGATCTACAGACAATGGTCAACCTACGCTTTATACAGGCACTGGGCGGCGGCTTCGCCACTGTAGTGGTTGCAGCCATCGTTCGCGATCACTTCCAAGGTAAAGATTCGGCCCGTGTCTTTTCTATGATCGGAATGATCATGATGGTCGCTCCACTGACCGCTCCCGCTGTAGGTGCAGCGGTACTTGCCTGGTTTCCCTGGCAGGCTATTTTTGTACTATTGAGCCTCTACGGAATGGTACTGCTGCTACTGGTAGGCTTCGGTCTCCCCAAACAATCACCTCCAGCAGGACCCCGGAAGAAACTATTACCCCACTTCGTTCAGGCTTATAGCAGTGTCTTCGCCCAACGCGCGAGCTTCCGTCATTTGTTTGCTCAAGCGAGCATCAGCGGTATTTTGTTTACCTTTGTCACCAATGCCGCGTTTATTTTTATGGGTTACTTTGGCATCAGTGAGCGCTGGTTCCCGCTCTACTTCGCCGCCATGGTTGGAGCCTCAATCGGCGTCAATCGCCTCAACCTACGTCTGCTACACGATTACAGCCGCCTGCAAATACTGCGATGTGGCGTCAGCCTGCAACTGCTGTGTAGCGTCAGCTTTGCCATATGCTGTTACCTAAACCTAGCCAGTATTTGGGTGGTTATGCCGCTGATGATTATCATCGTTGGCTGCATCGGACTGATATTTTCCAACAATATGTCCATGTATCTAGACCACCACAGCAACAACACCGGTTCGGCCAACGCCCTGTTTGGCTGTTCGACCTTTACCGCCGGTGCCATTTTGGGCTTTATCACCAGCTTTTTTTACGACGCCAGCCTGCTGCCTATCGCCCTCACTGTATGCGCCAGCAACCTTATTGGCTGGTTATTAGTGTGGTCGATGAAGCAGGTAACTCAGCTGAATGACGCTGCCATTGTGACGAAAAAAACACTCGCTGGAGTGCTCTTTCTTTAGGGCCTTCACCAGGGCAGCACCTGTCCTTCGGCGTGAAAGAAGACACCACTGCAGCTCATGTTCAGCTGGTCAATGCGCTCAATCAACAGCTCGGCACTCTCATTAACATCCAGCAAGCCATTAAAACCGGTCATTGCGGTGCGCACATAACCTGGGTGCAAGATGCCCACGGCAATGCCCTCCGGCTCCAAATCCAACGCCAGTGACTTAGCCGCTGCGTTGAGCGCCGCCTTGCTCATGCGATAACCGTAGCGACCACCGCTGCCGTTGTCCTCAATACTGCCCATACGGCTGGTCAACAGCGCTAACTTGCCGCCGCTAGAGAGAGCGTGACGCACCGCCTCGGCCACACGCAAAGGCCCCAATGCATTAACTTCGAACTGCTGGCGAATACTGTCGGGCCCCAAATCATCGAGCGTGTTGTCTTCAAGCAGACCAGCGACACAAATAACCGCATCAAAACGACGCCCTTTAATAGCGGCGCGCAAAGCCTCAATGCCAGCATCTGCCGTGACATCAATGCTGCCGATATACTTCAGGCCAGACGCCAGTAGTTCTTTACTGGCACCGCGACAGGTAACCGTCACCGTATCGCCACGGGCGTCTAGCTGCATAGCCATCTCCAGCCCAATACCCCGGTTGGCACCCACCAATAATATTTCCGACATGCTCACTTCCCGTTGATGATTAATTAACTTACTCAGCTGAACCATATTCTTAAGGTCTACATAGATCACACCAAGCGATGAACACTAATCCTCAGCGCCTGCTTTAGTGACTACAGGTAGGCGAAGCGATGCAACACCGGCAAACACCACAAGCAGCGACGATACCCACAGGCATGCTGGCAGCCCCCACTGCTGGTACACCCACCCGGAGAGCAGCGTCCCCAATAATCGACCCATAGCGTTAGCCATGTAGTAGAAGCCGACATCCAACGCAACGTTATCGGCGTCGGCAAAGCGCACGATCAAATAGCTGTGCAGGGATGAATTAACAGCGAACACAACACCGAATAAAAACAAGCCAATCAGCAGTATACTGCTGAGCGCGGATACATTATCACTGGGTGTCACTAGCCACATTAGACAGGCTATGCCCACCGGAAAACACGCCAACAGCCATGCCCAACGGCTGGTATCCAGAGAAGGTCGAATCTTATCCCCGTGACCGGTAATCACCGGCGCCAAGGTTTGTACCGCGCCATAACCCATGACCCAACACGCTAAAAAACCACCGACTTGGTAATGATTCCAGCCCAGCACACTGGCCAAGAAAACCGGCAGCGCGACGACAAACCACACATCCCGTGCGGCAAATAAACACATACGGGCGGCCGACAAATAGTTAATCGCTGGGCTCTTAGAAAATAACTGGCGAAATTTAGGTTTATGCTTCGCCCTACCTAAATCGTTCGTGAGCGTTAATATACTGCTTAACCACACTAGGCCCAGCAGCCCCACCATAATCCAGAGCGCTCCGCTAAAACCAAACCCAGCCAAAAGTGCGCCGCCCAAGAAAAAACCAACACCCTTTAGCGTATTTTTGGAGCCTGTTAAGATTGCCACCCAACGGTAAAGTCGTACCTCTTTTTGTTCTGAGGGCCCCTTCACTAGTGTTTTAATGGCGCTCTTGGCGCTCATTTTATTGAGATCTTTGGCCACACCGCTTAACGCTTGAGCCACCATGACCCAGGCCACGGACAAGGTTTGTGTTTCCGGCAGCGCCAGTAATGCCAATGCGAGCACCTGTAAACCCAGACCTATGTTCATGGTACGGTTTAAACCAATACGCGCACCCAGCCAACCACCCACAAGGTTGGTCACCACACCAAACAACTCGTAAAACACGAACAGCATCGCAATGGCCAGCGGGCTGTAACCCAAGCCATGAAAGTGCAACACCACCAGCATGCGTAACGCGCCGTCGGTGAGCGTGAAGGCCCAATAGTTACCGGTCACTATGAGGTACTGACGCACCTCGTGGGGCAGAGCCGCAATAGCGTTCATACAACCAACCCAGAGCTAATCAAAGACATCACATTGTTTAAGCCAAGTCGAGTCGGGCAATCTTCTGCGCCAGTTCAGCCGTACGATTAACGTAACCCCATTCATTGTCATACCAGACATAGAGTTTTAATTGCGTGCCGTTCACCAGCATGGTTGAGGGCGCATCGATGATCGCCGAGCGAGGGTCGGTTTTGTAATCAATGCTCACCAAAGGTCTCTCCTCAAAACCTAACACCCCCCGAAGTTCATTTTCTGCTGCGGACTTTAACAGCGCGTTCACCTCGGCGACTGTAGTCGCCTGCTGCAGCTCAAACACGCAATCAGTCAGCGAAGCATTCGCCAGGGGCACACGCACTGCATGGCCATTCAGTTTCCCCCGCAACTCGGGAAATATATGCGTGATGGCTGTGGCCGAACCCGTTGTCGTCGGAATCAGGCTCATACCGCAAGCGCGGGCGCGACGAAGGTCCTTATGCGGGGTATCTAAAATCGTCTGGGTGTTGGTGATACTATGGATGGTGGTCATAGAACCATGCTTGATACCAAGCTGCTCGTGAATAACTTTCACTACCGGCGCGAGGCAATTGGTCGTGCAGGAAGCCGCAGTAATTAACCGGTGTTGCTCGGCGTCATAGAGGTGATCGTTCACCCCCATCACAACGTTGAGTACGCCCTCCTCTTTTACCGGCGCCGTGACCAACACACGCCCCACGCCTTGATCGAAATAAGGCTGCAATTTTTGCTTGGTTTTGATTACTCCCGAAGCCTCTATCACTAGGTCACAATCGGACCAATCGTTGGCTTCGACAGACTCATTTCGGTGACAGGTCAGGCGCCGACCATCGATCAGTAAGCATTCACCTTCAGTACTAATTTCACGCTGCCAGCGCCCATGTACCGAATCAAAGGCTAATAAGTGCGCCAGAGTCGCGGCATCACCTGCTGGGTCATTGATTTGAATAAACTCTAACTCAGGCATATCCCAGCCCGCCCGAAGGGTTAAGCGCCCCATGCGACCAAACCCATTGATACCCACTTTAATGCTCATGACCCTCTCCAACGACTTGCGTACAAGATAGCTCTAACACTACTGACATATGAAAAAACGTATGTGAACAGCTAAATTAATGCCAATAATAAGCGACCTCACCCTGCCCCAACACTCAACACATACGAGCCAAAGACTTAACAGCACTGGCCAGCGCGAGCAGGTCTATCCCCCATGAGGCACAGACGCTGGCGGCAGACCTCTAGGTAGCGTGTGTTGGCCTCCAGCGTCTGCTCTATCACCGCTTGCACCCACTGGGGTAACTGCGGGTTAATTCGATAGAACACCCACTGTCCCTGACGGCGGTCGAGCAGTAATTGGGTTTCGCGCAGCTGCGCCAAGTGGCGCGAGACTTTGGGCTGGCTCAGCTCCAGCGCACCGGTCAGCTCGCACACACACAATTCCTCTTCCGCTTGGATCAGTAACAAGCTTTTCAGACGAGTATCATCGGCGAGGCATTTGTACAGGGCGACAGGGTCAAACATAAGGTCTTCTCATTGCTGGCACGTAAACATCAACCGCACAACATATGATATTTCGTATATCCTTTATTGTACACTCACATATGAAAAAACAGATATCATTTTTTATGATGTAAATATGTATGTGTTAATAAATTGGGCGGTGCAGGCAGAAATCGGGAGGACGACACACGGGCCGTCATCCGCGCCGATACTCAGTGGCGCGGACAACCAGCTGCAGGACAAAACTTACTCTGCGCTGGGTTTGTCTTCCGCACGCTTCACACGGATCTTACTGCCGTCAATCTCTCGTCCGTTCAGGTTCTTAGCCGCTGCTTTAGCTTCGCCTGGGTTGGGCATTTCGACAAAGGCAAAACCTTTTGACTGACCCGTTTCTTTATCGCTCACTAGAGCACATGACTGAACCTTTCCGTAAGCTTCAAACATCTCGAGAACAAATGCCTCGCTGGTACTGCGGGAAAGGTTGCGGATTAATAATTTCATAAAACACCGAGTATGGTCATGGATGGGCCGACGCCCCTAGCCGGCCATTATTGCACAGACTCCTCCCGCCCCCAAAGGCAAGAATACGACACTAGGCTTCTAAGCGCTGTCGTAACCCATCGATCAGCAATTCCGCGCTTAAGTCTACCTGTCGGCGTGCCGACACAGCTTGCATGGCTTCGGACGCCGCCTCAATACTTTTATAGCGACCTTGCTCTGCTGGAAGTTCGCCATGGTAAATCGCCAAGCCATGCCCTAACTGGTATTGCATCAGCACCGCGCCAAAGAGGCCATGCATAAACGCCAAGAAGGCTTCCACAGACTGCTCACGGCTAAAACCAGCCTCTGACAGCACCTGTAAGGTGGCGTCCATCACTTCTAGGCAACCTGTGCGCAGCTGCACCTGTCCCAGCAATGGAATCCAACTGGGTTGAGCCGCCAACATATCAAACATACTCAGCAGCGCCCTGCGCAGCCACTCGTCCCACACCAGAGTCATGGGCGGCAGCACCACTGAACGGCGAATAAACTCATTAAGCATCTCACTCAACAGAGCCTCTTTATCGTCAAAGTAGCGATAGAGTGCCATGGGCGTGACCTGTAGACGGTCAGCCAGTTTGCGAAAAGAGACTGACTCAACATCAATCGCCTCCGCTAGCAGCAGAGCTTCATTGACAATGCGCTCGCGGGTAAGCGGGATTTTTGATTTTTTGACTGCAGCGGCCATGACGTAAAACTACCAAAAAAGAGGGTATTAAGAGCAGGTGCTCATCATCCCAGCAACACAGAGATTTAACAATCAATGCACTGTATGGATAAAGAGATAGCAGTGGGTAACGAATGATGAACACAGAAACCATCCACCGCCACAAACATAAGATAAAACTAAATTAGCAACTTCTAATATAAAAACATATACTGACAAAAATACACCCACCGGCCCTTAATATGAACGACACGCTTTCGCGTAATCAAGAGTCAGCTGCCGGCGATATGCTCAAACAGGTCGGGGCGGCAACCGAACTGCTGAAGCAGTTAGCAAATGAAAATCGCCTGTTGATTCTATGCAGCTTAGTGTCGGGGGAATTATCGGTCGGTGAGCTCAATACACGCTTACCGCTGAGCCAATCCGCGCTGTCTCAACATCTGGCCTCTCTGCGTCAAGCTGGCTTGGTCCAGACTCGCCGTCAGAGCCAGACAATCTATTACCAGCTTTGCGAACATGATCCGCAACAAAGGAGCAATCCAGCCATTGCTGTCATCGAGACCTTACAAGCGATCTATTGCCCAGAACATTAACCACACATAGCAGAACCCAGCCATGATGGAGACAGCCATGCCACAGATAACCCGTATTAGCCCCCGAGAAATCCACGCACTCTCTGCTGAGCAACTTTTGATCATAGATGTTCGCAGCCACGCCGAGATCGACAGTCTCAGTTATGCGGGCTGCCTACGGCTGCCCCTGCACGAGATAAACCAAATCTCAGCCACCCAGCTTGTGTCAGACAAACGCACCGTTTTTATTCTCTGCGGTACCGGTAAACGCGCACAGATGGCCGCCGACAAGCTCGCCCAATGGCTGCCTAATACACTGGCTATTATTGATGGTGGTATTAGCGCCATGGCCAATGCCAACCTCCCACTAGAACAGGGGCCGTCATCAATGATCTCACTGGAAAGGCAAGTCCGTATAGCCGCTGGTGGACTTGTCCTCAGTGGCGTAGTGCTGGGCAGCATTGTTCACACTGGTTTTTTTGGCCTCTCCGCATTCGTTGGCGCGGGACTCATGTTCGCGGGTATTACCGACACCTGTGCAATGGGTATGATGCTCGCCGCTATGCCTTGGAACCAAGGTTCAAAAAACGCTTAGCGTTATCAACCATGCAACGTGCGAGAGCCATAACATGACGACACAGCAACCCAGCCCTCTGATCATCGATTACTACTCTGATGTGCTTTGCGCCTGGTCGTGGATTGCCCAGCGCCGCAACGATGAATTGCAAAGTCAGTGGGGCGACAAGGTCCTACTGCGCCCTCACTTCCTCAATTTATTTGGCAGTTATGAGCGCAGGATGGCTCAACAATGGGCGACACGTGGTGGGGCTGAAGGCTTTGCAGATTATGTACACGCCTCGGTCACCCCTTTTGACAGCGCCCCCATAAACCCAGAGCTCTGGCGTAGTGTAAAACCCCAGTCGTCACTCAACGCCCATCTACTTATCAAAGCATGTGACATACACTACGGCAACGAGTCCAGTGAGCAGTTTACCCTAGCCATCCGCGCCGCATTTTATACACAGGCAAAGGATATTGGCCGGCAGTCTCTGCTACTTGATATTGCCAAACAGCAATCACTCGATCGCACACTTTTACTCAGCGCGTTAGAGAATGGCAGCGCAGCGGCAGCACTCATGGAGGATTATCAAAAGGCGCAGGAGAATAATATTAAGGGTAGCCCCTCTTGGGTGCTCGATGGTGGGCGGCAAGTGCTTTACGGTAATGTCGGTTATCGTGTTCTACACGCCAATATTGAAGAGCTATTACGCAAGCCCAGCGGCGAAGCCAGCTGGTGCTAAATACAGCCTGTGAAGACAACTCTTACTCATGCTTTATAATAGGGGTGAGAGAACCCAAGCAATTCAATGGCATGAAATCTATTAATATAAGAGCGCGCTAGACAACCATGACACTACAGCTACGCCCCTACCAACTGGACGCCGTGCAAGCGACCCTCGAACACTTCCGCCGCAGCAGTGAAGCCGCGGTCATTGTGCTGCCGACCGGTGCGGGTAAAAGTTTGGTCATTGCCGAGCTGGCTCGCCTTGCTAAGCGCCGTATTTTGGTACTCGCACACGTTAAGGAATTGGTAGAGCAAAACCACAGTAAATACCAAGGCTACGGTTTACAGGCGAGCATTTTCGCCGCCGGTTTAAATCGCAAAGAAGCCAGCCAACAAGTAGTATTTGGCAGTGTGCAATCGGTCGCACGAAACCTCGATGCCTTTGCCGATGAATTCTCTCTGATCATTATCGATGAATGCCATCGTGTGTCGCTCGATGAGCACTCCCAGTACCAACAGATTATTAGCGCCCTCTCACATTTCAACGCAGACCTAAAGGTACTGGGGCTCACCGCCACACCTTACCGACTCGACACGGGCTGGGTTTATCAACAACACCGTCAACTTAATTGCGTACGCACCCAGCAAGACACAGCGTTTAAACGCTGTATTTTTGAGCTCCCGCTGCGCTACATGATTGAACATGAGTACCTGACACCCGCAAAACTACTTGACGCGCCGGTGGCGCTTTATGATTTTGAACAGCTGCGTCCATCGAGTAACGGCTACTATAATGAAAGCGACCTCAATCGTATCTTGAGTGGTAGCAAGCGCGCCACCGCGCGCATAACCGAACAGATTATCGACCAGGCCAACACCCGCCAAGGAGTGATGATTTTTGCCGCCACCGTGGCACACGCCAAAGAGGTTCTCAGTTATCTGCCGGCGGAGTGCTCGGCCATTATTCTCGGCGACATGAAGGACCGCGCTCGCGACAGTGTTATTCAAGCCTTTAAAAATAAACAAATAAAGTTTTTGGTTAATGTCTCTGTACTCACCACTGGATTTGATGCACCACACGTCGATTTGATCGCCATATTACGACCCACCGAATCCGTCGCACTCTACCAGCAAATCGTCGGTCGAGGTTTGCGCTTAAACGAGGGGAAAAAAGAATGTCTGGTACTCGATTATGCAGGCAACCAGTTCGATTTATTTGAACCGCAGATTGATGAGCCCAAACCAGACTCCGACGCCGTACCCGTACAAGTACTCTGCCCAGTGTGTGATCATGAAAATAGCTTCTGGGGTATGATGGACAGCGACGGTGATCTCATTGAGCACTATGGGCGCCGCTGCCAAGGACTTATAGAAAGCAACGAAGGCGCTAAGCAACAATGCGACTTTCGCTATCGCTTTAAAACTTGCGGGCACTGCAACGCAGAGAATGACATTGCAGCGCGCCAATGCAATCAATGCCAAGAACTCTTAGTCGATCCAGATAAAAGACTGCAGGAAGCACTAAAATTAAGCGATAAAAAGGTGCTGCGTTGCAGCGGTATGCTACTGGAAAGCATCAATAACAAAAAAGCCCAGCCACGGCTTAAAATCACGTATTTTGATGAGGACGGCGCCGACCTAAGTGAAACATTCGCCCTACAAACGCCCGCTCAGCAGGGCGCGTTCTACCATCACTTCATCAAGCTACACGTGAAGGACCGCCTTACCACCCAGCACCTCAAACCTAAACACCCTGATGAAGCTGTGTGTTTAGCCGCACAGTTTCGGCACCCTGACTTTGTCATCGCCAGTCAGCGTAAAGATAAAAAGTTTTACCTTCCACAGTGGGATATCAGCGAGAAACTGTTTGACTATGAAGGCCTCTACCGCCGAGCCAATGAACTAAGCTAGCCAACCTATTCACACGTTCAGCGCGGACTCAAGGATAACCGAGGCACCCCTGTAAGCCATACAAAGTAGGCAAGGCTGTTGAGTAACAAGTAGGAGCCATAGACCGCCATCGTCATAGGCGACATCAAACCCCAACCCAGCCCACATCCAACCCAAGCCACCAACAGGCGATAAAACTCCCAATCCTTAGAACGGCCTTGCAACACCAGACCGGTGCTCACTAAAGGCAAACTGGCCATCAGCCAACCCAACGCCACCAGCGGATAACTCAAACCAGTAAAGTGCCACAGGAAATACAGCATCATGCCCGTAGCTGCTACTAATTGTAGGAATGCATAGATTTTCACTTCCCGCTCTACCGGCGGATCGTATTTATTAAAATTCTCAAGGGGTGTCTTTTGAATCGGAAAATTCGCTTCCATGTCCGCCGGCCGCCAACCCGTTGGCATCCACCAAATACGGCATTTATCCCACCAACTGCGCGTACGCAAAGCGTCTAAGCACAGTGATGACCACACATGTACATTGGCCCAAAGCGGATTAAAGGAGTTAAGCGCACGGCGAATACCGTAGATGGGCGGTTCACTCTTCAGCTCTTCTTGAAAAGTCCCAAAAAACTTATCCCAGAGGATAAATACCCCACCGTGATTTTTATCGATGTAACACGCATTCTGAGCATGGTGAACCCGGTGGTGTGATGGTGTCACCATATACCGCTCAAACCAGCCTAACCGGCCGATGTGCTGGGTGTGAACCCAGTATTGATATATAAGGTTCAAAGCCGCGCAGGTGACATACATCTCAACCGAGACACCGAGCATCAACATAGGCGCCGTGAATATCCAACCCAATATGCTGCTACTGGTCTAGCGTAGGGCCTTGGTCAGATTGTAATCTTCACTTTGGTGATGCACCGAATGCGCAGCCCAAAAGAAGTTAATCTGATGCGCCATGCGGTGAGCCCAGTAATACAGAAAGTCATAGACTACAAACGCCAGCGGCCAAGCCAACCACTGGTACTGGGCTTCGGTGAACAGCGGGAGAGCCAAGTTAGGCAACAAATGCTGCATAACATAGGCGCCAAGCCCAAAGACCACCAATTTACTGCTGCGAATTACAATGCCAACGGACAGGCTGCTGAACACATCATTCAAGCGGTAATAACCGGTCCCTCGGCGTCGATCGAACCAATATTCAATGCAAATTAGCAGCAAAAAAAGCGGGATAGCCGCTAGCAGAATTACGTCGCCCATTGTTAACCCCATTATTCTGTATATTTGCCCTAGATTAGAGCAAAAATAGCAGAGGCACTATGGGCTGAAGTTGACCGGCAAGTCAGGCGAAGTACTAGAAAGGATGACCCATCCAGACAGGTGTAAATTTGAATCACGCGGCTAAAGCCTAGCGGCCACTTCCCAGCCGCCGTGGACTTCAGACAGTTCATCAAGCTTTGAGCTGGTGTCATCAAAACAGCCGCTGTGCACTTCTCGATAGGTCGTCAATACCGTGTAATTATCAGGGTGAAAGCGTACTTGTACAGACATCACATCACCGCTTTTAATGTCATGGTAAAAACGAGCAGCTCGTTGCGTGCTGTCAAACTGATAGGCTAGGTGGCGCTGCATGGGTTCTTTTCAACGGTAATCATGGCCGTGCATTATAGGGCTACACAAGCTTTCTTCAAGGGCTGGGCCAATTCGAGAAGCACATAACACCCATAACCAATACGTCAATCGATCCTGAAATCAGCCCTCTCATCGACAGCTAACCATTACTTATGATCGAAAATTCGCACGCCAGACTGGTACTCACGAGAAAACAATTCCGGATTTTTTAGATAACCCTCACACCGAGTCAGCAGTAATTCACTCGCCCGATCATTTGGGTAAAGGCTCAAAAGCGTTGACAGTACCTCAAGCGCCTCACCAAAATGTTCCGACATGATCGCCACCATGGCCCTATCATAGCTGGCAACCATACCGTCGACAGCCTCCCCCCGAATTAACGGTTCATAGACCGCCAGACCAGTCGAGCGCCCTTTCACTTGCACTCGATCCAAATAGCGAAAAGTCCATTGTCCTTCTATTTCTTTAGCAGGCAATTCTTGTAAGGTCGCCTCAGTGATAATAAGTGAGACGCCATAGTACTTACTGAGCCCCTCAATACGGGAGGCGATATTCACCTGATCTCCCAGCACCGTGTAATTCATACGATCCGGTGATCCGACCAAACCCGCGACGACCCGTCCAGTATTAATCCCCACGCCTATGCGTAACTGACAGCCATATCGTTCACCGATATCGTTATTAAAATCATCGAGGGCAACGATCATATCCAACGCCGCCGTCAACGCTGACAGCGCGTGATCTGGGGTTTTAATCGGCGCACCAAAAATCGCCATAATGGCATCACCAATAAATTTATCAATAACCCCATCGTGGGACAAAATACAGACGTTCATTTTACTAAAGTAACGATTAAGTAATTCGATAAGTTGTGATTCGGTCAGACGTTCAGATAATTCGGTGAAACCTCGAATATCGGCAAACAAGACGCTTGAATCAAGTGACTCCCCGCCGAGCACCGCGCCATGATCCAGTAAGTGACTGGCAATCTCACGCGACACCGACTTATCCAGAGCATCGCGAATCACCTGCTTCTCCTCAAGCCCCTGCATCATATTGTTAAACGCCAGACCCAGTGCCGAGAATTCATCCGCGCCTTTAATCGGCACTCGATGGCTAAAATTCTCATCGGCCACCTCGCGCGTCGCAAGCCGCAGACGCTCCAGCGGTTTAGCAATGCCCGCCGCCACCAGCAAGCTCAACAGCAGCGCCACCAAAACCCCCAGACCACTGACCCACAAAGTGGTGGCACGAATACCATCGACGAACAGAAGCTCCGCGTCTAAAGACTTCGCCACTAGGTAGTCCGGAAAGAAACGATTTTCATCGGTGGTGTGGCGAATTAAATAACGCTCCCCCATCAATACAACTTGCAGTGTCGCATTGTGAGTAAACATGGCCTCTTCACCCAAATTTTGCAGACGCCTAGAGAAACTCTCCTGCGCTGGCCATGAGGAAGACATGACCAGGGTTTGCTGTTCAATCAAGCCCACCACCGCATCAACCGTCTGGCTAATTTCATCGAGATGCACCTGGCTAAAATGTTTACCCAAAAGTACCGCACCCAGCATTTGCTCGCCGATAAATACCGGGATAGCCACCACTTGAATCATGGTGCCACCGATAAACAAGTGTCCCACACTGGCCTCACCTTCCAACACCTGTGATAGCACCGAGTGGCTGGGCAGTTGCTCAAGCAAGGTCGAAAACGACACATTAACCGCTTCATCAATATCGTTAACACCACGCCACTGACCATCGCCATCCACCACGCCCATGAAATCAATACCGATCAAACTCGGCAATAATTCTTCGCTGACCATATCATTGCGGGTGGCGTCACTGAGGCCGCTATCGACCAAGAGGTCATAGACCAGTTTTAAGTCCGCCGCGATGACACCGCTGGCATACAGTTGGTCGTAACCATCTCCCAGACGCTGATCTACCAAGCCTTGGGTTTGCTGTAAGTTATTATCGATTAGGGTGCGAAAACGTAACTCAATATTGCGCAGCGAGATGAAATCCAGCGTTGCCACGAGCAATACAATCATGGCGACAAGAATAATGGTAAGCCGGTAGCGAAACGGCAGAGCTCCTAACAAAAGTGTACTTCCTTATAGGTTTGGACCCGACGATAAATAGGTTCTTCGTAGACCCGTATAGCTTCTACGGGGCCATCTCCCTGCACGCGATGCAGCCCACTTTATTAACGGCGGTATCCCGCCTTCAATTTTCTGTAAGCCTTACCCTCTTTGTCCAAATGCTGACTGAGTTCTCGTACTACTCTGAGGCTCGTTACGACAAGGTCGTCAATGAAGACGTCCTCCTTGACCTCAAGGTCGAGCACCGATTCGCCGCCATAAATATGCCAAGCGTGCAGTTGATATTGACCGGCAGGGACATTGTGAATATTAAAATTCCCCTCACGGTCGGTGAGAGAAAAATAGTGATTGCCCAACACCATGACATCGAGAATCATCGCTTTGTGGATGTTGCAGTATATTTTCTGTAACCCAAGTTGATTAAAACGCTGGGGCTCAAAACTGTCTTTTGGGTAGCGGCCCAAGTCAAATTCATTGTGCTCGTCGCTGCTAAAGACATTGTGATCAACCCTGTCGCGATTATAAAAGTGTACCAACTGCCCCTTAACAACCGGCAGTAAGCGCGGCACAAACTGCTTTTTAGTCTGATTCACAGCGATGGCTTTAGCCGGCGCAGTGGTCTTTAGCGCTTTGCCCTGCCGAGTGAGGTAGAGCACTGCATTGTCGAAGTGTCTGAGTGGCTTTATACCGCCTTTTTTAAACACATCCAGCTGTCCCGCCACGCTGTAACCCGTGGCAAACGCGACGGGCGCTGAACTCATCACGCACAGAGCCGCCAGGAGCGAGAGACACAGCGATACACTTCGGCGAGACAGGATGAGTACAGACATAGGGCTTTCCTTTAAAGACCTTGAACAGTATAGCTGACGACGTTGCAGGGCATTTGCTAGACTGAGCCAATAACTCATATTGCAGCCTATCCATACAAACAAGAGCAGACCATGTTCACCCTGGATCGAACTCAACTTTATTACCGCTTGATACCGTCATTAACGAGCATGCTGATTATGCTCGCCATGGTGTTCTTCTATCTGACTGAAGACGGTACCCTGCGTTCTTTACGAGAACGCTTGGAGTGGATTCATTATGACCTGCGGCTTAAAGGTAGCTTGGCAGAAAAGCACGCCAATAGAGACGAACTGCCTGTCGTCATCATCGACATAGATGAAGAAGCTCTCAACGAATTGGGTCACTGGCCTTGGTCTCGCGACCACCTAGCAACTATAGTCGAACAACTAACGGCGCAGGGCGCCGTCATTGTTGCGTTTGATGTGCTCTTCCCCGAGGCGCAAGATCAAGCCCAGCAACAATTACACCGCTTTCAAACGTCATTATCCAAAGAGCAAAAACAGCAGCAGGCTGAATTCTTTGACTCTCTCGAGCACGCACTTGATAGCGATAGCCGCTTTGCTCAAACTGTCGCCAACAACGAAGTTG
>Ga0209081_1000746_pt1 | contig 19656 bp, 14 predicted proteins | sample GOMGulsemesocosm_4_FD_184636 | JGI IMG/M metagenome (GOLD analysis project Ga0209081, IMG submission 184636) | Methane-oxidizing microbial communities from mesocosms in the Gulf of Mexico - GOM15B Gulf of Mexico (SPAdes) (version 2) | ecosystem: Environmental > Aquatic > Marine > Cold seeps... | reverse complement strand
TTTTTCCTCAATGCATTACCTGTTACCGCATCAGGAAAAACCTCAAAGCTTGCTTTACAATCACGCTATAACGACCTTAACGAGGATTGGTCTGCGCCACTACGGGCAATTTTTTTTAATGATTAAGATACATTAAACAAGAATATGCTCAATGATACGATCTTTAGCTACACCCATAGACATTAATTCTTTAAATATTTCACGATAAAATATTGCTGTACCAATAAAAATGGGATAATCATTGAATAACACATGTTCTGTTGACTTTATGTCATAGTTATTAATTTTCTTTCCTACAATATCTTTATTGCTGTCAACAAAATAAGAAATGCTATTTTGCTTAAAAAAGTGACTGTTACGCAATAAGGTTTCAGCGTATTCACTAGCTCCCCAGATAATAATATTAGAAAACTTATTTTTATTATAAGATTTTGTTTTCATTTTTTTAGATATTCGACCTCGAATATGTTCATCAAATGAAATGAAATTAGCGCCAATAAACTTCAATTTTTCATGCATCAACATAGCCGCATCAATCACATCATTCATAATGCTTTCATTCTTATAATCAGTGCTTATCTGAAAGCTACAACCAGTAAGTTCAAACTCTTTAATCAAACGTACAAAAGCTAACACTTCTTCATCGCTTAAATTTTCGGCTAACAAAATATACTTAATCGTTATATTATCTGCACCGTGCTCAGCATATTTTTTTAAGTTAGCCAAAACACGATGTAACCTATATTTACCGCGCACTATTTCATAAGTCTCTTTTGTGCCAGCATCAATACTCGTCGTAATAGAAACCATTCCATTAATCAAATATTTATTAATAGTTTGATTAAAAAAAGTAGCATTGGTAAATATATTATTATAAAAAGGCTTTAAATTACTGGTTAACGTGGTGAATACTTTATCAAAAGAACGTAATAAAATAGGCTCCCCACCTCCCCAAACAATACTAATTCGTTTAGAAAAAGCATCTTTTTCTTTTAGTTTGTCATATAAGTCCAACACATCGTAAGTTGGTTTTTCACCGCCATAATAAATAGGACTACAATAACTACACTTTAAATTACAAACAGAGTGAGGCTCAACAGACAAGTACTTAATAGTTAACTTATCTAACGGCTCCCAATGATCTTTTTTAATTAATGGACAACCACTACATGGATTATCTTCGCCATTGTTGATTTGCTGAATTAGTTTCTTTTTGCTTTCTAAAATTCTATTAACACTAATATCTTCATTGGAGCTAACATCAAATATAGCAACATCGCCTTTCATTTTGCCATCAACAAAAAATCGCTGACAACAATGACGCAGTTCATTAGGTGCAGCAAACAATGAATGTTGTAAATCTGCACAACTTAGTGTTTTTTTCTTCATGTTATACTCTCCAACGCTATCATTCGATCATAAAAACAACGTGCTTGTTTATCTTTTTTTGAGACTAAAGGAAATTCATCTAAGCGATTAAAGTCTAAATAAGGATCATTTTTTAATAAGTTAAAACTTAGCTTATTAAATTCACTTTTATCCGTTGCGCTACCAATTAATGAGATTTTATCTAACAAACTGCAAACCAAACCATTTATACCTCTTTTATAGTATCGACCATATAGCAACTTTGCTTTAGCGCCTTCAATTAAAATTATGTAATCCATAATATCTGGCCATGATGCTAAAAAGCCCCTAATATGCTTTTCTGTTAAGGTATGGATGATAGAGTCTTCTCGATCCTTTTTAAGATAAATAACATCATTAATTACTTTAGCGTGTTGTGCCCAATAATAAATTTGAAAAATAATAAAAATATCTTCATGAAAGCCTAATGGAAATTTAATATTGTGTGTTCGTAGTAATTCTGTTTTTACACAAGTATATATAACTGAGCCATCCATATTTCCTGACAAATAGTTTTGCACTGTACTTAATCGTTCTTCTGGCATCGTACTCAAGTATTGATTTTGAGGAGCCAAACTTTTATCTTTAATAAAATTTGCATAATAAGCCCAATTAAAGGTGAGTACATCAATTTCTTGAGGGATTACATAATCAGATAATATTTTTAATGCTTGCGATGTTAATAAGTCATCACCATCAAGGAACAAAATATACTCGCCTTTAGCATGATCAATACCTACATTCCTAGCTGCTCCAGGCCCACCGTTAACATCAGTAGAGTGAACATAATATTGGGCTAGCTTTTGATAGCTTTGGGCAATAGTTTTAGTTTGATCTGTTGAGCAATCATCAATGACTAACACCTCAAAACTATTTTTATTCAAGTGTTGATTAGACAAACTATCTAAACATTCAACAAGGTGATTTTCTATATTATATACAGGGATCACAATCGAAAATAAAAGTGCTTCCTCTGTAGAACAAGCATGCATTAGTTATACTTCCGAAAGACAGGCTTAACAACAGAGCCTTTAACATAACCTGCAATATTATTTTCATTCCGTGCTTGATTGATAACAGTAAAAGCTTCAGTCACTTTTTCCATAGCATCAGCGATAATAGTTGGATTATGCGAATAACTAGGAACAATATAAGGCATAAGCACACCTCTTTTAATCGTTTCTTGTAAAAATAAAGTTCGTGTTGTCATACAAGCATTTCCGCTTGAATCAACTAAAGAAAAAGCTGGTTTGCAGTCATAGCCTCCGACTTGTACTAAATCAGTAATACCTGCATCTTCTGCCGCCTGTATTAAGCCTGACTTAATTAAACCGCCAGTTTGCCATATATGTTCGACTATATTTTTTTCTCTAATTAAGCTAATTGTTTTTATAGCCGCGGCAATAGAGTGGGTTTCTCCACCGTGCGTGGTAGAAAGCAAAAATACGCGTTCTTGATCAGAATCAATACCACCTAGCTCCATAATGTCTTTTCTACCTGCTAAAGCACTAACAGAAAAGCCATTAGCCATTGCTTTACCAAAAGCGGCTAAATGTGGTGTTACACCACTATATTCTTGACCACCACCTAAAGCAAAACGAAAACCAGAAACCACTTCATCATAAATAAGTACAGCGCCACGCGCTTCACACAAATCTTTTACCGCTTGTAAAAAACCTGCTTTAGGCGGAATAAAAGAAATAGGTTCAAAAATAATACAGGCTATATCGTCTGGGTATTGATCAAATAACTCAATCAAGCTATCAATGTTGTTGTACTCAAATTGTGAAGTCAAATTTTTGACTGAATTGGGAACACCTCTACTCACAACAGTTGAGCCTATAAACCAATCGTGAACAGCATTAAAAGGGTCAGCCGAGCAACGAACAATTCGCTCTCTTCCTGTATAACCACGTGCTAATTTAATTGCAGCCGTTGTTACATCTGAGCCATGTTTAGCTAATTTAATCATCTCAGCACAAGGAATAATGTCACAAAGCAACTCAGCCAGCTCACCTTCAATAATTGAAGGGCGAACAAAATTAACACCTTTAACTAACTCAGCCCTTACGGCATCTAAAACGGGCTCATATGCATGCCCTAAAACGACAGTGCCTAAAGAAAGAGCAAAATCAGTAAATTGATTGTCTTGAGCATCCCATAAGTAACAACCTTTACCATGAGTTATGACTGCAGGAGCATTTTCTGGAAATTGATCATCCCCTTTGCTATAGGTATGAGCACCACCAGGAATATAACGTTTAGCACGCTGTGCATAAAATTGATTGTCTTTAACAGTCATTCATTACTTCCAAATTAAAAATTATTATCACCCACCTTATCTAAGCAAATTCCACACCATGAGTAACCCTTCTTTTTCAAGATCGCCAGGCAATAAAATAGACTCTGTCACAAAACCTATTTTCTCATATGCTTTAATTGCTGATGGGTTTCGTTTCTGTACGCCTAAAATTATTTTTTTAGTTTTATTATATTCAGCCAAATATTCTGCGGTGCTAACAATAACCTCTTGAGCAACACCTTTACCTCGCCAACGCTCATCACCGATAATAATGCCCATATCTACATCATCAAAACCACCATATGCATAGCTATAACGTATATTGCCAATATGGTTATGACTTTTCTGTGAAAAGATCCCTAATAATAAAATATTACTATTTTTTTGGTCTAAAGTGATATAGCTCTCTATTTCAGCAATCGTTTTAGGTGCATTTTCAATATATTTTTTTATTTCTGCTTGTGAAAACCAAGATAAATAAGTAGTGCTCGCATCTTTCTTTGTCAGCTCCCGTATAATAAAACGCTCTGTCATTATTGAAACGCTCAAAGTTATCTCCTTATTGAGTGATACATTAGATAACTGTTTGTATAACAGTTAGATTAACAAAAATCTTCACTTGAGTTAAATTATTTGCTTTGTATACTTACAAAAGCACTTATTCCTACAAAGCAACTTGGATATAAATTGAATAATTCAGCACAAACAGCAAAAAATATGTATCAGTGGGCAACAGATTTATTTCCCATATGCCGTAGTTTAACGGGGCAAGGAGTAAGAGATACATTAGCTTATTTACAGGCGTTATTACCTAATTTAACCATTGAAGCACTTAATTCTGGAGAACAAGTATTTGATTGGCAAGTGCCTGACGAGTGGAATATAAAACAAGCTTATATTGAAGATGAATCAGGAAAACGCATTGTAGATTTTGCCAACTCCAATCTACACATCGTTGGCTATTCTGAACCTATTGAAGCCACTTTAACACTAGAAGAGTTGCAACAGCACCTATACTCACTACCAGATAAACCCGATGCTATTCCTTATATTACCTCATATTACCAACGTCGCTGGGGATTTTGTTTAACTGAGAACCAAAGAAAATCATTACTTCCGGGTAATTATAAAGTAAAAATAGAGAGCAGTTTGCAACAAGGAGTATTGAACTACGGTGAATTAATTATACCTGGCGAATCAAAAGAGGAGATATTGCTATCAACTTATATCTGCCATCCGTCCTTGGCAAATAATGAATTATCAGGCCCTATCGTTACAACAGCACTAGCCCAATGGTTATTGTCTTTACCGAAGCGTCGCTACACCTACCGTATTGTTTTTCTTCCAGAAACTATTGGTTCAATTTGTTATTTAAGTCGCCACATTAACACTATGCAGCAAAATACTGTTGCGGGTTTTGTCGTAACTTGTATTGGTGATGATCGCGACTATTCTTATATGCCCTCACGCGCAGAAAACACGCTTGCAGATAAAGTTGCCTTACATGCCCTTAACTATTATGTAGATAGCTTCTCACAATATAGCTTCTTACAGCGAGGTAGTGATGAAAGGCAATACTGCGCCCCGGGTGTTGATTTACCTGTATGCTCAATTATGAGAACAAAGTATGGTGAATACCCTGAATATCATACCTCACTAGACAACCTTGATGTTATTAGTCCACAGGGTCTACAAGGTGGCTTTACTATTTTACAAAAGTGCTTAACGTTACTCGAAGAAAATTACCATTATAGCGTAACGGTATTATGCGAGCCTCAATTAGGAAAACGAGGGCTGTATCCTACGTTAAGTAGCATGAGTGAAGACTATACGGATGTCACCACAATGATGAATTTCATTACTTATTGCGATGGCGAACATGACTTAATAGATATAGCGAATAAAATTAAGTGCGATGCGCTAAAACTAACTTCGCTAGCCAAACGACTATATAATGAAAACTTACTAACAATTAAAGGGGAATAACCCCTTTCTCATTTATTTCGAAACGTACATTTAAACTACAGCAGCATTAGCTTCTACAGAGGCATTAGTTTCAATTTAAATCTAACTCGTTACTTTTTTGCTAAAATCAAGTGTGTTTTAGCAATATAACGTCTATTTCCTGATGATTCTTCTCGATAATCTAACTGCAACGTTGAAAACTGTTGAGTTAAATGCTTTATTTCTGCTTCATTTAAACAAGTGACCATTTGATCATATTCAGCTTTTTCCGCAAACATTGAGAATAAAAAACCACCCGGTTTTAATACCCGATATATTTCTGCAAATATATGTTTAATTTGCTCTGGGCTATTATGTTGAATAGCGCCTCGGTCGTAGGCGAAATCAATACTATTATCTGCATAGGGTAATTTTTCCATGGAACCATGAACTATATTGTCATGCTCTTTACTACAATGCTCCACAGCGCATTTAGAATAATCTATGCCACAATAAGAAAAACCTTTGTCTCTTAAAAATTTTAAATTATTTCCCCAACCACAGCCTAAGTCTAAAACATGAATATTAGCTTTGTTTTCAACTTTACCGTAAGTGCCCATCAAAACACTAATAATTTCACCTGAAGGGTATTCGTTTTTATGGCTAAAAGTATCCTGTTGATATACTTCTTCCCATTCTTGTTGGTGGGTTTTAGGTAAATTCATCATTTCACTCCATTTCAACACATTATTTTTTAAGTTACTGTACTACATAGTTTATTATTGTAATACTACTAGTTAATATTTAGTTAATATTAAAAGCAAAAATTACACCAACATTTTATAAGAGTTTTAACATTGTGATAAAAGAAACCAATATAGAAGATATGAAGCAACATCTTATTGCTTTAGGTGTTTCAAAAGGGGATAACCTATTAGTTCATTCTTCTTTATTTTCTTTTGGCCGTATATCTTTTAATCTTAATGAATTAATTGATTTGTTCATTGACTTAATTGGCCCAAACGGCACATTATTCGTACCTACTTATACCTTTCAAATAACTGAAAATGACTTCTATGATCCTCTTAAAACACATAGTGAAGGACTAGGAGTATTTTCAGAAGCCGTTAGAAAACATGAAAAAATGGTTCGAAGCTTTTGCCCAATACACAATCATTGCGCTATTGGTAAGCAGGCAAATAACCTGCTACTTACCAATGCTAAATACTCGTTAGGTGCTAACTCAGATTTTGATTTTTTTAATCAGTTAAATGTTAAAATTATTCTACTAGGTGCTGATTTTCATAATAGTTGCACTTACCTTCATCATGTGGAGGCAGTAGCAAGTGTGCCATATAGAAAATGGCTAAAATTAAAACGGAATATATTAATTAATAATGAAGTTAATGAGATGATTTGCCATTACTTTGCAAGAAATAATGATATAAATAATACTCACTTTAATCGCATAATTCCTCATCTAGAAAATCTAATAACAGTCGATGCCCCTTATGGAAAAAGTTATTCTATAACATCGCAAGAATTGCATAAAAAAGCATTAAAACAGTTAATTAAAAATCCATATCTATTTGTTGAGCCAGAAGAAAATGAGTGATTTACTCGATCCAGTTAATGCTTTCTTTAAGATAGCACTCGCCGTTAAGAATGATGATTCAATAGCGGTTAAAGAGAATAATCTATCAATTACTTACCTTGAGTTTTTGCAAAAAGTACAACAAATTGCTGGAGCAATTACTAGTCATTCAAAAAATGAAAAAATCGCGTTAGTACTGCCACAAGGCCATAAATCCTATGCCAGTATGTTTGCTAGCCTAGCTGCGGGGAGCTATTATTGCCCTATTAATATAGGCGCTCCAGATAACCGTATTAATAATATTTTAAATGAATTTATTCCTGATATTATAATTTACAGCGAAGAAACTAGCGAATTGATAAAAAATATATCCCCTCAAGCTACGCTCATTAATATCGACGACGCTTTAAAAAAACCTCCTTTACTTGAACCTTGTCAGCCACATGAAATTGCCTATGTTATTTTTACATCTGGCTCTACAGGAACGCCTAAAGGAGTAGTTATTGGCAGGAAAGGATTAACGCATTATTTAGGTTGGTCAAAGATAGCGTTAAAAATAAACGAAACTTCAATTGTGTCACAGCACCCAAACATAGGATTTGACCTAAGTGTTTTAGATATATATTCAACACTTTGCAATGGCGGTACATTAATTCCAATCACCAGTATGAAATATAGAACAATGCCCGCTTTAGCCATAAAAGAACATAAAATCACACATTGGATATCTGTACCTAGCATTGTCGACTTAATAGGGAAAAGTAAGCAACTTACCAGTCAAAATATATCGAGTCTGACTCATGTTGTTTTTTGTGGAGAACAGCTTTTCGAACATCAACTAGACAAACTGTTTGAAGCATCTCCTTCTTTAAATGTTATTAATACCTACGGCCCCACAGAAGCAACCGTATCTTGCACCGAGCTATCATTAAATCACAATAATTATAAAGACTATTGTTATAATAATAATGTTTCAATTGGTACTGCCATTGATGGAATAACTCTTACAACCAAAAAAGAAGATGAAGCAGAGTTAATTATTACAGGAGAGCAAGTTGCTTTAGGTTATTGGCAAGATGATAATAAAACAACTCAAAGTTTTTCCATTAAAGCGAATGAAGAAAGAAGATATTTTACAGGTGATATAGTTCAATCAACACGAGAGAATTTATACTTTGCTCATAGAACCGATAATCAAATTAAAATTAATGGTTATCGAATTGAGTTGGCAGAAGTGGATTTTGCCTTACACCAATTAGGCTTTAACGCTTGCATCACCGTTTTTAAAAACAATCAATTATATTGTTTTATAGAAAATGAAAAAAAACTCGCACCCCTTGAGGTTACTAAAATGCTAGCGAGTATATTACCTAGTTATATGCTTCCAAAAGAAGTAATAATATTAGATAATTTACCAAGAAATATTAATGATAAAATTGATGCTAAGCAGCTAAAAGAGAACTATATTAATGAATGATTCAACCGTTGAAAAATACCAAGTTTTCTTATCAAAAATATTAAACTGCGCGACCAATGAAGTGAACATCAATATTACATTTAAGAATTACCCTAAATGGGACAGCTTTGCCCATGTAGAAGTAATGGTTGCCCTTGACGAATTATTCTCTATTGAATTTACAGAAGAAAATTTTGTTAAGTATGGCAACGCTGCTGAAATTTCTAACCTATTTAATGAGCAGTAATGCTTTTCCGCCTTTAAAATAACTGTTTAATGTCTTTATAGGCACTTTTCAAAACATCATGGTGAAACCAGTTTTTTCCTGAAAATCGCCCCGCAAGGTGAACATTATTAAATGCACTTGTTAAGGTATTATAATGATCTTCAATTGCTTCTGACATTTCGAATGTTGTTACAGGGAAAGTATTATGAATAACTTGCTTTAATTCCCCTAAAATCTTGGCATCTTGGGCAATTATTTCAATTTCTTTCAACTCTTCAAATATATCACTTAATGAGACATTTTCTGTTTCACTATGAGAGCAAAGGACTTCTGCCGTCACTTTATATCCTTTGGTTAACGTGTTTTTTTGCATATTAGGATAAAGCGTTATTCTAAATGCTTTATAGTTTTCATCCCAATTCCATAAATAGTAAGCGGAATTATTAAGTAATGGTTTATCAACGGTAAAATGAAATATACACGCACTTCTAAAACTGACCTTACGCGGTTCAACTTTTATATTAGCGGCCTTTAAAGCTAAAATAGGAGGGGCTGTCCACCATAAATAATCACAAGAAAGTTGTTCACCACTTTTTCCTAGATCTATTGTGTGAATGACATCATCTTGATAATTTATAGCACTTACATACTCACCAGTTAAGAATTTCACTCCCTTTGCTTTTGCTTGAGAAATCATAAACTCAACCCAAAAGCCGACACCCTTGTTATTTTTAGGGTAATAATACTGAAACTGTGAATCTGTTTCTCCATCCTTTTCTATACGTTCTTCAAAATCTTTTTCATTGTGATAAGTTAATTTAGTATCAAAAAGAGGTAACTCTTTTAATTTTTTTGCTACTTCTGGAACAAGTGCTAATACTCGACTTAAACCAAAATACCCTACAGAAGAATCTTTTGTTAGCTGAGTTAAATCAACATCTTTACCGTATAATTTCTTCGCTATTGGTGCTACAGCTTCTTGTGTAAATGTAGGCCCTAATGTCTCAATCAAAAAAGTAACCAGATCTTTAGCTTTACTTTCTTTTGTAATAGATAATAACTCGACAATGCCTTTTTGATAAATATGTTCAGGTAAATTACGAACATCAAGCATTTGATGAATTAAATTCCATTGACCACAGAAGTAATTACCCGTGCGAGGTTTGCCTAAATTAGACCAGTTTTCATCTTGTAAGGATTTATTTCCAAATAATATTTCATCTATTTCAGGTATAAAAGTATTGTTAGGTACGTGAGTACCTTGATCGTAAATATTACCATTAGCGTCTTGTACTGATTTTAATAACCCACCACATTCATCATCTTTTTCAATTAAATAAACATGAGTAAATTTATCAGCTAACAATATGGCAGAAAAAATACCGCAAATTCCGCCTCCTACAACAATACAATTATCTTTCTTCATTCTAGTATTCCTTTGTAACAATGCAGACAAATAATGCCTATATTTTAGATGGTTTATCGTAACTAGTAACTAATTCATCATTTAACCATAACAAATGCTGATGAAACTCTTTCAAAGCCCAAACAATAAATTTTATTTGCTCATTTTTATCTTTATAAAAATACGCGTTAGACATTACATTTGCTTGATAATAATTTATAGTGCCAATTAAAAAACGATAAACAACCCTTGTTTTTCTATCATTTTCCAAGGTTCTCAAATACTTATACTGCGAAGAGAATAGCTGTGCAAGCTGTAACCTAGATTCGATATGAACTGAAGTAAAGCTAATTAAATTGTTAATAACATCTTTGAAACTGGCTAACTTCTTTTTAAATTGTCTGTCTACATTAATTTTAGCTATGTCATCAAAGACAAAAGCATTTTCAAGTAGCGTTTCTATTTTTTCTGACTTGTTAACTATCTCACTTAACGCTTCAATATCTTTATATTTCGTCGGTTTTGTTAATTGAATATAAGCTCCATTACTACAGTTATAACAATTCATTTCAGGAAATTGTTCTAATAGTATTTCTAATGTAGCTTTTGAGTTATCAAGGTGTTGAGTAGTTTGTACAAATTCTTCAAAATTACCTTTCACTTCCATGTCGCTCTCAATAGTAACATTTTCTACAAAAGAGCCTTTTTGATAATAAATACTACTTTTCGAATGATGGTGTGAGGCATCAATAAAGCCATAATCCACCCCAAACAAATACATTTCTTTAAAACCCATATAGACAGCTGCAGCTGTAGCCGCATTTGATACGGTTGGATTACATGAATATACAGGCGTGTATTTATCTTCTTCTAACACTTCATATAAAAAATCCATGCCACCATCTTTAGGTTTAGATAGTAAAAATGCTTTTTTAAATAACTTCAATATTTTTGGATAAACTGTATTCAAAGCAATAATATTGATCTGTTTTAATTTATCTTTATGACCTACCGCATCAATAAATGGATACAATGCAGCTGTACGTTCCATTTCGATATGAAAGTCGGGCATGATACCCGCATCTAGAATTGCCTTTAATGCAGTACCACAAGAAAAAATCAGTGCGTTATTTTGATTTTCTTTAATAAAGCTAATGGTGTCATCTAATGAAGGACCATTACCTACGACAAAAACAGGTCTGTCGGCTAATTCATTATCATAAAGTGTTTTATCAATTAATAGCGGAAATTTTTCTTTAACATTAGATATGGTATGAACAACACTGATAATTTCATCTTCAAAAAATCCCCAACCACTACTAAATCGATACGCTAATTCATAGATTCTTTTAAATGTTTCATCTGTTGCCTCACTTCGGTAGTGTCGGTAATTATAAAAACGAGAAACATTATAAAACCCCTGCTCTACTAGCAGTACATTTAAGCCATTAACATACTGATTAGCATTACCACCAAGTTTGATTGTAAAAGCTCCTCCTTGAGAGAAACAGCTTTTAATAAGAGGTCCAAAATCAATACAATGCATTGCACAATAAAAGCAATCGGGATCAGGCTCATATAAATAAAAATATCTAACATTACATAATTGAAATAGACGTTCGATATGAAAACCTAAACCGACACCAATCATAGTTAACAGATCAATTTGGTTTTCAATATGTAATAAATTGAAATTTTGAACAGGTAATGACGATGAGCGTTTTTCATACATGCGCCTTAATACTTTAGCATGCTCAAAATTGTCTTTTGTATTGCCAAATTTTGTTTGATAAGAGAAAAGCTTAGGCTCTTCAAAAAACAGCTCGGCTTGTTCGTAACTTACCGCTTTTGCATGCTCTTCGTAAACTAAAGCACCTTCAGAAACCATGTTAAGTTCACCATTGTGATCAAAGGTTAATTTAGCCCGAGTAGGAGTATAGTTTTGAAAGAATTCAAATATTTCAGGCATGAATTGTTTCATTACCGCCATATTTGTTAGGTAGGTTGCCCGTAATAGTTTTGTTTGAATATCTAATTCAAGTTCGGAAAGTTGTGACATGAAAGATCCTGATAACAAAAAATTGACACTTAGTTATAAAGATAAAGCAAAAAGTGAGCCAGAACAAGGAATTATACTTTTTTCACTTCCATTTATTTCATTTATTTCAGAAAGGTAAAACCGAATTTACTACGGGGTGAGTTACTATTTTTCTTTAGTATAACCTGGTAGTTGGTCTAACATCGAAGTCAAACTACCCAACGTAGCGTTTAATGCGGCAACAGCGCTATCCATCGCATTAAATTGTTTAAATAAACGTGCTTCGTATTTATCCATACGTAATTTCAAATCTTCTTCTTGTCGATCTAATTGCTCTATTTTTTTGTATAATGCATCAGTTTTTGCATCAAGCAATTTAGAAGGTGGAGCGCCCTCAACACCAGAAGAATTCACATCCCCACTTGAATTTGAAATTTGATCATCAATCATACTTAATAATAAGTCATTCATGACCTTTGTATTTCCTTCGGAGAAAGTAACAGTGCCTCTACTGCCTATTGCGCCACCTAATATTTCAATTTTAATACCAGCAGACTTTCCACTTTCAGAAAGTAAGAACTGACCATCACCAAAAGCCTCAGCACCATCAATTGTTCCTGCAGCATCAACACCTGTCGTTCCTTGTTGAACATCAATTCCTAAATCATTTAAAAAAGTTGTTCCAACTTCAGTAAAAGCAACAGTAGAGCCAGAGCCATATTGACTTGATTCAACTTTAATTTTACCTGCATCTTCAGTTAAAATAACGCTCATGCCTTTATCTATAAAGGTGCTATCTGAATTAATTTTAGATTGCATTTCAGATAATAAAGCTGACAAAGAGCCATATGTTTGATTAGCAAGTACAATATCATTGGATAAAACACCATCAACACGTACTTTAAATGTATCGTTAGTTGCACCAATAGTTAAATTATTAACCGTTAAACCTGTTAATGAACCTCGTGTAGCTAACTGAGTGACCTCAATATCATAAGTACCTGGTTGGGTTAATGAATTTGAGCTAGCAAAGTCAACTTGAGTATCACTTGCCGTTCCTGTCGCAGTAAAAAATTCGGCAATATCAGCAATATTGTTCTTAACAACCTCCGAGAACTTAGGCAAAGCAGAGTTACTTTCGTTTATTTCTAACGTGCCATCTCTGTTAGTAAAAATACCTAAATTGGCAAAGCTTTTAATCGTTCCTGTTAAGTGTTCTAAACGATCATTAAGTACGCCTCGAAGTTGAGTTTCAATACTTCTAACCGTTGCATCTCCAACTAAAACACCTTTTTCACCATTATCTGAATCAACCTTACTAAACTCGTTCAATCGAAAGATTAAAGTATTATAGTTACCTACAAAAGCTTTTATTTGAGATTCAACCGTAGAGGTATCACTATTGATATTTAAACGAATATTACTACCGGGATCTGTATCTTTCAATTCAATCGTAACCCCAGTGATAACACTATCAATAGTATTAGTATCACGGGTAATAGTAATACCATTTAATATAATTTCTGCATCATTAGCAGCAACCGTTTGTGTGGCATTTTTTGTAGTGTCATCATACGCTAACCGAGAAATACCACTGGTGTTATCGGTATTATCACCATCATCATCAGTAACAACGATTTCCATTGCATGTTTTTCGCCAGTATTATCACTGGTTAGGACTAATCGATAGCCCGAGCCATCATTAATAATTGAAGCGGATAAGCCATTATCTTCATCCGCATTTAAACTATCACGTAAACTAGCTAATGTATTATTGGTTGAGTCTATCGTAATATTTTGTATGGTAGTATCGGCATTAACAGCAAAGGTGCCTGTTTCATATGAACCATAACGAACGGTTAAGGTACCTGTACCTATGCTTTCATTTACACTAGGAAAGGCCGAAGTAGCAAGGCTTTGTGCTTGCGCTTTTTCAGTTACTTCAATATCAAAAACACCCGTTTGAGCGCCAATACCTGCTGTAGCCGTTAATACATCTTCATCTGATGAGCTAATACTCACAGCTGAAAAACTAGAGGTTTTAGATAAATCTTTATAAGAATCTTTAAAGGTGGATAGTGCGCTATTAATACTGCCAAAAGCTGATATTTGAGCTGTCGCAAGTTCAGAGTCACGATCTATTTTACTTTGTACTGGCACTTTTTCAGCATCAACGATTGCGTTAACAATATTGTTTACTTCTAAGCCAGAGCCAAGCCCTGTTGATGTAATTGCTGCCATAACAAATTCTCCTACGATAACTTATATAACTTACTTGTGTAGATAACTCAGTTCTGAATTATAAATCATGCTCGCTTCCACAAAACGTTTTTGCTTTGTCGCGTCTCGCTACAGGCTTTATATTCCAGACAAAACCTAAGTGACATACATCCATGTATCCCTCGCTTGTGTCGACCTACAAGCTTTCATAAGCTTTTTTTATTCTGTAGGTTGACCTGAACGAAGTGAAGCTCAACAATATTATTACCAGCATGACATGTATTAAAGAAAGCAAATTACTTGCCAACAAATAATTTTATTAAACTTTTTCGCTAAAAAGTAAGCCAATGGCTTTATCCATTCTTTTTAGTAAAGCTAATGCTTCTTCACTGGGTATTTGCCTAATTAACTCTTGAGTTTCTGCTTCAAATACTGAAATAACATCACGACCGCTTTGATCGTCTATACCAAAACTAACATCACGTTGAGTTAATTGCACAAAGGCATTTAACTTTTCAACTATTTGTTCAATTTCTTTTGGTTCAACTTCAGTTTTATCACGAGATTCTTTAACTTTGTTAACTTGCGTTACCACCTTTTCAGGCGTATTAACTTCTGTTTTAACTAAGCCCGATATATTAGCTGTTTTCGTAAGATTGGCGGCACTTGCTTTTGCTTGTGCATCTCTTTGTAGACCAAGGCTGCCTGCATCTATTGCTGATGAAGTATTATCAATCATGATTCTCACCTCTTTTTCTAATTTATTATTTCTTTGTCAGACTAAAGTCTAACCTACATTTTTAACATTTTCTGTAGGGGGTAATTCATTGCCCTTTGTCAGACTGAAGTCTAATCTACATATAAACGACTAAAGCTTCTCAGCGAAAACCGAGAAGCTTTTTATCACTAGTTAGCCATTAAAGCTTACCCTAGTAGCGACAACACGTTTTGTGTTGAAGCATTTGCTTGTGACAACATGGCTGTACCTGCTTGTTGCAATATTTGCGACTTACTTAATGATGACGTTTCCGTAGCGAAATCAGCATCTTTAATTCGCGAGTTTGCCGCAGAGATGTTTTGCGATACGTTTTGTAAGTTAGAAATAGTAGAGCCTAAACGGTTTTGAATCGCACCTAAGTTAGCTCGACCATTACTAATTTGTTCTAATGCATCATCAATACGGTTAATTGTGTTATTAGCATTCGCTACTGAGTTAACACTTAAACCAACACCTACAGCAGCTGAACTACCACCAACATCAGTAACACCCAGTTTTGCTAATGCTGATTGCTGAGTAATTTGAGTACTTGCATTACTTGTTATTAATACATCTGCGCCATCTTTACCTGTAAGTGTTATTTCACCGCGAGTAATAACCGAAGCAGTAACAGCTACTGCACCACCACTTTCTGTTTTCAATGCACCTGCTTGTTTTGAATTTACTTTGATATCAGAGCCGGCTTGTGACGTTAACACTAATTCACCGCTAGTAGCATCAGCTGATGCCACTACTCCTTGAATACCAGCACCATTGATAGCAGTAACCACATCTTCCAATGAGGCTGCAGTAGAAATAGTAACCGATGCACCATTAATAGTTAACCCACTATTACCTGCAATTATATTAGAAACAGTTACTTCATATTTAACTTGAGTAGTAGCTGATGCAGTAACGCCTGTTTCATCACTTATGGCATTGATAGCGAAAGCTTTATCTGCTGCTGTTGTACCTGTAACAGCACCTAAATCCACACCATTAATTTGAATACCATTAGCTGCAGTGATAGCTTGAGAATCTACCGCGCCGCCAGTTAAAGAATCAGAGCCATTACCAAGCATAAAGCCAATACTTTGCGCTGCGGTACTTGCTTGAGCAGACGTTGATGTACCCACGTTGTTACCCAAGCTTATTTCACTACCATCGGCACTTGTTAAAGAAACAAAGCCTGAGTAATCATCAGCTACCAAGCCTGAGCCTGCAATAGTACCCGCTACAATAATAGTTTTACCCGTGTCGTTACTTAATGATAGGGCGCCGGTGTTATCTAAAGAAGCAGTAACACCTGAAACATCACGATTTATGGTATCAACCAAATCAGTCATACTACCTGTAGAGCCAAGGGTTGTACCGTTTATTTGTAAGCCTGATGTAACACCTGTTTGACCAGCAGTACCTGACACAGTGTTATAAGCCGAAGCGGTAACACCGGTTAAACCTGTTTTAGCGTTAATACCATCTTTTATTGCAACGGCTTGGTTAGCTTGTGCAGTTACGCCACTCATCGCTACGTCGTTAATAGTTAAATGTTCATCTGTAAGTGCTGCCGATGAATTCACTCGACCACCATTTAACTCACCTAAGCCCGAAACCGCATTAAGATTTAAGTCTTTTGTGGTAACAGCGCTAATTGAGAAAGATAACGATTGACCCGCTTCAGAACCAATTTGTAAACTAGTTGATGCATTTGAACCATCAAGTAGGTTAATGCCGTTAAATGACGTTGTTTCAGCAATACGGTCTAATTCAGAGTAAAGTTGGTCAATCTCAATTTGGATAGACGCTCTGTTAGAATCTGAGTTAGTATCGTTAGCTGATTGAACACTTAGCTCACGCATACGTTGAAGGATATTGGTCATTTCGTCCATTGACCCTTCAGCAGTTTGTGCCATTGACACACCATCGTTAGCGTTACGAACCGCTTGGTTCAAACCACGAATTTGAGAAGACATGCCTGTTGAGATAGACAGACCAGCAGCATCATCTTTCGCACTGTTGATTCGTAAACCAGAAGACAAACGTTCCATCGCAGTATTTTGCATTAATTGCGATTTATTTAGTTGACGCTGTGCATTTAGCGACATTACATTGGTATTAACTACTGAAGGCATAATATGCTCCTACGATTTTAGTAAAATTTCATCAGATAATTCTGAAGAATACATTTGTCAAATATCTGACTTACAAACTTTATCGGAAGCTTTTCTTTTTTCTTTAATGTTTTTTGTAATTAATTTAAATAAATTTAGTTTAGAGTTTGTGTTGATGTGACTTTTTAAACTTCATATACGACAAAACCAAGCGGTAGCTTGGTTTTAATAAATATTCTTGTCAGACTGAAATCTAACCTACAGGTGAAATAAATAGTTAATTTACATTCCCTGTAGGGTGTAATTCATTGCGCCTTGTTTTTGTTTTAAATGTTGTCAGATTGAAGTCTAACTTACATTTATGCTATTAACCTTGAAGTAAAGACAATACGTTTTGCGTACTTGCATTAGCCTGCGATAACATTGCCGTACCTGCTTGTTGCAGTATTTGCGCTTTACTTAACTTAGATGTTTCTGCAGCAAAATCAGCATCAACAATACGAGATTTAGACGCGGATAAATTTTGTGATACATTTTCCAAGTTAGAAATGGTTGACGCCAATCTATTTTGAATGGCACCTAAGCCTGCACGTGAGTTAGATATTTGCTCTAATGCTGAATCAATTCGTTTAATCGTATTTTCAGAGTTAGCTACTGTTAATACACTCAAACCCGTACCTATTGCAGAAGCACTGCCACCAAAATCTACAAAACCAAGCTTAGCCAATGCAGCATCTTTCGCTGTTTCTGAGTTTGCATTACTCGTAATTAATACATCTTTACCTGACTCGCCTGTTAAGGTAATTTGACCCCGAGTAACAGTTGAAGCGTTAGCCGTAATATTTGCACCAGACTCATCTTTTAAAGCGCCAGTTGTTACCGTATTAATTTTTATATCAGAACCCGCTTGAGAGGTTAATACAAGCTCCCCTGTTGTGGCATTAGCTGTTGCAGAAATCCCTTGAATTCCAGCTGAATTTATTGCTGTTACAACATCTTCCAAAGAAGTTGCTGTTGATACGGTAACTGAAGCGCCATTAATAGTAATACCACTACTTGTACTAGTAAGTAATGATACATTCACCTCGAAAGTCACTTCTGTCGTTGCCGCGGCCGTCACGCCTGTTTGATCCGTAATAGCATTAATGGCAAAGGCTTTATCTGCTGCAGTAGTACTGGTAACAGCACCCAAATCAATACCATTAATCTGTATACCATCCGCCCCCGTAATTGGGTTAGCATCAACAGACCCACCTGTTATTTTGCCCGAGCCTTCGGCTAGGTTAAAACCAAACTGTTGTAATTGTTGGGTTGTTCCGCCAAGCCCTACACCTAATTTAATTTCACTTTTATCTGAACTACTAAGCGCAAGGTAGCCATTATAATTACTATTAACAATGCCAGCTTGAGCACCGTTAGCCACTAAAATACTAGCGCCATTATCATTCGATAATAATAAAGCGCCGTTGTTTGATATTGAAGCGATAACACCAGATACATCTCGGTTAATGGTATCAATCAACTCTGACATAGAACCTGTAGAACCAAGTGTTACATTATTTATAACTAGCCCTGAGGTTACACCTGTTTGACTACCTACCCCTTCAACCGTGTTATAAGCAGAGGCCGTTACACCTGTAATACCAGTACTAGCATTTACTGTTGCAGCTAACGTTACTGCGGTATTGGCACCTACTGTTGTCGCTGAAAGCGCCACACCATTAACTGTTACTGCACTGGCCAATATGGCAGTTGCGCTATTAACACGACCACCGTTAAGCTCACCCAAACCAGACACAGCATTAAGATTTAAATCTCTGGTGGTAACAGAATCTATTGAAAAAGTTAAGTTTTCACCTGCGTTAGCGCCAATTTGTAATGTGGTTGAGCCAACGCTGCCATCTAGCACGTTTACACCGTTAAATTGAGTTACTGTCGCGATACGGTCTAATTCATCATAAAGCTGATCAACTTCTGCTTGTATTGATTGACGGTTAGACGATGAGTTGGTGTCATTAGCTGACTGAATTGATAGCTCACGAATACGTTGTAAAATATTGGTCATTTCATCCATCGCACCCTCAGCGGTTTGTGACATTGAAATACCATCATTTGCATTTCGTACCGCTTGGTTAATACCGCGAATTTGCGATTCCATACCCGTTGCGATAGCAAGACCTGCTGCATCATCTTTTG
>Ga0209081_1000743_pt1 | contig 19666 bp, 18 predicted proteins | sample GOMGulsemesocosm_4_FD_184636 | JGI IMG/M metagenome (GOLD analysis project Ga0209081, IMG submission 184636) | Methane-oxidizing microbial communities from mesocosms in the Gulf of Mexico - GOM15B Gulf of Mexico (SPAdes) (version 2) | ecosystem: Environmental > Aquatic > Marine > Cold seeps... | reverse complement strand
TGATGAACATCTTTCGCCATGCGGTTTGCATCACCACAAATATATAAGTGTGCGCCACGTTCAAGCCATGCAAATACGTCTTGGCTTTGTTCTTTTAACCGGTCTTGTACATAAACTTTTTCAACTTGATCACGAGAGAAAGCAACATCCATACGCGTTAACAAACCTGATTTCAGATAGTTTTGCCATTCAACTTGATATAAGAAGTCTTGAGTAAAAGTTTGATCGCCAAAAAACATCCAGTTATCACCGCTTGCTTCATCAGCCTCGCGTTGTTGCATAAAGGCTCTAAATGGTGCGACACCTGTTCCAGGGCCAATCATAATGACAGGAGTATTGCTATCGTTTGGTAAACGAAAGTTATCATTATGTTCAACAAAAACACGTACTTGTTGCCCGTCTTCAAGTCGATTACTTAGAAAATGAGAAGCGCCACCAAAGCGTTGTTGACCATTGTTTTCATAGCTAACTAAACCAACCGTTAAATGCACTTCTTCTTCTACTTCAGCTTGTGCCGAGGCAATAGAATACAAACGCGGGGTGATTTTACGTAATGCATCAACAAAAGTTTGTGCCGCTAACTCTGCTTGAGCTAAGTTAATAACATCTATTATTTGATGTTGAGCTGAAAACTCTCTAGCACTATTTTTATCTGAGGCTATCTCAAGCAGTTTTTCATCACCACTTTGATTTGCCCAAAACGATATAAAAGCTGGCGCAGTTTGAGTAATTTCTAGTTGGCTAGTTAATGCATCTTTTAATGCTAGGTTTTGCTGTTCGCCATTAATTTTTAAATTTACTTGCTCATCACCTGTAAGATTAAGTGCCGCCAGTAGCTCAGTAACTAAAGCCGTATCATTTTCAAAATAAATACCTAAGGCATCACCCGCTTGATAAGTTAATCCTGAGTCACCTAGATCTATTTCAATATGACGCACATCTTTAGCAGAATCACGACCCGTTATTTTTTGACTTAAAAGGAACTCTGCATTGAATGGGTTTTGTTTACTGTATTGACTTGATTGTGCAACAGGTAAATCAATAACAGGTGCTAAAGCCACATCAGTCTGTATTAATTCTTCTTTTAAATTTTCAATAATGCTCAGTTTCCAGCTTTCGCTATCACTGTCATAATCAACATCACAATCAATACGTGGTAATACTTGCTTCGCACCAAGCACTTGTAATCGCTCATCAAAATCTTTACCTGTTTGACAGAAAAACTCGTAACTACTATCACCAAGAGCAAGTACGCTATAGCTAAGGTTAGGTAGCTTCGGTGCTTTTTTACCAAGAAGAAATTCATGAAACTCTATGGCGTCATCTGGCGGCTCACCCTCACCATTAGTGCTGGCAATAATAAGAATATGACTTTCATTTTTAAGCGCTTTTGGCTTGTAGTCACTAATATTTATTAACTTAACATTGATACCTGCGGTACTAGCACTTTGCTCAACTTGTTTAGCAACACCTTTGGCATTACCCGTTTGAGATGCATATAAAACGGTTAACGTTTTAGCAGCAACAACAGCTGGTGCTGTAGATAACGGTATACTTTGACTTGATTCACTCTTTGCGGTGCTCATTGCTGCAAGATAACCACTTGCCCATGCAAGTTGCAACGACGAACATCCAGACGTTGCTTGTTGAAGTAACGTTAACTGGCTTGCATCAAGTGAACTTGGTGCGATATTTGAGTTTTGCTGTAAAGCTAGCTGATCTTGTGACATATGAATACTCACTCATAACAATTTATGAATACAGGATAGACAAGAACAGATAAAACCAAAAGGAATAGATAGAAGTTTATTATTCCAAAAAGGAATATAGAAAAAATAATAGAACCTGAAAGAAAGTTTTGGTTAATCTAATTGGGAATGAGAGTATGCTAGGTATTCTCATTTACAAGATATGTCTATTTTTAACTTGAAAAACTAGGATTAGATCTGATTAAGCATATGTTACTGCACATAATGCTTGAGATTGGATGAGAACTTGCAAAGTTATGCGGGCGAACCCCACCCTCTAAAAGAGATTTAAAGGATGGGCTTTATTAATTTGGAGTTATTTTATTAGTGGATATTTGAACGTATGCTTAAAATCAAGCTTAGGTACCTACATATGAAAGCGAATTAACTATAAAAAGCTTCAACAGTTCCTTTTAGCGTCATCATAAGCGGTTGTCCCTTACGGTCTAACGCTTTAGGAGAAGCTACTTTTACCCAGCCTTCACTGATGCAATATTCCTCAACATCGGTGCGCTCTTTGCCGTTAAGGCGAATACCAATATTGTGCTCGAAAATTTCTTCCACATGATGTGGGCTACGAGGATTACCTGAAAGGCGGTCCGGTAAATCTGGTAGTAATTTGGTGTCGCTCATATTCGTGACCTAAAGTATTTAAAAAGTGCATTATTGTAGTCAATATAAACCTAGTGCTCAAGAACAGCAGTAGAAAACAATCCTGAATTTTTCCATTCATATTGCTGCATACTTCCCTGTATCATATCCTCGAGATCTTTGAACATTACGCGCTTACGTTAAAACAGCTCCTACACGTTAAATCATAACAACAATTAAGTACAACAGAGCCAACTAAAAATGAACGACAACACCAGCAAAAACACCCTCAAATGTTAAATCAGAATATAAATCATCGATATCATTTAATTCTAATGTAACCGCACGATAACCCAAAGTCACATTCAGATCGACAGCTAAGTTATCAAGTACTTCATAACTAACACCTACTTGATAATCATAAACGGTATTATCATCGTAAGATAAAAAATTAGCCTCAGCAAACACATTGAAACCAGTAAATGGTAAACCGATAATAGTATTTACATACAGTAAAGGGAGAATACCTGACACTGCAAGATCTGTACTTTCTTTAATACCACTTGACTCCCCAACTACGTTAATTTGGCTTTCAAAGTCGCGAGCTGTAATACCAAAATCAAAAGTGATTAGCTCATTATCAAAAACTTCATAATAAAAAGTATAATCAATATAACTAGCATCAAAAGTTGTATCTAATAGCGAATTATCATCATAAGGAACGTTTTCAAATATGAAACGGTCATCAATCGTTGTGCCTCCAACAGTATCAAGTGTTGTAGAGGAAATTTTAATATTAGGAATTAATGGAATTGGATGTTCAAGGGCGACAAAAAAGCTCCCTTGTGTTTCATCATCAAAATTAAATGTGGCCTGATCTATTTCTCCTTCACCAAACGTCCCTTTAGCTTGGTTTACCCAAACTTGACCGCCAAGGTAGAGTCCTAATAATGTATCTGCTTGTGCACTAGTACAAAGTGCTGCCGCCAAACTTACAGCTATAACTGCTTTTTTCATTAATATTACCCTTTTCTTAATAGTTCATTTAAATCAATCAATGCTGCGTTTGCGCGTGAAATATAATTAGCCATCACTAATGAATGATTTGCCAATACACCAAAACCATCACCATTTAAAACCATTGGGCTCCAAAGTGTTTGCTGGCTAGCTTCTAACTCACGAATTATTTGTTGTAAGCTGATGCTAGCATTCTTATTTTTCAAGACGCTTTCAAAGTCTATTTCGATTGCCTTTAAAAAATGCAATAAAGCCCATGCCGCACCACGTGATTCATAAAAAACATCATCAAGTTGCAACCAACTAGTTCTTATCTGCGAATGAGAGCCTTCAGAACTAGACTGTTTGGCTTCATTATCCCCTGCCAAATCTGTATTAATTTTGTCTTTACCAACGCTTGCACTTAATCTTTGAGAGTAACTGCCTAAGCGCTTTTGAACTTCATCTAAATATGATGTTAAATTATCAGCTCTGGCATAAAATTGAGCATGATCATCTTTAACGTTGCTAATACCAACTAAAGCATCTCGATATTCATTAATACTGTTAATTGCTTTTCTATATTCTGATTCTGCGCTTGGCATCGCCCAGCTTTTATGGTCAATATTGAACTTAGGCTGTGCCTTTTTAATATGAATATTTTCTAATGACTGAGATTGAGAGCGACTAAAGTCTTTACGTAATACTAATGCCATATCACGCACCATTTCTAACACCCCAAATTCCCACGCAGGCATATTATCTAAAAATACACCAGGCGGTAGGGCATCGTTAGAAAGGTAGCCACCCGGCTTATCTAAAATGCTAGAAGCTACTTTAATTAAAGTGGTAGAGGTAGTGTAACCTACAACAGGGGTAACACTATCAGCAGTTGCTGCAATGGTAACTTCATGATGAATGTCTATAGGATCAACATCTAAACTCCAGTACACGCCCAAAAAATAGAAAAGCAAAAAAATGCCTGTTATTGTGTAACCAATGCTTTTTGTTGAGAAATTAATTTTCATATTATGCTCCTAGTGATGATGTTTGTGCATTATTGATGACATTTTTTGTACTGTTTTTTCTTGGACTGGACTATAAACAGGCACTTGCACAGTAATAGGTTTTTTCTTGGAAAAATGTAATGTAAGTTCAATATGTTCTTGATCATTTAAAGGTTTTTTAACATCAAATAACATTAAATGTAAGCCTGATGGCTGTAATTTAATACGATCTTTCGATTTAATATCAATCAAATCAAGTTTACGCATACGCATCATACCATCTAGCATAGTGTGCTGATGAATTTCAATACGCGGCGAAATATCACTACTGACGCTAAGCAAAGTTATCGATTCGTTCCCATTGTTCACTATATCCATATAAGATGAAGAAATGGATGTTCCGGGAATCGTTGCACGAACATAGGCTTGTTCGATCAATATCTTTGAGTTTTGTTTTGTTGAAATGGAATTTGCAGCCCCATAAAAGCAAACAAGATTACATAGTAATAATAATAAATAGTTATTTTTCATCTGACGGTATACTTCCCTTTTGAGAACCTTTAATGTGTAACTTTACCACTCTTAGCACCGTAACAAAATGACTGACTTAATTATTACTAAAGAAAACAAAGGTGTTTTTACACTTATTTTAAATCGCTTTGATAAGAAAAATGCTCTCAACAGCCTTATGTATCAAGAACTTTGCCAGCATTTTGATTATGCTAAAAATAATAACAGCATACATTGTGTTTTAATTCATGGTGATGAAAATTGCTTCTGCGCCGGCAATGATTTACAAGATTTCATTGAAAGCTCCCAAGGTGACTCTCTCGCCGCGATTGACTTTATCAAAACATTACACAAGTTTAATAAACCCATTGTTGCTGCTGTTGCTGGTGCTGCTGTTGGTATTGGCACCACGTTATTACTACATTGCGATATGGTCATTGCTGCCGATAACGCTAAGTTCAAATTATCTTTCGCTCAGCTAGGTTTATGCCCTGAAGCAGGTTCAAGTCTATTATTAACAAGGCTTGTAGGTCAAAACCGTGCCTTTGAACTTATGATACTAGGTAATGCTTTTTCAGCTGAACAAGCACACCAATACGGCATTGCTAATCAAGTTTGTTTGCCTAGTGAGTTATTAGGTATTGCTGAAAAAGTTGCTATGTCTATTGCTCGTTTACCTAGTGATGCTGTTATGACTAGCCGAAAACTTATTCGCCAAGCAACTCAATATTCACTATCACAAGTGATTGAGAATGAAACTGATGAATTTGCTCGTTTAATGAATACACCTGAATGTAAAGAAATTTTAGGGCAATTTTTCAAACAATAACATACTATGTAAATGACTCAGGATGCATTACTAAATGGATAAGGACAAAAAAGTTATGCCCTCTTTGTCCTTTTATTATTTTTAACCATATTGACGATGTTCAGGCTTATTATTTTTATCTCTAGTTACTAACCAAATGATTATAGCGATTAAAAATACAGGCCAAAAAACACCTGCGGCCACCATCGCTAGCGATCCAGCAATAAGTAAGCCCACAAAAATCAATGAACCAAATACGCTAAGTACAATAGCTAATGCAATTAACACTAAAATAACGGTTGCCACGGCTGAAACTCCTATTGCTTTTAATGGCTCAATTAATTCACCATTCATATAAATATTTATGTCAAGTAGCTCTAAAAAACTAACACCTAAAACATAGGTTAAAAATAAGGTTGCAAATATCGCTAATAATAAGGATTTGAAAAATGTCATGTTGTTTCTCCCTTTAACTACTTTGTTAATATGCTTATTTATATCTACTTTCTGGTAACAAAACACTTGCGACAACATAAGCAACACCTGTTGCTACTGGTAGCATTATCAAAGCACCAATGGCTACAATTCTTACTGCAATACGCGGTAAATCATAATACTTTGCAATACCTGCGCAAACACCTGATAATTTTTTGTGTAAACTATCTTTTGATAATTTTTTATTAATGCTACAACTTGACGAATACTCTCTTTCGTATCTCATAATCTTAATCCTTATTTAACTTTATCTACGATACTGAGTAACCATTAACACTTCAGTATGGATTATTCACCTTAATAGCAATGATTAAGCTACTGATGCTCTTCTCTTCATTTCTGCTAATTCTTGCTCAATGGTTTCATCTTTTTCCAACTCAGCAAATTGTGCATTTAAACTATTACCTTCACCATTCGTTTGCATTAAATCATAGGCTTCCACTTGGGCTTCAACACGGTCTATTTTTTGTTGGTATCGTTCAAATTTACTCATCGCTTCTTCAATATTATAAACTGCACCCTGCTCTCTCACTTTCAATCGAACTTCTGCTGACTCTTGACGAATTGTATATGCTTCTTGGCGACGTCTAGCCTCTGACAGCTTTTCTTGTAAACGTGAAGCATCCTCTTGCACTTTTGATAAATACTCAGCTAGTTTATCGTTTTCTTGCTCAAGTACTGCTAATTCAGTTTGATATTTATTTTTTTCAGCCAATGATGACTTAGCAAGATCTTCTCTACCTTTTGTTAATGCTAATTCTGCTTTACTATGCCAATGTTCCATATTTTCTTTGACTGATTGCACACGACGCATATGAGTTTTTTGCTCTGCAATGTTTTTTGCTGCTGTTGCTCGAACCTCAACTAGCGTTTCTTCCATTTCTTGAATGATCAAACGAATCATTTTTTCTGGCTGCTCTGCTTTATCAAGCATGCTATTTATATTGGCATTAACAATATCGGTAAAACGTGTAAATAATCCCATTATTCTTCTCCTACTATTATAGTTTCTTCTCTGTTACTGCTTCTATTTGTTTAGCTTGATTAACTTCTTCATCAATTAACCATGCTAAAGACTCTGTGATTGTTTCATCGAAAGAAAAATCAATGCTGAAGCTGTTAATTTCGTCTGTGATTGATTGTTGCAATTGCACCGCTAAGTCACTCATAACTTGCTGGCCTTGTGCTATAACCATTTCACTTAACGAGTTTTCAATACTTGTTTCAGCTGCATTTGCATTTACGCTAAAAATTGCGCCCATTGTAATTAATATAGCAACGCTAATGTTTTTACGGTTTAAAGTATTCATTTTTAAATCCCTTCTTGTGTAAATATTTGAAAATTTGTTTAAATTATTAACAACCGTTAGCTTGTTAATGTTTTTGCCTGAACTATACGAGTACTATTACAAGTGCCGTGCCAAAAGATTATAAACAACCAACATATTGATTTTTAAAGGTTAAATATATCAATATGATTTACACCTTAGCCAAAGACATAATATGTCACACTACGAATTAGTTAAATTAACCATAATGATAGTCAAATTGACTAATTAAGGTAAAGGATGAAAGATGATCGCCACGATGCTTCTATTTAAACTTTTTATTTCACAAAATGAATTACAGCCAAAAGAGTCATTGGCGCTGATACAATGAGGATTAAAATAAAGATAGAAAGTTATATATTGGCTATTTGATGTGTATTTATAAAATGTAATGGCGTAATGCTTTAGATGATTACAAGAATAGAGTAGAAGTTTTATATTGGAGTTTTAAGGCGCTGGTCATTTAGCTTATCGAAACATAGATAATAATTTTAAGCAGTTTATTTTTCGAAAAAACTAACAAGTAGAGATAAAATAAGTACCGAGAAAGCTGGCACCATCATCAAAGCGAACAAAGAAGCTGAAGTTAACATGGGTTTTTCCTTTCAATTATACTACAAAATGTTGAGCTATTTAAATCGGCTCAACTAAAGCTTAAAACCATAAGCTTTAGTAATAAGTAGCAATAACTATTACAAAGGTTGTGCCATTGTTTAAAATAAAAACAACTAACTGATATTATTGAATTTATTTTTATTGATAGCTATTTTGATAAATAATAATAAGGAACAAACATGAACAACTTGGTTTAAATAACTATTTTTTAGTAAATTTTGTAAAAAAACAGCTATGTTGAAATGCATTTTCAAATGAGTAAATTAAAATCTTCCCGATTTAAGGATTCCTATTCCCTAAATCGGTATTAATATATCTAATTAAGAGCAACAACCTTAGCGAAAGCTTGTTTTAAAGTGTCTCCGTTAGCATCAGAGTTACCTGCACATTCACTCAAATAACGACGGTATTGACGCGCTCCAGCTAAGCCATTACAAAGCCCTAGCATATGCCGTAAAACATGCCACGCTCTATTATTACCATGTTCAGGAGTTGTACTAACATAGGCATTCACATATTCAGCCATTAAATTAATAACTTGTTCGCGCGAGATAACCTCCTTTTCATCGCCATAGATTTGCTGATCAACTGTCGAAAGTATATAAGGACTACTATATATTTCACGACCAATCATTACACCATCGATATGCTGCAAATGTATTTTAGTTTCTGCTAACGTTTTAATACCACCGTTAATAGAAATATCTAACTGGGGAAAGTCTTGTTTAATTTGATAAACACGAGCGTAATCTAAAGGTGGAATATCTCGGTTTTGCTTAGGACTTAAGCCACTAAGCCAAGCTTTTCGTGCATGAATAATAAAGTGCTGACAACCCGCTTGGGCAACTTGTTCAATGAAATTATGCAAAAACTCATAACTGTCTAAATCATCAATACCAATACGTGATTTTACCGTTACAGGCACTTTGGTTACCGCTTGCATTTCACTAACACAATCAGCCACTAATTGCGGTTCAGCCATTAAACACGCACCAAACTTGCCATTTTGAACACGATCAGACGGGCAACCAACATTAATATTGATTTCGTCATAACCATATTGTTCTGCAATTTTAGCGCATTCAGCCATGTCTTTTACATTGCTACCACCAAGTTGAAGCACTAACGGGTGCTCTGCATTATGATAAGAAAGGTAATCACCTTTGCCATGCAATATAGCTCCCGTTGTAACCATTTCGGTATAGAGTACAGTGTGAGCAGACATAACACGGTAGAAATAACGACAATGGCGATCCGTCCAATCGAGCATCGGTGCAACGGAAAGTTTATGGTCAAGCATATTCACAACCTAATGCACTAAATACATAGTGTACAGTTAATTTCGATTCTCGCATATTCATTCCTATTTATGCATATTTCAGCATATTTTTGATAAAAACATGCCTAAAGGGATTTTTATTTAGGGACATTTTATTATTATACTAACAATAATTATATTTTAATATTGTACTACAGGTTGAACTAATGACTAAAACAAGAGCGAGAGATACAACCATTAGTAAAAAGGACTTTTATCTATTAAGGGTAGGACTATTAAAACGCCAAGAGCACCATGCGGCAAAAATTTCTTACCTAACGGTTCTAGACTTTGCAGTGGCTACTTGTATGCGGATCAGTGAAATTCGCGAGTGACATGGGCTGACTTTAAAGATGATAGAAAATCCTTATTCATAAGAGATAGGAAACATCAACAATGTACTTACTCATGGCAGAGTACGGGTAGCAAGGTGTTATTATTTGAATCAATGTCATCAAGATCGGCATTAATAATAGGAAAGAGTAATTGGTAAGGTACTTGCCATTCTACACTTTCTGCACCATTACTCACTAATAAAACAGAGCGCTTGGTATTTAATTTTATCACCTACCCAATATATTCTTTGTTAGTTTTACTACTAACAAAACCAACCGTGCTACCAAGTGACTGAGTTCTTCAGTTTCTTATTCTTTAGAAGAAATCAAACAAATATGAATATCACTTCATTATTGATATACTTTTTCTAAGAAAAATAATAGCTTACTCTAAGCTCATTGCTTCAATATTTACTATTTCACTCCGGTTCAGGGTTATTTTAAAGCGTTGTAAATACTCCCCCTGCTTATCGACACTACGAAGAATAAGGTTAATTTGATAACGACGCTCAACGGCTTGGCTCGATATTTTTTGCCCATCTAAGTTATATAAACGACCAGCACCCTTTTTTAAAAAACGAACAAAAGGGGTTAGATTGATGAATATTTGCTGTTGAATTTCATCATAACCAGGCAAAAACTCTTTTGCGATCACCTTGTTATCACAACGAAAATGCAACAAGCGTGCTGCTTGCTTATTCTGCTGACGGCGTTGTTGTAGCAACTCATTCACGGCTTTAGGTAAATCTTTAGAACTTATATACTCTAACCAAAGGATCTGACTAAGAATACGTTTTTTGTTAACACTATGGCGAAATAAATTCTGCCATTTAGGTCGGCCTTTTTGGATTTTACGCCAAATAAGGCTAGTAAGATCTTCTTTGAAAGTTTCTCGTAAACCATAAATCAAGCCGAGAAAAGCAATTAAAGCAACGGTTACTTCAGTGAAACTTGAACGAGCATTAAGCACTAATACCATAACAAAAGCCATGATCACGGCAGTAACACTGCCTCTTACCAAGCGTTTTAAATTCACATCTAAATACCGAGTTTGTTTTTGAAAAACAACACCATATTCAATTAAACGTTGTAATAAACGCATTTTATTGGTGATACGATTAGGATCGCTTAATGTCACTTGGGAATTATATTTACACTCAATTCGATAAGCACTTTCATCTCGACAAAAAGTAAATAAAAACTCTCTTTCAGTAGAGAAATCACTACTTTTCGGCCCTTTTGACAATAACTTTAAAAATGATTGCTCAATATGCCAGCTTAAATAGTTATCTGCATTATCAAAAAAAGAGCTTAACTTGCTATCTGATGGTGTATAACGACGCAGTTTTTTAGTTAAAGTAGCTATTTGCTCTGCTAGTTCAATAGCTGCGGGATAAAATTCTTCAGCACTTTTTAGTTTTAGGGTTTGCTTAATATCGGCATCAAGCGCAATTTTTAGCTGATAAGAATATAAGTTTAAATTTAAACGATAATCACTTTGTTCGTCATTACTTTCGCCTTCAAAACGTTGGCTAATAAAACGACTTCGCACCAATGGCAGGTGTAATTGGTCAGCATAATAAGCACTATGACTTTTTATATTACTATAGAAAAAATCTTCTACATTCAAGGTACTTGGGCTTATTCCCATTTCAACAGGCAAAGAAAAGTAAAGATCAATTCGCTGCTTTGATTGCGGCAATAATTGATTACTTATTTTAATTGATAAATTTTCGTCTTGAGATAATTTAATCTTTTTCACACCTGAGAAACTCTCCTTAAATAATGCTAGTAATTATTCTTCTTTATGTAAGCATAGCAATAAAGTTACTGATTAATCAGACTATATTTTGATAAATATTTTGCGCTTATACAATTTAAGAGAAACAAACCAAAATAAAAGCACATGACTAAAAGCAAACAAAAACGATGCTAATGTGGGATCAGCAATAAGCGTAAACTGTTCATAGAGCCAGCGATATAAAGAGCTATTTCCAATGGGAATATTTAAATATACCGTTACAAACACAAATGAAAGTACATAAACAAACAATGGATTTGTGCCATAAACCAGTAACGGTGATACTAATTTTTCTTGGCCTTTAATATCAATTAGCCACACAAAAGCAGCCAGTAAAAGACAAGCAAAACCTGTCGTGTATATTACGTAAGAGCTAGTCCATAAATATTTATTAATAGGTAAAATCAAGCTCCATAATGCACCAAAGCCAATGGCTAATCCGCCAATTATAATAAGTTTAATAACACTAGATTTTTTATCTTTAATACCGGTTAAATAACGCGTTAATTCAAAACCTAGTAACATGTTCACCACTGCAGGTATGGTGCTTAATAAGCCTTCAGGTTCAAAACTTATACCACGCATGGTATACATATGATTTGCCCCAAATACAGTTAAGTCAACTTGACGAATAATATTGCCTTCTACTGTAAAAGCACCTTCACCAACACTAAGAAACAGTCCCCAATAAACAAGTAGAACAATAGCAGAAAAAATGAAAACCCCACGCCGGTTTAACAATAGAACCAAACAAGCTGCAACAGCGTAAGCAATACCAATACGTTGTAATACCCCCATAATACGCCACTCTTCAACAGGCGTATTGAATGGGATAACATTGAGCATAAAACCAATAAAAAACATGATAAAACCACGTTTTATAATTTTTGCAAATTGCTCAGAACTAGCAACAAAACTGCTCTTTTTAAAAGAGAAGAACATGGCAGAGCCAATGATAAATAAGAAAAAAGGAAACACTAAATCGGCAAGCGTAGCACCATGCCAGTCAGCATGTAATAACGGCGTATAAACATGTGCCCATGTGCCAGGTGTATTAACTAAAATCATCAAAGCAATAGTGATACCTCTAAAGGCATCAAGAGCAAGGTAACGGGTCATTATAATATCCAAAAAGTGGAATGTCGCGCCAAATGACAGCGTTATCATTTAGCTAATAGAATTACTACGCATTTTACTACCAAACAATAATAAAGACTTTTTGTAGGGGGAAATGGCCACAAATAATTATTTAGTAAGATACCCCAGAGTTACCTTTTAATCTATAGACGACTTCGACTACTGTGTTAAACTGAAAAAAATTCATTACGTTAACTGCCATGTCTGTCGAAAAATTATTATTACAAGCCCAACAAGTCTGCCAAAAGAAAGGCGCTCGTTTAACTAAAGCACGCGAGCAAGTATTTTTACTACTTGCCCAGCATAAAGGTGCGGTTGGCGCGTATGATTTATTAGATGAATTAAAAAAGGTAGATTCTGCCGCGAAACCCGCAACAATATATCGTGCTTTAGACTTTTTATCTAAGCAAGGCTTTGTTCATAAAATTGAATCTATTAATGCTTTTGTAATGTGTCACCACTTTGGCGATTGTAATCACCCTGTGCAATTACTTATTTGTGATGAATGTGGTCATGTTGAAGAAATTCAATCTACCAATTTTGACTTGGCGCTACGCTCAATGGCTGATGCAAATGGCTTTACTATTAGTCACCAAATAGTTGAAGCGCATGGAAGCTGTAGCGCCTGTAAATAGACGCTACCAACTAATCTATTTAAAAATTAAAGCGTTGCTTTTTAAACTCATTAAATTGTGTAGCAACTTTCTCATCTGCTAAGTTTAGCTTGACGATGGCTTTAGGGTTTACCAAGAACCAGCCTAATACCACATCAACTTTATCGCCTTTTTGAATGGCAAAGTCATACTCAATCGTTCTTTTTTCATTAGCTTTTATCATGGTGTTTGCTATCTCTGTTTTTGCCGCCCATGGCATGGCAGGTTTTCCATCCGTTCCGATTACTCTTTTAAAATATTCATCTTTAAATTGCGTGACTTTTCCTGCTCTTGTAACTTGCACTTTAAGCACGGCTAAGCGCAGTGGATGAAGTAACATCGCGTGAGAAGTTTGGTTGTCAATATTCACTTTGAAAGCTTTTATTTCTCTAAGTACCGAAATCCCTACATATTGAGCTAACATTTCAGAATTAAAATGCGATCCTGGAAAGCCATGAAAAGCGTGTTCTTTAGTGTCTTTAAGTGCGGTTACACTACCCTTAACTTTTGGCATATGGCAACTAACACAATTGGCGCCATCCATTTCATTATCTATATTGGTAGAGCAAACATTTAAGCCATGCTTATTCATTTTATGTGAATGGCAGCCAACACAAACATTGCCATTTTGCATATGTTCATTTTTTGTTTTTATGGTTGCGTGATAAGGAGAATCTATACTATTTTCTAATGTGCCAAAATATTTTTTCGGTAGTTCACTCATTATATTAATATTTGATTTTTTCGCTAACTCAATACTTTCTATCCGATGACAATAAGCACAACTAATACCTTCTTGATGTGTTGCATTATCAGCCTGAGGTATTGCTTTCTGCCCCTTAGTTAGCATTTTATCTAAATTATCAGCAGCAGGAGTATGGCATTTACCGCACGAATACTGTTCAAACTTTAAGTTTTTAGGATGTTTATTCCATACTGAGGCATGAATAGGATCTTTTTGAGGTGTTGAGTTTGCATGCATAGAGCCATAATATTCATCATAAATTTGAGTATGACAAGCTTGACACTCTTTACTCGGTGCATACTTTCCTACAACATTGTTGGCATAAGTAACCGAAGAGAAAGATAAAAATAATAGTAACGATAAAATAAATTTCATTTGAGATCCTTTTTGATCTAAATAGTTTTTGACTTAAATAGCTAATTTTTGACTTAAACCGCTATAGTAGAAAACACTACATTAACCTATACTAATATACAAAAATAAAATCTACAACATCACAGTGAGTTTACATCGCATATATTGCGCTATATTCTTTAATCTCAAATTACCAACCGTTAATCGCAAACTACTCCCTTCAAGGTTCACAAAAACGAACTAAATATGATATAAAGAAATATTCTACGTTATATACAAAATCGTATATAGAACTCACCTACTTTGGAAAGCCATGAAATATTCATTATCGTCGGCAATTATTTGTTTGTCTGTTATTTTTACTAGCACTGCTATTACAACAAACGCTCAAGCTAAAAGCACTATTGCAAGTGACAAATTCCGTCAACTAGAAGAAGTTTTACCAACGCCTAACGTTTACCGCACAGCATCAGGTGCACCAGGACATAAATACTGGCAACAACAAGTTGATTACGATATTAATATTACACTTGATGATAAAACTCAGCAATTAACAGGCTCTGAAACATTAAGTTATCAAAATAATTCGCCTGATACTTTACGTTATATCTGGCTACAGCTTGATCAAAATAAACTTACACGTAATTCTGATTCAAAATTAGCTCAATCAACATCACTTCTAAAAAAAGAAACCTTTAAAAGTGTGCGAGGTATGATTGAAAAACCTAAGTTTAATGGTGGTTACAACATTACCAAAGTAACAGGCCGTAATGATAAACCACTGCACTTTGTAATTAACGGTACTATGTTACGTATTGATTTACCTAAACCATTGAAATCAGGTGACGATACAGCGTTTAAGGTTGAATGGAATTATCAATTACACGAACAAAAAGTATTAGGTGGACGCTCAGGTTACGAGTACTTTAAAGAAGATGATAATTATTTATACGAAATAGCCAGTTGGTTTCCTCGTGCTGTTGCTTATTATGATGTGATGGGTTGGCAAAACAAACAATTTTTAGGTCGCGGTGAATTCACATTAGAATTTGGCGATTACGATGTAAAAATTACCGTACCAGCAGATCACATTGTTGCATCAACAGGTGTACTACAAAATGCGAAAAAAGTGCTAACTAAAACCCAGCGCAAACGTTTAGAAAAAGCAAAAACAGCGAAAAAACCGGTGCTAATTGTTACTATTGACGAAGCACTCGAAAATGAAAAGTCGCGCTCAGAAAAAACAAAAACGTGGCATTTTAAAGCGAAAAATGTTCGCGATTTTGCTTTTGCTTCCAGTAGAAAATTCATTTGGGATGCACAAGGCTATCAACATGGTGATAGCAATACTATGGCGATGTCGTTTTACCCTAACGAAGGTAACCCATTATGGGAAAAGTACTCTACCGAAGCTATTATCCATACTATGGAACAATACAGTAAATACACTTTCGACTACCCATATCCAGTTTCAATTTCGGTAAATGGTCCTGTTGGTGGCATGGAATACCCAATGATCACTTTCAATGGTCCACGCCCAACACTTGATAAAAAGACTGGCGAAAAAACGTATTCTCGCCGCACTAAATACGGTTTAGTTGGCGTGATCATTCACGAAGTAGGTCATAACTACTTTCCAATGATAGTAAATTCAGACGAGCGTCAATGGACTTGGATGGACGAAGGTTTAAATACGTTCTTGCAATTTTTAGCTGAGCAAGCATGGGAAGAAGATTACCCATCTCGCCGTGGCGATGCAGCTAATATTACGAGTTATATGAAAAGTAACAACCAAGTACCAATCATGACTAACTCTGAATCAATTCTACAATTTGGTAATAATGCTTATGGTAAACCTGCAACAGCATTAAACATTTTGCGCGAAACCATTATGGGACGCGAATTATTTGATTTTGCTTTTAAAGAGTACGCTCAACGTTGGAAGTTTAAACGTCCTACGCCTGCTGATTTCTTCCGTACAATGGAAGATGCCTCTGCCGTTGATTTAGACTGGTTCTTCCGAGGCTGGTTCTACACTACCGATCATGTCGATATTGCTTTAGGCAATATTCATCTTTATAGCGCTGACAGCCAAAACCCTGATACTGAAGAGGCTTGGTTACGTGCGTTAGACAATGAAAAACCTGAATATATTTCTAGCATCATGAATAAAGGGCAATGGGTTCGCACACAAGATAAGCCTGAATTATTAGATTTTTATAATGAACACGATAAGTTTACTGCAACGAATGCAGCACGTAATACTTATAACTCAAGCAATAAAAAACTTGAGCAATGGCAAAAAGATTTACTCTTAAATCAAAGTAACTTCTACGTGATTGATTTTGAAAATAAAGGAGGTTTAGTTATGCCTATTATTTTAGGCATAACCTACGCTGACGGCAGTACTGAGCATATGAAAATTCCTGCTGAAATTTGGCGTCAAAACTCAAAGAAAGCATCAAAACTGCTCGTTCGTGACAAAGAAATTACCGCCTTAGCAATAGATGCGAAATGGGAAACAGCAGATGTTGATGTGAGTAACAACTACTGGCCTGCTCGTCCTATTAAATCTCGTTTCGAGCTGTATAAGAAAAAGAAAAAAGACATGATGCGTGATTACAATAAAGAATTGAAATCAGGCGATGATGAAGAAAATGAAGAAAGCACAGACGACTAATGCTGACATTCTTTAATTTTTTACTGAGTAAAATACTCCTGAGTATTTTACTCGTTGGGCTAGCAGCACCTGCTGCTGCCCACACCTACTTTTTTGGTGTAACTGATATTAGTATCAACAAAACAAGTAAACATATTGAAGTAATTCATCAGTTTACTGCTCATGATATTGAAAATACTATTGCTGAAATAAATCAAGTTAGCTTCTCACCTGAACACCCTCAATATGATGAACTGGTGAAAAATTATCTAGAAAAAAACTTTTCTTTACAAAGAGATAACAAAACTATCAAAATGAATTGGATTGGCTTTGAAATCAAAAGAGGACAACTTTTTGCTTATCAAGAAAGCATAATAAAAAGTTTTTTAGCTAATTTAGTGGTAAAAAACACAATACTCGTCGATACTTATGCCGAGCAAGTAAACACTGTAAACTATCAAGATCCAAGCTCAATAAGAAAAACTCAAGGTAGTTTAACTTTTGATAATTTATCAAGAGTTGCTGTTATTACTGCTAATAAGTAGATACTAATAAAAAATAAATTACATAGTTTGATTTACATTTGATTCGAAAGTGTGCAAAATCAGAGTATTACAAATAGCTAAGGCTCGGAAGGCTTCATGAGAGTAGAGTTCATCAACCCATTTTTATCTTCAATGCTTAACGTCATGTCGACTATGGCTCGAATGGAATTAATCCCCGAAAAACCTAAATTAAAAAAAGGTGAAGTGGCAAAAGGTGATGTATCAGGTTTAATCGGTATGGTCAGCCCTGAAACTAAAGGATCTCTTTCTATTACGTTTGATGCCCCTTTAGCACTCGCAACAATGAAAGGTATGGTTGGCGAAGCACCCGATGAAGTTAATGAAGAAATAACTGATTTGGTTGGTGAAATTACCAACATGGTCACGGGTGGTGCAAAACGTATGCTTAGTGAAAAAGGCATTGAATTTGATATGGCCACTCCAATTGTAGTATCTGGTAAGTCACATACCATTCATCATAAGTCGAAAGGCCCCGTAGTTATAATATCTCTTAAAGGTGATGCTGGCAGAGCTTATATTGAATTCAGTTTTGATGAGTAACGATTAAGTTACAAGTAAAGAATATTATCAAACAACAAAAGGCACTATTATTAATAGTGCCTTTCTTTTTTTAATTGACTGTCGCTCTAAATTGCTTTGCTGCTAACACCATGTTCTTTAATGCTAGTTTAGTTTCATTCCAACCTCTTGTTTTTAAGCCACAATCAGGATTCACCCATAATCTTTCTGTCGGAATATAGTTTTGTGCTTTTTCTAATAAGTTAACTATCCATTCGACACTTGGTACATTAGGTGAGTGAATATCATAAACTCCAGGTCCTAAGTCATTAGGGTATGCCTGTTGTTCAAAAGCATCTAACAATGCCATATTTGACCGTGATGTTTCTACTGTTAATACGTCAGCATCAAGTGCAATAATTGCTGGCAAAATATCATTAAACTCTGAATAACACATGTGTGTATGAATTTGCGTTTTAGATGGAGCTTTCGCCGCTGATAAACAAAATGAAGCGGTTGCCCAACCTAAATAATCATGCCATTGGCTTTGTTTAATTGGCATTCCTTCCCGAATTGCAGGTTCATCTATTTGAATAATTTGGGTGCCACTAGCAATTAAATCTTCAACCTCATCACTGATAGCTATCGCAATTTGCTTGGTGACTTGCTCTCGTGATAAGTCATCACGTACAAATGACCAAGCTAAAATAGTTACAGGCCCCGTTAACATGGCTTTAACTGGCTTTTTTGTGAGAGATTGCGCATAGTTTGTCCACTTAACTGTCATTGCTTTCTTACGGCTAATATCACCAAAAATAATAGGAGGCTTAACACAACGCGAGCCATAACTTTGTACCCATGCAAATTGAGTAAAAGCAACGCCTTCAAGTAATTCACCGAAATATTCCACCATGTCATTACGCTCAGCTTCACCATGAACTAATACATCTAAACCAATCTCCTCTTGACGTTCAATCACTTCTTTAATTTCAGCTTGAATTAGTTTTTGATATTCATTCTCACCAATTTCTTGACGACGCCATTTTGCACGCACTTCGCGAATATCACTCGTTTGCGGAAATGACCCTATAGTGGTTGTAGGTAATAACGGCAACTTCAACTCTTTTTTCTGCTCTATTTTTCGCTGTTCAAAGCTCTCTGCCCGTTGATAATCTTGAGAAGTTAATGCCTTAACACGATGCTGTACTATTTGGTTATTGATGCGCTTAGAAACACATCGAGCTAAAGCTGAGTTTGAATACAAGGTAATTTCATCACTATTTTCATTTAACAGTGCTTGTTTCAACAAACTCAGCTCCTGACATTTTTGCTTTGCAAATGCTAGCCAAGATTTAAACTCATCATCTAGCTTTTCTTCCTGTACTAAATCAACAGGAGAATGTAGTAGTGAGCAAGAAGGTGCAAGCCATAACCGATCACCTAACTGACGATATAAAGGTTGTAGTTTTTGATAAACCGATACCAAATCACTTTTCCAGATA
>Ga0209081_1000742_pt1 | contig 19695 bp, 11 predicted proteins | sample GOMGulsemesocosm_4_FD_184636 | JGI IMG/M metagenome (GOLD analysis project Ga0209081, IMG submission 184636) | Methane-oxidizing microbial communities from mesocosms in the Gulf of Mexico - GOM15B Gulf of Mexico (SPAdes) (version 2) | ecosystem: Environmental > Aquatic > Marine > Cold seeps... | reverse complement strand
CTATCAAAGTCAAACAATTGTTGTTCTTTGCCAAGCTGAGCATAAAAAATCACTTGAAAAAGTAAATCGCCTAGCTCTTTGTTTAATTCCGTAAAGTCTTGCTGCTCTATGGCATCAACCACTTCACATACCCTTACACTAGATACACTACTAATCATGTGAAAACCCAGTTAACCTGCACCTTTGCGCCATACCAATAAAATCCTCACTATTTTTAATTAATTGTTGAGAATAACCTAAACTTTTTCTCAACTATTTAAGCAGTACCGTAATTTTATGAAAGCCTATTTTACTCACATTTTGTACAGCCGTATCTATTTGCCTTAAATACACACATCTCCATTTTCCCTTTGCCCACTCAAAACGTGATAATTCCCTTTGCTCTTAAATATTACCATATAGTCAACACCCATCAAATTACGAAAGACAGTTCCTTTATTTAAAGCGTCACTATCAAATCCAACATGCATAATTTAAAAGTCCTTATCCCAAAATATTTAATTCCACGAAAGGCTACCGAACATAAGCGACTCCAAGATTAGGACTATTTTAAAACTCGGTCGCTTTCAGCCTGATATTTATAAAATCATCTCACTTGATATATTTAATTAATGCTCTTATTATTGAAGAGCTTCCTTTGCCATCACAATAAATAATCTCTTTATTTATTGCTTTTACGGCATAATATGATTGGTGCGCAGCACTCTTATTACAGAAAATAAAGTAATCTGCGGTTGAAGCAAGGTTCTTCAACTTATCTGTCGCGACTTTATCATGGTTAAGCTTAATAACAACTCCAGGAAATAAACTCTGTAACATTTCAACTGCACGTTGCCCTGCTTTCTCTGTAAGTGTTGATATACCTATTAACTTATCTTTTAAAGAAACTTTTGTTTCTTCATTAGAGGAATTATCTTCACTAACTAAATGATCAAAAGACTTACCCTCTGGCACAATATTTTTATCTAGCCAGATAAGTACTGTTTGCAATTCAAAATCAATATCAGACCAATGAGTTATCACATATTGGCAAATGCCATTCCACAGGGGATATCTCACCACTTCCGGTGATTTTATTGCGTAATCAAACAGCATTTCGCTAAATTCAATGATAATAGGTAGTGATTTTCGACTTATTTCTACCTTAACTACCACCTCAAAGGCTTCTATTGCAGATGAGTACTGTTCTATAGAATGAGGAGTATTGAGAAAGCCTTGAATTAAGTCTCTCATCAGGCCAAGCGTTATGTATGATGTTTCATCATCCATTGCAATTAACTCAATCAGTCCTAACCAAAAAGCGCTAGTGGTTTCTACTTTGTTATCATCTAACCAACTAAGTAAATGAGGAGCTATATTTCGAATACTTTCGGCATCTGCTGAAGTTGATATCGCCTCGGTAATAGATTTAATATCGAACTCGCAAGGTTGCCATTCACTTATTAAATCAAAATTAATAAGCTCTCCACTTGCATAGTGTTTAAACCAGTCATTCCAAGAGTTAATAACTGAACTCTTAGGGTTTTCTGCTGTTGGTTCAACAACCTCACTTTCTTCAATAATTACCGGTTCATTATTACTACCATATATATAATCTTCTAATGAACTCCATAATTTCCTAAATGGAGCTGAAGCTTTTGTTTTTTGACGAATTTCAAAAGGAAGCTCTTCTAGCCAACTGAATATTTCACTAACCTCAGAGGGCATACATGCTTTTGAGTAATCCAGAACTTGAGTAACCACATCAAGACTCATAGGGGAATCAAATAAAGCTTGAAGCCTTGAAGACTCAATTGATAAAGCATTACGAGTTTCAATGAAGGATTCAATTTTTTCAAATAACTCACTCACCCACTCTTCTGTGATAAAGCTAGGTGAAAATGAAACGATATCGTTTTTATCGATCCCTATACTAACAGCTAAAGCAGACCAAGCTTCCCAGTCCTCTTTATATTTATCTTCTTCTTTCAGTCTAGGTTTAGAGAGTAAAAATAACTCGTAATCGACTAAACTAGACTTTAAACCAACCCAGTCTACATTTGATAAATCTGTTAAATCTAAATTATTTACATGCATCAATGCACGAACTAATAAGTGGTAGATTCTCGAAGGGATTATACCTGCTAAATAATCGGGTAAATTCTTATGTTCAAGTATTTCATGCCATGAAGCGTTAATAGCCAATGATTGAAGTTCAAGACCCACTAAGTTTCTATGACTTAACTTACCTGAACCTTTAGCTTCATTATAAAAAACTAATGCACTTTCTCCGTCACTTTCACGACTCGCTAAAAAGAAATCACGTAATATACGCCCTATTGGACGCAACCTTACACTGGGAAAGTTAGGTTTTACTTCAAACCGTGCAGAAACCTCATTTAACGTTGTAACTATATAGCTTGTATCTTCCTTAAAACTGTCAGTAATAACTTGAGAGAACCTAATTACACCGTGCGATTGATTCTGCAATAACGACTGTTCAAACTTAAGTTCGGGTGACTTTATTATTTCATAAGATGATGTATGTGAAGATCCTAATCCGTAATATAAGCAGTTTTTCAACTCATTTAATGATTTTGTGTCTGGACACATACCATAAAAGTACAATTGACCATTTACATAAGCCGGTAGAAAGAATGGAGTTTTAGATTCCAAATTGCGTATGGACTTCAATAATAATAAATTTATAGAGTCAGAAATTTCTTCAACCGGTTTCTCTAATTCAATTGCATTCTCGGCAGTAAAAAAGTCTACAAACCAAGATGGATAGTTAGAAAAAGTCATGTTCATCATCCTCATCTTCTTCAATTTCAACAACTGGATTTTCTATCGCTTTTGTTTTTTGTTGATAGTTTTTAAAATAAAGATTACTGAAATCAATCCTAGTGGTTGAAATCTGATGAGTATCACCTGAAATAGTGACTAACTCATCATTTCTATTTGCCCCTGAGAAAGTAAAGTTCATTGAACCATCAAAAAAACACGACTCTGTAACTAACCCTTTAATATGCACTTTATCTGATATTTCAAACCTAAATCCGTCTTCATTGGCAAGCTTGTTATTCAATAGGCTAAGTGCAGAATCATTTGTTTTAGTCTCATTAACTACAAGGTTGAGTTTACAACCATTCAGCACCGCTGTTTCTAATAACTCTATAAAGGTAACCATTCTATTACCCCAACTCGCATTAAGGTAACTCCAATTTCCAGAGCGATTATCGAGTATCTCAAAATCAGTAAACCAGGCTGTTACTAACCATATTTCTTGCGGTGATAGTATTAGCCCTGCAAAAGTACTTCCTAAAACCTCTTTTAAATGTCGCTTACCTAATGGCGTGTTTGTTAATATTTTACGAGAATTGGAATTAATCATTGAATAGCCTCCGCCAGCTCGACAAATAATATTATTTCACCTAATTGTCTATCAATTCTATTAACCCTAATGTGGAAAAACATACCTAGTTGATCTATCTGAATTGTATTTATTTTTAATATAATTTGATTTAATTTAGATAAGTACTCAGGTGAAATGACAAGCTTAACTATCCCTTTACGACTAATTCTTTGTTGTAATTCTCCCTCCCAGTTATTTCCATAATTCATTGTTTCACTATTGCCAGATATCATTTGTTCGACAATTAGCCTTTCTGTTCTATTATTTCCACTTATGAAGCGATTATAAAACTGTATACTGGACTGACGTATAACATTGCCTCTAGGCCATAACTGCCCAATGACCTTATCTTTAAGCTTGTTTATAGTTACATTGGTATCTGATGTGATTTCTTTAGCTATTAGAAAAGATGCTATGTTTAAAGGTATCTCTACTTTTAACTCTTTTTCAATTTCTCGCCATCTGTCCATCCAGTTCTTTAAATCTCCATCTGTTTCTTTAGAACTGCCGGCTTTTAATACTCGAGTATGAAGAATGCTATTGAAGCTATGAGATAAAATGACTCCCATCTTTCTTAAGTTTTCATTAATAGCCACATTTGCTTTAACTCGTGCACTAAATTTTTGTGAGTCTCTATGAGACTTAAAAGATGATTCTAAATTTTCGTCACACTCTAATTTTGATAATAATTGATGAATATCAAAATCAACCTGCTCATAATCACCTGCCTGAAAACACCTAGAAAAATGATTTAGAATATTAAGAGGATCACTACTGTATACGCTCTCAAACCTATTAATTATACCTACTCCACCTGATTCATTCTCAGTTAACCAAATAGTTAAGTCATCACCCATCCATACCGGATCTAAATTTAAATCATTATCACCAACATCTGGTAATACCGTACTTACCAATTGATTAATGCCTCCAGAGAGGGTATTTGACATTAATATTCTCAACCATGAAATATACGAATCACCTGACAATTCAGTATATAAAGGGGTTAATAAGTTACTAATTTCACCCATATTTAAATCGTTCGATAAAAGGGAAATCAACTCACTTTGTAACGCCTGCTCTTCATCTTCGTCCTCACTTAATACATTCAATTGAAATAATTCTAGAGGGATAGTATTTAGTAACTCTCGTCCTTCTTTTGAACTCAAAAACGTAATAGAGTCTTGAAGAGATATGTTTTTTTGCGTTGAAATGAATATCACTGTGGTAGTTACACATTCAAATACCCAATTTGCTTGAAATGTATTGTTAAAAATAGAGGAATTTACAAAGCAATCTTGAACAAAAGAAAAACGTAAAGAAGACTCAACGTTTTCATTTGTCCCTAAACTAAGTAACTGCTCATCTGAGAATGTAAATTCCCATCTCATTCCATCGACAAAGAGAATAGTCCCAATACCAACTGATTCACCTTGTTCTTGCCAATTTAATTTAATATTAGATGCTTCTTTAGTCTTAAATTTAATCTGAGCATTAGATCCCGTTGTATACCTTGTAACCTCAACTGGTTGCATATGTTTGTGCTCAAAAAAACAAATATTACTTAAATGACGTTTCCAGTCACAATTAGCAGGAAGTGACAGTTGATGCTTGTCTTCATCAATTTCAAATATGCTCTCCCAGTTCAAAAAAGCATTACTTGTTTCGGTAACATTCTTTAGTTCAAGTCGCTTCGTTAGTATTTGCCTTGGTTGATAGATTTTCATCTGAGCACCAGATTTAGAAATTATTTCTTTAAGGAAGTCTCGGTTTAGCCCAAAAGCATCTTCAACTTCGAAACCAATTTCATCATCAAACCCAGCATTAGGCTCGAAACATTGAGGAACTAGCCAATCAGTTTCATAACGGTTATTTAATGTAAATCGTTTCGAAATTCTTCCCGGAGCATATTCTTTTAATCCCTGAAAGAACCCCATACTTTGCCATTCCTGAGTTCTCCCCTCTTTACTTCCCCTAAGTAAGGAGATATCAAGTGACGGGAGAATTAGTTCACTAAATAATGTAGCAGGTATAAACTCAGGCATAGGTGAACCTTTACTTTGAACACCTAACCACTCTTGCCCATTTACAGACCAATTAGTTCGTAGCTTTTGTAATAAGCTGGGTAAGAAGTCCATTAATAAAGAGCGCGGTGGTTGCCAACAAAGCTTTTCAACTTCCTGACTATTAATCCCAAGAGATGAAGTCAAATAGGCTGTTAATGAATTCTTCTTACTTGAACCATCTAACAAGGCATTGATAGCTTTCTCTAACTTATAAAGGTATTTTTTATTATTTGAATATTGGTTGGGATTCCTTAGGTAATACCAAATACTTCCTTTACCAACCTCTCTACCTAACCATTCCAAAGTAGCCAAACTTGCTTGCATCTTTTGTATATGGTTATTTCCGACAGGTAGTTTGTTCACTTTAATTTCTGGATCTACCAAACCTTCATATCTATGAAAAGCTACTCTGTCACGCCCATAATCAGAAAGAACTGTAATCATCCAAGGTCTCATACCTCGAGATCGCCCTGCACGCCCTTTACGTTGAAGATATGATGCTACGCCCCTTGGTGCTTTGTGTTGAATAACAGCTCCAACTTTTGCATCGTTGTAACCAACTTCTAAGGAGGCTGTTGCGACAATAATTTCAGCCGTTTCACTTACCCCTGAATCTTGGCTTGAAGTTCGACCTACTTCCGCACGATCTTCTTCATCTGTACTATGACCAATATATTCACAATTCGACCAATCTTGACCAAGCAGTTGTATTTGCTCTTTATTCGTTTGATAGTTAGCATGCTTGGAACTTCTTAAGAATGCTAAAGGCTCTGCTTCTGGAGTTAGTTTTTTAAATGCGTGGTTCCAACCCTCAGCATCTACAATCATTTCAAATAGTCGGTTATTTACATCTAAGTCATCTGTAAAAACAAATGTTTTCGTTCCAAAAGTACCTTTTGATACCCCTTCTTTATCACTATTACTATCTAGCATACGCCTAGTTAGCATTGAAGCTTGTATTGTTGTTGATAGAAGTGCAGATTGAGATACAGGATCTCCTCGCAAAGCCAACAGGTATTCAGCTCCTTCTTCAATTATTTCAGAGGGTTGTGGCTCAATTAATTCTACATTATGTTTTGCTGTTCCTGTTAAACTGCCAAAAAAACCAGCTGCGCCACTAAGGGTTGCTGATAGTCCAACAAAGTGGGGGTTATTGTCTGAACGCTTCATCCACCGTTTAAGTAAATAGGACGTTTGGGCACCTGTTGTGCCTTCATAGGTATGAACTTCATCAAGTAGAACTAGTGGGATTGGCTTGTTAGTATCAACGCCGAAAAGATGATTATATTTACTGTTTGCTAGATGTTGGTTTAACATCTCAGTAGTTGTAAAAAGAATATCTGGTTCTGAAGATTGTCGAGTTAGTGCAACCTCATCATCATTAATTTTATTCCCACAGCGACTACAAGTCAGTATTTCTTTCTTTAATTTTACATCTTCTTCTAACCACTTTAAATTTCCAGAGCATTTGCACTTTAATAAATCAAAATCAATGGCATTAAACTTAAGCTTATCATTTAAATAATCACCATCTAATGTGTCTCCAAAAAAAGTACCTATTTTAATTTTTCGTTTATTATTGGTTAACAAGTAATCATCTAATAGTCTTGCTTGTTTAAACGTTTCATTATACTGGTCTTTAAGTAGTTCTTTTCGAGGATAGATTGCTAATATTTGAACTCGATTACTTTGATCATTGCAAATATTTTGTGATAGTTGTGTCAAAGCAGGTAAATAAAAGGAGAGGGTTTTTCCACTACCGGTTCCAGAACACACGATTGTTCCCGAAGGTTGATTCGGCCTTGAACTAGACATGTGTTTTGAGTACTTATCTAATACTCTTTCTGTAGCTCTTACTTGGAAGCCTGAAAGGTTGAATGATTTACTACCTCCACCTAATAATGAGAGCAATACCTTACAGTGCTCATTAGACAGATTCAATTTTTCTTTTAGTTGGCTAATAGCCATTGAAGATGGCAAGTTTCTGTTAGGATATTGGCGGGGGCGACGAATAAAACGAAAGTCGGAGACCAAGGTTTTAGCATTTCTTAAATCTTGGCCATGAAACCATTGTCGTAAGTTGCTATAAAGATAAATGGCTTCAGCCATTCGAGAGCGATAACAGTCAACTGTATAAAAAGATTTCACTTCAACAATTAGGCTTTGCTCACATAACTCCTCAAAAACATCTTCCCAATTAGATGGGGTTCTTAATTTTATAAGATCTATGATCTCATTCTTATTAAAATAAAAACTCGTATCCCCCCATGTTAATAATTTAATTTCTTGCTCTTCAACTAAATCAAGGCAAGACAAAAGTAGGCTTTGTTCGATCATAATTCCCTCTACACCAATAATTACTTACTAACGTGAAATTTTTATTTTTGAAAGTAGACCTTGTTTGTTTAACCACTCAAAAACAGTAGGTGTGACAAGATTCAAAGTTGCAATGCTATATGGTGAATCAAGCTCTTTTAAAAACTTGGCAACACCTTCAGGTAAATCAGAAGTATCCATTTGATCACGTAACTTAATCAGTTTTTCTTTCATATTATTTAGAGAAGTAACCAAATCAGAATTCACATCTATTGCAAGTTTCTCAGTATCGAAGTTATCTTTCTGTTTATTATACTGTTGATAAACGTCTTTCTTCCCAAGACTGCTTTGTTGTTCTAACACGACCTCTTCAACAACAAAGTCATTCTCTAAATTAATTAACCATTTTTCCCAATATTTATCATTTAAATCACTAATTATTGTTGTAAGACATTTCAATGCAACAATTGAATTATTTAACGAATCATCCTGTTGTGCTTCATGTTCTAATTCTTTCCATTTTTCTGAAAAAAGTAAGATGGAACTTTTAGCATCGACTAATAATTTCTTAACATCATCACCTAGAACTAATTCTGATAATTCACTAATTAAAAAACCGTTAAATTCATCACCTTCAATATGCGGAATTAACTGCGCATCAAATTGACTGATGATAGGCATAACATCGAATTTAGCTTTATTATTAGTAAGCTCGCGTAAAGATTTATTTAGCCGATTTAATATATTGTAATTTGCCTTTATAATCGTTTCATTTTCCTGAGCATTTGAAGATAGCTTTATTTGGCTTTGAAGTTTTTCAACCTGAACTTTTAATGTGCTCATTTTACTTCCTCCAACACATGCTCAAAAAATTTATTTAAAATTGAGTCAATAGAAGCAAGCGACACATTTATCTCATTATTTATTTTACCTACCTGATCACTACCACTTGTATTATTAATCTGTTCTATTGTAGGAAGTACGTTTTTATTAAATAATTGCCAATTTGCTAATACTTTATGTACATTTTTAATGACTTCTCCATCCAACGATGAAAGTATTCCTAACTGCTTACTTTCATCTTGGGCTGATAATAATTTAATACCACCCTTAATCTCACCCCATTGACAATTATCTATTAATGCATTGATATCTTTACTTAAAGACACCCTTGAATGAAGATTTCCAGGATAAATCCCCATACCTGAAACAGCTTTATAAATTAACTTTATATCTTCAAGTAAAGTAATGAACGCCTCTTTATTTTCACAATCCTTTAAATTACGATCTATTAAACTAAGGCTAAGCTCTAACTCTTTAACAGAATCATCTTTTAGTTTTTTCAAGTGCCGGGGAAGAGTTTCTTGATTTATTCTATTCGCTGCTTTAAGTGCAGCATTAAAAATATCCTTATCAATTGCTACATTGTTAATTTGAATTAAACTTAACCAAGCTTTTTGAGTAGTATCCCACTCATACAAAAGTTCATTTCTAAACTCTTTATATTTTTCATTTATAGCAGGTTTTAAATTGTCTTTTATATGAATGTATTTTTGGGTTAAAGTGTTAAGTAAAGTACCTTCAAATTTTATTCCTAAGCCCTTCATCAGCAATACATGTTGCGCTAACGAATTAACCAAATATTCCCCTCTAATTTGTTTAAGCATAAATTCAATTGCTTTAGGAACCCAAAATTCAGAAAACTTAGAATAGTAAATGAAGTCGTCATAACCTTCTGGGTAATTCCAATCCATAGTATCTTTATCTTTGTTAAAAATACTGTACCTAAGAATTGCTAGTGCTGAGCGTTGAAAGAATAAGAACTTTTTGTCATCTTTTAAGTCACCTTCAGAGCAAAAATCATAAATACAATTTGGAGAGTTATTTTCAGCAAATGGTAATTCTATTAAAAACCTTGGCCCTTGTTTGAATATTTTTGTGTACACGTCAACTATTTTTTTACCACTAAGGTATATCTCGAGGTTTTCAAAACCATTCCAACCTGATGGCTGAAAGTTTTTAATCATATCGAAAAGTTGAGACCTTATATCATTAGCAGGGGAGGAAGGAAGTGGTTGATCTCGATTAAACCAGCCTTGGATTTCTTTGAGAATATCATTATTTTTAGTTTGGTTAGCTGAAGGGGCCTCAGGTTTTTCTATATCAGGTCCATCAGGTGCATCACTCGATCTCACCTCTATATCCCCTGATAGTTTATGTGCAAAATCGTCGATTGAAAAGGCCAGCGCGACATTACTATTTAGAGATTTTTGAATTGACTTAAGGTTATCCCCGTCCCCCCAAATAGTAGATAAAATTTGAGCTTTTTTAGGTGATATTAGACCTAAATTTTGTATTTCAGTATTTAGCGTTGGAAAGCTTTTTTTAATATACAAGTTCTGTGGAAAAGTTTGTTCTAGATAATCTTCTCTATGATCTCTCAGTAAATTTAAAAGAACACTATTAATTACATCTCTTGGGTTAAAAACAATATTGTTATCTTGATCAATGCAATACCATTCAGAAATCCTATTAATCGCTTGATTGTTATAGGGAAACAATGGAATTCCGACTGATGAAGTACCAAAGGCATTTAACTGCTCAGACTCACTTTCCGAAAGGTCACATTCCCATATCGGTACTACGTCATTTTGGTCCTCTAAGTTTATTTTAGATTCAAGTAAACTCTTTCCAAACCTAGCAGCGTTTATATAACGGCTACAAAAATCTATAATTCGTTTAGGAATGTTCTCTTGGTTATCACTATCTTGCTCGATATGCCATTCAAATTGAGCTCGCGATCTGATGGTAGCCTGTCTACGTAGGTACCCTTGATACCCAGTTGTCACGGCAAGGACTGACCTCAGGATACAGAGGTCTTCTTGACGCTCTTCTAATAAACAATCTATCAAAACATCTTCTATTGCTGATATAGCAGCTAAATCTTCTACTAAAATAACTAAAGTTCTATCAAGATTCTTTAAATGCCTTCTAATTTCTTTAAATAAATCTTGAAAATTACCATTATTAAACTGAAATAACTGCTGAAAAGCAGTTTGAGTCGCCTTGCCTATCGCTTCATTTAGCATGGCTACAGCTTTTATTCTTTGCTCTTCATCAGTATCCAACCTAAGATTACTGATAACTTTTCTTGCTGGCAACGCCAAGTTGTCAATTTCTATTGACTCAAGCATTGTATTAAAATCTTTTAGCGTCAGTTCATACTCAGTTTCATTTATTTCTTGGTCTGAAGCACCTTTAATCCATCTTGTAGCGAGACTAAATACGCAACTATCTCCATTCAATAATTGAGATTTAAAAAGAATATCTGTAATTAAAGTAGGAAGTAACTTAGACATACTCATCCGTTGCCTTAACTCGGCATAATTATCTGGTCGTGCATTAAGGCTCTGAAGGTACTTAGCTGTTTCATCTCCAATATCTTTGACTCGGTGAGACATAAAAGTTACAAATAAATCAGCCACTTGTTGCTCACTTAAAGCGCTACCAACTTGATCAACTCTCTTTCTTGCTTGGTCAAATATTTCACCTTCTAGTCCTTCCAGCAGTAAATTTAACGTTTGCCTTAAACTTGCGTTTTTGGGTAACCTAACTATTTGCCACTTTTCATCAGAAACAATTTTTTGGACTTTTAACTTTGCATGTAACCATCTAATTAGGTGCGACTTCCCCATACCGGCTGATGCAACTATTGGAATAGGCCTTTCTATTTTTAAAAAGTGCTTTAGTAAATCGTTTTCTGTTGCATTATCTTTAGTTCCCTTTTCATTATATTTTTTCAGGTGCATCGGTTCATGCACTGATAGTAATGTATGATCGGACAACTCTTCAGCTTCAGTTTTAATACAATCGAAGATATTTTCTTTAGTAGGCCAATAACTCTGTAAGTTCATTACTTATCTCCAACAATTCGAATATGACTGACGGTTCGGGTTTCACCATTAGGCATCGAGAGGGTAACCGCGTCGACTGAATCTGAAAGTCGATCTAAGTATATATAACCTTCTAAATTCAAACGATACAGAGCATGACTTAAACTATTAGATAGTGTGTGGGGTGGACTTGCCGTCCAATCACTTTTTTTAGACTGCATCAAGTCCTCTATTTCCACTCTGTATTCCCCTCCATCAAAAACAGGAATATAACTATTTAATTGCTCAATAAATGTCTGAATATTGATTCTATCTTCGTTTAAGTCTGTAAAGATGTCAGTCAGAAAAACCTTTATGAGTCGAGTTGGGTCGACTATATATTTATTTTTACTTACTTTCTCCATATAACCTAAAAGTAAACCGTACTCAGCAAAAGCAAGTTGGTCGGAGTCATTGATGGTTAATCGAGTATTATTTGTAGATCTACTAGGAATATATTTGGCACTTATTACTGGGATCTCTGTAGAGAGAAAAAATTCTTTCCCTGCAAAAGTACATTTGTCTAATGCTAGAAATAAGCAAATTCCTCTAATAAGTGGTTCTATTGAGGAACCTATTTGTAGGTCATATTGTTTATTGAAAATAGTTCTTATTATTCGAGAAGCTATATTAGAATTGTTGGATAACACGGAAAAAGCCTTAATCCCTTCAGGAGAACTATCCCAAAGACCTTGTTTTGTCCAAAATTCTATTGTTTCTGGTAGCTTTTTTTTAGGGTTAGCTTGTATCTTGAAATTACCTTCTGCATCTTTTACTTCATCTTTGAATAAATTTTCAGGAGAGCTGTGGTTAATTATCGACTCAATTGAGATGAAGTCTGATGATTTAATGATGCTACGGTTCAAAAGACGATCGACAAAGATTAAAGATGAAATGTGACTACCAGGGTTCGCATTATTAATTACAGACACGTGTTTTTCTCAACTATTTTAATGAAGTTAGATAGTGGAATTGATTTATTATTATCTTGCCACCACAATCGATATTTATTTGATTTTGTTTTTTGGTTATATTCAGCTACAAAGAATGTCGCTTGATCTTCAAATGATGGAATTAATACCTCTGAATCTATAGATGAATTTATATATAAAGATGGCCAAAGATTACTATTATCATTATAACTCTGAGAAATCCAAAAAGGTTTAAAAGACTTGAGCCCTTTTTGTTTCGCCCCTAGTCTTTTTAAGAATTCTAGGTCTCCCTTAACAGCAAAAATGTATTTTCTATCAAGCATTAATTTAATGAATACAGACCATTTCAACTCCGATGTAAGATCCTGAGTTTTATCGTAATAGACACTGCAAACATTATCAAAAGAGAGGTAGTCACTTAAAGAGGAAGGCAATAAGTATGAAAAACTATAATTACCGACCGAAACATCATCACCTACTGTAGGCAAAAACCCATTGCATACTTCACAACCTCCGCATGCTCTTTGGGGACTAAATCCATTCAAAGTGTAATACTGCTCTAATTCTTTACAAAGAGGTTGCTCAAGAGACTTAATGTTTTCAGATAAAGTTAAAAAACCATTATTTTGAATCAGGATTTCTTTTTTACGGTGTTTTTGAATATTGGTCTCCCAATATGTGCTTGATAGACATTGCTCATTAAGGATTAAAACTAAAACTTTGCTGTTATAGCCTTTCCAATACTCTTTTCGTTGTGTGCTCTTTTCAAAGTCATCTTCAATTTCTGGCACATCATAAAAAATTCGTATTAAACCTGCTCGTTGCATAAAAAGGAGTGTTAACCAATTCCAGTCTTCATTTCTATCACTCTGGTTGCTGAGTCCTTCATGGTAATATGAAGTATCTAACTGATATAAATCTCCTTTCAAAATGGAATGAGAAGACACTTCAACTCTCCTATCCCACATGCCTTTCCACTTTTTAAAACCTAACTCTGTAGATATAATTCTTTCACTATTGATTTTTTTGGCTTTCGCTAATTGTTCATTATAATAAATCAATTCGGATGCTGCTGCTTTCCCGTCTCGACCTGCTCGACCAATTTCTTGATAATAGCGATCAATATTATCAGGGACACAAGCATGAATAACACTTTTTACATTTGATTTATCCATGCCAACACCAAAGGCAGAAGTAGCAATAATTATATCTAAGTCATCATTTTGCCACTGATCAATTATCTTCTCTCTTGAGTGAATATCCGTTTTACCATTAAATAAGGCAATTCGATTAAGCCCTAGTGCTTGCAATCTCAAAGTTAAATCAACAGAATCTTGGACAAGTGTTGTATAAAGAATCAATGGTTTAGGTAAAGTAATAACTCGCTCTAAAACAAATTTAACATGACTATTCTCATCTTCATTTTTATACGATGAGCTAACTTCTGGACGTAAAAAATTACCATTAACAACAATTGGCTCGTTATCGGCTTCACAGTACAACGTTGTTAATGAATCGATATTATTTTGAGTAAAAGTTGCAGACATAAGAATTGTTTTGAAAGGAGAGTTGCTTACTTGCCTTAAAGACGCAACCAAAGCTCCAAAACGTTGAAACTCAGAGCGAAAATTACTCCCCCAAGTATCAATTAAATGCGCTTCATCAATTATGATATTCGCAATAGCGTTTTGCTTAGCTAATCTAAATAATAACGGTAATAAGCTACCTGTAACAGATTCAGGAGAGGTAAAAATTACCTTTTGCTCCCCATTTTCAATGTTCTCTCTAATTTCTGATTTCTCACCATCTGATAATTGGCCATGCCAAGCATAGTTTTGAACAGAAAAATCATCAGCTATTTCAAGTAACTTCTTTGTTCTTTTTCCTTGCTCAATAGCTAACCCAACAGTAGGAACAATAACTATTGTTAACGCTTTGTTCTTGCTGAATAACATGCATGCATGAGCAACTAATGTTTTACCGCACCCAGTAGGTAAATTAATAAAAATGGTCGAATCTTGAGGACATGTTAAAACAACTCTCACAGCCATCCTTTGCCCAGCACTAGAATAGTGGCTATAGTTTTGATCTGATAACCTTGAAATTAAGGCTAAATCCATCTCAACCTGTTTCACTTTACGTTTTTGTTTCTGTTCGTACACGTCCATTAGCTTTTGACTAATTACTGAAGTTGATAGAGTAAGAAAATTTGAACCAACTTGATAATTCAGCATAGCTTTGGCGGAGAGTTTTATCTCTTCACTAGATAAACGTCTAGGTATTGGAAAGTTATTATGTTTGTTATCCAGCTCTTTTTGAGAAGAGTACAAGTAATCTTTAATTGACAAAAGTAAATCTAATAAACTGGTGTTATCCCCACTAACTACTTTTTTTAATCTATGTGCAAAATGGTTACCCGGATAATGGCTAATAATATTATCAACCGTCTGGTATAAAGCCTTTAACTCAGTACCTGAAAATAATGAGGAAATAATTAAATTATTCATTACGGATTACCTACCAAAGTAACAGACCTCATAGTAGATAAATTAATCCCAAACTCTTCACTTGAAGATAAATCATATTGTTGATTAAGTTTAGCCCTAACTTTTTCTATACAATCTGATGCTATGCTCAACACTAAACCTCGCCATTCATCTTTACTTAAAAATGAATCAACTGCATCCCACATATCTTTTTCTGCACCAGGACTTATATTATGGTCCTGATATAAATTCTTATTATCTGTCAATGATTTACCATACGGCAAAGCCAAAATATTCAAAAAAACTTTATCTTGAATTTCATTACCAAACTCATCTACCCAGATTTCGATAATCATAGGCTGAAATTTTCTATCATTATTCCGTTGGCTAACTCTTGTGCGACAATCATTTTCTAATGTACAAATCCAACTTAACTTAAATAAAGTTTTAGGCTCATCAAAAGTAACATTCAACTTTGCCACTAGTGCAGAAGTAAGAGGCTTACTTAATTCTCTTATAATGGCATTAGATATACCTAACGTGCTTTGTTGTGAAAATGAATAAACAGTATCAACAAAAGGTTGTCCATATCGAAATGGATATGAACCAGTTTTAGCACTTTGGTCTCTAGATGCGTTCATGGGTTTTGTAGATGGGTTCCTTAAGTCACTATCAAAATCCATTCCTAAGATACAATGACTTATGAAGTCATCGACATTTAATCGAGTTTGTCCTAATTTATATTGAAAAACAAAGTTGCCATCTTCTGTATTCCTAGAGGCAAACCTAAGGCTTTTTTTAATCCATCCGTGCATTTCTTTACTTAAATCATCTGCATTTTCATCAACAACTCTTAACCTTTCTGAAAATGTTTTTATTTCCGAAAGATCTACCTGCGTTGCATTCCAAACTTCTTGAACTGCAACTTTTTTTCTTTCCTTTATAACTACCCCAGATTCTCCACCTATTTCTTCGGAGAGTCCCTTTAATTGTCCATATCCACGACTAATTATTTTTTGGCTATAAGATTCAATTTTTTCATCTAATATCAATTGGATACTAGAACAGTTTTGATTGAAAACACCTACATCTACTTGTAACAATTTAGCCCAAGAACTATAAAATCCTTCTCGATTAGGGATAAGTAATAAGTTCTCAACAGGGAGCACTCCTGTGCTACTTGCACTGTATCTATTTAAACGACCAATTCGTTGTTCAATTCTCATGACCCTTCTAGGTAAACTATAATGGATAGCTAGACGACATTTTCCTTGTAGGTTTAGACCATCCTCTCCTGATTGATCACATATAAGAACATTATATTGAGGTGATGTATTGAAACCTGGAAGTTTGCCAGCTACGTGCCTTTCAACGGAAGACAAGTGTTGTTCAATAAACTTATAGACATTATCAGCTACAATTTTATCCCCACAAAAAACGACTATTTTTCCCTCTGTATTTGTTTCCAGCCACGCTGTAATCTCGCTCAGTAATAATTCATCTTTATTTGATTGTTCAACATGACCCATTTCAATCATTGTTGTCAAAATCAGTTTTTCTTCATCTGTAATGTTATTATCAGATGCCAATACAACCTGTGCTTTATCTATAACTGAAGAGGGGGATATAAGAAGAGCATCTAACCATTGGAAATAATTTTCATGAGTAATACCTACAAAATCATTATCACCATGTATTAAGCCATTACGGTAATCATCCAATTGCTCATCTAATGAAACAAATTCATTACCTATCTTCCATGTTGATGTTCTACAATCGCCTAATCCTGGGAATATTTGCTCAATATAGCTATTTTTGGTTCCTCTTCTGTTTCTTATAAACCGCTGGAATAGTCTATACTTATCCCCAAAGTAATTTTGTAATGCTTTTATCGCTGACTTACGTAGATTTTCATCTTTATCTTCGGCAAAGTAATCAATATGAGGTTTAAGGTTAGCAATTAACAGACTTAATTCGTTATCATTAAAATCAAAATTTTCAATCTGTTCTACAATATCCTCCAGTGTAAAATCATCACTTTCTGGCACTAGTGCACCATATATTCCTGAATACTTTTCTCTTTCTTCAATCTTGTTATTAAATGATGCTATTCCATCATCATTTAATTGATAAGAATCGGGATTTAAGCAATGAAGCATAGCCAAGAAGTTTTTGGTATTCCCTGTTATAGGTGTCCCTGACAGAACGATTGTAGAAATAGAGTTATGACAAGCAGATGCTATTTGGGAAAATATATCTTTCTCTCCTTCTCTCCAAGCAAATGCTCCCAACTGGTGACCTTCATCTATAACAACCATTGTAGGTTGTTTAGTAATGAATTTAGTAGTCAAAATATCTTGAAAACTTCCTATAAAGACTTTTTGATCTTCTTCATCAAGATCCTCATCCATAACATCTTCTAAATGAAATTTCTGACTCATTTCACCTCGCCATTGCTGAACAAGAGAAGGAGGGGTTAAAATGAGAACACAAGCCTTGTCTGTATATTCTAATATATGCTCACGAACTAGAAATCCAGCTTCAATAGTTTTACCTAACCCTACTTCATCACCAAGAAGGTACTTCTGTACATTATCATTCAAGACTTGTAGAACTACGGATAGTTGATGTATTTCCAAATTAACGGCACTACTAGGGATAGAGGATATTGAAGAACATGAGGCTCTTTGATTTAAGTAGGAGTTAAAAAAGGATGTACGATTATCAATGTACATAGGGGGAGTTGTAGCTCTTCCAGCTAAGAAGTTAGCTGGGCAGAATTGAGAACCTTCTAATAGGTTGGGTACAAACACTTCCTCCATAGGAACTACATCAGAGTCGTTATAGTTGTATTTAATTAAGTGTTCATCATTCGGCCTTTGTCCATCATAAAAGCCTGCTCGCCAGTTCTGTGACTTTCCAACCTTACAATAAACCACCGTTTGCTCGAACAACTTTGTTTTACCAATAAGCTCTGAACCTGCAACTTCAATTTGATTTGAAATTGGAGATAGTGGTGAAGTAAAGAACCCCACCATTGCAGTTTTATTCTCACTGGAAATAGAAACGATCTTACCTATACCAGAGAAGGCCGTTTTACTTTCGACTAAAGAACCTATACCTAATTTCATTCTTTACTCCTTGAAGTAATTAAATATTCACTAGCATTCTAATGTAATCATAAATAAGTTATTTTAATTTAGGTTTAAAATGAATACTGTAAATAAATGTACGACTAACTGAACTATGAAAAAACATTAAACCACAATTGATTACACTTAATTTGTACAACTAGACTATATTATAGAAAAATTCTAAACAAGTTGTCTTAAGTCAACAAATTTGAAGCTACTCAATTCCAATATACTTATGTACTTGTACAGAAAGCCTCCAATTATTCTCAATGCATGATTTTATAGCTAAATCTGTCGCTCTTTTCTTTTGGCTTATTGGCTGAATGTAAATTTTCTTATTCACAATTTTATGCTCGCTTAAAAGTCCTTTAAGGTCCTCAATATGTTGCTCTGTTGCCACAGGATGTTTTATCTCATTGGCTCGTATAAGAGCAGAGTTCAGCACCTTATAGCCACCTTTCATATTCACTTTTGGAGACACGGTAACCCAACACTTATCTGAGACTTGAATTTCAAAAGTTCCAGATGTTTCAACCTGACAACTATAACCTATAGCCTCAAAATCATTACAAAGTGGACTCAAGTCATACATACAAGGCTCACCTCCCGTTATGACGATATGTTTAGCTTGATATCCCTCTGAGATAAATAACTCTTTTAATTGAACAATTGTAAAAATCCCCCAAGTATCATTTTCTGATTTTTTTGAAATAATAGTTTTTCGTTCAACTTCATGTTCTGGCGATACATACCATGTATGCTTAGTATCACACCATGAACATCCTACAGGGCAGCCTTGTAGCCTTATAAAAATAGAAGGTTGACCAGTAAAGGAACCTTCGCCTTGAAGTGTTTCAAAAATTTCATTTATTTTATACTCTATCTCTGTTTTCATAAGCTCTTTTAAATGGTTTGAACACCACAAATTTTGATTTAAATAAAAAATATTAACAATATTTCATATCAAAGGATATCGGGTCTTACTTATTAATATATTTTTTAAGAAAGATTCGAACTAATGACATTGGCTATGTCGTAGTTAATTGATGCTACACTGTAATTATATCCAGTTTATTAGGTGAGGTTATGATGAATAATTTATTTGAACAACTCGAATCAATGGCAAGTGAGTTGCCACTTGATAAAAAGCAGTTATTAATCAAACTATTAAATGCTCAAGTATCAGGGCAAAGTTGTCTTGATGTATTAACCGAGTCTCAAGATAATGCTTCTACTTGCCCCCACTGTCACTCCCAAAATATCAAACGCAACGGAAAAATAAATAAGCGTCAACGTTACTTATGTAAATCCGTTATCGTAATTAAAGCCACGTAATCCTATCGTTTTTTTATGTTTTGGTTTCAACCATTGAGTATAAGAAGGAGCTATCCATAATTGTTCGTTATTTAAATTTACGGATGTTGGGATTTTTATA
>Ga0209081_1000741_pt1 | contig 19712 bp, 19 predicted proteins | sample GOMGulsemesocosm_4_FD_184636 | JGI IMG/M metagenome (GOLD analysis project Ga0209081, IMG submission 184636) | Methane-oxidizing microbial communities from mesocosms in the Gulf of Mexico - GOM15B Gulf of Mexico (SPAdes) (version 2) | ecosystem: Environmental > Aquatic > Marine > Cold seeps... | reverse complement strand
CAAAAAGCTTGTGAGCAACAAGCAAAACCTACATTAACACAGCTTGTTAGTGCGCTACACCCACGTATGATTATTCGTATGTATCATGATGCGCAAATGGCAGAAGTGATTAGTTCACAAGATATTAAACAAGTAAAACCACGCTATGATTATCCGAACAAACAAATGCATCAGCAAGATGAAAAACAGCAAATCAACCAATTCTTGCATGAATGGCTGCGGTTATGTTTAGCTCATGGGCAAGTGGATATTGATTGTGAAATCTATTAATGAAAGATAAAAAAAACGTTAGCAAGCCATTAGTGGTGGCACAGTTCAGTGATTGTCACTTGTTTTCAAATACATCGGCACTTCATTTAGGGGCCAATGTTTGGCAAAATTTAACGGGCGTATTAGCAGAGCTTGCTAAGAATAAAAATATTGATTTAATTATTTTTACAGGCGATCTTACCCAAGATCACAGCGTAAAATCATATCAATTATTTCTTCAAACTGTTGCTAACGCGAAGCTATCCGCTAAAATATATTACCTTGCTGGCAACCATGATGAGCCAACGTTACTGAATAAATATTTAACGGGATCATGCTTCTCAGTAGATAAAACAATTACTGATCAGCACTGGCAAATTCAATTAATTGACAGTAAAAGTACGACCCCGTCGGGGTTAGTGACTACAGCAAGTTTTACAAAACTAAACCAAGCAATAAATAAGTCGAAGCATCAATTGATCCTGATGCACCACCACCCTGTAGATATTGGCTACTATATCGATAACCACGGTTTACTTGAGCAAAACACTTTTTGGCAAACAATGAATGAATTAAATACGGCTAATGATAATTGCATTAAAGCGATTGCTTGTGGTCATGTGCACAGAGCAAGCTTTATTGCCAAAGGCACTAAACGAGCAGATCAAAGCTTAGATGTTTATACGTGTGGCGCAACATCAGTACAATTTGGTGATACTAAAGAAAGTGTCAGTTCAACCATGGCCAGTTATCGGTTATTTTATTTATATAGCAATGGTGAAATTGATAGCCATGTTAATCAGCTTTGTTCATAAATTTTATTAAGGAGTAAAGATTAAATGCAGCAAAATGTTCTCTATATTCACGGTTTTAATTCCTCACCTTTATCAATGAAAGCAGAGCAAACACGTCATTATTTAGCGAAAAATTTTCCACAAGTAAACTTTGTTTGCCCTCAACTAGCGAATTCTCCTAATGATGCTATTGCCCAGTGTCGGCAAATAATTCAACGTAATAAAATGAATAATCAATGGTATTTAATCGGCTCCTCGCTTGGCGGGTATTTTTCCAATGACTTGTCGAATCAATTCAATGTTCCTGCCGTTTTAATAAACCCCGCAGTAAAACCGTTTGAGTTACTAGCAGACTATATTGGTGAACAAATAAATCCTTACACTCAAGAGGTCTATCAAGTAAGTGAACATCACATAGGTGAACTTAAAGCCATGGAGCAAAAACCACCAAGTATTGATGGCTGCCAAAAAAATAACTACCTAGTTATGGTACAAACAGATGACGAAGTGTTAAATTATCAAGATGCAGTTAAAAAATACCAACACTGCCAATTAATAGTAGAGCAAGGGGGTGATCATAGCTTTGTAGGCTTTGAGCAACATTTACCGACTATTGCTAACTTTTTTCAGCTTGAAAATCCATCACAATAAAACTGACCAAGAAATTAAATAAAAATGACTGACCAATATAATGCCAATTCCATTGAAGTACTTAGCGGACTGGATCCTGTTCGTCATCGTCCAGGCATGTACACCGACACCAGTAGACCAAACCACTTGGGCCAAGAGGTTATTGATAACTCTGTTGATGAAGCCTTAGCGGGACATGCACAAAATATCACGGTAGTACTCGACAAAGACCAATCGTTAGAAATTATTGATGATGGCCGTGGTATGCCCACCGATATTCATCCTGAAGAAGGCGTTTCTGGCGTAGAGCTTATTTTTTGTAAACTTCATGCGGGTGGTAAATTTTCCAATAAAAACTATCAGTTTTCAGGTGGTTTACATGGCGTAGGTATTTCAGTTGTTAACGCGTTATCAACACGAGTTGATGTAAGTGTTAGGCGTAATGGTACTGTTTATGAAATGGCCTTTGAACATGGTGAAAAAGTTGAAGAGTTAACCGAAACAGGCACGGTTGGTAAACGTAATACGGGTACTCGAGTAAAATTTTGGCCTGATGCTAAGTACTTTGATTCACCCAAATTTTCAGTATTAAAACTCACCCATTTATTAAAGGCCAAAGCAGTATTATGCCCAGGCTTAACCATTAAATTTCATGACAAAATTGAAGATAAAAAATATCAATGGTATTACGAAGACGGCTTAACCGATTACTTAAAAGAATCTGTTAAAGGGTATGTTAATTTACCCGAAAATCCCTTTGTTGGCGTATTTACTGCACAAAGTGAAGCAGCCAATTGGGCTGTTACTTGGCTACCTGAAGGTGGTGAAAGTGTCGGTGAAAGTTACGTCAACTTAATTCCAACGGTTGCTGGCGGCACGCATGTTAACGGCTTACGTCAAGGCTTATTGGAATCAATGCGTGAATTTTGTGAATTTCGCAGTTTAATACCCCGTGGCGTGAAATTAACACCTGACGATATTTGGGATAAATGCAGCTATATTTTATCAATTAAAATGCAAGATCCACAATTTGCAGGGCAAACGAAAGAACGTTTATCCTCTCGACAATGTGCTGCTTTTGTCACCGGCGTAGTAAAAGACGCGTTTAGCTTATGGTTAAATGAACATACAGATATAGCTGAGCTATTAGCCGATTTTTGTATCAGCAATGCGCAAAAACGTATGCGAGCAAGTAAAAAAGTAGTACGGAAAAAAATCACCTCAGGGCCTGCCTTACCAGGGAAGTTAACGGACTGTGGTAGCCAAGATTTAGCCCGAACCGAACTTTTTTTGGTGGAAGGTGACTCAGCTGGTGGAAGTGCAAAACAAGCACGCGATCGTGAATTTCAAGCCATTATGCCACTGCGCGGAAAAATCCTGAATACGTGGGAAGTTGACTCTAACCAAATTCTAGCTTCACAAGAAGTGCATGATATTTCAGTCGCTTTAGGTATAGACCCTGACAGTGATGACCTATCTGAATTACGTTACGGTAAAATATGTATTCTTGCCGATGCTGACTCTGATGGACTGCATATCGCCACCTTACTCTGTGCATTATTCACCCAACATTTTTTACCCTTAGTACAAGCAGGGCACGTATATGTAGCGATGCCACCACTTTATCGTATTGATATCGGTAAAGAAGTCTCTTACGCGTTAGATGAAGCAGAAAAAGACAGCATTTTAGACAGAATAGAGGCAGAGAAAAAACGCGGTAAAGTTAACGTACAACGCTTTAAAGGGTTAGGTGAAATGAACCCGTTACAGCTGCGCGAAACTACCATGGATCCTAATACTCGCCGCTTAGTACAATTAACCGCACTTGATGAAGAACACAGTGAAACCATTGAAATGATGGACATGCTGCTCTCTAAAAAACGATCAGGCGATCGAAAAGAGTGGCTACAAAGCAAAGGTGATATGGCGGTGGTTTAATTGTTTTTTTACTCTAATTATAATAATGGTAAGTTGATACGGTGAGTAAAAAATAGAGCTATTCAGCAAGGATTGCCACTGTTTGACTTTGATAAAGAAAACTTACAAAAAATTCAACAGCATCAACCAGAAGCATTAAGCAGATCTGAATTTTATTAAGTATATTTTTTATGCTCATGAAACGGGTAAACATGGCCGTTATGCACTTCAACCGAAAAATCAGAGAGTAGTACTTATATGTTGCATTTAGGTTTACATTTTTTAGTTCCTGCGTTATTAGCAAGGATCTTTTATCAAGATATTTGGAAAGTCGCCTATTTTGTCATGATAGCAACGATGCTTGTAGATATTGACCATCTAATCGCGGATCCCATATATGATCCAAACCGTTGCAGCATTGGCTTTCATCCGCTGCATCAAATTTGGTTTATTACTTTATACGTTATTCTTTGTTTCATACCAAAAACAAGGCTTATTGGTTTAGGCTTGTCAATTCATATGGCTTTAGATGCGATAGACTGCCAAATAACAAATGGTGTATGGGTATATAAATCACTTATTATTTAATTAAGATCAAAAGCTATTTAGATAAAAATGCTATGCTAATACTATTGTTAATAAGGCGATGAATAACCTGCCGTGTTTAAATTTTACGTTTTAATATCTTTGTTAATGTGTGCGTTATTGCTAAGTAATAACGCAACCGCAGCAAAGGAAAAAATTCACGTTTACCCACAAAATAACTTACAACAAATACTTGATAATAGTGCTAATGGCGATGTTATTTATTTAACTGCGGGTAAGTATTTAGGTAATTACATTATTAACAAACAAATAACGCTAAAAGGGCAAAATGGCGCTATTATTGATGGTTTAGGTAAAGGTAATGCGCTTACCTTAAATAACTCTTCTATTACAATTGATAACCTAAATATTGTGAACTGGGGTGGTGATCTTACAGCACAAAACTCGGGTATTTATTCTCATGAAAACGTGACCAATCCCCGCACTACAGATCTCATTATAAAAAATAATACCCTCACTGGCGATGGCTTTGGTATTTGGGTGCATCATGCAACTAAAACCAAAATTCTTAATAATAAAGTGGCTGGAAATTTAACATTACGCTCGGCCTATAGGGGCAATGGCATTCACGTTTCAAAGGTAACGCACAGCCATGTTTATCAAAATGAAACGTCTCATACGCGCGATGGCATTTATGTTATTTCTAGCCAGAATAACGTCATTGAAAGCAATACCATGCATGATCTACGGTATGGTATTCACTATATGTATTCCTACGATGATACGGTCAAAAATAATTTTGCTTACCGTACAAGGGCAGGTTATGCGTTAATGAGTTCAGAGCGGTTAACCGTTACCCGTAACAACACTGTTGATAGCGAAGACTATGGGTTTTTACTTAACTTTATTACTCAGTCAACGTTCAGTCATAATTACATTAAAAATGTTTGGAGTAAGCCTGAAAATAAAGTACGAGGCCGCACAGGTAAAGGTTGGTTTGTGTATAATTCAGGGGAGAATACTTTAGAGAAAAATACGGTTGATACTGCTGATGTTGGTATTTATTTAACCGCAGGATCTGACAACCTTAAAATTTACAGTAATAATTTTATTAATAACCCGACGCAAGTGAAGTATGTTTCAACTAAAAAACAAGAGTGGAGCAAAGACGGTCGAGGGAATTACTGGAGTAATTATTTAGGCTGGGATATGAACAATGATGGCATTGGTGATAGTGTTTTTGAACCTAACGACGGTATTGATAAACTCATATGGCAATACCCTGAGATGAAAGTTATTATGAACAGCCCTGCTGTTTTAATTTTACGTTGGATACAAAAACAGTTCCCTATAATAAAATCACCGGGGATAAAAGATAGTTATCCATTGATGAGTCCGCAGTTACACCAAGCAGCTTCTTTAGCGCCATTGATAAATCATTCAGGTGTAAAGCCCTCGCAGGAAGAACAATAATGAATACTCCTCTCGTTTCTTTGCATGACACAGGCAAAAATTATGGCGATTTAACCGCGTTACACTCTATGACCATGTCATTAAATGAAGGTGAAGTGTTAGGTTTATTTGGCCACAATGGTGCAGGTAAAACGACCATGATGAAACTTATTCTTGGCGTTATTTCGCCAACAGTGGGTAGTGTTAAAGTAATGGGGGTAGCGCCTGATTCAAAAGAAGCTTGGCATTGTCGAACCAAAATTGGTTACTTACCAGAAAATGTTAGCTTTTATGAACAGTTAACAGGTTTGGAAGTACTTACTTATTTTACTAAGTTAAAAGGTTTCTCTCGCGGTGCAGCTAAAAAACAAGCGATAGAATTACTTGAGCAAGTGGGCGTTACTCACGCGATGAATCGTCAAGTAAAAACCTATTCAAAAGGGATGCGTCAACGCCTTGGTTTAGCGCAAGCGTTTATTGGTGAGCCAAAATTATTACTGCTTGATGAGCCAACGGTTGGTTTAGATCCTATCGCCACACGAGATTTTTATAAAACGGTTGATCAACTCAAATCGAATGGATCTAGTGTTATTTTATGTTCACATGTACTACCTGGGGTAGAGCAACACATTGATCGAGCGATGATTTTATCCAGTGGCCAGTTACTTGCTATGGGCTCGTTAGAGGCGTTAAGGCAACAAGCCGCACTACCGGTTATTATTAAGCCTGTTTTTTTAAAACCAAAGAATTTAAAACGTGCTATTGATCAAAATAGCGAGCTAAGCGGTTTTCTTACTAGCCAGTGTCAACAAACATTTATGGTACCAGCACATGAAAAAATATCGGTATTAAAACAGCTATTGGCCCACGAAGGCTTGAGTGATATTCAGGTTGAATCAGCCAATTTAGAACAAGTTTATCAGTATTTTCTTGCGTTACATGAAAAGAGCCATAAGCATTAAATTAACCAAAAATAAGTCAATAGGAACGCAGCATAAATGAAACAAATATTAACCGTTGCTAATAAAGAATTTCACGATGGCTTACGTAACCGTTGGTTACTTTCTATTACCCTTATTTTTGCGCTACTCTCTATTGGTATCACGTATTTCGGTGCTGCTGCTTCTGGCGTTGAAGGGGTTGCTTCGCTATCAACCACGGTTGCTAGTTTAGCCAGTTTAGCGGTATTCCTTATTCCACTCATTGCCTTGTTACTTAGCTACGATAGCTTTGTGGGTGAGCAAGAAAGTGGTACTTTGTTATTACTATTGACGTACCCGTTGAGTAAAAGCCAGTTATTGTTAGGTAAATTTATTGGCCAAGGCGGTATAATAGCTTTGGCAACGTTACTTGGCTTTGGGGTGTCAGCCGTTTGGCTCTATTTTCAATTAGGGAATAGTGAAATTATCAGTGCTTTTGGCTTATTTATTGTTAGCGCTATCTTGCTGGGTTTAAGTTTTACCGCCATTGCTTATTTGATTAGCTTGTCGGTTAGTGAAAAATCTAAAGCAGCGGGACTTGCTTTAATTACTTGGTTTTTGTTTGCGCTAGCGTTTGATTTAGTTTTATTAGCGCTATTAGTGGGCGTTGAAGAAAGTGGCATAACTCAACAAGGTTTAACGCAATTAATGATGCTAAATCCGGCTGATATTTTTCGTTTAGTTAATTTATCAGGGCTTGATACCCGTGATGTAAACGGTGCATTAGCGGTTGCCATTAATACTGGCTTATCGCAAATTCAGTTAATTTTAGTGTTAGTCGCTTGGGTTATTTTACCGCTAACATTGGCACTTTTTATATTTAAAATAAAAAAATTATAACGTGTTGTGTCTCACTGCTTTTGTGACACGCTAATACAGAAAAAGGAACTCGGACTATGCAGATCAATCAGTATCGTTCGGTAAACATATCTAAAACCACCACCAAAAAAGAAGTTATACATGATGAAACCTTATAAAATTTCAACCGTTATTCTTGCCACCTTGATGGCATTCACTAGTTTACTTTCATGTTCGGATAATAATGAACAAACCAAACTGATTCATCAAGCGGTAGTGATGGAGTCTGCAGATGAATGCCATTTATGCGGTATGTTAATAACCCGCTTTGATGGACCTAAAGGCGAATTGTTCCGCAAAGAAACGGGTGAGCAAGTTCTTAAATTTTGCTCAACGTCTGACATGTTTAGTTACTACCTTGATGCTGAAAATAAACGTAACGTTGCGCGAATGTTTGTGCATGATATGAGCAAAATGCCGTGGGGCAGTGAGAGTATTGATGATAAATACTTTATGGATGCCAAAGCAGCACATTACGTTGCTGGTTCAAAGAAAATGGGCGCTATGGGGAAAACCTTGGCTAGTTTTAGCAAACTAAGTGATGCGCAAGCTTTCGCTAAAACGTTTGGTGGGCAAGTTATTACGTTCAAAGAGATTACACTTGATCATTTAATGTAACCTTTATGCTTGTGATTCTTGAGAGTGTAATAAGGGTGTAATCCTAACGGGGTAAATCCCCTTTTATATAGTGATATTACTTGCATTGATTTCACATCACGGCCTTATTACTACTCTCTACGACAGATAAATAAACTATTACCAGGTTGTTTTTTTGCTTCTGATTTTGCTTTAGACGCTAAATCAGCAATTTGGTGGGATGAATGATAACAAGTTGGGTCGGGTTTAATAACACCTATAGCCAAACTGACTAAAGGATGAAATATTTTTTGTCCTCTACGATCTAATGCATTATAACCCTGCTGTTTTTGATGTTCTGGGCTAATAAACGATAAACTTTGCTTAGCAAAATCATCCAATATTTTTTGACAAATTTGCTTAACTTCATTATTTTTAAAAATAATAATAAAATCATCTCCACCTATATGACCAACAAAACAATATTTATTGTTGGTATTGAGCATAATGCAATTAGCCAAGGTTTTAAGCAGTAAGTCGCCATTGGCATAACCATAAATATCATTAAAAGGCTTAAAGTGATTCAAATCTAAGTATGCGATGCTAAACGTTTTTTGTTTATTTAGCATATAGTCAATTTCTTTTTCTATGGCTACATTACCCGGTAAACCTGTTAATGGGTTGGCATATCGAGCTTGCTCTAATTTTGAATCGGTTATACTTCTCAATAAATCTCGAGGAGAAACGATACCAAGATAACAGCCATTTTCAATAATAATTGACGGCTGTGTAAATTCTGAATTTGCTCTAGCAGTAATCAATGCACTCACTTGTTCTAAAGGCATAGAATGCTCAATTATCATGGGATTATTTGATATAAAATCTTGAGTTAATTTTTTATCAAATAGCGCTCGGCCATATATATTAGAGTACGACTCCATCAATTTATGGCGAAAAATCAGTCCTAACGCTTTACTACCATGTAATACAGGAATAGCTTGAAGATTGATATTCTCGGTAAAAATAGTGTAAGCATCATTAACACTTTGATTATATTCAACTGTTATTGCAGGTGTTACTAGCGAAGCAATAGTGATTACACCTGACTCTTGTTTAATTTTAGGGCTTACGTCAAGTTTTGGGTAGACTCTTATAGGGTTTTCATTTGGCTTTGCTAAAAAGAAGCCTTGACCATAAATCATCCCTAAATCACGTAAAAGCTCAAATTCTTCTTTAGTTTCAATGCCTTCTGCAATTATATAGGCGTTAGATATTCGACCTAATTCAAACAGAATTTTTAAAAACTCTCGTTTCATCACATCTTTATCACAACGGTCAATAAAGTACCTGTCTATTTTTACAATATCAGGACGTAAGTAGCTCCATTGCTTTAATCCTGAATAACCAGCACCCACATCATCAATGGCAATATCAAACCCGAATTGTCGGTATTTATTCAGCGCTTTAAGTAAAATATCACTGTTTGGAAAGGGTGATTTTTCACTTATTTCAATAACTACTTGCTGTGGTGACAACCCTGAACGTTCAACTAATTTAATCGTTTCACCGTAAGGATGATCTTTATTAAGCATGACATTTAAACAAATATTTATAAATAATTTACCGCTTAATTTCAACTCGACAAAGCGTGTGATAGCACTTGCTCGACAAAGTAACTCTAATTCAGACAATAAGTCATGCTTTTCTGCCATGGTAAATAAAGCTTCAGGAGAATGTAGTTCAGTATCTTTCGGACCACGAGTCAGTGCCTCGTAGCCAATTATTATTTCATTTTCTATTTCGAAAATAGGCTGAAAAACAGTGGTGATAAGCTTATTAGATATGATTGATTCAATTGTGGCTTTCATGGAGTAGTCTCATTGTTATATGGCATTAAAGGATAATTATGAATAACGAAATTGAGTCAATGCCGCTTTTAACGTTAGACTTAGGTTTTCAACTCCCCTTGCACTGCCTAGTGCATTTTCAGTATTTTTTTGTGATAAAGTAAATACGCGTTCCATCATGTTTTTTACCTCTTCAACAGTGTGTAATTGTTTATTTTGATTGCCGTTAATACTGAATTAATTTGTTGACCATGCTCTCGCAATATATCCACTTGATGAGCAGACTCGCCTATTGCTTGAGCAAGTTGCTTAATTTTTTCATGAAATCAGGATATTAAAGCGAGGAGATAATTAAATTTGATCGTAGAATAGCAAGTGATTATGACAGATTTGTGACTGTATTGTTACCAAAGTATGACAACGAGCAAGCGTGTTAAATTATCAGTTTTAACATTAAAAAAGTAACAATGCCTTTGTTTTTTAAGTTTAAGTTTAGATTTAGATTTAGGGCATGTTAAAAAATGGCAGGTTAGCCTGATAGATATTGATTTTAAGCTATTTGACCCTAAATTGAATATCCGGCTAAAGGTACGACTATTAATAGGCTCGTAAGAATTGAAATAACTATTCAATAACACCGACACTGTTTATAATAGTGCCAACGTTATATCTCTCTTACTTGAGTAAAATAAAATGAACTTTCCCAATGATGAAACTGGTCAAGTATTAGTCGAAATGCAGCACGCAGGTATAAACCTAGATGTTTTACATGAAGTGATTTTTTTTCACTTATTTGAACAACAAGAAAAAGCACTAGCAATGGCTGAATTTATTAAACAAACTATGCCCAATGTGCGTGTTAATGTGCATACCGATGAGACACCTAACGTATGGGATGTAGACTGCACGGTAAAAATGATACCGAGCTACGATGCCATTGTTAAACAAGAAACTGACTTTGAAGCACTTGCTAGTCAGCATTCTGGATATAGTGATGGCTGGGGAATTGAAGCTTAGTCCCTACTTGTTTATCTCACTAATGATTACACTTGATTAAAAAATTTATGCTGCCATTTATTCTAAAAAAATACAAAATGTATTTAGCCATAGCGGCTCAATCTATTGCTCTTTCGCTTTGTCCACGTCACGGTAAATTGTTTAACTATTTTCGATGTTTTTTCACGCTTAAAATTGTGAGATCGGCAGGTGGGACAGTTAATTTTACGGGTAGTATTGACCATGACACCGATATTTTAATCGTAAACCATCAAACAATGACTGATATTTTTGTGCTAGAAGAAATAATTGGTAATGATGCGCGTTTTGTTGGTCGTAAAGGTATTATGGATAAATGGCCTGTTTCTCGTATTGTCGATTTAGTAGGACATATTACGGTTGATCAACAAGATAAAAGAGCCATTATTAAGTTACTGAGAGATATAAAAGTCTGCAAAGGCAAGAAGGTGATTATATTTCCTGAAGGTACACGATCACAGTCAGGTAAAATTGAAGCCTTTGAAGGGGGAACAAAGCTCATTATTGAAAAGTTAAAGCTCAAAGCACAGCCAATAGTGATTAAGAATATTTTATCTGTTTATAATGAATCTGCAAAAACGGCCAACAGTGGTGTTATTGAAGTGGAAGCTTTACCTGCGATAACACTTGAAGACGGTTGGTATGAAAAAACGTATCAAGACATGAGTCGAGTCTTTGAACAGCACAATATTAAAGAATAGGCTCAAAGAATATCTGTTTTATCATTAATATGTTATCCCCATTACATTCATTAGGGGAACTATTTCATATGCTGGAAAAATTGCCAAATACAAGGTGTTTATTTCATTAACTAATTGTTCAGAACAATATGCTCCTGCATTGTCTAATCTCTTGCATCCGTGCCGCGTTAATTATTAAATAAATAATGCAGTAGTTGGTGATTTACATGATCACATATTTAGTTTGATTGAAATTAAATGCCAGTAGTGAACTTATCGTCATCAATAATGGTTGATGCGATAAGTACTATGACACTCAATAATCTAATATTTTATTGATGCTTTACTGAAGTAAAATATCAATAATGAGGTTATTCACCTGTAACAACGGGTAGTTTTGCCGCTACCCAAGCATTCATATCACCAGTTAAGTGTAATATATTTTCAAAGCCATCTTTGGCTAAAATATCTTCAGCAAGACCAGCGCGGCGACCCGAACGACAATAAACAACCACGGTATTGTCTTTGTATTGAGCAAGTTTTGCTAAATTATCAGCTACATCGTCGTGGCTAATATTAATCGCACCGGTAAGGTGTCCATGGTTATATTCATTTTTACTGCGAACATCTAATATAACAATATTATTAGACTTTTCAAGGTTGTTAAGTAAGTCTTGTTGCGATATCTGAAGTGTTTCACCTGCAAAGACAGCAAAGGTAAATAAGCTTAGTACGACAATAAATACTTTTTTAATAAATAGTTTTTTAATTTTTAACATCATTAATTCTCAACATAGTGGATGAATAGTTTATTTTGTTTAACTACTATATATTAGTAATGACTATATTAGCAAGTACTAATTCTATGCTGGTAGCGATAACTATAATGAGCAATAAACTAAACCAAATAATAGACTTCACTTTATTATTCGCATGAATAATATCAGTGATTTGTGGTTGCCTCGCTAAGTCGTTAAAGCTTGTTTTTCTTAACTTGTTGTTACCTTGTTCGCCATTATTATAGATAGCGACACCCCCTAACTTTATTTCTAAGTTTAGGGCGAAAAGTAAAATAGCGATATTATTATCTAGCTGAAAAAAACGACTTTTACTTAAATGCCAAAAAAGTACAAAATTTTTGCCGATACTGATCAAGAGTAGTAATAATGAAAATATACGCACTGGTAGCCATTGCGCTAGGTTGACACAATATTTGGTATATAAACCAAAATGATTAAATTTGACCAGTTTTGTATTCCAGCAATAGTGCATTTCTAAAAGTAAACGAAAACCAATGGCGGCTAAAGGGCCAGCAAATATAAAAATAAAAGCAACGGTGTAGCCTTGCTGCAAGGTTCTTAATAACAACATTTCAATGCAGGTTTTACTTAACCCTAAACTTGAAAGCGATTCAGTTTCTCTTAATACCCAAGGTGTTAATGTTTGTTTAGCAAAATAATTTTGTTTAGCAATTAATGCTTGTGCAATGCTTTTATTGGTTTTTGTTAACCCAAAAGAACCTATCGCCATATAAAGCAGTAAAAACTGCCATAAAAAATCCACTTCAATAAAACTTTCAAACAGCCATAGCATTATCACGATAGGCATTAATGTGACTAATATTGAAATTAATCCTGCGATGGTTTGCTGTTGCTGGCTATTGGTACTTTTATTTACTTTATCGCTGAGTTTGCCACAATATAATTGAAAAACACGCAAAGGTTCATGATGAATAAAGTGACTAATTAACGCTTTGCTGACTATAACAGTCAACAAAACGACGACACTGTAGCTAAAAGCAGATAAGGAGATCTCAGGCATGAGTAAAGGCTACGTTAATTGTATATCTTGTAAGCTATTGATCATATTTATGACTACTTGTGATGAGTTAACTGAGGCAGTTTCTAAATATTCATCAAATGAAGTCGGTGACTCTTTGCCTGCAATATCAGAAAGTGAACGAATAATGACAAAAGGCATGTTAAATTGATGACAAGTGTGAGCAATAGCAGCACCTTCCATTTCAACTGCGGCCATGGTTGGAAAATTAGCACGCGCTTTAGCAATATCATCTTCTTTAGTCATAAATGTATCGCCTGTAGTGATTAAACCCACTAAGGTATTTATGCTAGCATCATTTTGAATAACAGCTTGTTTTGCTGCGGTAACCAAAGCGTGGTGTGGAATATAAGCAGCAGGATTTTCAGGCAGCTGCCCAATGTCATAACCAAACGCAGTAAGGTCAACATCGTGATAGCGCACTTCAGCGCTAATAACAATATCACCAATTTTTAAACTCGTATCAAAACCACCGGCTGAGCCAGTATTTACGATATAATCAGGTTTGAATTTATCAATTAATATTGCAGTGGCTAAAGCCGCCGCTACCTTTCCAATACCTGATTGCACAATAACTACGTCGTTGCCGTCAATCTGTCCTTGATAAAAGTGATAACCTGCGTATTGTGTGGTTTCACAATTAACTAACTTTGTTTTTAAAATAGCAACTTCTGGCTCCATAGCGCCAATAATACCAGCTCTCATGTTCTTCTCTTTTTATATATGAATTGGAAAGATTATAGCTTGAAAGTCATCTTGTGATAAAGCAAGAAAGGGTATTACCATTCACTTTTTAGTTTACGTCAATGGTAATACCCTTTGCATCATTTTGTTTTTATCCATTCATTAATGAGGTAAAGCAGCTACGGAATGTCCTGATAATGAATTCGTTAATTGCGGGGCTAATTGTGCTTTTGCTGCTACGGGTGTTAACGCACCTGTTGATCTAGAGCGAGCTTTGATCATGGGTGCAGGAATAACTTTCCCTTTTACTTTCGGTTGTGGAGAACGATTGCCTAACAAGCGAGAATTAATACAAGTGCGAATTTCATCTAAGGTGTAGTTAGCTTTTACTTTAATGCGTAAATGTGGAATAGCTGCGGCTTCTAATGTTCCACTAACAAACCAGTCTTTTTTGATTTTGTAACCTTTGCCTTGCGTATCAACTAAATCAATAGCGCCAAGCAATTTCATTGAACTGCGTTCACAAATAACAAAATCTAAGTACTTTCCTTCAGCATTGGCTACTGCACTTTGGCTAGCCCTGCTAGAAACACCATGCCGGATAGTTACCACATCGGCTAATTTAACACGATTAAGTACTCGGTATTTATGTCCCATCGCTTGCTCAATTAAATTTTGAAAATTTTTCTCTGCGGGCGTGAATACTGAGGGTTTACTGTCAAATGGGAAAGGAAAACTGTTGTCATTTAAGCGACTTGCTAATACACCAACAATGACAATTAGGCTAATTAAAGCAAATAAAATGATTTCCATAGCTATCTCCAACAATTCAAATTCTTGACGCTTTTTTCGTAAAATAGAAAAAGCGCCATACTTAATAGAGTTTAAGCAGAATTTGTGCCAAAGAAGAGCAGCTTCAAATATTAGTTTTTAACGCGGGTATTTATCTTTTAGCGCAGCGTATAATTGTTGTTGAAAATCATCGGCACTCGCATCTAAGGTATTAACCAAATTGGCCAGTACTTCGTTGTCTTCTTTACCATTCCAAATTTTAAGGTAGCTGCCGTCTTTATAACCATGATCTTGACGAAAAAAGTTTAAAGTGTTTTTACCAACATATTGACGGAACAACTCATCTAAATCCATATCCATTAAATGCATGCAATCAGCTAATGCTTTGGCATCAAAGGCTTTACTGGTTACTGCGGCACTGGCTAAGTTTTCTAGCGCAATTTTAAAATCATTTTCAATAGTGCCTTGGTGTAATTCTTTAGCTAATTTTCTTGAAATTTTTGCAACACTCTTGCCAGTCATTAAACGTAAACTTAAACCGAAATGAAAAATATCGACTAATTCTAACTGCACTTGGGCGATATCAATTTCTTGATGTTTCCACCACTTCCAACCGTGATGATCTAACATTTCAGCACACTCTACCCAAATAGCGCGATACCATTCATAGTCATTATCGCGCCATGTTTCGCTAACGCGGCTATTCATGGCATCTTGCATACTTAACATTTGCGTTATTTGTTTTTCAGATGTTGACAGGGTGATAGAAAGTGCAGAAGGTGGTTGTTCACTCATGGTGTTGGTATCGCTTTTGGTTAAGGCATATTGAAAAATGTTTTGCTATTTTGCCGCAGCTTGCCGTAACTAACAAGCATTTGTCTTTAGTTCTTTAAGTTTAGTGTTTAGCTCAGTGCTATTTAGTTTAGCGTTATTCAATTTTGGCTGAATAATTTTTTACGTACCATTGTACGATAATCTTTTGGTGTTAAATTTAAACTTTTTTTAAATAGGCGTGTTAAATGCCCCTGATCTTGATAACCCACATGGTAGCTAATTTCTTGGATAGATAAATTACTGGCAGAAAGTAATTCTTTAGCGGTTTGAATACGTAACTGTTGCCAATACTCTGTCGCTCTTATGCCCGTAGCTTGTTTAAATCGGCGGGTAAAAGAGCGTTGACTTAACCCAAATTGCAGTGCCAATTCAGCTAAGGTGATATTGGTGCTTAAATTGGTTCGTAGCCAAAACTGTATTTGAGTAATAAGCTCATCGGCATGTCTATCTGCACTACCTTCTAAATAACGCTGTTCTTCATACGGCTTTCTTATTTCATGGGAAAAATTACGTTCAATATTTTGTGCGGCATTACGACCGTATGTTTGGCTAATTATATGCACAATAATATCAGCTAAGGCATTCAAACTTGCCGCACAATAAATACGATCGGACTGAGTAATAAAAAAATCTGGTTTTAATTCAACTTTAGGATAATCTCGCTTGAATTGCTCTGCATAATGCCAATGGGTAGTCGCGCTATGATAATTCAGCAATCCTGATTCCGCTAAAAAACAGACCCCAGTGCCAACACCAAGCAAAGTAGCGCCTTGCTGCCAACAATACTTTAACCACTCAATAAGTTTACGGTGTTTTTTTAAAACAGGTCTAGGGTTACGCCACAAGCTAGGCACAATAATAATATCAGGTACTTGAGACTGCTTATCAATTAAATCATCAGTCGTGACATCAGGTATAAATTGAATACCAGAGCGAGACGTTACAGGCAAGTTTTCTTGGCTAACAAACTGAGTATGCAAAGCCAGTGCTGATTTATTATAACGCCGAGCAAAGGCTTCTCCACCAAGTAACATTTCTAATGGTAAGGTTAAGCTTGTCGCTAATACGTGTTGATAAATAACTAAACTAACTTTTAGCATGTTTTCTGTATTTTTACCCATGAAAATTCATCTATCGTAACTTTTGGCTATTATGTCATGTTTTTTGGCTGTTATTGCTTATTATTTTTCAGTTGAATCAGTAGAATAGTGATCACTCATTTTTTATTTTAATGCTTTATTTTAAAGGTTTTCTATGAATTCTTTACCTGTAGTTATCGGCATGGGTGGTATTAATGCTGCTGGTCGCACATCATTTCATCAAGGTTTTCGTCGTATTGTTATCGACAAATTAAATGCTCAAGCGCGTCAAGAAACCTTTGTTGGTTTAGCAAGCTTGATGAAATTAACAACGTGCAAAAACGGCCAATTATTTGATCTACAAGGTAATGAAATTTCTCCTGACGACATTGAAGACCAATTAGGCCAACAAATACTTGATGGCACGTTAATTCGAAAAATTGAAAAAAATCACTTTGATCCCGATGCCACCCATTGGCACCAAAAAATGGAAATTAACCCAACCGATAAGTACATTAGCTTTGAGTTGCGTGCTAAAGAATTACCACAGCCAACACCTAATAGTTGGATAATTACCGATTTAGGGAATAAACGCGTAAAGGTTGAAATACCGGAACAGCTTACTATTTCTCATGATACATACCGTGATAATCCTATAAAAGCGGCAGGGCAAATGCCAACAGGTTTTGAACCCTCGGTACTTTATAATAGCCGTTATCAACCGCGTGGTTTACAAGCCACTATATTTGCGGCAACGGATGCAATACGTTCCACAGGAATTGAATGGGATGCCATTCTTGATAAAATAAGCCCTGACGAAGTAGGCACTTACTCAGCTTCAGCAATAGGGCAAATGCAAAAAGAAGGCTTAGGTGGCTTATTAAAAAGTCGCTTGTCTGGCTCGCGTGTTAGCGCTAAACAGCTAGCGTTAGGGTTAAATACCATGTCGACAGATTTTATTAACGCTTATGTTACGGGGAATGTTGGCGCTACGTGTACCTCATCAGGCGCGTGTGCTACGTTTCTTTATAACTTGCGTTCAGCAGTGGAAGACATAAAATCAGGGCGCATCCGTGTTGCACTGGTTGGCAGCGCAGAAGCACCAATAACACCAGAAGTTATTGAAGGTTTTGGTAACATGAGTGCACTTGCCAATGAAGAGGGCTTGAAAAAATTAGATGGCAGCGATACAGCCGATCATCGCCGTACCAGTCGCCCTTTTGGTCAAAATTGCGGCTTTACGATAGGTGAGGGTGCACAGTTCGTCGTGTTAATGGATGATGCCTTAGCGTTAGAAATGGGCGCGAAAGTTATGGCTTCAGTGGCGGATGTTTTTATCAATGCCGATGGTTATAAAAAATCTATCACCGCACCGGGGCCGGGTAATTATATCACCATGGCAAAATCGGTAGCATTAGCACAAAGTATTTTAGGTAAAGAAGCATTACAGCAACGCAGTTTTATTTTGGCTCACGGTTCAAGTACACCACAAAACCGCGTGAGTGAATCGTTAATTTATGATCGCATTGCCACAAGTTTTAATATTACGAATTGGTCTGTTGCTGCACCTAAAGCATTTGTGGGTCACACTATTGCCGCAGCCAGTGGCGATCAAATGGCAATGGCTCTGGGTGTTTTTAGCGATAATATTATGCCTGGCGTGACGACTATTGATAAAGTGGCAGACGATGTTCATAACGATCGCTTAAACATTGCGACCGATCATTGGCATTGTGGTGATATGGATGTTGCTTTTATCAACTCGAAAGGTTTTGGTGGTAATAATGCGACGGCAACCGTATTTTCAGCCAAAGTAACATTAGCCATGATATCGAAGCGTTATGGTGAAAAAGCAATGAATGATTATCAACAAAAACTCACGTTAGTTGAACAAGCGCAAGCGGCTTACCGTCAGCGCGCGAACCAAGGTGAATTTGATCTTATTTATAAATTTGGCGAGGGTTTACTTGATGAAAATGCTATTGAAATCAAGCGTGATAGTTTAAGTTTTGCTGAGTTTAAACACGCGATTAAGTTACCCAATGAAAACCCTTTCGACGATATGGTATAACTAAAAATAAACTGTACAAATTAACAGTGCTTACGTTATAGTTACTCTATTCTTACACGAAGCACTGATTTCAATGAAACTTTATATTGCCGAAAAACCTAGTTTAGGTCGCGCTATTGCAACGGCTATTTCATCATCTTTAACAGGGACAGCAAAACAAAAAAATCATAAAACCCATATTGAGCTTGCTAATGGTGATGTGGTCAGTTGGTGTATTGGTCATATATTAGCGCAAGCTGACCCACAAGATTACGATGAAAGTTTAAAAAAATGGTCGATGGAAACATTGCCCATTATTCCTCAGCAGTGGCAATTAAAACCTATCACGAGAACGCGTGCCCAGCTTACTGTTTTAAGAAAGCTAGTAAAGCAAGCGGACGATATTATTCATGCAGGCGATCCAGACCGAGAAGGTCAGTTACTTGTTGATGAGGTCATTGACTTCTTAAAAGTGAGTAAAACCAAAAAGAACAACGTTAAACGTTTGTTAATTAGTGACTTGAATTTACCTGCGGTGCAACGCGCTTTAAAATCATTAAAAAATAACAGTGAATTTATGCCGTTGTCTATTTCAGCATTAGCAAGATCACGGGCTGATTGGCTATATGGTATTAACTTAACGCGTGCTTATACTTTACAAGGGCAAAAACAGGGTTTTAATAGCGTATTAAGCGTGGGTAGAGTGCAAACCCCCTTGTTAGGACTTGTGGTGCGACGTGAGCAAGACATTAACGCGTTTGTTACCAAGCCTTTTTATCAGGTATTAGCGCACATTACTTTATCTAAAAGCCTAAATGAAAGTCTAAATAACAAAGCAAATAACACAGTAAATGGTACAGAAAATAATAC
>Ga0209081_1000740_pt1 | contig 19712 bp, 15 predicted proteins | sample GOMGulsemesocosm_4_FD_184636 | JGI IMG/M metagenome (GOLD analysis project Ga0209081, IMG submission 184636) | Methane-oxidizing microbial communities from mesocosms in the Gulf of Mexico - GOM15B Gulf of Mexico (SPAdes) (version 2) | ecosystem: Environmental > Aquatic > Marine > Cold seeps... | reverse complement strand
GGCTTTTGCTAAACGTTCGCCTTTTTTGACTGCCGTGCTACCAGTTATTGGCATCCTAATTCTAGAAGAGCTCTTATTTGGTTCTTCCTATTTCGGTGATTGGTTAGGTACGCATACCCCATTTAACGAAGGCATGATGGATACCTTGGTGACAAATGGAGCGATCCAGGTAACAGATTCTATGAACATGATCTTTGGCTTGCTCGTGGCGGGCGGTCTACTTGTTGCCACTGTTTGGTTGCGAAACAATCGTTTCGAGATTTAGTTAATACTTTTGGCGTGGCTCCCATATTGGGGGTCGCGCTGCATCTATAAAATTTCACATTGCTAAGAGGAAAGGGTTGTGACTAATCCGACGGCACTTATTCGCCTATTCGCTGGGCACAAAGTAGCTTCAAACCTGCTCATGGTGATCATGATGCTAATGGGTTTGTGGGGCTTGAGCCATATTCATACGGCTTTGAATCCACCGCAAACATCTCGTTGGGTGAATATTGATATTACTTGGCCCGGTGCTAGTGCAGAAGATATCGAACGGCTTATAACTCAGCCTGTTGAGTATCAGTTCCGAAGTTTGAAATCAGTCAAAGAATCGGGTTCTACCAGCGAAAACTCTAGTGCGAGCTTGTGGCTTGAGTTTGAACGCGGCACTGATATGAGCCGAGCATTAGACCTAACAAAGCAACAGTTTGATCAAGTGCGCGACTTACCTAGCGATATGGAACCTGCTCGAATTCGTATTAGCGAGCGACACGATCTCGTGGCAATGGTTTTGTTGACCAGCGACGGTGATGTGCGCGACTTAGCCTCGCTTGCGCGTCAGTTCGAGCGTGATTTATTGAGTCGAGGAATTACCCATATAAATTTTGAAGCGCTGCCAGAGGAAGAAATTGCGATTCAAATTAGCAGTCAAAAACTTTTGGAGTTAGGGTCGTCCCTAGACCAAATTGCCAGCGCAATTAGCAATACCAGTCGTGATATGCCCTTTGGTAGCATTGGCCAAGGTCAGGGTGCGAGGGAGCTTCGCAGTTTGGATCAACAGCGAGATGTTGCTGGATTTAGACAACTACCTATTAAAAACCACGCCGGGGGAGATCTTCTGGCCTTGGGTGAAATCGCCGACGTTCGTCTACAGTCGCGCGATTATCAAGTGACCGCAACACAAAATCAGCGTCCGGGCATTATCTTGCGTGTTATGCGGGCTCCTGGTTCCGACACCATTGAAGCGGCCAGGATATTAAAGGAGTGGCACCGCGACATTCAGGGTGAGTTGAGTGCGGGAGTTGAAACGAAAATTTTTTTAGAAGCATGGCTATTTGCACAAGACCAGTTAAGCCTCGTGATTACCAATGGCTTAGGCGGTTTGGTGTTAGTTATCTTGGCTCTATTCCTATTCCTTAATGGCCGTGTGGCGTGGTGGGTGATGCTGGGAATACCGGTATCATTTTCAGCGGCGGTTGCACTTTTTTACGCGCTTGGCGGTTCCATTAACTTGGTTAGTCTGATTGCCTTAGTGATGGCTTTGGGTATTGTTGTAGACGATGCCATTGTTGTGGGTGAGCATTCTTTAGCTCAATTTGAACGTGGTTTGTCTCCTGCTGAGGCAGCCGCGGCGGGCGCGCAGAGAATGTTTCCACCTGTTATGGCTTCGTCGCTGACTACCATGGCTGCTTTTTTACCGTTGATTATTATTAACGATGAGGTTGTTCGTCAAATACCCTTAGTTATGTTGCTGGTCATAATAACTTCCTTAATCGAGTGCTTTCTCATTATGCCCGGCCATTTGCGTGGCAGCTTTGAAAATCTACAAAAACAAAAGCTCTTGGCAAACAGTGCTAAAAAAATGGGCCGAGAAGCTCGATTCAGAAAGCGTTTTGACGCCGTTTTTGACCATTTTAGAGACCAAAAATTCTTGCCGGTATTGCGCTGGGCTTTGGTAAATCGTCGGGCGACAGTGTGCACCGCGCTGGCGGTTTTTTTGCTCGCTTTCACGCTTCTTCTTAGTGGTCGAATCAAACCAGAGCTTAACCTTAATCTAGATTTTGAATATCTTGAGGCCGGCGTAAAATTTGCCAGTGGCGTTAGTCCAGAAGAAAAATCAGAAGCTATGTTGGTACTGGAGAATGCCATGTTGGCAGCCGAAGCAGAGTTGGGTGGTGACATAGTTGTGTCTCATGTGTCATACGATAATATGGGCTTCATTGATCTTGAGTATAAGGGGGGGTATGAATATGCCAACTTATTGGTTGAGCTCACCATGCCCAACGAGCGCACGGTTAATTTAGAAACTTTCAACGCTCTGTGGCGCAAAAAAATCCCGCAATTGTCCGCTATCGAAACGCTACAAATTCAAACAGGAAACGATTTCAATTCCGATCTTTCTCTACACTTTAAAGGGGGCGATACCGCTAAGCTAAAGGAGGCCTCGCTAGAACTACAAGTCATTATGGCGCAATACCCTGGTGTTAGTAACGTCTACGATGATATGCCCTACGGGCAAGAGCAATGGATTTTCCGCCTCACCCCCGAGGGCCGACAGTTGGGCTTAACTGCAGGCGCGATTGGTCGACAAATTTATTCGGCGTATGAAGGGCATAGAATTCAATTGTTTAATGACGACGGTTCGGAGGTTGAAGTGCGGGTGAAGTTGCCGGATGTTGAGAGAAAACAGTTGGGTAGCCTTCGTCAATTTCCCATCATTACCCCTCAGGGTGAAATGGTATCGCTGGCGACTGTGGCAAACATTGAATCGCGTCGTGGTATCAATAGCATTCAGCATCGCAATGGGGAATTAGCCGTTAACATTAATGCGTCTATAGACAAAAAAATCACCACCTCAATGACGGTGATAGCTGACTTGGAAAAGAATGTTCTGCCGGCGCTTTTGAGTAAGTACGAATTGCAATATGGCTTGTCTGGAAACTCGTCGGGAGAGGGGCGCATGGCGCGAGATTTAATGATGGGAGCAGCGATGTCAATGTTGCTGATCTACATTATTTTGGCCTGGATCTTTTCTTCTTATAGTTGGCCGCTCGCGGTGATGGTAGCCATTCCGCTGGCGCTCACGGGAGCACTATTTGGCCTTCAGTTTTTGGGAATGAATTTGGGGGTTATGTCGATCATGGGCCTGTTTACCCTCGCTGGGGTAATCGTCAACGACTCGATAATATTGGTGATGGCATTTAAAGAGAATCGCGCTCAGGGGATGGATATCCAAACCGCTATAGAGTCGGCGGCCACGGGTCGTCTGCGCGCGGTCATTCTCACTTCCTTGACTACCTCTCTAGGGCTTATGCCCATGTTGCTTGAATCTTCTCCCATGGGTGAGGCGATGGCGCCATTGGCCACGGTTATTTGTTTTGGCATTCTTTACGGCACGCTGTTGATTTTAATGGTCATTCCGGCCTTGCTTTGGAGTATCGAACATCGTCGAGAGCGTCGCTTGGCTAAGACGCAGCAAACCTCTTTAATTCAACCTTTATCTAGCAGGGCTTAAGTTATGAAAATGTCACTAGAAAAGTTCCAGCAAATAATGATCATGACTAGCCGTACAGTGTGGCAAAAAGTGGTATCTCGTATCAGTCGTAAAACACGCACGGCCTTGATGATATTAATGGGGGGCATAACATGCAGCGCTCTGCTTATTGCCACAGCGCCAAAACATGCTCCTGAAATAGTGGCTGAAAAAGTGTGGCCGGTTTCCACCGTAGTATTGTCCCCCACGGATATGGCGCCAAACTTGGCACTGTATGGGCGTGTATCTACACCGCGAAAAGCGCATTTAACGGCGGCCCTACAAGCCAGTGTCAGTACGGTTTTGGTGGACGACGGGCAGTACGTAAAAGAGGGCGTTCTGCTTATTCAGCTCGACGATCGGGATGCGATCCTTGGCATAAAGCAGGCTGAGGCTGAACTGAGCGATGCCAATGCGCGTGTAGCGCAATTGCGTGCCCAGCATGTGGCAGACCGAAATATGCTGGCCCTACATCAACAGATGTTTGTCTTGGCCCAAAAGAAAACGGCGCGCTATGAGCACTTGCAAACCGAACGGCTTATCTCCGCGTCGGTATTAGACGAAGCAAGAAGTTTGGCCCAGCAGCAAGCCATAGAGTTAGAGCAACGGCGTATAACAGTGGTCAATTTTTCTCACATGGAAACCAAAGAATTGGCGGCGAAAGCGCGGGCTGAAGTTACTTTAGCGCAGGCACAGCTCAATTTGTCGCGGACCAGAATAAGCGCACCATTTTCGGGTTTGATCAGCGGTTTGTCCGTTGCTCCCGGTGATCGTGTAAATGTTGGTGGCGAGTTGCTGGGGCTGATCGATACACAAAAAATGCAAGTGAGGGCGGCCATTGGCAGTAAGTATATTGCGGGATTACGCCACCGCTTGGCGGCTGGTTTACCAATCAATGCTGTTGCCACTGTTGATCAGGTGCAGGTTAAACTCACCTTAAGCCGGCTAGCGGCTGAAGTTGCCGCTGGCCGCAGTGGTATTGACGGTATCTTTGAAGTGGCAAAAGAAGACAGTTCAATCGTGCTAGGCCGGGTGGTCAGCCTCACTCTTGAACTGCCCCCAGAGCCTCAAGTGTCCGCTGTGCCCATAGAAGCCGTGTATGACAATGAGCGAGTTTATGTCGTAGAGGGAGAGCGCCTACGTGGCGTTGCCGTAAAAGTGGTGGGGGAGCGCATAAATGAACAAGGGCAATATCAAGTTCTGATTCGCTCTCCTGGATTGGCGTCGGGTCAGCAGTTGATGACCACCCAGCTGTCGCGTGCCATTACAGGCTTGAAGGTGAACAATTTGCAGGCCACTCAAACGCCTCCAGACGGTAAGGGCACACTAGAAGGCGAGACGCCTAAATCTGAAGTGGCCGCCGTTGCAGGTTGATTCAGGCTTGTGTTAGCCATTTCAGGCGCTATCATGTGAGGCCCAGCAGGTCATCTGCTGGGCCTCACAGAAAAATTGTTGGCTGCCCCTATGACTGATGCAAGTTCCACACTGAAAAGTACCTCCTATCACTGGGATTTTCCTAAACCCTATCTGCTTCCTTTGACAGTCTGTAGTGCCGATATCGACGGTTTGCAGCACACCAATAACGCTGTGTACGTTCAGTGGTGTCAACAGGCCGCATGGGCGCATTCAGCTGAGTTGGGCTTACGCGAACTTGATTATCAGACGCTAGATCGAGCGATGGCTATTCGCCACAGTGAGTATGATTACATTTTTGCGTCTTCGGAGGGTGAAGAATTAGTGCTGGCCACTTGGCTAACGAAAAGCCGGGGCCCTAGTATGGAACGTTGTTTTCAGCTGCTGCGCAAGCGCGATGGGGAAACTATCTTGCGCGGTAAGTGGCAATTGGTGTGCATTGAAATTAGCAGCGGAAAACCTAAGCGACAACCCCCCATATTTATCGAAGTTTATGGTCCCGCCATTGTTGCGGCGGGTTAAGTTATGTCGGACGATGATTTCCCCAGCGACTTTGATTTCAGCGAATCGATGCGCGATGTTGCGCCGCATAAGTCGGCGCGTCGTGTTGGTTTAAGTCGAGGTTCTGTCGCCGCACCTGAAAATGAACCAGGTGTACAAGCCCGCCGCAAAGCCGCTCAAGCGCTTAAAGAAGAAACCCGAGATCCTCTCTCCGGAGATTTTATTGAACCGGTTGACCCCGCTGCTCTGCTGGAGTTTAAACGGCCGGGTTTGCAAACTAACGTTTATAGAAATTTCCGCTTGGGGAAATATACCATTGATGCACGCCTAGACTTGCACGGCTTAACCGTTGCGCAAGCTAGAGTGGAAATTGTGGGTTTTATCGACGAATGTATGCTGCATGATATTCGTTGTGTGCTGATAAATCATGGCAAGGGTGTTGATCGTCAACCGCAACCTGGCTTATTGAAAAGCTGCGTTGCCCATTGGCTGCCACAACTGCCTGCCGTAATGGCGTTTCACAGTGCGCAAAAACATCATGGTGGTGTAGGGGCAACATATGTAATGCTTAAAAAGAGTGATAAGAAGCGTTTGGAAAATCAGCTTCATCAACAAAGCGGACGGGAGCAGTAACGGTGGAGTCTCATTATTCTTTTGCTTCTATAGGCGTAGTGCACTCCTGCTTTAAAGAAAAGTTTGGCGTGCCAAGGCAGCCCGGGTTAGCGCCAGAATCTCGCGCTCAGTTAGAGCTGCTGGCACCTTATAATCGAGCTGAATCTGTCAGTGGTCTGGCGGGCGTAAGCCATATTTGGTTGCAATTCATTTTCCATGAATTTGTCGGTAAAACCTGGTCTCCTACTGTTCGTCCGCCCCGACTTGGAGGCAACAAACGAATGGGGGTCTTTGCCACTCGCTCGCCAGTGAGGCCAAACCCTCTGGGCTTGTCTGTGGTTAAATTGGACGGAATTGATACTGATAACGGCAAGGTTATTTTACATATATCGGGCATTGATCTTATCGACGGTACACCCGTTATTGATATAAAACCTTATGTTCCTTATGTGGATAATATTCCCGAAGCGAGCAATGAATTCGCCGATAGCGTGCCAACAAACCTAGCTGTAGAATTGAGTGCGCAAGCAGAATTTGACTGTGAGAAATTTTCTCTCGAACATCCGCTGGATATTAGAGCCTTAGTGACACAGGTTTTGCAGCAGGACCCTAAGCCGTCCTACCAAACGCCAGACAGTGCACGAATCTATGGTATGAAGTTATTGAATTTCGACTTGCAGTGGCGTTATCTTGTGACTGAATTGGCCGGCGGTGAATCTGTGCTAAGTATAGAAGTTATTGCCTTGCTCGACTCTGCATAAATTTTGAGGCTAAAATGATGTCAAATTTGAAATTTTCTGGTCTATGGGCTGTTTTAGGTCTTGTGCTTGGACTTGCCGCATTTGTAATTAGTTATTGGTTCTCAGACGGCACAGTTCCAGCTTACAAAATTCTAGCAGGCCCTGGGATATTTACACTGCGAATGTTCAGCGAGGAAATCTCATTTTGGCCCAAGCTTTCTATAATGATGACCGGTCAATATTTGTCGTATTTCGGTGTTATTTTTATTGGAAAAAAGTGTTTCACCTGGCTTTAGTTAGGTTCACACCACTTGGCCAGTGTGTCCACCCACTCAGGATGGTCGTTTAGACAGGGCACCAAGGTCAATGATTCCCCACCTGCTTCTGTGAACACCTCTTGTCCGCGGATGCCAATCTCTTCTAAAGTTTCAAGACAATCCGTTACAAAAGCAGGGCAAATAACCAACACCTTTTTTACCCCCTTGGCCGCGAGCTCTCTCAAAGTTTCCTCGGTAGAAGGCTCAAGCCATTTGGCGCGACCTAGGCGGGATTGAAAGGCAATGGAATATTTGTCGGCTGGAATTTGCGCTTTCTCTACAAAAGCTTTAGTCGTCTCCAGTACTTGATGACGGTAACAGGTGGCGTGTGCGGTCGAGGCTTGACTGCAGCAGTCTGGGGAGTTCATGCAGTGCTGGCCCGTAGGGTCGGCCTTTTTTAGGTGTGACTCTGGTAGACCGTGATAACTGAACAAGAGGTGATCATACTCCGAGGCCAGTGCCTCCTGGGCGCTGGTCACAAGTGATTGAATGTAATCTTTCTGAGCATAAAATGATGCTTGGACTTTAAGGCTAAACGTTAATTTGTGCTGCTTGATGATACGTTCAGCTTCCGCGATAGAGGTTTGCACCGTGCTGTCTGCGAAATGCGGGTAGAGAGGAATAAACAATACTTCGTCAATGCCTCCTTGTGCCTGAAGTTCGCACAAGGCCGATTCAATACTGGGTTTGCCGTAACGCATAGCCATAAGGACGGGCAGGGTGGTTTTGGCTTGCAAGGCTTTTTGCAGTTGGCGTGATAGCGCGATTAAGGGCGAGCCCTCTGGTGACCAAATACTTTGGTAGGCGTGTGCAGAATCTTTTGGCCGTTTGGGTAGCACAAGTAGGCTGACAAGGAGTCGGCGTAATGGCCAGGGTAATTGGATTACATAGGGGTCCATTAAAAACTGGTCTAAGTAAGCGCGGACACTGTGCTCGTCGGGGGCGTCTGGCGAGCCGAGATTGACAAGGAGTATGGCTTGTTTTTTGAAGTCATGTGAGCGCTTTTCTTAGAGAGTTAGAAATTGATTCGTACTAGGGGGCAAGTGTAAGGGAAAAGGCACTTGGATGGGGGGTTAATTTACAGGTTTAGACGCTGAAGTAGCCCTAAATATTTTTTTTGATTGGCCCTATAAAAGAGGGCCCTTCAATTTGAAAAGACTAAAGGGCCCCTTAGACTGAATAAAGTATCACCTGCTGCTTAGGCGCCCAGCCTTGCCTTAGCGACTCTCGAGCCCGTATCTCGCCCTAATGCATCACAAATGTAATTTCCCGCAGCAATTAAGGCGGGTAAATCAACGCCGTGTTCAATCCCTAGGCCATTCAACATGTACACCAGATCTTCAGTGGCAACATTGCCTGATGCACCCTTTGCGTAAGGGCATCCGCCTAGGCCGGCCACAGAGCTGTCAACAACGCTAATACCTTCTTGTAGCGCGGCTAGAGTATTTGCTAAAGCTTGGCCATAGGTATCGTGAAGATGAACGGCTAATTTGTCGACAGGAACCGCTTGGCTCACCGTTTTAATCAGTTGGCTAAGCTGCTTGGCAGTACCTACCCCGATGGTATCGCCCAGGGAAATTTCATAGCAGCCCATGGAGAATAATTTTTCGGCAACCTCCAGTACTTTTTTAGGGTCAACGTCACCCTCATAAGGGCAGCCCAGCACGCAAGATATGTAGCCTCGCACAGGAATTTTCGCTGCTTTTGCCGCGGCCAAAAGTGGCTCAAAACGAGCTAAACTTTCGGAAATACTGCAGTTGATATTCTTTTGACTGAAAGCTTCGGAAGCCGCTGCAAAAATCGCCACTTCTGTAGCCTTGCTCTCCATTGCTCGTTCATAGCCTTGTAAATTTGGCGTTAGGGCGGCATAGCTCACAGACTCCTTGCGACTTATGCCTTGAAACACGAGGTCGCTGCCCGCCATTTGCGGCACCCATTTGGGGTTTACAAAGCTTCCCGCTTCTATGTAAGTCAAACCCGCTTGGGTAAGACGCTCGATTAAATTAATTTTTATCTGCGGGTCTATGGCTTGCTGTTCATTTTGCAGGCCGTCGCGCGGGCCTACTTCGACAATTTTTACACGGCTGGGTAATTTCATCTTTGTTGATTCCTAGTGGCTCACTCACTCTCTACTTCGTCTGTGGCGTCGAAAGTTAACAGTTCCGCACCTCCGTCGACCAGCTCTCCAGCCTGGTAATAAAACGCGCTTACGCAGCCATCGGCAGGGGCACGCAAAGTATGCTCCATTTTCATTGCCTCCATTACCATCAAGGCCTCGCCTTTTGTCACGTTTTGGTGTGGCGCCACAAGCAAGGTCACCACGGTGCCGTTCATAGGAGCCAACAAACCACCGGGATCAGTATCATCATTACTTTCTCCTAGGTCGGGTTGCGCTAGCTTGAAGGTGAGCGCACTGTCCTGAGTGTAGAGACTAAAACTGTCATCGTGGCTGGCCACGGTCGCGCGACTTAGGTAGCCATTGATATTAGCAACTAGCTCATTACCTCGTAGCGTTCCTTGCGCGTCTACACTTTGTTCGCCGGCGGTAATTCGATAGCGAGTGCCAGCGCCCTGTGAAATTTGCTCAACCCTCACGGCATGAATCTGCTCGTGAAAGTTGAGTTCGAAACAATGTGTGTGAGCTTCGTTTAATCGCCACGCACTGTTGGTGTGCCAGGGCGATGAGGGGTCGCCAGAATTTTTTGCTTGCTTCTCTGCGGTCTGAGCCTGAGTTAGCACAATATAGAGCGCGGCGATGGGTAAATCTCTGGCTACATCCTGTTGGTTATCATGGAAAATAACGCTGTGGTGTTTTTCGATAAAGCCAGTATCCAATTGTGCTTCGCGAAACGGAGCGCAGCTGGCCAGATTATAAAGGAACTCGATATTTGTCGTCATACCACTGATACGATATTCACTGAGCGCTTTCGTGAGGCGGCTTAGGGCCTTATCTCGGTCCTCGTCCCAAACGATTAGTTTGGCAATCATAGGGTCGTAATACACGCTCACTTCATCGCCCTGTCGAACACCGGTGTCTACTCGAACATGAGGGCTGTTTTCTGGCGCCTGTAGAAAAGACAGGGTGCCTGTGACCGGTAAAAAATCTTGTTCAGGGTCTTCAGCGTAGATGCGCGCCTCAAAGGAATGCCCGCGAATCTGTAGCTGATCTTGGCTGAGCGGCAGGGTTTCGTTTGCGGCAACGCGCAGCTGCCACTCTACTAGATCTTGACCGCTGATCATTTCTGATACGGGGTGTTCAACTTGTAGGCGAGTATTCATTTCCATGAAATAGAAAGAACCGTCTTGGTCCAACAAAAATTCTACAGTGCCGGCGCCGGCGTAATCAATGGCCTTGGCCGCGCAGATTGCTGCTTCTCCCATGGCTTCCCGAAGTGCTGGATCCATGCCTGGAGCAGGTGCTTCTTCAATCACTTTTTGATGGCGTCTTTGTACCGAGCAGTCGCGCTCGAATACGTGTACGGCGTTGCCGTGGTTGTCGCAGAAAACTTGAATTTCTACGTGTCTAGGCTGTGTTAAATACTTCTCGACCAACATGGCATCATCGTTGAAACTGTTCATCGACTCCCGTTTAGCCGCATTTAGAGCCTCATCAAATTCGGCTTCGTTCCAAACTTGGCGCATACCTTTGCCGCCACCACCAGCACAGGCTTTTAGTAACACAGGATAACCCATGTCGTCAGCAGATTTTTTCAGAATGTCTCGAGCTTGATTTTCACCGTGATAACCCGGCACTAGAGGTACACCTGCCGCGCCCATTATTTCTTTGGCGGCCGACTTTGAACCCATCGCTTCAATGGCCTTCACTGGCGGGCCAATGAAGACTATATTTTCGGCCTCACAGCGTCGGCAGAATTCAGCATTCTCTGAGAGAAATCCGTAACCGGGATGAATGGCTTCAGCGCCCGTTTGCAATGCGGCGGCAATAACCTTTTCAACGACAAGATAAGATTCACGAGAGGGCGCCGGCCCGAGATAAACGGCTTCGTCAGCCATATTAACGTGCATGGATTCGCTATCGGCATCGCTGTATACGGCGACGGTTCGAATGCCGAGTTTACGTGCTGTTTGAATCACGCGGCAGGCAATTTCGCCACGGTTGGCAATGAGTATTTTGGTAAACATGGGCTTACTCCTTTATCCAGTTCGGTGAGCGTTTTTCTAAAAATGCGCTCAAGCCTTCTTGGCCTTCACTGGAAACTCGAATGTTGGCGATGCGTTCGCAGGTGTCGGAAATTAATGCGTCGTCAATGCTTTGATGAGCCACATCACGCACCAGTTGCTTCGCTTGCATCATGGCAATGGGGCTATTGGCAAGCAGGGTTTTGACCACCTCACTAATGCGCCCGTCTAGCTGTGTGGTGTCGCAAATCTCGCTGACTAAACCGAGTTGCTCTGCCTTGACTGCGCCAAAGCGTTCGGCACTGATAAAATAGCGACGAGACGCTCGGGGGCCAATGGCGGCTACCACATAAGGGCTGATGGTTGCAGGTGTTAAGCCAATTTTTACTTCGCTTAAACAAAAACTGGCACGTTCAGTGGCAATGGCTATATCGCAACAGCTGACTAAACCTACCGCGCCACCAAATGCAGCGCCTTGAACGCGAGCGATGGTGGGCACTGGCAAATTATTCAAGCGCTTTAACATTTCAGCTAGAGCTTTCGCGTCGCGAAGGTTGTCTTCGCGAGAGTAGCTGGCCATGCGTTTCATCCAGTTTAAGTCTGCGCCGGCCGAAAAACTTTTGCCTTCCGAGCGCAATACCACGACGCGCACTGCGCTATTTTCAGCAAGAGCAGCAAAGGCTTCACTTAATGTCGCAATCATGTCGTCGTCGAAGGCGTTGTGTTTGTCGGCGCGATTCAGGCAAACCGTCGCCACACCTTGCGGATCAATTTCAACTAATACGGCCTTGTTCATCATTTACATCCTGAACACGCCAAAGCGTGTATCGGCAATGGGTTTATTGAGCGCGGCAGAGAGAGATAAGCCAAGCACCATGCGAGTTTCTGCTGGGTCAATAACGCCGTCATCCCAAAGACGAGCTGAGGCGAAGTAAGGGTGCCCTTGTTTTTCGTAAGTGTCGATCACAGGTTGTTTGAAGGAGGCTTCATCTTCGGCACTCCAATCTTCGCCTTTCTTATCATACTGATCGCGCTTCACTTGAGCCAAAACCCCGGCGGCCTGTTCGCCACCCATAACGGAAATACGGGCGTTGGGCCACATAAACAAAAAGCGCGGGTCGTAGGCGCGGCCGCACATGCCGTAATTTCCGGCACCAAACGATCCGCCAATTAACACCGTGAGTTTAGGTACCTGAGCGCAGGCTACAGCGGTCACCATTTTGGCACCGTGTTTGGCAATCCCGTCGGCCTCGTATTGTTTGCCTACCATAAAACCAGTGATGTTTTGTAGGAATACTAAGGGAATCTTTCTCTGTGCACAGAGCTCAACAAAGTGAGCACCTTTTTGCGCGGACTCACCAAAAAGAATGCCGTTATTTGCAACAATGCCCACGGGGTAACCGTAGATTCGCGCAAAACCACAGACTAATGTGGTGCCATAGAGCGCTTTGAATTCGTCGAAATCTGAACCGTCTACGACGCGAGCGATAATTTCGCGCACGTCGTAAGGCTGGCGAGAATCTTTAGGGATAATTCCGTAAATCTCTCGGCTATCATACAGGGGTTCTTGCGAGGCTTGGATATCGCAATTGGGATTTTTTTTGCGATTGAGACGGCTTACACTGCTGCGAGCTAACTCAAGTGCGTGGTGATCGTTTTGTGCATAGTGATCAGAAACCCCTGACGTTCGGCAGTGGACGTCGGCGCCGCCCAAGTCTTCAGCGCTTACCACTTCGCCAGTAGCGGCTTTTACTAGGGGAGGGCCGCCGAGAAAAATGGTGCCTTGCTCTTTGACAATAATAGATTCATCGGCCATGGCAGGAACGTAGGCGCCGCCGGCGGTGCAAGAGCCCATAACCACCGCAATTTGGGCAATGCCTTCGCTCGACATATTGGCTTGATTGAAAAATATTCGACCAAAGTGCTCGCGGTCTGGAAAAACTTCGTCTTGGCGTGGCAAGTTGGCGCCGCCGGAGTCCACGAGATAAATACACGGTAAGTTGTTTTCTTGGGCAATAGCTTGAGCCCGCAAATGTTTTTTCACGGTTAAGGGGTAGTAACTGCCGCCTTTTACAGTCGCATCGTTGGCGACAATCATGCATTCCTGCCCCGCAACACGACCAATCCCGGTGATGATGCCGGCCGCTGCGACGTCCTCTCCATACACTTCCCAGGCCGCCAACTGTGATAGTTCTAAAAACGCTGAGCCGGGGTCGAGCAGCGCGTTAACGCGCTCTCTCGGCAAAAGTTTTCCGCGGGCCAAGTGCCGCTGTTGCGAGCCTTCTCCGCCACCCATTTTAATGATTTCTAGTTTATGATGGAGGTCATCAACTTGAATCTGCATGTGCTCGCGATTGCCGGAAAACGCATCATCACGAGTATTAATCTTTGATTTTATAATCGCCATAGTGAGGCCTGCTGAGTGATTTTTTATACGGTGCGTTACAGTGTTTCTTTAAATAATTCACGACCAATTAGCATGCGTCTAACTTCCGAGGTGCCGGCACCAATTTCATAGAGTTTGGCATCGCGTAGCAATCGACCGCATGGGTATTCATTTGTGTAGCCGTTTCCGCCTAAGGTTTGAATCGCCTGTAGTGCCATTTGCGTGGCGCGTTCGGCGGTGTAGAGAATGACCGCCGCGGCATCTTTGCGGCTTTCTTCGCCTCGGTCACAAGCTTTTGCTACGGCGTAGAGATAGGCTCGGGAGGCGTTCATGTCTACGTACATGTCGGCAATTTTTCCTTGCATCAATTGAAACTCACCAATGCTTTGGCCAAATTGTTTTCGCTCGTGAATGTAGGGCACCACAATGTCCATACACGCTTGCATAATACCGATGGGGCCGCCGGATAATACTGTGCGCTCGTAGTCCAAACCGCTCATTAATACTTTTACGCCTTGGCCTTCGCCACCAAGAATATTTTCCACAGGCACAGGACAATCCTGAAACACCAGTTCGCAAGTGTTGGAACCACGCATGCCCAATTTGTCGAGTTTCTGATGGCGAGAGAAGCCAGGAAAATCTCGCTCAACGATAAACGCGGTCATACCCCATGCGCCTTTTTCGGGCTGAGTTTTGGCGTAAATGACGTAGGTGTTGGCGTCTGGGCCGTTGGTTATCCACATTTTATTACCGTTTAAAATGTAGTGGTCACCATCGAGGCGCGCGTGCAGCTTCATGCTTACAACGTCAGAACCGGCGTTGGGCTCCGACATAGCGAGGGCACCAATATGTTCGCCGCTGCACAATTTTGGCAAGTATTTTTGTTTCTGTTCTTGGCTGCCATTTTTGTGAATTTGATTGACGCAAAGATTGGAGTGAGCGCCGTATGAGAGGCCTACAGAAGCCGAAGCGCGCGAGACTTCTTCCATGGCCACTACATGTGCAAGGTAGCCCATGTCGGTGCCGCCATACTCTTCGGCCACTGTCATCCCCAATAGACCCATGTCTCCCAGTTTTTTCCAGAGGTCCATAGGAAATTCGTTGTTTTGGTCAATATCGGCGGCGCGGGGCGCAATTTCGGCCTGAGCGAATTGATATACGGCGTCTCGGAGCATGTCTATGTCTTGGCCGAGGTCGAAATTGAGTGTTGGGTACGCAGTGTTCATAGTCGATTCTCGTCTAATAGTAGTAATGATTCATTACAGCGCTCTTCAGAGGCTTGTAGGTCTAAAAGCATGATTTCAATGTCTTCTTGCTGTTGTTTAAGCAGTGCGCGACGCTCGTGTATCTTGCTGATGAGCTTCTGCAGCTGTTCATGGTTGTCATTGCTTGGTGTATACAGCTGAATAATTTCGCGGCTTTCATCTAAAGTGAAGCCTAGTCGTTTTCCGCGCAAAATGAGCTTTAAAATGGTTCGATCGGCGCTGGAATATATACGTGCCTGGCCCTGTCGCTCGGGGGTAAGTAGATTTTTGTCTTCGTAAAAGCGAATGGTGCGGGTGGTGATATCGAATTCCCGAGACAGGTCTGTAATGGTGAAGGTTTGCGGCATGACTTTGGCTCGGTTATTTTCCTGAGGTGACACCTTAGCAGCCCTTTACGTTAACGTAAAGGTAAGGTTCGGTAAGTGTGGCGATGAGAGTGGCGATGAGAGTGGCAAAATTTGGGGCTTAGAGGCGAAGCTGAGACGCGCGCCCTCCCAGCCGAGTGCGCTTAAGGCCGATTTGTTGTTCCTGTCAGGCGGTTAACTTGAGTGTCTCTGGTGACTATTTTATTACTCATAACTTGAGTTATTTGATTTTCCAACTTGGCGATTTCAACAGGTTTAGCAATGAAATTGTCAAAGCCATAGCGGTGAAAATTAGTGTCGCTGACGCGCTCACTGTAACCAGACATGGCAATCACTTTCATTTGTGGATTATATTTCTTTGCCGCGTGACAGAGGTCTATACCGGTGACCCTGGGCATTGTCAGGTCTGTAATGAGGATGTCGGCTGACACTTTACTGGCGTACAGGTCTTCAAGCAGGGTTTTACTGTCGGTGTATTGCAAAACGGATGCCCCACTCCGTTTGAGCATTGATTTAATCATATTTGCGATGGCTACTTCGTCATCCACAACGATAAAAGACAGGTCGCCAAGATCGCTTTTTATATGTGGTATATCAAGTTGCTGCCGGCTCTCAGGCTGGCCGACAATAGGCAGTAGTATGCTGAAGTTTGTTCCTTGATTGTCTGATTCCAAGGTTATATGGCCGCCCACTCCGTGGGTGAGTCCATGCACAACGGATAAACCCATGCCACTGCCCTTGCCGACGTCTTTTGTACTGAAAAAAGGCTCGAAGAGCTTGGCAATGGATGCGGCTTCCAAACCGGTGCCTGTATCGCGCACTTGTATGTTTACATATTCCCCCGAAAACTCATTGAAACAAGAGGCACAGCGCTGCTGATGGATGCGGGTACGGTTGGCAGCAATGCATATATGGCCGCCATTAGGTATAGCGTCACGGGCGTTAATACACAGGTTCATTAAAATTTGGTCTAGCCCGGTCTTATTGAATTGTATGGGTAGAGGGTCTTCTGATGTTTGAATGCTGATGCCGACAGAGGTGGGTATGATAGGTCGAATAGTGTCCAAAAACTGGCTGACATGTTCGCTTGCGGAAAATTTCTGAGAGTCTTCTGTGCTGCCTCGGGCAAAAGCTAGGAGTTTTTTAACAAGGTCTTTTGCGCGATGGCCAGACGATTCAATTTGGTAAATATTGAATTTCATGTCGTCATCGTCGCTGTCTTCGAGATCCATACTCAAAAGCTGAGAATAGCCAATGGTCACCGCGAGTATGTTGTTAAAATCGTGAGCGATGCCGCCAACAAACTGACCGATTGTTTCCATTTTTTGCATCATGTAGAGGCTTTTTTCCAACTCTTGGCGTTTCTCTTCAACAGCTTTCTTTTCTGTAACGTCGGTGCGAATGGCCACGTAGCGATCAATTTCTCCATCACTATTAATATGCGGCACGATAGTAGAGTTCACCCAATAAAGGGCTCCATTTTTAGCTCTGTTGCATATTTCTCCGCGATACACCTGGCCAGAAGATATGGTATTCCAGAAGTCTAGCCAAAAATCTCTAGTATGGGTTCTCGAGTTAACTACACTGTGGTTGTGTTGCTGAAGTTCCTCACTTGTATAGCCAGAAATCTTGCAAAAATTTTCATTGGCGTAAAGAATATTTCCTTCGAGGTCGCCAATGCTCACAATGGCGTGATTGTTTAGGGCGTAGGTTTGATATTCCAATTCTTTCCGAGCTTGATTCGCGTCCTCATTCACTTCTCGGGGGTTTGTGATGTCTTGTATAGCGCCTTCAAATTTAATGACTTCACCGGCGTCATTTGTCACTGGGTAGCCAATCGTACGCACCCATATCGCCCGACCCTTTGCGGTTATTAGTCGGCATTCGAGGTCCCAGGGCACGCCACCCGTGGTACCTCGATTCAGCGCTTCGGTAATAGCTAATTTTCCAGGTTCTACGTCGGAGTAAAATTCGATCGAGTCTTTAAGTGTGGGATTATAGTGTTCGTCTACCTCGTGGATGCTCCTTGTGAGCTCACTCCAATCCATTTTTTGCGAATTTAAGTCATAGCTCCATAGACCAATAGCGAGGCTTTTCTCAATTTTTTTACAATGACTGAGGCTGGGGAAGTGATTTAACGGGGCGGCAGGCATTCTCAAACGTCCTTGTTGTTTGTTGCTCTAGCTTAATCTTAGGCAATAAATAATTCTTTGCCATTAAAAGTTGATTGAGCTCGCTACTCTCGGTAACGCGGCGGCCGACGGTGGTGTTTTCAGTGCACTATGATATATGGGGTCCTCATGACTTTAGCTTCAGTATTAGACTGTAGATCTGTTGGCTGCAATGAAGAGCAGTGGGTCTGTTAGAGTTCGGCGAGTTGCCGTACCTGTTTTTCAATAAGCTCACCGTACGGCGCTGCTATTTGCACTAGGCGCGCGTCAATGGTGTGCTCGTCTTGGGCAATCTCAATTCGGCTCAGGAGCTCCTCACTGAGTAATGAAGGATGAATGAGCACCTGCCGCGGTATGGCTTCACTGGCGTGCTGTCGCTCAAAACGGCTTATCAAATTGACTGAGTCGTCGTGAGGTGAAACTTGAGCACCGAGTTTGAGTGTCGGCCCACTTTTGTTCATGCTCAGTGATAAAAGGAGTTGTGCGCAGCACAGGGCGTTGAAACCGATTTCAGCCAGGTTGTCGCCCTTAAAACAAAGTTCCACTTCGTCGGATTTACCTGGAAGTCGCTCAGGCTTATAAAGACGAACCACGCTGTGTATTTGTTGTTCAAATGTATCCAGCACGCTGTTAAAGCTGTGCTTGTTTAACTGTCGACTCAGTGTTTCTATATTGTGAATTTTTAAGCATAAGGAAATACCCAGCTCAGGCACGGGGCGGATTTCAGAGGGCTTTGTTACCTTCTGATCAATCACTTGCAGGTGCTGAACAATAGGTACGGCTTCGGTTAGGTATTCTTCCTCACCATCATCTTCTTCTTGATGTGCCTTGGCCCGTTTCTTCAGGCGGTCACTTAATAGCGCAATTAAGCACAATAGAAGCGTGAGCGACAGGCTACACCACAAAAATTGCCAGAGTAGATATTGTCTTGCGAGGTTTTGTGGCTGCATCGAAAGTGTGACAGTGACATAACCGGCAACGCTGTCGTGTAGAGCAATTACGGAAGTATAACTGCGCCGCAATTCACGAGGAACGGGGGCTTTGGTGGGGCTGTGTCCGCCTTGCACGAGCAATCGATTCTCAACATTGTGGATTGTTGCGCCAATCACACGGCCGTTATCGGCAATGTCGGAGAGTAAGACCTGCAGGCTCACTAAATCGTGATTGAGGGTGGCGTCTACGGCCTGCCTAGCGGCGAGATTGGCCAGTGCCTGACCGTATTGGCGACTGTAATTTTCCTGTTTCTTGAGGTCGTGCTGGTGAAACAGGATGGCACACATTAAAATGGCGGCACTCACGGCGGCGGCCAGCAACAGGCTTAATACTTGAGACGAGGGTAGCGCAGCAATTTGTCGGCTTAGGGGCATTCAGGTCACATTATTGTTATTAGGTAGGTCATAGGTGATGACTGAGCAGGCATTTTAGCTGAAAACGTAAAGATTGGTATCCCCAGTGGCGCTATAATGTGGAATTAGAATTAATTAGAGCGAGTGAATGTGAGAGAGATTCTGTTAATCAATATTGGTGGCGCCGACAAACCCGGTGTTACTTCCGCTGTAACTTCAATTCTTGCCCAATATCAGGCTAACATTCTCGATATTGGCCAGGCGGTAATACACAATTCGCTCACTCTGGGCATACTGGTAGAAATACCAGAAATTTTTGAATCGTCCCCAGTGCTCAAGGATATTTTGTTTAAAATCCACGAATTAGGCATGCGAGTTAAGTTCTTACCTATTGCGGAGGAAGATTACCAGCGCTGGGTAACACAGCAGGGCAAAGCGCGACACATTGTTACTTTGTTATCTCGTACTGTTACCGCCACACAAATTTCGGAAGTTACTGCGGTGGCCGCGCGACACAACTTAAACATCGATAAAATCACCCGCTTGTCGGGGCGAATTTCCCTAGACGATTTCGATAAACAAACCAAAGCCTGTGTTGAATTTTCAGTGCGAGGTGAATCGGCCGACTTACAGGCGCTGCATTCAGACTTCATGGAATTGTCGTCTCGCCTTGATGCTGATATCGCCTGTCAGGAAGATAATTTATATCGTCGCAACCGCCGCTTGGTGTGCTTTGATATGGATTCGACTTTGATCGAAGCTGAAGTAATTGATGAGTTGGCCAAGGCGGCGGGTGTCGGCGATCAAGTGAGCGCAATCACAGAGGCGGCCATGCGCGGCGAGTTAGATTTCACCGAGAGTTTTGTCCAGCGTATGGCTTTGCTTAAGGGGCTTGATGAATCGGTACTTGAGCGCGTGGCGGCGCAACTGCCCATTACAGAG
>Ga0209081_1000739_pt1 | contig 19714 bp, 15 predicted proteins | sample GOMGulsemesocosm_4_FD_184636 | JGI IMG/M metagenome (GOLD analysis project Ga0209081, IMG submission 184636) | Methane-oxidizing microbial communities from mesocosms in the Gulf of Mexico - GOM15B Gulf of Mexico (SPAdes) (version 2) | ecosystem: Environmental > Aquatic > Marine > Cold seeps... | reverse complement strand
ATTGCTCAAAACCAAAGAGCTGTTTATAGTCTCCTCACCCGACCCTCTCCAGCAGGAGAGGGATTTTTAAACAAACCAACAAAACCCTACTTATACTCAATCAACGTACCACGTCGGCCTTTGCACATATTGACCACAAACTTCAATCCCCCCAAAAGCTGAGGAAACTTACCAAAAACATTCGACAAACTATAAAAAAACGCCAAACGACACGAACCCAAACGCGCGCAATCCTTAAGCATCAAACGCAACACCTGCAAAGGAAACACAAACAACAAAGCCAAAAATACAACATCAAACCTAGCCAACAACGCAATCAACAGCGGCAACAAACCCGCCCAAGCAACCACACTCACCACCTGCCGCACATTAAAACGCGCTGCCGAACGCCCATGCAAATAACAGCCATTCGCATAAGCATAACCCGCACGCTTAGCACGATTCCACCATTGCGACAGCTTATCCATCGCCGCATCATGCAACGTCATCTCAGCATCCAAACAAAAAACCGCCCAACCCTGCGCCCGCAAGCGAAAACACATCTCCGGCTCTTCAAAAAACATATATCACTTCTAACAATAAGCAGCACAACCTAATAAAATACTTTATAAGCGCCCATCAACGTCATCAGAAGAAAAAAGGTATTTAATATCATATAAAACATGATTTTCTTTACCTAAGGCCTTCACACCTTGCAAACCCATCTCTTTAAATTGATGATGCGATACCGCAACAATAATGGCATCGTAAGTAGCTGGTTCAGGCTTTTCAACTAAATCTAAATTATAAAGAGACTTCGCTTCATCTCTATCAACCCATGGATCAAATACATCGACATTCGCATTATAGGTCTGACTTAATTCTTCAACCATTTCCACGACACGGGTGTTTCTTAAATCAGGACAATTTTCCTTAAATGTTAGCCCCAACATAAGCACTTTAGCATCAACAATATTGACCTTCTTACTGGCCATTAGCTTAACCACTTCGCTAACAACAAAATGCCCCATATTGTCATTAATTCGGCGACCTGCTGAAATAAGCTGAGGATGATAACCAAGTGTTTCAGCCTTATGCACTAAATAATAAGGATCAACACCAATACAATGCCCCCCAACTAACCCAGGTCTAAAAGGCAAAAAGTTCCACTTAGTCCCCGCCGCCTCTAACACTTCTTCTGTGTCAATCCCAACACGGTTAAAAATTAAAGCCAACTCATTAACCAACGCAATATTAATATCACGCTGCGTATTTTCGATAACTTTTGCCGCTTCAGCGACTTTTATGCTGCTCGCCTTATGAGTGCCTGCAGTAATAATGGTTTGATACAACTCATCCACCACCGTCGCAATTTCAGGTGTTGACCCTGATGTAACTTTGATAATTGTCGTTAAAGTACGCTCTTTATCGCCAGGGTTGATACGCTCTGGGCTATAACCACAATAAAAATCGACATTAAACTTTAAACCTGAACCTTTTTCTAACAAAGGTACGCATACTTCTTCAGTTGCCCCAGGATAAACAGTCGATTCATAGATAACAATGTCCCCTTTTTTCAGGTATTGTGCCACCAAATTAGTTGCAGAAACAACAGGCGATAAATCAGGTGTTTTACTATCATCAATCGGCGTAGGCACAGTCACTACAAAAACATTTGCATCCCTAATTTTTGCAGCATCGGCAGTGCACGTTAACAAGTTAGCAGTTGCCAACTCCTCTGGTGTCGTTTCAAGCGTAGAATCCACACCCGAATTTAATTCAGCCACACGATCCGTATTAATATCAAAGCCTATAGTTGTAAATTTCTTACCAAACTCAACCGCGAGTGGCAAACCCACATAACCTAAACCAACAATTGCTATATTAAATTCCATTAATTTCTCACTTATTAATTAATAATTTTACCTGCATGACCACAAATGGTTTTCCCCTCAGGCACATCTTGAAGTACAACCGTCATCGCACCAACCTTACATTGTTCACCCAAATAAACATTCCCCAAAACTTGCGCATAAGCCCCTAACTCAACCCCATCAGCCAATGTAGGCGCAAATTCATCATTATGCCGGTTTCCTAAAGTAACACCTTGCCGAAGAATACAGTTTTTACCTATCTTGGCATTTTTATGAATAAAGATATTACCAAAGTGATAAATCCTTAAACCACCACCCACCTCAACTGATTTAGGCAGGCTAACACCAATTACCACCTCAATTACATGAAAAATAAGCCAATAAACTTTTAAGGATATTTTTTTCCAAATCCCTTCATTCATATTATCAACATGCTGCCCATGACGGTACCAAGCAATCGCGATAATAGATACCTCTTTAAGCCAAGGCCTAGTAGGATAGCCTGCAAGGTCTTCTTTCCATGCTTTATTTATATTACGTTTTACTTCCTGTCTTGTGAGCATATCAACCTACCCCTTATATTCTATTATTTTCTGTTGCTGACCTTTAAGCTTGCTAAACATGTATTTAATAATACCTCGAACCTCAGGAAACTTCGCTAAAACACAAAATACCGCATATAAATATTTATCGTATTGCGAATTACTTCCAATATCGAGTTTACTCATATAGATTTTGAAAACTTGAAGTGGGTACAACATTAATAACGAAATGAAGTAAGGTGAAATAAAAACACCACCCAGCATAATAATAAGCGGTACAACACCACCCCATACTAACGAACTACGATATTGTTTTTTCCAGCCCCCCCATTGAGCCCCATTAGCATAGCCAAAGCCTACTTTGACACATCGATTCCACCACTGAGAAAAACACCGCATTGCTGAATCGTGAGTTCCCATCTCATTTTTTAGTGAGAGTATTTTCCAGCCTTTATTATGTAAACGAAAACAAAATTCTGGATCAGCACCCGCTATTAAAGAAGTATCAAAGCCAGACAAATCATCAAAAACACCACGCCTGACTGTAAAAATACCTCCACAGCGTTCAACCTCACCGGGCCTAACATACCAATCAATATCACATAAGCGCATATAAACCGATTCTGTCCGATATTTCTCCCGTAATCGTCCACTCACTATTGCTACGTGTGTTTTTTCCTCTAACACATTTAATGCTTCCACCAACCACGTTTCATCTAACTCACAATCAGCATCAATAAAATGTACATACTCTAATGTTGGATTTTCAGCGATTAATGCACCAAATCCAGAATTACGTGCCCTCGAAGCATTAATAGGGGCTGACTTGTCGAGCAAAACTGTACTTACTTGGCGTTGCTGTGCTTCAATTACACTGTTATCACTAGATTGCGAATCAACATAAACACAGGGAACATGCAATTTAAGCACAGACTCCAAACACAAAATTAAACGAGCACCTTCATTGCGCCCAATGATGACTACACCTACTTTTTTATTTTTCATGCCATTCCTGCTTGCTAAAAAAACCAGTCCAAATATCCAGCCACATTGTTATATGAAATGCTCTCGACTTTCTACTCACAGTTTCTCTTAATAATGAAATGCAACGCCCAACACTCCACAAAATATTTGCTGTCAACAATCCTAAACGCCCATAATATTTCATAAAATACCGTGCTCGCGAATTAAAGTAATACCTAGGTAAACGGGTCACCCCCATTTTATTAGAACTTCCTTTATTCAAGTGGACAACGCGAGCTTTTGGTTCATATTTTAACTTCCAGCCCGCATTAACCGCTCTACGACAATAATCATTATCTTCTCGATACATGAAATAGCCTTCATCCATCAGCCCGATTTCCTTAACCATCTGTCCACTTAACAGCACACAAGCAAAACTTAACCAATCTGGTTTAATTAATTCATGCTGCTCCATAGGGATAGCGACCTCATGAATACCAAACAATCCAAATAGTCTTGTAAAAACACCTATTTTCACGCTATGTAAAAATGAATTAACTGGTGATAAATTATAAAAACAACTGACTTGCTGCTTGCCATCCAGCCATTCTAAACGCGGCCCTATAATACCAAAGGATGAGTCACTTTCGGCAGTTTCAAGCAATGCATTAATGGCATTACTACGCACCAATGTATCGCTATTTAATAAGAGGTAATACTCTGCTTCAGTAGACTGCATGCCAATATTATTGCCTGCTGAAAAGCCGCCGTTAAGCTCAGAAATAACAACACTAGCCCACTGACACCAGTCTTTTAAACGGATAAAACTACTTATAACTTCTACAGAATCATCTTGAGAATCATTATCTACAATAACAACCTTATCAATTTTAAAATTTAATTGCCCATTTAATGACTCTAAAGCCTCACATATAAGCTGCGGTGTTTTATAATTAATAATTACTACTAGCAATCTTAATGACTTATCAAATACCATATTATTTTTCATAATTTCTTTAGTGAAATACTATAAATGAATTACATATTCTATTTAATTAATAGATATCCTGAATGTTTACCTGATATTCATTTCGATCCATTCTGGATCATTAATTTCAACATTATCTGATAATAAAAATACCCAGCGCTTACCATTCCTAATGAATTCTGCATCGTCATAAACCTCCGCACAAGGTGCATTACTTGCTGTTTCAAGATACTCACCAACAATATTACTTTTCTGTTTCTGAGCTATCCTTTTAACCTCATTCAAAATAGCAACTTCAACTTTATAACCAAACACTCTGCAACTAAGAACAAAAACAGGAATTTGAATACTATCTTCATTCAACTCAAGAACAACGATACTAACCACGCCCATGTCACCAAACTTATCTCTCATACTAGCCTGAAGCACTAAAAATCGATCTGATTTAAGCCAGTCCATAACCTCATTAAAGCCTACCCGACTCCCTAGCATATTAAACTGATTTGTTCTGTTAACAAGTTCAACAGCTCTCTTTACCTCACTTTTTTTTACACCTTCCAGTGTTAACACTAAATTTAGGTTATTAAATATTTCAGCTTCATCAACAACCCTTTCTTCTATCGTATTAAGAAAATCATCTCGATCTTCTCGCTCTCTGTACACCTGCGTACGGTCCATACCCACCGAGTCATCCAGAAAACTATCCCATAATTCTAATTGAGCCCATACCTGAAGATTTAAAGCATCCAAGCATTTTATTGATGGATACACATTTTTAACTAAATCAAGTTCATCCTGCCTATCATCAATAAAAATAAAATCCTTTATTTTTAAATTTAATTTAGATTGCATTTTCGAAAATGCATTAACCTTAGGATTCCAACTAATTGCTTTATAGACAAAATCATCATTCGACAGCACACCACCTTCCCACCGAACATTTTTAGAATCATTTTTAGAATTAATTGCTAATAAGATTCCCTTAGATTTTAACCTAAGGAGAGTATTCTGCCTTTCAACAAAATGCTCAACCTGCCCCTCTCCAATCACGCCATCCCATAATGTATTATCCAAATCACAAACAATTAATTTTTTACCATACAAGTTAGCCAATACAAATAATATATTGTTATATTCCTGAGCAATTAGAATTCCAAATTTAGTAGGGTGCTGCAATGCGCTTTTATAAATATACTTACCAAGCTCATACATGCTATTTTTCTTTAACAAGTTCAATTCATTTACTAAAAATAACTGTTTAAATCTTAATGTATTACGAGCTTCTATATATTTATTTAAGCGCTTATCAATATATTTTATAGCTTGATTTCTTAATCGCACTGTCAAGAAAGACTTAATAACTAGTTTAGTCTGAGATTCATCCCGAATAATACGTGCTGTATTATGAACAAACACAGGGCAATCAAACTCTGATAATACTCTATCTGCGACCGCTTCAATTTCCTCGCAAATATCACCTAGTGAATCCACTAAATCAAACCCATTCATAAAAATATTACGATAATGAATTAATACTGAAAAATCAAGGTTATATTCATAACTAAAGGGACTATAAAAAACAACATCAAATTTATGATTTTTAAGGGCTTTTAACTCCGCATGTAATTGAAAAGAATTTTTAGTTGAAATTATATGAGGTGAAAGTGCAGTTCCATGTTGCATTATTAACACAGAAAGAGCCCCCATTACATCTTGGTGGATGCAATCACCAATAAATAAAACTCGAAGTTCAGTTGTTATTGGGGCTTTGAAGTCTGTCACTATAGAATCAAAGAACCCTATTAAAGCATTAGCACATTCATCATTATCTTGCGGTAATGCTTGCATAAATGCTTGCTTATCACGATTCATAAACTCAATAAGCCTGTCATTTCTTTCCTGAGCGGAACAACTCATATCATATGACATCTTCAATCGCTCACCGATATAAAGATGTTTATATTCTTCTTTTCCCTCAGAAAAATATAAAATAACATAATCAATTAAACAGTTAACTTCTCGTTCGGCATACTCATCAAACGTATCTGAATGTACATCAATATTTTTTTTTATTCTGGGTATAAAAGAGCCGCACATTGCTAAACTTCTAGCAGTCTGTAGTTTTTCTTTTTTTAGCCACAATATGAGTTTTTTATTAGTTTTTTTCATAGAAATTTGGTTAAATAATTTTTTGACAAAATACGAAAAACGCCAAACTAAAATTAATTGACCCTCATCAAGAGATCAGACATATCATCAAGATCAATATTAAAGCCACCACGTACCTCTTTGCCAACTAAAAACCCATAGCGAAGCCCTATAGAACTACAATAATTCTGAAATGGGTTATTAAACTGGTATTCAGGTACCAATGCAACCAAAGTACCTTCAGAGTGCATCCCTAAAAAACCATGTACCAAGGATGAACCTTCGATTCCCATAATAATTTTAGCATTTAAACATTCTTGCATAACCTCATAGGCTGATAGTTTCTCTGGCTCAATAATAACAAAGCCAAACTGAGTTAGTTGTTCAATTAATAAATTCTCATTAACCAAGCTTCTTCCAGAAGCACCTGAAGTTCCACGTTTAATATAAATATAATTATTCTTATTCGATACAACAGAGCTAAAAACCAAATTTCTAAGTTGTAATAACCTTTTTTGTCGGTAATTATTAAGCGTAGCATCAGACAAAATAATTAATTTTTTAAAGATAGCCCGCTTTACAGGTAAACTACTTAGATTAAATATTTTTTCATATCCACTTTGATGTGAATAAGGCCGCTGATCAGTACAATATGAAGAAACACCCATGTCCTGAGCTGCAATTACGCGAATACACTCATCATGAATCCAATGCCCGAAATAAGTATTACTTGCCCAAGTACTAACTAATAAACCTTCATTTTCCTCTTTTAAAATACCAAAACTATTAAATACTGACTCTTTATTATTACTTAATTTAGATCGAAATTCATTTTTATACACAAAACCACTTAACAATTTTGCTTCATTTAGTTGATAAGCTTTAGTGGGCGCATTATCAACCGCCATTCCTTTAACCCTTGATACCTCATATTCAAGACTGATTCCAGGAACAGTTTTTAACTTCATAGATAAATGTTTAGATAAAAACAATGCCAAAGGAAATTTATCTTTTCCTCCAGGCGCTACCTGCCATGATTTATCACAAATCGATTCAATAGACGATGGCTTCAATTGACCCATAAGTTTTCTTAAGTGATATTGTATTGGTTCTATTTCCATTTAATTATCTGCATTATATTATTTCAGGTTTGACCGTACACCTATAACTTAATTTATTACCTGCCTATAAGCATCTCCTTACACACATCTTTTAAATAATTGAAAATCAATGACTTACAACAACTATCTAAAAACAGAGAAGTCAGTAAAAATAAGGGCTACAGAGAATCGTATAAAAAACATACAATTCTGTAACTCATTGATTTCAGGTTATTATGATACTTGTGTGTAAGGAGATGGCCTATAAGGTAACTCATAAAAACTAACATTTTCTTAACTTGCTGAATTCAACTCATAAAAACCCGCCAAAATAATTTATTAATGACTCAATACCAATACCAATACCATACCCTAACGGGAGAAATGGTAGAGTCCATAACTCCTTGTACCAAACCAAAATCTTATATCTCCTTAAAAACACCCAAGCCAAGGGCAGCACTAATAGGTAATTGAGGGATACCGCCCACAAAGCAGTTGTTAAGTCATAATATTTAATAGCGACGTACAGACAGCCCCACAAGGAAATAGCCCGTGCTAAATTAATAAATGATGCCACCTTTGAGCTACCAACTGAAAGGAAAACAAAGCTAATAGTTTCCAAGCTAATACCTGCAATAGAAAAAGAAATAATGCTTAAAATATAACCCGCCTCTGTATAGCGTGCATCATATAAAAACTCAATAAGCAAAGGTGCTAAAACAAATAACATACCAGCACACAGATATGAAGCCATGTCCTGATAAAATCTAATTTTATAATAAACAGAATTAATTTTAGAACTTCCCTCCCTTTTCACTTTACTCAACAATGGAAACCAAATCTTGCCCGACAAAGAAGAAAAAACCCCTCTAACAGCTTCAATAAATAACAGTGAAATTGTATATAATCCTAATTCACCCGTACTAATAAACCCACTCAATATTAATTTATCACCATGCATTATTGCCATAGTCATCATTGTAGAAAGCATAATCCACTTTCCAAATGATAGTATTTTTTTTGCAATTTCATGATCCCAATAAATTTTATGAAAAATTCCTGGTAAAAATAAATGAGATGAGATCATAACTAACAAAGAATAACAAAGAGACCCTACTATGACTGACCAAACATCAGGGCTATATAGTGCAAGCACTATCATAATAATAATTGATAGTAACTTAGAAAAAAATCGAATAAGTTCTAATCTTTTTATTTTAAGGCTTCTATCAATAGTGTGGATAGATATTGAATTAAAACCTGATATGATAACTGAAAAACTTGCAACAAATATTAAAATAGGAAGTTCAGAATTTTGATATACAGACCCTAATATTTCAGAATTATGGTACTGAATATAATATAAAGATAATGATAAAAAAGAAATAAAAAACCAAACAATTAAGCTTCTAATTATCTGTATAGTCCATGCAGTATTTAATAACTTTTCAGAGTTTTCTTCCTTATTTTGAATAATATATGGACCAACGCCCATATCAGTCATCATAGCAACCAAGGAAATAACTACATAGACTATTGCAACTACCCCGAATACATCTGGAAACAATAACCGTGTAAGGATTAGGTTACTAATAAGTCGAACTAGTTTTGTCGAAGTATGTCCAAAAACAGTCCAAAGGGTAGCGCTTAAAACCAGTTTTTTATCTACCATAAATCATCTCCCTTTCAAATAGAGTGACTTAGCTTTTGAACTGCTACTTTGTATTGATAACAATAATTTTTTTAGACCATATTTCCAGCTATTATCCTCTGAGAAAAATTGTTCCCTTTCCTTTTCACAAGCATTTAGTTTACTTTTAAATAATGATCGTTCTTCAAAAACATCCTGGATTTTCTGCACATAGTCATTTATATCATCAGCTTTAACCTCTAATACAGCTGATTTCACATGTTCCATTGCAGGACATACGTCTGATGTAATTACGGGTCTACCCGATAAAACCGCTTCAACTACAACTTGATTGAAGCCTTCAAGAAAATCAGTTCGAGTTGGCACAACAAACAAATGGCTCTTAGAAATTAAAGCCGTTAACTGATCTCTATCACAATGCCCATGGCAAACAATATCAGCAGCTGCATCCATAACCAATATATTTTCCTTAACTTCTGCCAACATAGACCCCGCACCACAGATATTCATTTTCAAATTAATACCTGACTTCTTTAACAATCTATATATTTCTAATAAATCAAAAATTCCTTTTTCATACTCTACCCGTCCAATATATATAATTTCCAACTGCTTTCCATCAAAAGATGCCTCCTTTATAGAAGCGAAAGTGCTAGAGGAATAAAGAGGTAAAAATTCTACAATTGGGACTGTATTATTAACTATTTTTTTAATTTGTCTTGTTAACTCAAATGAAGCACTCATAATTGAATAACAGAAGGATGAGAAAAACAATGAGTCAATTTTATCAATAATACTGTTAACGGTACTTCTCTTCTTATAGTTGGAATATAAAGTACAATGAAGACTAGGGATAATCTTTACCCCAAATAAAGATAATATAGAGAGTAAAAACCAATATACCCCCCCTGAAACTATAAGAACATCAGCTCTATATCTAACTATAGTAATTATTAATCCAATCGTATAAAGAAATATCCCAGCATGATATTTCAACCCACTTTCTTTGCTTAATCGATTGGGTCTATGCTCAATATTAAAGCGCCCAGATTTCAAGGTATCTTTCCGTTTATTACTAGATATAATATATGCATCTATTTTCATTTCATCGCAAACATCGAAGAACTGCGATGAGTACGTTATATTCAACTCATTCGGATCATTAATACCCTCTCTCCAGTAATTAAATGTTCTAATTATATCGCCGGGGCCAGCTAAATAAACTACTTTCATATATTACTATCCCTACACATAACGTTACCTGCTTTACCTTAAATTTTCGATATTTAAAAAACTGCCACAGCACTACTTATATCCGTATCGCCGTAACAGAAACCTATTCGTCATGAATAAAACCCTATCCATAGGATTAGATACTCATGTAAAGCCTACTGCATTAAACGCCCTAACCCAGACTTTTCTATAATTTCAGTTGCTCCTGCGATACTGAGGTGATTATCATCGAAATACAGTGCCTTCCCATCACTTACAGCTGGACAAAAATCTGAATTACATAGAATTTCAAACGGTTTTATTGCATGTAATTTATTTGTATAAGCAAGTGAATTAAGGCGGTTTAAAATAAAATTATTTCTTTTAAAATAATACTCTTTAGTTGTTGTTTCTTCAATATTAACCATTGTTTGATCACTAAAGATAGAAAATGGATTGATGACTTTACTTATATGTACGGGCAGCTCTGGAATAGGGTATATAATATGAACCTGCTTTCCAGCCTTTAAAAGGCGCATTACAATTTCATTAAAACTCTGCCAATAAATACCCCTTGGAGTTAAACCTGTATTAGCAAGAATAGCTCCTTTAAACTGATAAGCAGGGTCTTTATTTGGGACTTCAGGGTATAACTCAAGCTGACTACCAAACAAAAAACCTGTATAGCGAAACCCTAGTAAAACATGCTTTATTGAATCATCTTTTTCAAGATAGTTTAATGCCTCATTTACCCACTTAGAGCAACCTGGTCTATTCACATCAAATAGCAATGCAGGGGGGCAGCCACTAAAACTTAAGTGCAAAAGGCCTTCGTCCTTTTTTTTCAAAACCTCAGCAAGAGAATAAGCTAACTCGACTGTATGACTATCGCCAAAACTAGCCCATGTAATGTTTTTTCCAAAATACCTACAGGCATCACTTATTTTTAAATACTTATGCCCTCTAGTATGACACTCTTCTCTTTTGGGGCTTGATTTAACCGTTGCTAAGTAACTATTATGTTTGAAACTTTGTTCAAATCCATTACTCCCCCAGCCTATCATTCCTACGGTTATCATTATAATGAGTGATATTAATGAGTATTTAAAAATAGAATACCTAGAAATTTTAGACTTATTTCTGAATGGCCTTTCAATAAATCGATAGCTAAAATAAGATAGGGAAACCGCTATTAAAATAGCAACAACGAATGCATCATGCGTTGGCTCACCTAGTGTTTTTAATCTCAGAAAAGCAAATATTGGCTGGTGCCATAAATATAAGGAATATGAAATTAGACCTATCGCAACAAATAATTTATTTGATAAAAAACGACCTAATAACGTATTACAATCACTAAAAACAATAATTAAACCTGCCCCTAATACAGGTATAAGCGTATAAAAGCTCGGAAATGGGGTTTGTTTATCAAAAAATATTATTGAATAAATAATCAGTAACAAACCTAAAGCACCAATAACTTCCATTAGCCATCTACGTATTAATACTTGCTTTAAGTTTAAAAAAGCTATGAGAGCTCCAAACAACAGCTCCCATGCGCGACTAAAGATAAGGTAAAAATTTCCATCCACTGCTCCTCGCATGGAAAGGTACTGGGAAAAAAATAATGAGCATAAAGTTAACCCAACTAATAGTTTAAAGAGATTTTTTTTTCCAACTCCCCATAGTACACTAATCATAATGGGAAAGAATATATAGTATTGCTCTTCTACAGCCAAACTCCATGTGTGCAACAATGGCTTCTCATCAGAGACCGTTGAAAAATAACCACTGGTCAAGTAAAAAAATATATTTGATGAAAAGCTTGCTACAGATACAAGGCTTTTAGAATATGATTTCAACAATTCAGCTGGCATTAAAATAAATGCAGCTATAGAAGTGAACAGTAAAACTATACTAAGCGCAGGGAGAATACGCCTTGCACGTCGCTCATAAAAATTAACAATTGAAAATTGGTTACGACTTATTTCATTTAAAATATTTGATGTTATTAAGTAACCGCTAATAACAAAAAATATATCAACACCAACATACCCCCCACTGAAACCAGCAAAACTGGCATGAAACAATATTACAGGCAAAACAGCAACAGCACGTAAACCATCTATTTCTTTTCTATACTTCAATTAACTCACCTTTACTTATTTGTAAAAAAGTTATTTCATTATTTTTCTTGTATTTATGTGGTGTAAATTAAGTTTGTCTATACTTTTATATTTTTCTTACTTTGAATAATACTATCACTACGACCCAGTAAAATACCAGCTAACAACCAAAGCCACGGACCCAATGATGAATTTGGAATTTGGTTGACCATTATTATTCCCACTAGCACTGCATGTGCTGCAAGCATTACCCTCTCGGATTTTACTTTTAAAACCTTTGATGCTGTATAGGAGCGGAGTACAGTAAATGCTAACAAACCAAACCCTGCAATAAACCCCATAAAACCAGAACTACCAAACACCTGAATCCACCTACCATCTGTTACCGATATATCTTTACCTGTGTGCTCATCATAAACACGTCCTCGCCCCCAACCACCCCAACCAAAAAAAAGTCTCTCTTGGCCTCGTGCTAAAAGGCGCTCCTCATTATCAAACCGAAATTGTAATGACTGCGCTCTATTTTTATCTACGGATTCAGCAATATCAACCAAGCCTTGGTGTGGAAATAATTTCATTATTGATAGCGTAGGGTAAAGCATTGCCAAACACACTAAAACCATTGCCATGTGATGCTGCACTTTAATTTTCGCAAACTTTATTAATACAAACGAAAAAAGACCAAAACATAAAGATGCAATGCTTTTACATAGTATTAACAAAAATAGAAAGTAATACGTGACGGTAGTTGGTGAAAATTGACGTATTTTAATTCGATTAACTGATAACGCAGCGACTGAGGTCAATGCTACAACAATAAAAAAGGCAACCAATAAACCATGCCCCATAAACACCACAGGACGAAAACCTCCATAACGTTTTTGTTGTCCAAAATCATGAGGAAAATACCCATAAATCCATGTGTGCAATTGCGGACTCATCCGCACTTCAAACAATATAGGTAATGAATATACTAAGCCTGCGGCCACTAAAAACTTAAACATTAATAGCTGCTGCTCATGCGTTTTAAATACTTGTCGGCCAATAAAAAAAGGAGTCACCAATAAAAATTGATTAATCATCGCTGATAAACCATCGTAATAGCTTAGGCCTTTTATAAATCGCCCCCCTACTATGATCATATCTGAATTTAGGTGTGCCGTTATAAACGGCCCACAAAGCAATAGAATAACTAAGTATTTCATTTTTCCTAGCTGTTTTACATAAGAAATAGGCTGTTTTTTTATCCACCAAACACCGAGTAGTGCGGATAATGCAGGAATGCTATGTTTACCCATTGCAGGAATCATAGGAAGATCCACTTCAGTTTTGACAGGTAAAACCATAAATCCACCGACAATTGTTATTAAAGTGGCTACTTGGATGCTTTTATGACGATATAGCCAGATGGAGAATAGTGGCCATATAAGTATAATTAAATAAGCGAATAAATTTCCCTGACTCATACAAGCGCCTCCCCTCTGATTTATATATTTTTTTGAATATTTATTTTTTATTGATTGTATAGTAAGAATTTATTATACAAATTCTAGTTAATTATCAAAGAAAAACTGCATTCTACTTTATTCCATGATTTATTATTATGGTTCCGAAAAAATATTTTCCTAATCTTAACAGACAAGGGAGAAGCATAAAACATGCGTAAGCTATTGGAGTTTACGTAATGCAGGCGCACAATCCACAGTAACCCCAATATTTTTCCACACCCACGGAACAACAAGAAAGACTGTAGCTTTTAAGCTATACTCTAAACAAAAAAAAGAGCATGAAATCATGCTCTTTTAATACTCACCTGCTAATTGTAAAAATATCCGGCTAGCTAGAGATACTGTCATTGGCTATCGAACACCTATATCTATTGGCTTAGTTTATACATAAACTAAGCCAATGAAAACAAAAAAAATAATAAGGATTAATTTTTAATAATAGCGCACTGGTCTTCAGTAGCTATTTGAGCTCCCTCCGTTAACTCAGCACAAGTAACTTCATTATAATTAGTTTGTAACTGATTATTAAAGAGAGTGAAGTTTCCATCTTGAGGTTTAATTAAAAAACCAATTTTCCTCTTATTTGAGGCACTGGATACAATCACTTGATTATTATTGAGCACAATACCTGAAGATTTTAACGTATCTTCAGTACGGTTAGGCACTACAACGCCCTTAAAGTACATATCATTATCATTAATAATACTATTATTTTCAATTAATACATCTACACACGACGAGCAACCTATCCCTAGCCCACCCACATTCTTAACCGTATTGCCGCGAATAATTACATGTTCAAATGATTCCTCTATACTACTATACCCTGTGTCTACAGCAATTCCCCAGCAACCTTCAACAACCTTATTGACTTCCTCTTCAATTAAATTATTTTCAATGATTAAATTTTTAACAGTTCCATGCACAACTAAAGGTACCCCTTGACATAGACCATCAATATTAGTAGATTTTCTTAAAATATTATCCGCAATTAAAACATTAACGGCATCATGCCCAGTATAATAAAGATTATGATCATATACTGCCTTAGCATATCCGTTATTTTCAAACAAATTACCTCTTATTTCACACTCAGTACATGCACCTAGAAAGCCTTGAGAACTATTATTTATTACTTGATTATTCTCAAAAATAATTCTTTCATTTTGATTATTACTACCAGCATTTAATGTATTTGTCCCCTGAAGACTTATACCTTTACCAAAACCATCAATTTTTACATTTCTAACAGTTAAATCATCCACATCATTAAATATAAATATTCCAGCATAACTACTTGCTGTAGCATTCTCTAGAATTAGGTTTTCTACTAAGTACCCTCCATCCTGGTCAGCATTCCCACCATCCACAAAAGATAATAAACGTAAGCCATTATTACTAATAATTTTGGGACGTTCTAACCCAGCACTCGTACTATCTACAACTGCGTAATAATCACCAATTCGACATTGGTTGTCTGCGGTGCAGTTATAATTCGTTAGCGTAGGTGCGTTATCAACATAAAAAATGCCACCTCTACAAAAATTGATGCTTTCACCTGCTTTTAGGTACCTAAAGTTTCCCATCGCTTTTTCAAATGTGAGCCAAGGCGTACTAGCAGAAAGACCATCATTCGTATCATTTCCGTTATCACATACAAAGTAAGTGCCTTCTGTATTGGCTACAACTGGATCAACAACTGGCTCTAGTACGGCAATACTTGGCTCTTCTGCAATAGGGTCAACTACCGGCTCTAGTACAGCAACGGCACGCTCTTCAATAATGGGCTCACTTATTACTAAGTTTGCAAGAAATGTCTCAGCACTAACTCCAATAACGAGGGCCGTAAGATTTTCTCCAAATACATTATTTCCCGCTATTCTTTCATTCAAACTGTCACTACCTGGCGCTGGTTTATTCGAGCCAGCTATATTGATACCATATTTAAATGAACTAATTTTTATATTTGTTAACTGTACATCATCAACATCATTATAAAATAAAATCCCAGTTCCTTGCCTATCAATAGAGCTTTGTAAATTAAAGTTCTCTAATAAATAACCTTCATCATGATCTGCTCTACCTGGGTCTTGAAAACTAAATACAGCCCCCGTATGCTGAGAAATAATCAGCGGCGCAGCATCTGCAACTTGTGAGATAGGATTGTAGTAATCGCTTATGATGCAAGGATCACTTGCCAAGCAGTTAAAGTTTGCTATACGTTCTGATTTGGCTGTATAAAAAACACCGCCTCGGCAAAATAATACGGCATCACCGGCTTGTATTTTTTTATATTGGCCGATGGCTTTACTGAAGCTTTTCCATGGCGTTCCTTCGCTTAAGCCATCATTATTATCATCACCATCATCACAGACATAGTAATTGGTACCTGTACCCCCTGCGGCAGATGGATGCGTTAACAACTCTAAGTTAATTTTTCCAGATACGTCTATTTTTTTGGGTTGCGTGGTACAGCTTAGTAGCATGATGCTGCTAAGAAATACTATTATAAATTTATTCATTTAAGATCTCCCTTTACTATTTAAATTAATTAAATAACTATTACTTTTTATCTATCAAAAATCATTTTAACTGGCGTTATTCTAATATAATACTGTCCTCAAGGACAGGTTCGCGGTTAAGCCCCCAACTTAACTTAACTTCATCTCATATTATTACACGAAAGAATTAAATAACTCACAATTCAATAAGTTATAAAGTGTTAAGTTTCACTACATTGTACTATGATTTCAATCATTTAATTAAGCTACACCCACGCCCCCCCCCAAGAAGCTTATTTTACACCTTGCCAGGCTATCTTCTATAAGATCGCTCTATTTAGTCGCGGAGCTATGCAAGGTGTTCATTATTAATGCCTTGTGTATTATTTGTCTGCTACATCTTAAGTGAAATGTAAATCATCCTAATCTTTTAATTATTTAGTTTACTTTTACATTGACAACGCTAATTCATAAAACTAGAATCCTTGAGACCTATTGGACGGTACTTTATAAATTTTAACTTAATATAATAGTTGGCAGATTCAACTTTGAATCCAAGCCTTCTTAATTATTTTAATCTAAGTCATACTTTCACTACTCATTTACTTGCTAAAAATTACAATTTAATTTTAGCGGTCTCTAATATAAGGAACTCATACAAATGAAACAAAAAATCCTTGGCACTGCTTTTGGTAGGCTTGCAATGAATATACGTGACAGAGTAGGGATTGTTAAAGTAGCGCTACTTAAAGAGGAGGCTGCTGGAACTGTTACTAATGATTGGATGGCAACTTTTTTGGTCACAAAGCTTTGCCAGAAAAATAAAAGTTTCATTGATGTCGGTGCGCATATTGGTTCTGTTATATCTGAAGTTTCTCATCATGATTCAACTATTAAAATTATTGCCATTGAAGCAATGCCAGACAAAGCTTTAAATCTTCGTAAAAAATTCCCGTCTATTGAACTCCATGAGTGTGCCGCTGGTGAAAGTAGCGATGCTGAAACTAGCTTCTATGTAAATACTAAACAGTCTGGATATAGTTCATTAGGAAAACCATCAGAAAATAGCGCGCTAAATACTGTGGAGATAAAGGTTTTAATCAAAAAATTAGATGACTTAATTACAGCTTCTGATATTGATGTGATCAAGATTGATGTAGAAGGTGCTGAGTTAGGCGTTCTTCGAGGCAGTGTAAATATTTTATCTAACTGCCGCCCTGTCATCATGTTTGAAAGCCCTCCCCCTCAAAATGATGGGTTAGGCTACTCTAAAGATGATATGTGGACGTTTTTAACTAATAATAAATATGAAATTTTTGTGCCTAATAGAATTGCGCATAATGGTCCAGGACTTACCATGGATGGCTTTAGTGAATCTCACATTTACCCAAGAAGAACAACCAATTACTTTGCCATCCCAGTTGAACGTAAGATAGAAACTAGGGATTTAGCACGTAATATTCTCGGTATAACTTAAAAGATAGTGAAGTCAGCCTGACTTGAATTTCTACGCGGCTAATGGGCATCGTTTTATGTTAATGGGGGTGATGTTTTAGTTTTGATGGGCACGGGGTGAGGCTCCTTTGCCCATCTTACCTTCAATTCGTTATTATGCCGCCTCTGGGAGAGTGAGCTAGCAGCCCTTGTCCCCAGGTTATTATGATTATTTACGATGGTGTTGGGTGAAAAGCGTATTATTTCAAATCTTATGATGGGCAAAGGCGGTACGACGTGTTCATCCGGCATGCGCTAAAGACACAAAGATGTTTGATTGCCGTTGCGGTGTTTTTCAAGATAGTTTTCGCCTAAATTATTTAAGCAGCTTCTTCAATCCTATCTGGATTGAGTGAAAATAAACTACTCACTCACCTCTTTGGTTTTGATTTCGTCCTTTTAATGAGAGTCCTTTAACTGAGTGGCGATATCTTGGTTTTGGTGAATAACACCGATCATATCAATCTGTCGTTTAGCTATTTTATAAAAAACTAAATGCTGGCCTTCGGGGAAGCAGCGATAGCCGGATTTAATATCATCGCGGGGTTTTCCCAGTAATGGGTTTTCAGCTAGCCACTCGAAGCGCGTCACTAATGTTCTCAAGTAGTGATCTGCCTGTGCGACACCCCAGGTTTTAAAGCTATAGTGCCAGATAGATTCCAGATCACCCTGTGCTCGTAAGCGCAGTGTATATGCTGCGTCAGCTGGCATATTTATCATGCATGGTGTTAATGAAACTATCGACTTGAAAGCCTTCAACTGCTGGGCTATCTTCACCGGCTTGTAACTTTTCTCTCAGAGCTTGCAACTTGAGTTCATCTTCTTCTAGTTTACGCAAGCCAGCACGCACTGCTTCGCTAACAGACTGAAATCGCCCCTCGGCAATCTTGTTAGAGACAAAAGTATCGAAATGGTTACCTAAAGTGACTGATGTATTTCTTGCCATGATAACTCCTTGGTTTGCTGTAATGTATTAGATATTAATACAAAGAAAGGTTTTCGGCAATGTTATACCAATCCTAATAAATAAACACTGTTATTCTCGTCATTCCCGAAATCTTTAATCGGGAATCCAGGTGACCATGATAGATTCCTGCTAGAAGCGTACAGGAATGACTAACTTTTTAGGTACCCAAACTACATGAAGGTGCAGAAAATTCATTTCCCGTTACTCCCGCCTGTTTTTAGCGGGAGCCTAGTATTTTAAGTAGCACCCCCCCCGCTAAAAGCATGCGGGGATAACGGTTGAAAAAAATTGCATCTTCAAGTGTGATGGGTATATGTGTATTTTCACATGTAGCCTGCATGGAATGCAGGTTTTGGCAGATTCAACTTTGAAGTGCATAAGCATTAAGCACCAAAAAAAGCGAAGAAACTATCCTTTAAGAACAAGCCAAGAATACTGGCAATAATAAGCCACTGTAAGCGGTCAAATTTATGGTCTATTTTATCGATCTTAGATTCTAACTTTTTCTCTACGCTATCGATTTTAGATTCTAGCCTTTGCTCTACACTACCGATTTTGGTATCTAATTTAGAAATTTTAGCACCTAACTTTGACAACTCTTTATCAAATTTTTTATCTAATTGACCTATATCTGTCTTGACATCCTCGCGAGTCGCGCTGT
>Ga0209081_1000737_pt1 | contig 19740 bp, 17 predicted proteins | sample GOMGulsemesocosm_4_FD_184636 | JGI IMG/M metagenome (GOLD analysis project Ga0209081, IMG submission 184636) | Methane-oxidizing microbial communities from mesocosms in the Gulf of Mexico - GOM15B Gulf of Mexico (SPAdes) (version 2) | ecosystem: Environmental > Aquatic > Marine > Cold seeps... | reverse complement strand
GCAGCTGACGAGAGCACTAGCTCGGAGAATATGATGATCAAGCTAACCGCCAGACAAGAAGAAGTACTACAGCTGATCAAGCGCTATATCGACAACACCGGCTACCCACCGACACGAGCAGAAATTGCCAAAGAGCTTGGCTTTAAGTCCGCCAACGCAGCAGAAGAGCATCTTAAAGCTCTGGCTCGCAAAGGGGCCATCGAGATGGTTGCCGGAGCCTCTCGGGGGATTCGACTACCGCAAGAAGTTACCGGCCTGCCCATCATTGGCCGTGTAGCGGCTGGAAACCCCGTTCTGGCAGTTGAGAATATTGAAGACTACTGCAATGTACCCGCGGAGTTCTTCAACCCACCAGCCAACTATCTATTGCGCGTTAGCGGCGAAAGCATGAAGAATATAGGCATTATGGATGGCGACCTTCTGGCGGTACATAAAACAGAACAAGTTAAGAATGGCGATATAGTCGTCGCCCGCATTGAGGAAGAGGTCACCGTCAAACGCTTCCAGCACGATAAAGGCGGACATGAAGTGCATCTCTTCCCAGAAAACGAAGACTTCAACGTCATCAAGGTCGACCTGCGAGAAGAAAACTTTAACATCGAAGGGCTCAGCGTCGGCGTGATCCGCCGCGACTGACCTCAACACCAGAAACCCAACACCGCGGTAAAGCAAACAGGAGTGACACATGCAACAACTACAAATGAATATGCAGGAACAACTCGCTCAGCCAGCCAAAACAAGCCACAGCGGTGTTACCGAACTGGTGCTTACTAAGCACAGCCCCGACCAACTTATGCTGCTATTGCCGATGATTGCTCACCTTAGCCGGAAAGCTGACCGCTGGATCACCTGGATCGCGCCAGGCCCGATCGAGCGCCAATTACTCGAAAGTTATGGGGTTGACACGCAAAAGTTGAGAATCATTCACAGTCAAAATGAAGACAGCAATGCCCGCATACTCTGGGATGCCCTCAATAACGGAACCAGCCATACCGTTATTGGTGCCGTAAATAAACTTAACGACCAGTCCATTAGCCACCTAGAAAAAGCAGCACAAAACGGTAACGCAAAAGCGCTGCTGGTTCGCTACCGATAGGATCAATAGCCCCGGAGAAAAGAACAAAAGACGTTAGGCAGAAAGCCTTAAGGGAAGCGCAACTGCTGATTGCGAAACTAGTGTAAAACCCTAAGTTCACCATCAAACTCAGGTTCCTGTGATTCCAACAATTCCGAAGTGGCCTCGAAACCCGCCTCGATCATAGCTTTGACTATCTCAAGCTTCGCATCTTGGATATACGCCAAGGCATCACTGGAAAAAGCGATAGTCACCAAAAGCTCACCATCTTCACCTGCACGCTTAAGCCCCACCTGACCATCGGCCAGTTCAACAATTTCGTAAAGAGATGAAGACATGCTAACTCCAAAATTAAGGGCGACCCAAACACAGCTTATGAGCCAATCTTAACGGGCGTTCATCTACAGCTAACAGGGCTAAAAGAGACGTTATTCTAGCACTGAGTGACTTAGAACAGTAGCCACTAAGTGAAACAGCCTAAGGGGCTGCTGCGCTCGCCCCTTCATTAAACCGCCGCCGCCCCAGAGTTTAGAACTCCGATCCACTGGCCCTCTGACGCTCACTCAACTCTGAGAATTTCTGACACCACTGGCCTACAACCTCTCTAGTCAACACCTGCGCTGTGGTAGAGCTAACCGCTATTAAGCCCACCTGAGGCACAGCTGACTCAGACACAGATGGGTTAAGCGCCTCCAATTCAGCCCCATGCATACACGCCAACCACCCATCGCCCACCTCTAGACACTCCAACTCAACAATCTCTGGCGCAGACCTGTCGGCCTGCTGAAGTAACTGCCGTAAACCTTCAAGCCCTACAATCATATCCGGCCCTGGCAGACTATAGCGATGTGCCAGCTCTCGAAGGTAGAAGCGGTAAGCAATGGCCAAGTGTAATAACCCTCCCTCCAGCAGAGCCTCCGCCCGCTGGCGTTCAGGAATGGCTGAAGAGCATTCCCCAACTAAGCCTAGCAACGCTCGAACATGAGCCAGTTTTTGATAGACCCTCTGTACATATGGGTTGTTCATGATTCCCTCAAGTACTTTTTTGTTTTCATACAAGTAAAAATTATCAGAACGAAAAACGCCGATCTAACCCCAATGAAGAGCTTAGATCGGCGCCAGAGCGGCCGAAATTAAACCTCAGCTTACTCCTTTATCGCTTTTGCCTTTGCTTTTGGCTTAGCTTTCGCCTTGGCTTTCGGTTTACTCGCTTTCACCGGTTTGGTGGTAACAACCCAGGCTCCACCCTGATAAAAAGCCTTCCAACCACTCGCCTTGCCCTCAACTTCAGACTGTACATACTGCTCCTTGGTTTTCCGACTAAAGCGTACAACCGTTGCCACACCGTCATCATCAGCAATGGGGGCTGAAAACAAGAACTTATACTTAGGGTCTATCTCGTCCTTGTGCGGCAAAATCTCAGCAACCAATGGCGCGCGTGTCTCCCTGTTCTTCGGGAACTGGCTGGCCGCCAAAAACAAACCTGAAGCGCCATCACGTAAAATGTAATGATCCTCGACCTTCAAACAGGCCAATTCAGGCATGGGGACTGGATCCATTTTCGGTGGCGCAGCCTCTCCATTTTTAAGCAGTTTACGTGTGTTTTTACAATCTTCAGAAGTACAACCAAAGTACTTACCAAAACGGCCTGTCTTCAACTGCATTTCAGCGCTGCACTTGTCGCACTCAAGCACCGGCCCCTCATAGCCTTTCAGCTTGAAGGCCCCCTGCTCTACTTCAAAGCCTGAGCAATCTGGGTTGTTGCCACAGATATGCAACTTACGCTGCTCATCAAGTAAATAACTGTCCATCGCTGTATTGCAGATACCGCAGCGGCGTTTATTTCGCAATAGCTTAGATTCAGCCTCATCGTCATCATCGACATTGACCGCTTCCTCGCCACTCACCAGGTTCATGGTGCTTTTACAGCGCTCTTTAGGAGGTAATGCGTAACCCGAACAACCAAGGAATACACCCGTCGTGCCCGTACGGATCTGCATAGGACGATCGCAGGTGGTACAGCTGATGTCTGTTTCAGTCGGCGCGTTCTCACGCATACCACCTTCGTCATTATGCGCTTTAGCCAGCGTCTGAGAAAAACCTTTGTAGAAGTCATCCAATAAGGTGTTCCAGTGAATATCGCCATCGGCCACTTTATCCAAAGAGCCTTCCATGTTCGCCGTAAAGCTGTAACCCATCAATTCTTCAAAGCTTTCCGTCAAACGATCAGTCACAATATCGCCCATCTTGTCCGCATAAAAACGGCGCTTATCAACGTGAGCATAACCACGATCTTGAATAGTCGAAATAATCGAAGCGTAGGTAGACGGGCGACCAATGCCACGCTTTTCTAGCTCTTTCACCAAGCTGGCTTCCGTAAAGCGCGCTGTTGGCTTAGTAAAATGTTGGTTCGGATCAAGCTGCTGTAGATTCAGTACTTCACCCACTTTAAGTTCAGGCAGTACCACGTCATCATCTTTCTTGCTGATTGAAGGTTGTACTTTTGTAAAACCATCAAAACGAACGACGCGACCACGTGTACGCAACTCGAATTCAGCAGCAGCAACAACCAAAGAGGTACTGGTAAATTCAGCGGGGCTCATCTGACAGGCTACGAACTGCTGCCAAATCAACGTATACAAGCGCTCAGCATCGCGCTCCATACCTTTTACCTGTGTTGGTTTTGTCGTCACAGATGATGGACGAATCGCTTCGTGCGCTTCCTGCGCACCATCCTTACTGCTGTAACTAACAGGGTCCTTCGGCAGATACTGCTTACCAAAGCTCTCCTCGACAAAGGCTCTACAGCCCTCGACAGCTTCTTTACTCAGGTTAGTGGAGTCAGTTCGCATATACGTGATGTAACCAGCCTCATAGAGGCGCTGAGCCATCATCATGGTCTTCTTAACACTGAAACCTAAGCGGGTACTGGCGGCCTGTTGTAAAGTAGAAGTAATGTACGGCGCCGACGGTTTAGACTTGGTCGGCTTATCTTCGCGCGAGCTGACCGTATAGGTTGCATCTTGCAGCTTGATGACAGCAGCCTGCGCCTGCTGCTCATTAATTGGCTTGAATGCATCGCCACCTTGGCGCTTCACTTCGAAGCGTATATTGTCATTGCCTTTAGAGATCAAATCGGCAAAAACATCCCAGTACTCATCGGGAATAAATGCCCTAATTTCACGTTCCCGCTCCACCACCAAGCGTACCGCAACCGATTGCACTCGGCCCGCCGACAGGCCACGAGCCACTTTCGCCCAGAGTAAAGGTGAAACCATATAACCCACGACGCGATCAAGGAAACGACGAGCCTGCTGCGCATCTACGCGGTGTTGATCCAGCACACCAGGGCTCTTAAACGCTTCCTGAATGGCTGTCTTCGTAATTTCATTAAATACAACTCGGCGATAGCGAGTTTCATCACCGCCTATGGCTTGCTGTAAGTGCCAAGCAATGGCCTCCCCCTCTCTATCCAAATCCGTCGCGAGATAGATGGTGTCGGCGTCGGCTGCCAGCTTGCGCAACTCATCGACCACTTTTTCTTTGCCTGGTAATATTTCGTATTGCGCAGCCCAGTTATTATCAGGGTCAATACCCATGCGTTTGATTAGCTGCGCTTTCGCTTTCTTTTGCTTATGTACAACCTTCGCTTCAGGCGATAATTTGCGTGTAATCGCCGCCTGACGTGCCCGCTCTTTCGCATCCACAGGTTTCTTTTGCCCACCCGCTGTAGGCAAATCACGAATATGTCCCACGCTGGACTTCACAATGTAGTCACTGCCAAGGTATTTATTGATGGTCTTGGCTTTCGCCGGTGACTCCACGATTACTAAGGATTTGCCCATAGTCTTTCTGTTCTTCCTGATCAGCTGGTCACTAGAGCCAAGCTTGAATGTATTGACTCGCTGTTAATTTATACCGTCTTCGATACTGTCCAACACGGACCTCATCGCTATGTATTCCCACCACAAAAGGCAAGGTTAACGGATAATCAGCGGCTAACTTTATTTCTTACTTCTATATATAGGTATTCAATTTACTTAGCGCATATATAAGTGCAGTTTCTAATGCGGTCAAGTTAGAGTTAGTAAAATACCCAATAAAACACCAAAGATTCACACTTCACACGCTTTTAGTTCAAAAAACACACAAACCTTTGGGAATACAATGCCCCTGCTTTAGCGAGCAAGGACACACTCAAACCACCTATACTTAGATGGCTTGCGAACAACAGGTTGACTTGGCTGGCAACGGCTTATTGCCGCAAGCCTAGCGATAAAGTTTCTCATCCACAAGCCGATAATTTAAACAGCTGCTTATTAACCCACTAACTCATCAGGCTCCGGGATGTCCGCTCTCTTCAGTTTATTTTTCTTTATCATCCTCGCTGCAGGCTCTCTGATCACGGTTAGCGTGATCAATACCAAAGAGAAGCAGAAGCGTTTTCTCCGCCATCGACTTGCGCAAATGAAACAGCAGGTGGAGGAACTTGAGGAGCTTGTCATTGAGGTAGACCAGCTCGTGGTTTCGCGCTCAATTCCGCAGTCAATAAACGATGAAATCATCGAAATGCTCGAAGCAATGATAGAGCTTGATCACTCAGCCACTTATCTTGAAGCCTCTCTCAGCAGCGCCAAGGATCGCGCGACTCACTTATTTGATGAGACAGCAGAGCGCCATGTTGATCGACTAAAGGAAAGTGACGCACAAATTGCGAAGTCGCAGAAACACCTCGAAAGCGCCGCTAAAATAGTCCGTCAACAACAGGCTAAAGGACGTATTGGCCTGCAGGAAATGAACACATTAATTGAAGAGCTTAGCTGGACACACCTCATGATCGATACGGTGTCTTACACAGGGCAAGGCCACAAAGCCATCAACCGTCACGATCCGCTCACCGGCCACGCTTTCTATAAGAAAGCACAACAAGTACTGATGCAGTCTGCAAACCCCGACAAGCGGCGCCACAAGCTTATCCGAGAGCTCAGCGAGATACTCGCTGGTCAACGCAAATCATTGTCCAGCGACATCATGTGGGAGAACCACTACAACCCTCGCTCGGAACCCAAAACCAACGAAGAAACCGTACCTCAAGTAGACCAAGGTGAAGAAGCCCCAGAACAAAGCAACACCACGCCACCTCAGGCTTCTTAGGTGGCGATGAGGAGCAGATTGTTTTTAAGCCAAGCGGCCAATTCATTTACCTCGTCTTCATTACCTAACTCTGACCAGTAACAACACAGCCCTTGAGGGCCTCGCGCTACCGCCAGTACTTTCGGCGGCACCTTCGCGAGCGCCTCCTTTAAAAGATCAGGGCACGCTTCTCGCCCGTCACCCTGCCACTCCCACAAACCATCAAAGTGCAGTTCATGGCGGTAACCGCGCTTGGTTAATAGCCAGCTTGTACGCGTGTGACGCTGCTCCTGCCATGGTAAACAATACACGCCGGCCATATCCACACGAGCATCCCCAATCGCAGTGCTCGGCAGTGGCTGTAAATGAACCCGTAAACCAGCACCTGCCGCCACTTCTCGTAAACGTGCCAAGCGCCGCTGGGCCTGCGTCGGCTGCATCAGCATAAGGGGGCCTAAGACAAGGGATAGGGCACCCACCAAGATCAAAATAGTCAGCAGCGACATATGGATTCACCTACAATTTATGTTCAAAATACAATAGTTTGACTCGCATCAAAAGAATACGGGTTAACTTCAACGGACCAGCCACAGAGCTGGGCACGGAAAAAAAATACAGCTAGTATAAATTTAAAGCCAGCCGAAGGAGGTGTTTTATGGCCAACTACCAACACATATTGGTTGGAATTGACCTCAGTGACGAGTCACAACAAGTCTTTGATCGAGCCCAAGGTTTGGCGCTAAGTCATCAAGCCAAGCTCTCACTGATACACATCATTGAGCCCTTGACCTTCGCCTATGGCGGCGACATCCCTATCGACCTCAGTGAAATTCAAGAGCAGCTGCATCAGCAAGCAAAAAAGCATCTGGCAGAGTTTTGTCAATCCGCAGGTATAAACAATGATCAGGGGCATATCGTGGTGGGGCAACCTGTAGCAGAGATTCATCGATGCGCTAACGAACTCAATGTAGACCTGGTGGTCGTCGGCAGCCATGGCCGCCACGGCCTAGCCCTGTTGCTTGGGTCAACCGCCAACGGAGTGCTGCACGGCGCCCACTGCGATGTGCTCGCTGTGAGAGTTAAAGACCATTAGCAAGCTGATCCGGGGGCTGCGCCCACGCCTATGGCTACATAGACTCCAACTCATCCCAGCGGCCGTAGTGCCCTTCCAACTCAGTTTGTAGCTGGCTTAGCTGGTCAAGCGTCGTTGAAACCTCGTCCTGTGGGCGCTGATAAAAATCAGCCTGCCCCATCTCCGTTTCTAATACAGCGATTTTCTTCTCAAACTTATCGATTATCGCCGGTAATTTTTCCAGCTCGCGCTGTAGCTTGTAACTCAGTTTCTTCACTGGCTCCTTGGCCGGTTTCTCGACTACAGGAGCCTCAACCACTGCGACTGGCTCATCTGGCGTCTTGCCCGTCTTGGCGTCAGTGGTCTGCCAGCGACCGCCCTGACGCAACCAATCTTCATAGCCACCAACGTACTCACGCACTGTACCGCTACCCTCAAAGGCATATGTACTGGTTACAACATTGTCGAGAAAAGCTCGATCGTGGCTCACCAGCAATATAGTGCCTTCAAACTTACCCAGGACATCCTCAAGCAGTTCGAGAGTCTCTACGTCCAAGTCATTGGTCGGCTCATCGAGCACCAGCAGGTTGGCAGGTTTGCTGAACAACTTAGCCAGTAAAACGCGGTTGCGCTCACCACCAGAAAGGGCTTTGAGCGGAGTTCTGGCTCGCTCACCGGTAAAGAGGAAATCGCTCAGATAGCTGATAATGTGGCGTGGTTTGCCATTAATATCAATGCTATCACGGCCCTCGGAGACGTTCTCAACCGCGCTCTTTTCCAGATCAAGCTGACCGCGCAGCTGATCGAAATAGGCAACCTCAAGCTTGGTACCATATTGCACAGAACCCTCGTTAGGCTCCAGTTCGCCGAGAATGATTTTTAAGAGCGTACTCTTACCTGCGCCGTTCGGACCAATAAATCCAATGCGATCACCCCGCACCACCACACTGGTGAGGTCACGCACAACCAAACCCTCACTCCAACCGTGACTCACCCCCTGCAGCTCGGCCACTAGCTTGCCGCTCAGGCCCGAGGTTGTGACGTTGAGGTTGACGTTGCCCTGACGCTCACGACGCTCTCCTCGCTCCTCACGCAGAGACTTAAGCGCACGTACTCGGCCCTCGTTACGGGTTCGGCGCGCCTTAATACCTTGGCGAATCCACACTTCTTCTTCCGCTAAGCGCTTGTCGAAAAGGGCGTTGTGGCGCTCTTCTTCGGCCAGCTGCTGCTCACGAAACACGAGGAAACTGGCGTAGTCGCCGTTCCAACTGCGAACATGGCCGCGATCCAGCTCGACAATACGCGTCGCCAGCGACTGCAAGAACGAGCGATCGTGGGTGATAAATACCACCGCGCCCTGAAACTCCAACACCTGCTTTTCCAGCCACTCGATGGCGAGAATATCCAGATGGTTGGTCGGCTCATCGAGTAGCAGCACGTCAGGATCGATCACTAACGCCTTGGCCAGCGCTACACGGCGGCGCCAGCCGCCGGACAACTGCGACATCAGTTTGTCTGCTGGCAGCTGCAGGCGGGTGATAATCGTGTCGACACGCTGTCCCAGCGTCCAGCCATCGCAATCATCAATCGCCTGCTGTAAACGCCCCAGACGGTCCATATCGTGAGGCTCGGTCTCCAGACAATGGTGATATTCAGCCAAGACCTTGCCAGCCTCCGGCAGACCACTGGCGACAACGTCGTAAACACTGAGCGTCTCGGCTTCTGGTAGATCCTGCTCTAGGCGCGCGACGCGCAATTCTGGCTTACACCAAACGCTGCCCCCGTCGAGTGCCACATCACCGGTAATGACCTTCATCAGGCTCGATTTACCGGTGCCGTTGCGGCCAATTAAACAGACTCGCTGGCCCTTTTCAATGGTCAGGTCGACACCGTCTAAGACAATTTGGGTACCGTATTGAAGGCTGGCTTTTTTCAGTTCGATCAAACTCATAAGGGCGCTGACTAGGTGGCGAATTAAGGGGCGCCATACTACCCGAATTAGGTCACAGCTCAAGGAGCTAAAACCAGAGCCCCCTCTTTCGTCAGCACAGAGATAAAATAATAGGATTGACCATAATAAAGTATGTGAAGCAGCCGAGATCTGACTTAGACTGATAGCAACAATAATGAAACATCATAACTCGGTGATTGAATGCACATAACCAGAGCGGCTAATGTGGCCATCTCTAGCGCACTCCATCTACGACACTACGCCTTAGGCGTATTATGCCTGTGCTTATTAAGTGGTATGAACAGTGCCAGCCAACTCATCGGTACTGAATTACCCAGCGCCCTGCTCATACCGCAAGAGAAGCTGCTGCAACAACAACGGCAGCACTACCGTCAAGCCCGCGACACCCTGCGCAAACGTCAAATGGTTAACTACCGGAAGCACCGCGACCGGCTACACGGCTACCCACTGGCAGTGCACTTGGATTACTACGAGCTGAGCCGACGCTTACACCGCCTGCCTCATCAGGATGTCGACCACTTCCTCAGTACTCACACTGACAGCTATCTGGCCACTCGACTGCGCAAGCGATGGCTGTTCACACTGGCCAAGCGTCAGCGCTGGCAGGATTACTTAACGTATTACAGCGCATCACTCAGCAGTACCGAGCTCACCTGCCATCAACTTAACGCTCGCCTACTCACAGGTGACCTAACAGCCCTGAGTGAGGTAGAACCGCTCTGGAACGTCAAAAACTCTCAGCCCGATGAGTGCACCCCAGTATTCAACCAATGGATTGCTCAGGGCAAACTGAGCAGCGACGTTGCTTGGCAGCGTTTCTATAAAGCCATAAATGCCACTGAGACGAGCCTCGCAAAGTATATCAACAAGCACCTCTCCACAGCGGATCAACACTACGCGGCACTGATCTTGGATCTACGTTACTACCCTCACCATATACGCAAGCGAGGGGACTACGCCGAGCAGAGCGTAAAAATGCAGCAAGTCATCAGCTATGGCATTGGCCGCTACGCACGCAAAGATGTCCTATCAGCCTTAAGTCAATGGCATAAATACGACGCCCAACAGTTGTTTGACGACGCATTGCGTCAAGTAACCCAGCAAAAGCTGTTAGCCCAATTAGTACGTCGGCACCAACACCAAGCGGCACAGAACTGGCTCAAACAAATGCCAGAGGTCAACAGCGAGCAGCTCGTCGAAGCGCTCATCCGTGACGCTCTGCGCCAACAGGCTTGGGAAGAGGTCTATGCAGGGATTAACCGCCTAAGTGCAGATGCGCAAGAGAGCTCACGCTGGCTTTACTGGCGAGCGCGCAGTCAGCAGACCCTCAAGCTCAGCGACCCCACGCGGCCGACACCAAAGCAAACCTTCACCCAACTCGCTCAAGGGCGTGGTTATTACAGCTTTCTAGCCGCCGACCGACTCAAAAGCCAATACAGCTTGGGAGATAACCCAGTAACCCCGAGTCCTGAACGCGTGCTTGAGATAGCTCAGCTGCCCGCAGCACAAAGGGCACGAGAACTGCTCGCTGTCGGAGAGATCAACCCCGCACGGCGGGAGTGGTTAACAGTCACCAAGCAGCTTGACGAAGAGGGACACCTAGCGGCTGCCAAACTTGCACACCAGTGGGGCTGGCACCGAAAAACGATTCAATCATTAGCCGCCGTCAAACAGTGGGATGATTTACAAATGCGCTTTCCTCTGGCCTATAACCGACAGGTACTCAAGGTCGCACAGCAGCAGCGCGTTTCCCCACCACTGCTATTTGCCATTGCTCGACAGGAAAGCGCCTTTGCCGCCGACGCTAAGTCCCCAGCTGGCGCCCTCGGCTTGATGCAGTTGATGCCCAGCACCGCGCGCTACACAGCCCGAAAAGCGGGTGTACGCTATCGAAAGCATGACCTGCTAACACCTGAGACCAACATTACCTTGGGAAGTCACTACATCAATGAACTACTGACACAGTTTGACGGTAACAGAATCCTTGCCTCGGCCGCCTATAATGCTGGGCCGAGCAGGGTAAAAAAGTGGCTATCGAATACCGATAAACAGCTCGATCACGACATATGGGTTGAAATTATTCCGTTCAAAGAAACACGGAAATACGTACAAAACATACTCTCTTACTCAGTCATTTATGGCTACCGCATGGGGCGTGAGCTCCCCCTTCTTACAGAGAAAGAATTACACCAACGCCTTTAATCTGCTGAGCTATGCTTATAAAACCTTACAAGCACTGGGGCATTACATTCAGCGGACGCACACTTAATGCCATACAAACACTAAGAAACTTGCAGGCCCCACAGCCAATGTCAGGCTGGTATTGAACGCACGGTGAAGTACGAACACGAACACGAACACTAAGGATACAGCGTGAATACTAAGGATACAGCGTGAATACGACTACCCCTTCACTACCCACACAGGCAAATGAACAACCGCCAAACTGGAGCCATATCCAAGAAACCATCACCATGCTGTACTTATCGGTGTGTCAAATTAAGAGTTCAATGAAAGACAGCGGCAATTCAGTCGATCAACTCACCCAATCATTTACCGAGCTAGCCCTGCACTCGCGCGAGGTTGATGAGCACGTCCAGAACCTATCCGACGTCTCCGAAATCCAATCGTTCAAACACGAAGTCAGTAGCACTGCCCGTGAAATGCAGGAAAAGATAAACCAAGCCATCACTGCCTTTCAGTTTTATGATCGTATAAGCCAACGCTTAGAGCATGTATCCCAAAGCTTGGAGAACATGAGTGACCTTATGACCTCCCCTCAGGACTTAAATAACCCTAACGCCTGGCAACTCATTCAGGATCGTGTCAAAAACAGCTACACGATGGAGTCAGAGCGCTTAATGTTTGAGCACATTTTACGCGGCGCGTCTGTCAATGAGGCTCTGGAGATTTATCAGCACCATTTTGAGGAAGAAAAACAAGCACAGAATGAAGATGATGATGAGGTTGAGCTGTTCTAAGCTATAGAAAAATCCGCGCAGGCCAGCCTCAACGAAGAACACATAAATAAAGCCCTATTGCAGGGCCTTATTATATGCTTCTCGTTCAGTATTAATCCGCATTATAAGCTATCCACGCTCTGACAAATAAACCCGAAAACGCTCCTGTACAACTTTCGCCAGCTCGTCAGGTTGAAACTTCGACAAAAAGCCATCGCAGCCAACTTTCTCAACCATCGCCTCGTTGAATGAACCAGACAGAGAGGTATGTAAAACGACGTGCAGGTCCGCAAGATTTGAGTCCGAGCGTATCTCATGGGTCAAGCGGTAACCGTCCATTTCCGGCATCTCAGCATCAGTGACCACCAACAAGAAGTCCTTGTGAAGATCAACACCCGCGGCCACCTGCTCTTTGAGGTAATTAAGCGCCTTTAAACCATCCTCTTTATAGACGGTCTCAAACCCTAAATTAGCAAACGTCGCACTCGCTTGACTCATGGCCGTCCTTGAATCATCGACTAACAATATTTTCAGCCCGCGATCGCTCGCTTCAGCCACGAGATTAACATCCAAGACATCCTCAGAGATGGCCGTTTCATAGGGCATAATGTCGGCCAATACACGCTCAACGTCTAAAATCTCTACAATCTCTTCATCAATTCGCGTAATCGCTGTCAAAAAGTGACTGCGTCCCGTGCCCTTAGGTGGTGGAAGTATCAGCTCCCAATTCAGGTTAACAATCCGATCGACAGGGCCAACCAAAAAAGCCTGCACGCTGCGGTTATATTCTGTGACGATTAAATTACCACCCTCGCGCCCCCGTAACGACGGCCCGCCGATGGCCAAGCTGAGGTCAATAACAGAAATGGTTTGATCCCTTAAGTGAGTCACCCCACAGATAACCGGGTGGCTGTGAGGTACAGCCGTCAAGGGAGGAACTTGCAGAACTTCTTGAATTTTGAATACATTGAGCGCAAAGCGCAGCCTGCCCGCCAAGCGGAACGTCAGCAGCTCTAAGCGATTTTCACCAACCAGTTTGGTTCGCTGATCTATTGATGCCAAAAGCTTCGACATGTATACCCCGCCCTCTGAATTAAGCCACAACTGATGTTAAGTGTAGTTTAAGACGTCCACGTCGATGCGATTTGACGACGCTTTAACCTACCTATGGGTAGTCGGCCGAGCGAAGAGAAAGATGAGCAGGAAACTGCCTAAAATTAACCTGCCGCTTGAAGGTATGCGGCCAGCTGCTGCTGATCAAAGGGCCACCCTATGTCGCCCTCACAATCTACACACTTAAACACAGGGATACGAATGCCGTACGCCTCAACCAACGCGTCATCGTCGGCAATCTCAACTTCAATTAAACGACAATTAAAGTGCTCCAATACCGGCCAAGCCAATTGCTTAGCCTCATCGCATAGGTGGCAACCAAGTGTTGTATAGAGCGTAACAGGGGTCATATGGGGTCATCTGCAAGCGTAAACGGAACAAAGGTATATTAGGGCTGCACGACGCCAATACACAACAACCTTTATAACGGCCGCAAGTAACCGTACGGCCCGACAGCATTGTAACCAAAGACGGACGCCAGCGCTTGCCGTCAGTGCCCGAGAAAAACCCGCTCAATGCAGGGTTACATATTCTCAATGCCTTCGAGTAACTGTGTCAGTGTCGACTGAAAACGCGGTTTCTCAGCGTTATCGAAGAATTCTGCCAGCTGCTCAATGAGGTCCTCTGGAGCAGAGAAGTGCGAAGCGCTCTCTAAAGTATCAAGCAGCCCCTGAACAAAACTCCCCAGCGGCTTCATACGTTCTGCCAAGGCTACTGGCGCTTGCTCTGGCGCCTCAAGTGTAGTGACGGCCGACGGAATAAATTGCTGATAAGCTTGGGTCACACGCTGTACAGAACTTTGACTTAGATTCAGTGAAAACTGAACTATTTCAGAGCTGTCATAACCTAGGTTGAGCGCCGATTCAAAAGCCTGATCTAGGTCACCCGCAAAAAACGACGCCGACAAATCATTCATCTGCCCCAGCAGGTCGCTGATGGCCGCCATCTCAGCATCATCCAGCTCGCCCTCAACTTGTAGCGAAAAGTCACGGCTCTGAAAAGACGCTTGCGTGAGACTGTGACTGAACTCACGGCCACCAGAGGACTGTGATAGTGACTCGACAATCTGCGCATCGACGCTACTGGCTTGTATGACCACAGTATCGCCATCGGCCGTGGTCAATTCGAAACTAAAGCGATTACTTTGGGCAACTTCACTGCGATTCGAGACGGTGGTTTCTGCTGTTATCGGCGCGGCTAAACGGGGCTCAGGTTTATCGATCGATCCCCCCTCAAGGAACTTCTCCTCAAACCCTGCTATCCCAGCCAGCACAAGATCATAGGTACCCTGAATTTCCGCCTCCATTTCATCGGTGAGTAGACCTAGGTCATCTAACTGGGCTCGCGCCTCTTCGAAACCCTGTAAAAAACCATCCAGCCCCGCTTCTAACCGCGAAGCCAAGTCTTCAGGTGTCGCGCTGGCCGCCAGATCAGTCTGTAACTGGGCCTCAATGAAGTTCAAAATATTGCCCGCCGCCACCTCCGCGTATTCAGAAGGCGCGAGTGCCGTAACCTCACCAGCGGGTGCCAAATTACGTGAATTGATTGAGGAGGATGAGTAGGTTTCAAACCGCTCATAGCGCTCGCTGTGGATATAGACCACCGAAGGTTTAGCATCGCGTAGATCTGTAGAGGGAGGCGTGACTTCATTCAAATCAGACTGCCCCCTGCCCCCGCGAGCAGCAATATCGCGAGGCTGATCAATGGTCTGCCGAGGATTAGCATCCTGAGGGGTTTTACCTGCCTGATTATTCGGAGCGGCATAATGGCTATGAGGGTTAGACTGTGCGGCTGGCGCAAACATGAGGTATCTCCGGGAGCTATACCAAGATGTCGGCAACATGAGCCAATCCTATAGGAACAATAGGTTCTAAGAGTGGCTGTACATGTAAGCATATCCGCACAAGATCATTAACATTGAACCCTTAGCTCAGCTTAGCCTGAGACCATTAAAGCAAGCTTAAAACCTGGCAAAGCGTATGACTTTCTCCCGGTTGCAGGCTAACTGGCGAAGGCTCAGTGTTAGCCGCCTCAACGCACAGCATTGTTTGATAACCCTCGTCTGAGAAATCAGCTAGCGCTTTCGCCTTATCATTCCAAGGGTTCCAAACCACCGTTGCACAACTGCCCGACGATGCCACTTTAATGCCGCTACCAACCACCGAGTCAGAAAGCACACAAACTCGAGGGGTAGCCTGCTGCGGGCCGACCTGGTAGATACGGTCCACCTCGCCCGCCACCAAGACATCACCGGTCTGAGCTTTTAGGCCTGTGTCAGTCAATAATTTATCTTGATAGTCGAGACCCGAAAAGCCACTAAGACGAGCCGTGGTTATCGATGGCACCGCTAAATACGAGTGCAGCGCCTCGGTGAAACGCCACTCCTCGGCTCCCACATTCTTCGTCTTCAGGCTCAACGCTAAACTACGCCCAACAACGACACGGTACTGCAACTCAAATGGGTGGGGCCACCATTGCGCTGTCTCATCGCTCGCAGCCAAGGTAAAAATCAGCTCGGTAGCGCCACTGTCTAGATCCTTCACTTCGTGAAGTTGCCACGCCAGATTGCGGGCAAAACCATGGGCTGGGGCCTGAGTTGATTCACTCGAAGCCCCAAACCAAGGCCAGCAAATAGGTACACCACCTCGCACAGGTCTACCCAGCTCATAACAAGCATCGTCGCTCACCCACAACAGGTCTTGCTCGCCTTGAGGCACAAACGACAACACCTGGGCTCCTTGCAACAAAATCTTCGCCGACGCCAAGGCATTATCGATCCGCACTAAAACCAAATCCTGTTCAGTCTTCTCAAAAGTTACCGTGTTCGAAGAGAACGCATCACACCACTGCTTGTTCATAAAACTCCAAAACCAATAAGGCCGGCTAAAAGCCGACCCTATTCATAAATAAATACACACTCGAAAGTTTTGAGGCGAGAACAGCCGTTACAGGGGAAAAAGCCCCTGACTGATGGCCAGATAAACACCTGCGCTCGCAACCAGCACGATGACACCCAGTGCCACCACCCCTTTAGAACCACCACTGCTGCTCGGCTGAATGGTTTCAACCGAGTTTCCAAGCGGCACAGCCTTTACCGGTGGCGCCTTTACTGCGGCACGGGACTTGAGAGCGGGCTTCACTGGCGCAGGATTGGGGGCACTGCGCACGGTGGTCTTGTCCAATTCATCCGCTGGCCCGATAACACCAAAGCTCAGGGAGTCAAAACGCAGCTCATCACCACGTTTTACTCGCGCTTCCACTATGCGCTTACCATTAACATAAGTGCCGTTGGATGAGCCCAAATCTTTTACGTAAAGTAAGCCATTTTTAACCAACAACATCGCGTGTCGGCGGGACAAGTGTGCGGCGGCCAAAGTAATATCACATTCCTTCGAGCGTCCAACAACCATCTCTGACTTAAGCGCAAACATGCGGTTAGCAAGCGCAGAGTGGTTAGCTTTTAACGCCCAACCCGAGGTTTCGTTTTGGCGGGTGACCGGAGACGCAGCTCCTCGCTCGACCTTCGGGTCAATAACTTCCAGTTCAACGCCCGCTATAGTAAAAGAGTCGTTTACTTTTAGCGGCCGGGCTACTGTGTCATCCACCTTTTGGCCATTAAGGGACAATACCTTACTGGCAACAATGGGGCGCAACTCAATGGCTTCATGCTCCACAAGAATCTCTAAGTGCCGCGCCTCAACCTGAGGGTCATCCAGCACCAAATCACAGCCACTGTGGCAGCCGATCACAACCTTCGGTTCCACCAACCACACCGCATTATGCTTATTGTTTTTAAAGCGGAGTTTCAGCATTCACACACCCTTACTAACAGATATTTTCATGGCCAAGCAGCGCACTGACGCGACTCGTCTTAATATTTACTGGTATATTCACCCCACAGGGGCACTAAAATACCAATAAGTTGCTTGATAGTGCTATAAAAGCCTTTAATTTATCAATAGGTTAAATGCAATTTATTAACTCAGCTTCTAAGATTTAGCGGTACTCGACAAAAAAACCGGCCAAGGCATTACTTTAATGGCCAGTAGGGTAGTATCGCACAATTGAATTATTAGCTGGCTAACGACAACTAAGCTCTGTGCCGCAGCAAAGCACGAGCTTCCACGACCACAAGGTTTGAAGACAAGAATAATGCGCGCTACGCAATACCATAACAGCCTGATCTTTATCGGCATGCTCACGCGCCCCTCTGGCGGACGGAACCTATGCCACCCCTGATTTCCCACTCACTTTCAGACAAAGGTTTAAGTCGCAACAATAACGAGGACTGCTTCCTCAGTGAGCCATCATCCGGACTCTGGGCTGTAGCCGATGGTATGGGCGGACACGAAGCCGGTGAAGTCGCCAGTGCAATTGTTCGCGACACCTTAGCTCAATCCCCAAGTTTACATAAAAAACTCGAAGACGCCATTGGCGACGCACACAGCGCTGTATTAAAGGCCGCTGAAAATGGTGTTGGCGCAGAGGGGATGGGGTCTACCGTCGTCGCGCTCAGCTGCCAAGGGTTTGACTATCAAGTATCTTGGGTGGGCGACAGCCGCGCTTACCTATGGAGCATCGACGGCAACGGCGGTCGCTTAGAACAACTCAGTACCGACCACTCTTATGTTCAAATGCTGCTTAATTCAGGGGCTATCGGCGCTGATGAAGTAGACCACCACCCAGATAAAAATATTATTACTCAATGCATTGGCTCACAAGACATTCCCGAAGTACGCGTCGACAGCGTGCACGGTGAATGGCAAAAGCAACAATGGATTATTCTGTGTAGCGATGGACTGACAGACGAGGTAGAGAACCCACAAATTGCCCAACTACTCTGCGACTCAAACACACCCAAGGACGCGGCACAAAATTTAATGACCGCTGCACTCAATAGTGGCGGGCGAGATAACATCACCATTCAAGTAATAGCGTCGCCACTCAACAATCGCTCCCCCCTGTCTTATGTCGAGCACTGGCTGCCAGAGATTAGTGGCCGCCGCTGGTTTGATATCTGCTTGTATATTGCCGCGCTTTCCAGCCTTGCGCTGATTATTTACTGGAGCGCGGTGTAAAACGATGCAAATTCCAGGTTATCGCATAATACGCAAGATTAATCAGGGTGGTATGTCTACTGTATACCTAGCGATCCAACTCAGTGTTGGCCGCGAAGTGGCGCTCAAAGTGATGTCACCAGCGCTCAATGCAGACCCTGTATTCAGTGAGCGCTTCCAGCGTGAAGCCAATATCGTCGGCCAGCTTTCACACCCGCATATCGTCGCCATTTATGATATAGGGCGCTATAAGAACCTCAACTACATCGCCATGGATTACCTAGCGGGCGGTTCAGTACACGATAAGATGGTTAATGGTTTGAGCGCTCAAGAATCGCTGCGTATTATTCAGGAGATTGCTAACTCACTGGATCATGCCCATGAAAAGGGCTATATCCATCGCGACATAAAACCCGAGAACATCCTCTTCCGTGAGGATGGGGCCTCAGTGCTATCAGACTTCGGCGTTGCCAAGACCGTCAGCAGTGCCTCGAAGATGACCAATGCCGGCACGGTCGTCGGCACCCCCCACTACATGAGCCCAGAACAAGCGCGAGGCAAACCCGTTGACGGCCGCTCGGATATTTACAGCCTGGGTGTGGTGTTCTACGAGATGTTAACCGGCAGTGTTCCTTTCCGCGCCGAAGAGGCAGTGGCCATAGCCATCAAGCACCTCACGACACCCATCCCCACACTGCCGCCACAGCATTCATTGTTTCAACAGGTACTCAATAAGCTATTGGCCAAAGACCCCAATGATCGCTATCAGCGAGGGCGTGAAGTGGTGGAGGCCATTGGCAACATTAACAATACCCTGTCGGGGAACTCGACCCGATACCTCACCGACACAGAGCCAACGGCAGTACAAATATTTTCGCTGTTTAAGGCCCTCTTATTAACGAGCTACGCGGCACTGGCGGCGCAGACCAGTGAGCTGTTCAGTTATTTTTTCAGCTGGCGCTGGAATCCCAAAAGAGGCCTGTACCGCCACCCTAAAGTAACCGTCACCGAGATACACAGTAACAGCTCCATCGATGATGAAAACCGCGCCACAGTGGTATCCACCCGTATACAAAAAGCGGCTCACTACCAGGCAATGAAAAGCCCTAGTCTTGGCCGGGGGCTGCGCCTTGGCGCTCTTATCGCCCTGCTCTGCTTGATCTGGAGTGCGTTCAGTATTGCCCTGCAACGCTACCAACTTCCCGGCGAGGAGCAGCTGCCCAAAGCAATGCACAGTGCAGCACTGAATACCTCACAGCAACTGCAGCTTTGGTTTAGCCCTCCGCGCACCACAATAGAAACCAACATACTTGCCGATGAGCCCACGCGTAAAACGGACAAAGGCGTCGCGACAATAG
>Ga0209081_1000736_pt1 | contig 19745 bp, 17 predicted proteins | sample GOMGulsemesocosm_4_FD_184636 | JGI IMG/M metagenome (GOLD analysis project Ga0209081, IMG submission 184636) | Methane-oxidizing microbial communities from mesocosms in the Gulf of Mexico - GOM15B Gulf of Mexico (SPAdes) (version 2) | ecosystem: Environmental > Aquatic > Marine > Cold seeps... | reverse complement strand
TCAAATACAAGGCGGAAGCACGGAGTTGACGCACGTCAATAAGTACTTCCAACGCAGTAGTTGAGCCTACTAGCAATGAGATGATAGTTACAATGTTCGTTTAACTTCTACTGTCTCAAACACTTCGATTTGATCACCTACACGTACATCATTGTAGTTCTTAACACCAATACCACACTCAGTGCCGTTACGAACTTCTTGAACGTCATCTTTAAAGCGACGCAATGATTCAAGCTCACCCTCGTAAATAACCACGTTTTCACGTAATACACGAATAGGTGCTGAACGCTTAATAGTACCTTCAGTAACCATACAACCAGCAATAGAGCCAATTTTAGGAGACTTAAATACGTCACGTACTTGCGCAAGACCAATGATTTCTTGTTTGAATTCAGGAGCAAGCATACCGCTCATCGCTTGCTTAACTTCGTCAATTAAAGCGTAAATAACACTGTAGTAACGTAAGTCAATATTCTCAGATTCAATTACTTTACGAGCGGCAACATCAGCACGAACGTTGAAACCAACAACGATAGCATTTGAAGCTGCGGCTAATGTTGCATCCGTTTCAGTAATACCACCAACACCTGAGCCAATAATTTTCACTTTTACTTCGTCAGTAGAAAGTTTCAATAATGAATCAGTAATTGCTTCTAATGAACCTTGAACATCTGATTTAAGTACCACATTAACTTCTGATACTTCACCTGTTGCCATGCTAGCAAACATATTTTCAAGTTTAGATTTTTGTTGACGAGCAAGTTTAACATCACGGAATTTACCTTGACGGAATAAAGCAACTTCACGTGCTTTTTTCTCATCTTTAACAACCGTTGCTTCATCACCTGATTGTGGCACACCGCTTAAGCCAATAATTTCTACTGGAATAGATGGCCCCGCAGATTTAATAGACTTACCGTTTTCATCACGCATTGCTCTTACACGACCATACTCTAAACCACAAAGTACAATATCGCCTTGTTTCATTGTACCTTCTTGAACAAGTACAGTAGCAACAGGGCCACGACCTTTATCCAATTTAGATTCAACCACAACACCGCTCGCCATTTTATCAACAACAGCAGTAAGCTCTAGTACTTCAGATTGTAATAATATTGCATCAAGAAGTTCATCAATGCCTAAACCTGTTTTAGCTGAAACGTGACAGAATTGAACATCTCCGCCCCACTCTTCAGAAAGTACATCGTGTTGTGATAATTCACTTTTAACACGATCAGGATCAGCAGACTCTTTATCCATTTTATTCACAGCAATAATAATGGGTGCATCTGATGCTTTTGCATGTTGAATTGCTTCAATTGTTTGTGGCATAACACCATCATCAGCAGCAACAACAATAATAACGATATCGGTTGCTTTAGCACCACGAGAACGCATTGCTGTAAACGCAGCATGACCTGGAGTATCTAAGAAAGTGATCATACCATGACCTGTTTCTACATGATAAGCACCAATATGCTGAGTAATACCACCCGCTTCACCGTCTGCTACTTTTGCTTCACGAATGTGATCAAGCAGCGAGGTTTTACCATGGTCAACATGACCCATAATAGTCACAACAGGTGCACGAGTAGTTGAATCAGCAACTTTACTTGGGCAATCACGATCAGCTAATACTGCTTCTTCAAGGGCATTTTCTTTAACAAGTACCACGTTAAAGCCCATTTCTTCAGACACTAATGCCGCTGTTTCTTGGTCAATTACTTGGTTAATGGTTGCCATAGCGCCCATTTTAAACATTGCCTTAACAACTTCAGCACCTTTCTTAGCCATTTTATCAGCTAATTCAGCAACCGAAATAGTTTCACCAATGCGAATATCTTGCACTTTGGTTTCTACCGGTTTTGTAAAACCATGTTTTAAACTTTGTGGAGCTGAAAGAATCGCTTTACGACCTTTACCAGAGCGTCCGCCACGAGCATTGCGATCAGCGGGTTTTTTCTTCTTACGACGACGACCAGCAGTTTCATCAGCAGCATCAACTTTATCTTCTGCTTCTTGTGCGTATTTAGAAGAAGTAACATGGACTACTTCTTTTTCTTTCGCTTTACGCTCTTCTTCTTGTTCTTTCCAGCGCGATTCATTTTCTTCAGCTAATTTTCTCGCAGCTTCTGCTGCTTCTGCTGCTTCTGCTTCAATTTTTGCAGCAGCTTCTTTTTCTTGCGCTAGACGAAGTTTCTTCGACTCTTCGCTTTCTTCAACTTTAACTACAGGTGCCTTATTCGCTTTTTCAACAGCGGCTTGTTTAGCTTTTGTTGCTGCATCAACTTTAGCTGCGGCTTTACGCTCAACTTCCGCTTCAGCTTTAACTGCTGCTACTGCACGAGCATTATCAGCTTCTTTAGCTGCTAACTCGGCCTTAGCTTTAGCGTCAGCTTCAGCTTCTGCCTCCACTTTTGCTGCGGCTTCTGCCTCCACTTTTGCTGCGGCTTCTGCAATTTGCTGCTCTTCCACTTCACTACGTTTAACGTAAGTGCGTTTTTTACGCACTTCAACATTGACCGATTTAGCTTTTGAGCCATGTCCCATAGTCAATGTTGACTTGGTTTTACGGTTCAATGTTAGCTTGCTTGGTTTAGCTGCTGACTCATCGCCATGTTGTTTCTTTAAATAGCCTAGTAATGATTCTTTTTCGTCTTGCGAAATAGCATCAGTTGCCGATTTATTCACGCCTGAGTCAGCCAATTGGCTCACTAAACGATCCACCGGTGTACCAATTTCATTGGCAAGCTCTGCTACAGTTATATCTGCCATCTATACAATCTCCCGGTGTTATTATTCTTCGTTAAACCAACAAATATTACGTGCTGCCATTATTAGCTCACCCGCTTTGGTTTCATCTAATTCTTCAATATCACTAATTTCATCAAGACTTTGTTCAGCTAAGTCTTCGAGTGTACACACACCGCGACTTGCTAATACAAAAGCTAAATGACGTTCTAAGCCATCAAGTGCTAATAAGTCTTCAGCTGGCTCTGCGCCTTCTAACGTTTCTTCACTAGCAAGTGCTTGCGTAGTTAATGCTTCTTTAGCACGTTCACGAAGCTCTTCAATAATATCTTCATTTAAGCCGTTAATATCTAACATTTCAGCTACAGGTACGTAAGCGATTTCTTCTAATGAAGTAAAGCCTTCTTCTGCTAATAAAGTAGCAAAGTCTTCATCAAGATCTAACTTATCAATGAATAGGTTAAGAACCTTGTCATTTTCTGCTTGATGTTTTTCTTTCATATCGCTAACAGTCATTACGTTTAATTCCCAACCAGTTAACTGGCTTGCTAAACGAATGTTTTGACCACTACGACCAATGGCCATGGCTAAATTGCTTTCTTCAACAGCAATATCCATTGTGCCTTTGTCTTCATCAACAATAATTGAAGCAACTTCAGCGGGTGACATTGCGTTAATCACATATTGCGCAACATTGTCATCATATAAAACGATGTCAACACGCTCGCCACCTAACTCACCAGATACCGCTTGCACGCGTGAACCACGCATACCAACACAAGCACCTACAGGGTCAATACGCTTGTCATTACTTTTTACTGCAATTTTAGCACGTGAACCTGGATCGCGAGCAGCCCCTTTAATTTCAAGCATTTCTTCGCCAATTTCTGGCACTTCAACACGGAATAATTCAACCAGCATTTCTGGTTTAGTACGACTTACAAATAATTGTGCGCCACGAGCTTCAGGTTTAATTTCATATAATAAACCGCGTATTCTGTCACCTGGGCGGAAACTTTCACGTGGTAGCATGTCATCGCGATAAATAATAGCTTCAGCGTTGTTACCTAAGTCTAAAATAACACTTTCACGGCTGGCTTTTTTCACAACACCTGTTACTAACTCACCTATTTGTTCTTGATATGCTTCAACAACTAAGGCGCGCTCTGCTTCACGAATTTTTTGAACAATAACTTGTTTAGCCGTTTGTGTGGTAACACGGTCAAATTTTACTGATTCAATTTGATCTTCAACATAATCACCTGCATTTAATTCAGGATCATCATATTGAGCTGCAGCTAACGTAATTTCAGCGTATGGATTCTCCATTGGCTCATCACTGTCTTCAACAATTAACCAACGACGGAAAGTGTCAAACTCACCAGAAACACGATCAATACAAACACGTACGGCAATGTCACCTTCGTATTTTTTCTTTGTTGCGGTTTCTAAAGCGGTTTCCATTGCTTCAAAAATACTTTCTCTAGGTAATGCTTTTTCATTTGATACTGCATCAACAACCAGTAATATCTCTTTACTCATGCTTTTTTAGCCCTAATTTTGGCGTAATCATTCATCTTATTCACTGTATAGCTTAATTTATTAGTAATAAATACTCATTGATGTTAGTCAACTTCGTGCTTTTTATTTAAATTAAACCAGACAACTTAAAACTGAACAGTTACTGCTATTAAACTTAAAATCTATGCTTTTACTTAACCAATTCTAAAGTCGTGCGACAAGGTTTGCTTTGTCGATATTATTGATGACAAGTTCATAATCTATGCCATCAACTTCTACTATTAATGTGTCATTTGCTATCGCTGCTAATATCCCTTTAAATTTTCTACGGCCATTTAGTGGCATCGACAGTTTAACATTAATGGTTTCACTAATAACTTCTTGAAAATGTGATAACTCAAACAAAGGTCTATCAACGCCCGGCGATGAAACTTCTAAACTGTATTCACTGCTTATAGGATCTTCTACATCTAAAATAGCGCCAACTTGACGACTCACTTCTGCACAATCGTCAACATTAATGCCATTTTCATGGTCAATAAACAAACGTAAAACTGAGTTATTACCCGCGCTGATAAATTCTACGCCAAGTAACCCTTTTCCTGTTTCTTCCACTGCGGGACGAAGCATTTCAGTTAGTTTTTGTTCAAATTTAGCCAATCGTATTCTCCTGTTTCATTTTATAACTACCTTTAAAATGAAAAATTTAAGGTACAAAAAAAGGGCTTGTAGCCCAGTATATTTTTGCTGTGTTTTTTTGTTTTTAGTACTTATTATTAAGTACTAAAAACAAAAAAACCCCATAACAGGGGCCTAATCACTGACCCCGTATTTAAGTTTTAACACAATGTGTTAATACAGAAAAATACCAATAACAAGAATAGCAATTTAACGAAATTCATCAGATAAATTATTCAGTGACATCTTGTTACTCACCCAGTTCACTTTAAAGCAGCAAATTGAGCAGGGCGAATTATATAGGGGCAAGCACGTAAGCGCAAGCCTCAATAGTTAAAAAACGTTGGGAATTAATGGAAATAATTACCTTGTTTTTTACAATAGGTTAGTATGGGCTTAGCAATCATGATATAACGTTTTATTTGTAGCTATTTACTAGTAACTCAGTTAGTTTAATATTTTTTGTGGAGCAATTTAATTTAGTATGTATACATTTTCCCAGTTGATATTAAGAAATGCTGTATTAGCACTGATTTTCATACTATCGATCAGTGTTGTTTCCTTGTCTATGCTCTCTTCATTACTTGCAGAGCGAGCGAGCCAACACACCCAAACAATTAACTTGCTCACTAAGCAGTTAGCGACTAATGACGACAAACGAGAAAATGTCAGCAATATTGCGAAAAAACTTCAGCAAGTTGCACGTTATAATAGTTTAATTATTTATAATCGCGCTGGTAAAGTGTTATTTACTTATGAAAATAAAAAACCAAGTGTCAGTATTCCTTTTGTTACTCCAAAAATTCAACAGTTTAACGCAAGTAAATTAGAACTAGATATAGCGTATCAACTTAACTCTGCTAGTGAATCTATTTTAGTGTTAACCTTTATCACACTCTCAATTGCCTTATCATTATTTTCAGTGTTTGTTGCTGCCACCATGAGTACTAAACGACATAAAGCCGTATTCAAAGTTATTAGCCAACAAATTAAAAATGATCTTGCTTTAATTCATCATAGCGGGGATATAGTTTCGAGTGATTTAGGTGCCGACTGTGATGTTCTAGAAATCCCTGAGCTTAAGCAGGGTATTGCTGATATTAAAGCCTTAATGACACAACAGTTAGAAAACTCCATTAATTTAGAGCATGAAGCTTATGTAGATCATTTAACAGAACTTGATAATCGTAGTCGCTTTGTACAATTTTTTGAAAACAAAGTAACACAGGAAAGTCCGGTGAAATTTGGGGTGCTGATTATTACCCGTTGCTCTGAATTGCAAACAATTAATCAAATTCACGGCTATAGAGAAGGCGATAATTATATTTCTCATGTTGCTAATATAATGAAAAAAGCAATTTCAATTTATGCTGACAGCAATTTGTTTAGATTAAACAGTTCAGATTTTGCCTGCATATTACCAAACATTAAACTAAAAGAAGCTGAAAACCTTACCAAAGAATTAACTGCATTATTTAATGAATATCAGCTCGCTTCAGATTTAGATTCTGTCGCTTATTCAGGCTTAGTTTCATTTGATAAATCTAAGCCTTTAGGTGAATTACTCGCCTTAGCTGACACCGGAGTTAGCATTGCTCAAACGCAAAGCTCTAATTCTTGGTACTCACAAACTGATACTGATATTTTACAAAAAAACAGTGCTCATTATGGCAATCAGAATTGGCGCCAAGAGATTGATAGCGTAATAGAAAATCAACGTATAACACTGTTAATGCAGCCGATTATACCAAGTGGTCGTAATAATAAAGTATATGGTGAAGTATTAGCACGCTTCTTAAATTCCAATGATGAAATGTTGCCTACAGCTTCTTTTATTGCAATGGCGGAGAAACTCGACAAAATCATTGCCATCGATAAATTGATTATTGAAACAACCATTAATAAAATTAATAACAAAAGCATGTATGAGCATAGTTTTGGTATAAACATTAGCGCCAGAAGCATCAGCGACGAACACTTTATGATTTGGTTAGAGCGTAAATTATTGCGTGAGCCAAAAGTAGCACCACGATTAATTTTTGAAATAACAGAATACGGTTTACAGCAAAATATCAAAACAAGTAAACGTTTAATAGATATGTTACACCGTGTTGGTTCAAGAGTTACCGTTGAACGTTTTGGTGTAGGGCTAACCTCATTTAAATTCTTTAGAGATTTAACACCCGATTATATTAAAATGGACAGTTCCTATACGCGCGATATTGATGATGACAAAAACAATCAATATTTCTTACGCTTGATGGTTGATTTAGCTCACCGGTTAAGTATCAATGTACTTGCAGAAAGTGTTGAAAGCCAAGAGGAAAAACATACTTTAGAGAAATTATTTATTGATGGCTGTCAAGGTTTTTACATTGGAAAACCTGAACCATTATAGTTTATTTAGAGAAACCATTTCTCATAAAAACCGAACATATCTTAAATGTTCGGTTTTTTTCGCCTAATTTCTTTTAAAAATAATCCCCTTATTAATAGTAGTGTTGTTATATGCTTTAAAAAAAAGGATAATGGGATGAATAATATATAAATTAATCACTTAATCTAAAACGCAAATGACCGATTACATTCTGCTACTTATTGGCACAGTATTAGTAAATAACTTTGTCTTGGTGCAATTCCTTGGCTTATGCCCTTTTATGGGGGTGTCTTCTCGCACAGAAACGGCTATAGGCATGTCGTTTGCTACGACCTTCGTGATGACGTTAGCATCATTGCTTAGCTATTTGGTAACCACCTATATTTTAGCGCCTCTTAATCTTGAATACTTAACCACCATGAGTTTTATCTTGGTGATAGCTGTTGTAGTACAATTTACCGAAATGGTCGTTCATAAAACTAGCAGTAGTCTATATCGACTATTAGGTATCTTTTTACCACTGATCACCACTAACTGTGCCGTATTAGGGGTTGCTTTATTAAATTTAAGGTTAGAGCACAATTTCTTTGAATCGATCGTTTATGGTTTTGGCGCTGCCGCAGGATTCTCTTTAGTGTTAATTATGTTTTCCGCCATGCGTGAAAAATTAACCAATGCTGATGTGCCATCACCTTTTAAAGGTGCTGCTATTGCGATGATCACCGCAGGGTTAATGTCTTTAGCTTTTATGGGCTTTACTGGCCTAATTAAAATATAAGGCAAAAACAATAATGAATATTTTAATTGCCATACTTGTACTAGGCCTTATCGCTGCATTTTTTGGCGCTTTACTTGGTTATGCTGCAATACGTTTTCATGTTGAAGGCGACCCTATTGTTGAACAGCTAGACGCCTTACTGCCACAAACCCAATGTGGTCAATGTGGTTATCCCGGCTGTAAGCCTTATGCTGAGGCAGTTGCTAATGGAGAAGCAATAAATAAATGTGCTCCTGGTGGTGACGATACCATTAAAAAAATTGCCAATTTACTTGGTGTCGATGTTGAAGCCTTAGATGAGAACCATGATCAAGACTCTACTCTAGGAAACGGCCCTACCGTTGCATTTATTATTGAAGAAGACTGTATTGGTTGTACCAAATGTATTCAAGCCTGTCCTGTTGACGCTATTTTAGGCGCTGCAAAGCAAATGCACACCATCATTATTGATGAATGTACAGGTTGTGATTTATGTGTAGCTCCCTGCCCTGTTGATTGCATTGAAATGCGCCCTATTCCTGAAACCATTCAAAACTGGCAGTGGGATTTAAATAAAATTGCTGTGAAGCAACTAGACTAGGAAAGCTAAAGCATTATGGAATCTATTATTGGGCGAATCTCACAAGGAAAATTTTGGCAGTTTCATGGTGGTATTCATCCACCAGAACAAAAAGCATTAACATCAAGTAAACCAATAAAACAATTGCCATTGCCAATACAATTAATTATTCCTTTGCAGCAGCATATTGGTCGTCAAGGAGATTTATTAGTTAATGTGGGTGACAACGTATTAAAAGGTCAAGCGCTCACTCAAAGCTCAAACCCTATGGCAGTGCCCGTACATGCATCAACGAGTGGTATCATCAGCGCTATTAAAAAATCAGCTATAGCACATCCTTCTGGTTTAAGTGAACTTTGTATTTTTATTGATGTTGACGGTAAAGATACATGGCAAGCAAGAGAGATTTGTCACGATTTTACCAAACTTACTCAACAACAAATTATTAAAAAAATTGCTGATGCAGGTATTGCAGGCATGGGTGGAGCAGGTTTTCCTACTCATATTAAAGTCAACACAAAGCCTGACATTAATTTTTTAATCATCAATGCGGCAGAATGTGAGCCATATATCACGGCTGACGATCTGTTAATGTGTGAACAAAGTGAAGCAATTGTTGATGGCATAAGAATACTTGATAAACTGCTTAACCCTGCCTTTATTTTAATCGGCATTGAAGAAAATAAACCACGGGCAATCAAAGCATTACAGCATGCAACTAAAGCGTTTGAAAAAATTAGCGTTTGCGTACTGCCTACCAAATATCCCACTGGCGGTGAAAAACAGCTGATCAAGGTATTAACGGGTAAAGAAGTAAAAAGCGGCACACTTCCTATTCATTCAGGTATTGTTGTACAAAACATTGCCACTTGTTTTGCCATTAGTGATGCCGTTATCCACGATATTCCACTTATTAAGCGAGTTGTCACACTAACAGGGCAAGCGTTAAACAAACCACAAAATGTTTGGGCTTTACTAGGAACCCCTGTAAGTCACTTGCTTAAACAAACAGGATTTATTAGTGAAAAGAACAGCGCTGTAACTAGTCCTCCTGTTATTATGGGCGGCCCACTGATGGGTTTTAGCATTTTAAATGAGCTAGTACCTATTGTTAAAACCAGCAACTGTATTTTAGCGCCCAGTAGAGCCGAAATGCCTAGCGCCTTTGACAATAGCTCGAATGAAGTAGAGTGTATTCGTTGTGGTCAATGTAGCGACGTATGTCCAAGTCAACTATTACCGCAAGAGTTACAATGGAGCGCTAAAGCAAAAGATCACCAACAATTAATTAAACTGAATTTATTTGATTGTATTGACTGTGGCGCATGTGCGTATGTATGCCCAAGTCAAATACCATTAGTGCAATATTACCGTGTTGCTAAAGCAGAAATTCGCCAGCAACAGCAATTTGATCTAAAAGCAGAAAAAGCAAAAATACGTTTTGAAGCAAGAAAAATCCGCTTAGAAAAAGAAAAAGTTGCTAGAGAAGAAAAGCATAAAAAGGCCGCCGCCGCACGTAAAATTGCCATGAGCAAAAGATCAGCCGATGGTGGTAGTGCAAGCTCTGCTGTTGCCGACGCTCTTGCAAGAGTGAAAGCAAAAAAGAAAGCAAACGAAAAAACAGTCAGTGATTCATCAACGACTAAAAACGATGATAGCGATGATAAGTCACAAGTAAAAGCAGCCATTGCTAGAGCCAAAGCCAAAAGACTTGCGAAAAACAAAGTAAGTGAGTTGGCAACTATCAATAATGCAGAAGTAAATACGGTAAATGATATACAAGTTTCGATTAACAACGAGATCAAACCCGTTAATGAGTTACCTGTATCTAGTAGAGAAAAACCAAGCAATTCATCAGATGTTAAACAAGAAAATCACAGTGCTGATGATAAAAAAGCAAAAATAGCTGCCGCAGTCGCCAAAGCTAAGGCTAGAGCAAAAGAAAAATCGAATGCAACTCAGCAATCAGTACAACCTTTATCTATTTCAAGTGATGACGATGCTCAAGTAACACCAATAGAAGCAGATGAAGCAGATAATAAAAAAGCTCGAATTGCCGCAGCCATTGCAAAAGCTAAATCGAAAGCAAGAGCAAAAGCAAAAACCAAAGCAAAAGAAGAACAAGACAAACAGCTTAAAATTGAACGCAGTGAAGAACTTAAACCAACAAATGAAGAATCAGAATAATTATGGCATTTTGGATAGCAAGCTCACCCCATAATCATAACCAAGCAGAGACTTCAGCTTTAATGCGGTTAGTCATTTATGCTGTTTTACCTGGCGTATTTGCTCAATGGTACTTTTTTGGTTGGGGCAACATTATTCATATTGCGTTAGCCATAGCCACCGCATTAACGTGTGAGTTTATTGTTCTTTCATTAAGGAGTAAAAATAAAGCCACAACTATCAGTAAACAACTTTTTGATGGTAGTGCCATACTCACGGCAATATTACTAGGCGTATGTTTACCTGCCATTGCACCATGGTGGATTTCTGTTATCGGTGCAGCTTTCGCTATTGTTGTAGTTAAACAACTTTATGGTGGCTTAGGGCATAACCCATTTAACCCTGCAATGGCAGCTTATGTCATGTTATTGATTTCATTTCCTATTCAAATGACATCATGGCAGCCGCCATTAGACTTGCTCAGTATTGATTTAAACTTATCCAATACGTTAACAGCTATATTTACAGGTTTTACCAGCGAAGGGTACTCTGTAGATCAACTACGAACCAATATTGATGGTTTCACAATGGCAACACCGCTAGATACATTAAAAACCAATTTAGGCTTAGGTTTTACTGTTATGGAAACCATAGAAAACACCATGTTCACTAATAATTTACCTGCTAGCTTAGGCTTTTCTTTTGGTTGGGAATGGGTGAATATTGCCTTTTTTGCTGGCGGCCTTGTGTTAATAGCTAAAAAAGCGATTGCTTGGCAAACGCCTATTAGTTTTTTATTCAGTTTATTAGCTTGTTCTTTTATTGCTTATAGTATCAGCCCTGATAGTAGCGCATCAACCTTATTTCATTGGTTAACAGGTGGTTGCATGTTAGGTGCTTTCTTTATTTTAACCGACCCTGTCACTGGCGCTACAAGTGTAAAGGGACGATTAATCATTGGCGCATTGGCTGGCTTGTTAGTGTATTTAATTCGAACAGTTGGCGGCTACCCTGATGGTGTTGCTTTTGCTATTTTACTTTGTAATATGGCTGCACCTTTAGTAGATCAATACACTCGCCCACGCACCTATGGGCATAATATAGACAATGTAAAAACCTCAATTGCCATAGAGAAAACAGATAAGCAAGAGGGATCTAAATAATGACAGTTCCATCACCGGAGAAAAGCGCTTCTTTTCGCTTATCTATACAAAAAAACAGTCAAATACTAGCAATATTCGCCATTGTTTGTACTGCCATTGTAGGCCTAGTAAATGAATTAACTAAAGACAAAATTAAAGCACAAGAGCAACAACAATTACTAACTACATTGCACAGTATTATTGAACCAAGTAGATATGATAATGATATTACTCAAGACTGTGTTACTTTAAATTCTCCTTTACTTGGCGGCTCAAAAAATACCAAAGCAGTGCAAACAGCTTATATCGCTCGAAAAAATGATAACGCGATAGCAATAGCGCTAACCAGTAAAGCACCTGATGGTTATAACGGAAATATTGAGCTTATTATTGCCATTAATATGGACAATAGCATTAGTGGTGTCCGCGTATTAAAACACCAAGAAACACCAGGTTTAGGTGATAAAGTAGAGCTGAGAAAAAGTCATTGGATAACGAGCTTTAACAGTAAAAAATTACTCTCTGAGAAAGATAGTCGCTGGGCTGTTGCTAAAGATGGTGGCATGTTTGATCAATTTACTGGCGCAACTATCACCCCGAGAGCGGTAGTGAAAGCCGTAAAAAAAGCAGCACTTTATTTTGAGAGCAACAAGCATTTATTGCTAACACTCCCTAATAGTTGTTTTATAAATGCTCAACAACCTCAAGCTGAAAAGACTCAAATAGTAAATAAAAGTACAAGTGAGGCTAATAATGAGCAATGAAAATGAAATCACTAAAGATGAAGGCACTGAGAGTGATAAATTAGCAACTCAATCGCCAGTTCTTAGCGCTGAATCAGAAGAACAAGCAGCTGAAAAAGTACTCGCCAAGCAAGCACTTAAAGCTGAATATAAAGAATTGGCGATTCAAGGCTTATGGAAAAACAACCCCGGCTTAGTACAACTGTTAGGACTTTGTCCATTGTTAGCTGTAACAGCAACGGTAACTAATGCTTTAGGTTTAGGGCTTGCCACTTTACTGGTATTAGTATGCTCTAATGCGACGGTGTCGGCTGTGCGCCAATGGGTGCCAAAAGAAGTGAGAATTCCAATTTTTGTATTGATCATCGCCGCTTTTGTAACCTGCGTACAACTACTGATGAACGCTTACACTTACGGTATTTATCAATCATTGGGCATATTTCTGCCTTTAATTGTTACCAACTGCGCCATTATCGGCCGAGCTGAAGCTTACGCATCTAAAAACCCTATAAAGCAAGCAAGTTTTGACGGTTTAATGATGGGCCTTGGCTTTGCCTTGGTTTTAATTGTTTTAGGTGCAATTAGAGAAGTATTGGGACAAGGAACATTATTTGATGGTGCTAACTTGCTACTTGGTGATTGGGCCAGTGTATTACGCATAGAAGTAATGCACTTAGATAATCAATTTTTGCTAGCGATATTACCACCCGGTGCTTTTATCGCTATGGGCTTTATCATCGCCCTAAAAAATGCCATAGATGACAATATAAAGCAGCGCCAACCAAAAATTACTGAGCAAGCAATTGAACGAGTTAGAGTTAATTTTGATTCATAACGTTAACTCATAAGAGTTAATTGCAGGTTAACCATTTTGAGTACAAATATAATAAAAAAGAAACCATAATGAATAAAAAAAAGCGTTTAGAGATGTTAACAAGGTTGCGTAATAACAACCCTGAGCCAACCACAGAGCTAAACTTCACCACGCCATTTGAATTACTTATTGCGGTATTACTTTCTGCTCAAGCAACCGATGTGGGTGTTAACAAAGCAACCGCCAAACTTTATCCCGTTGCTAATACACCTCAAGCTATTTTAGATCTTGGTCTTGAAGGATTAATATCCTTTGTTAAAACCATTGGTCTATTTAATACTAAAGCTAAAAATACAATTAAAACCTGTCAAATGCTAGTTGATTTACATGACGGCAAAGTACCTGAAAATAGAGCCGCCCTAGAAGCATTACCGGGCGTTGGCAGAAAAACAGCTAACGTTGTACTTAATACGGCTTTTGGCTGGCCGACTATAGCAGTAGATACACATATATTTCGTGTTAGTAATCGAACTAAACTAGCCATGGGTAAAAATGTTGATCTCGTTGAGCAAAAGCTATTAAAAGTAGTACCAAAAGAATTTAAAGTCGATGTACATCATTGGCTTATTCTGCATGGTCGTTATACCTGTGTTGCGCGAAAACCAAAATGCGGTTCATGCATTATTGAAGACTTATGTGAATTTAATGAAAAATTGAGCTAATAACTATTAGAGGAATACCAATGAAATTTTTACACTCCATGATTCGTATTAGTGATGTTGAACTGTCACTCGACTTTTACATTAACAAATTAGGCTTGATAGAAACCAAGCGCTATGAAGTACCTGCAGGAAAATTTACGCTTATTTTCTTGGCAACAGCGATAGGTGAAGCAGAAATTGAGTTAACCCATAATTGGGACTCAACTGAAAAGTATGATAGTGGCCGTAACTTTGGTCATTTAGCTTTTGAAGTAGATGATATCTACCAAACTTGTCAAAACTTACAAAATAGTGGTGTGATTATTAACCGCCCACCTCGCTGTGGCAGAATGGCCTTTGTTAAGTCACCAGATAATATTTCAATAGAATTATTACAAAAAGGTGATGCACTCGCACCACAAGAGCCATGGTTAAGTATGAAAAACATAGGCTCTTGGTAGTGTTTATTAAAAATGCTTATTGAGCTAACGCTTCTTTAAGTGCTGCTAAACATAACAGTACGTTTTCGTTACGAGCAGCATAACCCATTAATCCGATACGCCAAGCAGAGCCTGCAAACTGCCCTAAACCTGCGCCAATTTCTAAGTTATATTCATTAAGTAAGAATTGACGCACCTTAGCGTCATCAACACCTTTAGGTATATGAACGGCATTTAACTGAGGTAATCTTTCATTTTCAGGCACAATAAAATCAATACCTAAGTCCTGTAAGCCAATAGCTAACTTGTCATGCTGTACTTGATGACGCGTCCAGCTATTTTCTAAACCTTCATTTTGCAACATTAATAATGATTCATGCAGTGCATATAATGAATTAACTGGTGCCGTATGGTGATAGCTACGTTTGCCCTCCCCTGACCAATATCCCATGACTAGCGATTGATCTAAAAACCAACTTTGTACTGGAGTTGTTCTATTTTTAATGAGGTTCGCAGCTTGCTCACTAAAACTTATTGGCGATATTCCCGGTACACATGATAAACATTTTTGACTGCCTGAATAAACAGCATCAATTCCCCAATCATCTACTCTTAATTCAACACCACCTAACGACGTAACAGCATCAACTATAGTTAAACAGTCATATTTTCGAGCAATTTCACATAAGGTTTTAGCATCAGAAAGTGCACCCGTAGATGTTTCGGCATGAACAAAAGCAACAAACTTTGCTTGTGGTGTTTGCTTTAAAGTATCTTCTAAAGCTTGTGGGTCAACTGCTCTACCCCATGTTCCATCAACCACAACAACTTTTGCGCCAATACGTTGAACATTTTCAATCATACGCGCACCAAACACGCCATTACGACAAACAACTACAGTATCTTCAGGTGTAAGTAAATTAACAAAACAGGCTTCCATACCTGCAGACCCTGGCGCAGAGATAGCCATGGTATAAATGTTTTTTGTTTGAAAAGAGTATTGTAGTAATGATTTGACCTCATCCATCATACCAATAAAGGTAGGGTCAAGGTGACCAATGGTAGGTCTGGCTAATGCCGACAAAACTCTAGGACTAACATCAGAAGGCCCTGGCCCCATTAATGTACGTTGTGGTGGTATAAAAGATTGAATTGACATAATAAGCTCGCAAATAATATTTTCGATACCATCACCATAGCATTAGTTTTATTGTTTACTTAATTTATCGTTATTATCCTAGTTATTCATTGTAAAAATGTAATGGCAAGATCTTCGCATGCTGTTATCATTCATAAAAATTAACTATTGAAAATAACAAACTAAATAGTGGAACTCATATGAAAATAGTCTCATGGCATTAAAAGCTACAATTTATAAAGCGAATATTGAACTTGCAGATATGGATCGTAATTATTACGACTCTTTGCAACTAACACTTGCACAACATCCGTCTGAAACTGATCAACGCCTTATGGTACGTTTAATCAGTTATGTGTTAAATGCTCACAATGATTTGCAGTTTGGCAAAGGCGTTAGTGATGAAGATGAAGCTGCTATTTGGCAAATAAACTACAGTGATGAAATAGCTTTATGGATTGAGTTAGGTCAACTAGATGAAAAGCGCATTAAAAAGGCCTGCAACAAAGCTGAGCAAATGAAGCTATATTGTTACGGCTCAAGTGTAGGAACTTGGTGGTCACAATCGCAAAGTGCTTTAAATAAATACCCAAAACTTAGCATTGAACAATTCAACACTAGCACAACTGATGCGTTGGTAAAATTACTGAGCAGAACAATGGAATTTCAATGCAGTATTCAGGATGGTCAATTATGGTTAACTTGTGGTCATGAATCGCTGCTCATAGAAACAAAAACCTTAAAGCCAGCACAATAAGTAATATACAACTTAAGGCTTAACGAGAAAAACATGATTAAAATAATTCCCACGTTGTTACTGAGACTAAGTGTAATAACAACATGCTTAACCTCTTCATTTTTTACTTTTTCTGCACCAAATAGTATTTCTTTTGAACAAGTCACTGCGGACGTTAGCTACTTAGCAAGTGATAACTTAAAAGGCCGAGGTAATTTTTCTGCCGAAATAAGCCAAGCAGCAGACTATATAGCTAAGCGATTCAAAGAAAATGGCTTGGTCAATGCGAAAGGTATATCTGCACTTAATTTTTTACAAAAATATCACGTTACAAACATTACCCCAGAAAAGTTGAGTTTAGTGTTAAATGGTCAAACGATTGCTTCTGAAAATTTAGCCGTGGCTAGCACTGTCGATAACTTTTCATGGCAGGTTAAAAATGGCGTTAAGACCAGTGAGTTTAAAGTTCACCGCATAGATGAAAACGATGATATGCGAGCCATGATTAGCAGTATGAACAAACAAGGAGGAAAGCACTTTGTTTTGTTACATTCTGCCCATAAAGAGATGTTCAAACGATACCAACACTATTTTGGGCAAGGGCTAACTAAGCTAGCTCAAGAAGATGGAAATAAAACTAAAGGGGGAATTATTTTTATTGCACTTACAGACACTACAACTGAAGAAGTGACAAATTTAAAAGCCTCGGGCATAAATAGTATCAGTAAAAGTGTACTAACTAACGTAGTTGCTGTGTTACCGGGGAAAACTAAACCAGATGAAATAGTGCTTTATTCAGCCCATTATGATCACTTAGGCGTAAAAAATACTGAAAATGACAACATCTATAATGGCGCTGATGATGATGCTTCAGGAACAGCAGCAATTATTAGCATTGCACAATATTATGCCAAGCAAGCAAATAATGCTCGTACTCTAATGTTTGTTGCTTTTAGTGCTGAAGAAATTGGCGGTTTTGGCTCTCGCTATTTTTCTCAACAATTAGATCCCAAAAAAATCACCGCTATGATTAACATTGAAATGATTGGAAAGCCGTCTAAGTTTGGTGCTGGCACACTTTGGATGACAGGTATGGAACGCTCAAACTTAGGTGAACAATTAAATATAGCACTTGCTAAATCAGGTAAAGAAATATACAAAGATCCTTATCCTGAACAAGGGCTATTTTACCGCTCTGATAATGCAACATTAGCAAGACTAGGTGTGCCTGCGCATAGTTTCAGTAGTACTCAGTTAGATAAAGATGAACATTACCATAAGGTTAGTGATGATTTGGCCTCTCTAGACTTAGCTTCGCTACACCAAGTTATTGAAGCGCTTGCTATTGCCACTAAGCCATTAGTTGAAGGTGGAGTTACACCTTCAAGAATTGATCCCAACAAAATAAAAAGTAAAGGATTGATTTATTAATATATTCAAAGGCTAAGCTGCGATCACATCAAGCGGACAACACATTTGAAATTCAAGTTTATTTTTTCCATCAATTTGAAAGCCATGACGTAAATAAAGTCCCCTTGCAGGGTTTTTTAACAATACATTTAGGGTTATTGGCAACTGAAGTTGCAATGCCCTTTTTTTAACTACAGTAAGCACTTTACTGCCAATTCCTTGCCCTTGATATTCAGGTAGTATTTGTAACTGTCTAATGTGCAAACTTTTTGTTGTGCCTTTAAGTGCAACAACACCAAGCTTTAACAAGCCAATAGGCTTACGATCACGTAAAATAATATGAGAATCGTAGTAGTTTTCTTTTATACGTGCTAGGTGTTGTTCATTAGTTAATTTTATTTTAGCTTGAGCTAAATGCTTCGACATTGACTTTTTTCTTAAGGCCAGTAAAAAATCTAAATCTTCATGTTTTACAGCTCTAAAGCTTATCGTAAATTTCATTTAGTCATTAATAGTGCGATTATTTAATTTAAGTATAACAATTTTTATTAGAAATAAAATCAGCTTCAACTTAATCAACTTAGAACAAATCTGAGAGAGGGCTGCGCACTCCATTAGCCCCATGCTCTAAAACATGAGTATAAATTTGAGTTGTACGTAAATCGCTGTGGCCTAATTGTTCTTGAACCGTTCTAATATCCGCTCCTCGCTGTAATAAATGGGTAGCAAAGGAGTGGCGTAGCGTGTGGCATGTTACATTTTTTTCAATATCAGCTTCTTTTGCGGCTTGCTTAACTGACTTTCTCAGTACAGTTTCATTTATATGATGTCGACGTAGTTTATTTGATTCAGGATCTAGAGTTAATCGAGCTGAAGGAAATAAGTAATGCCAACCAAGTGAGTTTGGAGCACTTGGATATTTTCTGGCTAAAGAAAAAGGAAGCCAGACACCTGCATAATCTGGATGATTCATATCTTGCTGATAGCGTGATGAGGCATGTTTAATTTGTACTTTTAAAGCTGGAACTAATTCTTTTGCGAGAGTAACACTGCGATGTTTTCCGCCTTTGCCATTCCAGATGTTGATTGATAAATAACTAAAGTCAATATCTTGTATTCTTAACCTTGTAACTTCCATTAATCGTAAGCCACTTCCGTACATTAATTGGCACTGTAATAAATGGTTAGCATTAACCAGTGTTAATAGTGCTTTAATTTCTGTTGTGGTGAGCACTGTGGGTAATTTAGTTTGAATATGACTACGGTTAAAATTTAGCTCAAGTGTTAAAGGCTGCTCTAAAATCTCTTTATATAAAAAAGATAAGGCGTTTAATGCTAATGCTTGTGTTTTTGGGGCAACGTTTTTGTTATTGCTAAGGTAGGATAGAAAAGCTTCAACTTCTTTATTGTAACAATGTTTAGGGTGTTTTTTGTTATTAAAAATTATATAAGCTTTTATCCAATATAGGTAAGACTCTATTGTGCGTTTAGCATAACGCTTCATTTGCATCTGCTCATGGATTTGAGTCAAAAATTCTGATTTCATAAATTTCCTTATTTATTTTCATCCCGTAGGTGAGTATAGCTAGTTTGCACACTTTCACCCAAAAAAGTGTGAATTCACCTCAAAAGAAATAAAACTTAAGAACAAGAAATAAATAAGCGCTTGAAATACTGGTATTAAAAATATAAATTATAAGCTAATAAATTTTAAGTTAGCTGGTAAGTACCTTGTAGAAAAAAGGACTTTTGCCAGTCTAATAAGCTGTTATATGCCATTAAAATTTTTAG
>Ga0209081_1000734_pt1 | contig 19753 bp, 16 predicted proteins | sample GOMGulsemesocosm_4_FD_184636 | JGI IMG/M metagenome (GOLD analysis project Ga0209081, IMG submission 184636) | Methane-oxidizing microbial communities from mesocosms in the Gulf of Mexico - GOM15B Gulf of Mexico (SPAdes) (version 2) | ecosystem: Environmental > Aquatic > Marine > Cold seeps... | reverse complement strand
CAAAAGATGATGCAGCAGGTCTTGCTATCGCAACGGGTATGGAATCGCAAATTCGCGGTATTAACCAAGCGGTACGAAATGCAAATGATGGTATTTCAATGTCACAAACCGCTGAGGGTGCGATGGACGAAATGACCAATATTTTACAGAGGATTCGTGAGTTAGCTATTCAATCAGCTAATGACACAAATTCAACGTCTAACCGCCAATCAATACAAGCAGAAGTAGGTCAGCTTTATGATGAATTAGATAGAATCGCTAATGTTACTCAATTTAACGGTGTTAATGTACTTGATGGTAGTGTTGGCTCAACTACATTACAAATTGGCGCTAATGCAGGTGAAAATTTAACTTTCTCAATTGATTCTGTAACGACAAGAGACCTCAACCTTAACGCTGTATCCGGTTTAGGCGAGCTTAATGGTGGTCGTGTTAATACAGGTTCTACTACTTTGGCTAATGAAATCACCATAAATGGTGTGGCTATAGCATCTACTGCGGCAGGAGCAAACCGTGCCGTCACTATAGCAACCGCTATTAATGCAAGCTCTGGCATTACTGGAGTATCAGCTTCAGCATACAATACAGTAGAAGGTGTTGGTAATCAGTCAGGCGTTACTGCAAATTTAGTAATCAATACCACTACTATTGCCCCAACTGGTTCAATGAGTGAATTGGTTGATACTATTAACCGTGATGTTGCAGGCGTAGTTGCTTCAATTGCAAATAATGGTGCATTGCTATTATCTAATGATACGGGTGCTAGCATTAATATTGGAGCGGGTGGTAGTGAAGTTGGCCTTGTTGATGATATCTATAACGGTTTTATTGCACTCACGAGTTCCGATCAAAGTGAAATAGAACTAGGTTTAGGTACAGCTTCCACAGCATCTGCAAGTAAATTACAAGAGTTTGGCTTTAACTTGGCGGAAGGCTCAGATAAAGTAACCGGCGGTGAAGTCACTGCGGGTGTTATTGCTGGATCAGATGGTATTCAAATTAATGGTGTCGATTTAGGTGCTGTTACTGGTACATCGGCGGCAGATAAAGCCTTTGCAATTAATGCTATTACGGATCAAACAGGTGTTAGTGCATCAGCAACAACAGAAGTTCAGTATGAAGCGTTAATTTCTCAAATTGCTATTGAATCAGTATTTACCATTAACGGTTTGTCAATTGATTTCACTGCAGCAACAACAACCACACCACCAGCATCACTTGATGATGTAGTCTCAACTATAAATAATTCAGGTATTCAAGGTGTGGTAGCTACGGCGGACAATACTACCGGTAGAATTATTTTCACTTCTCAATCTGGTGGTGATTTATCTATTCATACTGTTGTGGGTGATGTTTTTAACGATGTTGGGGGTACTATAGTTAATACGAATGGTGCAACTCAAATTACTCGAGGTGAAATTACTTTAACAGGCGCTGCAGGTAAAGATGTTTCAGTTACCAGTAATGCAAATTCAGAATCGGCAAAAGATACTGCATTAGGTAAATTAGGTTTAACTGATTTTGGTGGTAGTGCTTCGGCTATTGGTACGGGCTTAAGTGTTTTAACAGTCGCCAATTCAGAAAATACTATAGAGCGTATTGATGCAGCATTGGAGCAAATATCTAACTCACGTGCAGGCTTAGGTGCTATTCAAAATAGATTAGCGTCAACCATTTCTAACTTAGAAAATGTATCGCAAAACTTATCAGCGTCGAAATCTCGTATTGTTGATGCCGATTTTGCTGCAGAAACGTCTAAATTAAGTAAAGCGCAAATACTGCAACAAGCAGGTACAGCGATGCTATCGCAAGCGAATGCGAGTACACAAAATGTATTATCTCTTCTTCAAGGTTAATCTTTAAAGGTTAAGTTAGTTGGCGGGTTTTAATCTTGCTTATTGAATCAAAGCTAAGCTACTGCTTGGCTTTGTCATATATGTAACACTCTAATTATTGTTTAAACTAAATTTTTTAAAATTAATTAAAAAAAAGATTAAAGAAAAAATAAAAGCGTCCGATAAAGTTTGTAAGTCAGATAATTGACATAACTTATTCTTCAGACTTTTCTGTTGATTTTATGCAAACCTTAGGAGCTTATTATGCCTTCAGTAGTAAATACCAATGTGATGTCGCTAAATGCGCAACGTCAATTAAATAAATCGCAGTTATCACAAAATACTGCAATGGAACGTTTGTCTTCAGGTTTACGAATCAACAGTGCGAAAGATGATGCTGCTGGTCTGTCTATTTCAACGGGCATGTCTTCTCAAATTCGTGGTTTGAACCAAGCGGTTCGTAACGCAAACGATGGTGTGTCAATGGCACAAACCGCTGAAGGGTCAATGGACGAAATGACCAACATCCTTCAACGTATGCGTGAGCTAAGCGTTCAAGCAGCCAACGATACCAACTCAGACTCTAACAGAGCGTCTATCCAAATTGAGATTGACCAACTTTACTCTGAATTAGACCGTATCGCTGAAACAACATCATTTAACGGTATCAACTTACTTGATGGTTCAAATGGATCAACTAGCTTGCAGATTGGTTCGGAAGCAAATCAATCATTATCGTTTTCTATTGATGCGGTAACAACAAAAGACTTAAACTTAAACGCTGTTTCAGGTTTAGGTGAGCTAAATGGTGGGCGTGCAAGTACTGCCGCTGGTTTGGTTGTTAGCTCTGTAACTATTAATGGTGTTACTTTGTCGGGCACTGCAGCTGGAGCTAATATGGCAAAAACTGTCGCTGCGGAAATTAATACGAAAACTGGTTTGAGTGGTGTTACTGCAACAGCATACAACACTGTTGAAGCTGCTGCAGGTCAGACGGGCGTAACATCGGGTTTAACCATAAATACTGCTACTGTAGCTGATACGACGAGTATGACTGACTTAGTTGATAAAATTAACCGTGACGTAGCAGGTGTTACCGCTACACTAAATGGTGAAGGTGCTTTGGTTTTATCAAACGATACGGGTAATCAAATTGATATTGGCGGCACTATTGCAGGCTCTGGTCTAGTGGTAGATGATTATCAAGGTTTTGTTTCTTTAACAACTGCTGATAATAGTGAAATCACCCTTGCTAAAGCAGACACCACTGGTATTACGACGGCAAATGCAAGTGCAACAGTGCAGCAAATGGGCTTTATGTTGGGAACTGGCTCGGATGAGTTAACTGGTGGCGCGGTTGATTCGCAAGCTATTACTACAACCAATGCTATACAAATTAACGGTGTAGACTTAGGTGCTGTAACAGGGACTACTGCAGCGGATAAAGCGTTTGCGATTAATGCTATTTCAAATGAATCTGGTGTAACAGCTTCCGCAACAACTGAAGTGAGTTTTGAAGCGAATGTTTCTTTTCTTGCTGTTGCAACAGGGTTGACGATTAATGGTGTTGTAGCTACTGTTAGTTTAGCAACATCTTTAGACGATGTGGTCACGGCGATAAATAGTGCAGGAATTCAAGGTGTTGTTGCTACAGCGGACGCAGCTACAGGCTCTCTTGTTCTAACGTCACAATCAGGCCAAGACATTAAAGTTAGTGTTGCAACGAATAATGCATTGCAAGGTGAAAGTGTTATGGCTTCTGCTGTAACTCGAGGTTCAATCAGTTTAACAGGTAAAGATGGTGCAGATATAACTGTTACCAGTAAAGCCACAACACAGAATGCTCAAGATAGTGCTCTGGCTCGATTAGGTGTATCTAATGTAGGTGGTAGTGAAACCGCGGTAGGTACTGGTTTATCTGTTACTAGTGTTATAGGTGCGAATAATAGTATTAACCGTATTGATGATGCATTAGGTAAAATCAGTGATGGTCGTGCCAACTTAGGTGCTATACAAAATCGCTTAGGCTCAACTATTTCTAACTTACAAAATGTATCGCAAAACATTTCAGCGGCAAACTCTCGAATTAGAGATGCAGATTTCGCCATGGAAACGTCAGCATTAAGTAAGTCGCAAATATTGCAACAAGCCGGTACAGCAATGTTGTCACAAGCGAACGCCTCAACACAAAACGTGTTGTCGCTACTAGGATAAGCTTTAATGGCTAACTAGAGATAAAAGCTTCTCGGTTTTAACCGAGAAGCTTTAGTCGTTTTTTGTAGGAAGGGATTTATCTCCGAAACCTTTGCTTTGAATATTCGCGGTTAAAGCCACTCCTACAGTTTTTTACAAAGCTAATGTTAATGAAGTAGAATGTATAAACATTAGTAAATAGAGGTGAGAATCATGATTGATAATACTTCATCAGCAATAGATGCGGGCAACCTTACTCCACAAGCAAAAGCAGGTGCTGCTAATATTGTAAAAACAGCCAATATATCAGAATTGACTAAAACAGAAGTTGCTTCACCTGAAAAGGTGGTAACGCAAGTTAACAAAGCTCAAGAAGCTAAAGAGCAAGGTAATATTGAGCTACCACGACAAGAGCTTGAGCAAGTTGTTGAAAACCTCAATGCGTTTGTACAATTAACACAGCGTGACGTGAACTTTGGTATTGATGAACAAAGTGGCCGTGATGTTATTTCTGTTTTTGAAGCGGAAACACAAGAGCTGATTAGACAAATCCCAAGTGAAGAAGCATTAGCTTTGCTTAAAAGAATGGATAAAGCCATCGGTTTGCTTTTTAGTGAAAAAGTTTAATGGTATTTGAGTTAAACTAATTTAATTAAGTGAATGTTTTGGTAAGAATATTGCATTTATTTTAAAGTAAAAAGCTAAAGTAAAAGGATAAGCAGTTTAGTTATATAGGTTGGCGTTACACAAAAAGTGTTATGTCACATATACTCATGCTTGTATTGGAGGTTTATTATGGCAACAATTACATCTACAGGTCTTGGTTCTGGCTTAGAGGTTAACAACATTGTTAGCGCAATAGTTGACGCTGAAAAAGTGCCTGTACAAAGTAAAATTGATCGTGACTCTGACCTCGCTGTAGCACAAATATCTGCTTTTGGTAGTATTAACAGTGCACTATCTACTTTTAAAGATTCCTATAAAGATTTATCTAAAACCTCTAGTTTTTCTGCGGTAAGTATTAGTTCGTCAGACGAAGACGTATTAACAGCAACAGCAGGAATTGGTGCTCAAACTGGCGTTTTTGATATTGAAGTAATAGAAAAAGCGCAAGCGCAAAGTATTGCCACTGATGCCTTTGCTAGTGCTAATGACACTATAGGTACAGGTACATTAACTATACGCTTTGGTTCATATGAAACGGGCACTTTTGCTGTTAATGCTGATACCACTATACAAAACATTACTATTGACTCTACCAATAACTCCTTATCAAGTTTACGAGACAGCTTAAATGCTGATAAAGATAATGGTCTTTCTGCATCTATAATTAATGATGGCTCAGGCTACAGATTAGTGTTAACTAGCGATAATACTGGTGAAGATTACGCCATGGAAATTGTAGCTTCTGATGATGATGGTGATAATAGTGATAACACCACAGGTATTTCTCGATTAATTTATAATGATACGACTAAAAATGCTAAACAAACTGTTGCGGCTAATGATGCTGAAATAGTGCTAAATGGTATTACTATTACCCGCGATACCAACAGTATTGATAGTGTAATTACCGGTGTTACCATTGAATTAAAAGATACCAAGCCTGGCAGCAATATTCGTTTAAATATTAATAGTGATACATCAACAGTTGAATCTCAAATAAAAGCTTTTGTAGGAAACTACAATACCTTAATTGGTAGATTAAACGAATTTAGTAAGGTTGATTCTGATAATGGCAATAAAGGTGTACTAGCTGGAGATGCTACTGTTCGCAGTATTGAAACGCAGTTGCGTGGCGTACTAAATAATCGTTTAAGTCATTTAACAGGAACCATCAAAAGCTTTGCAAATTTAGGTATATTCACCAATAGAGATGGCACGTTAGAAATCAACGAAAGTAACTCTGCGTTACCAAAGTTTTCAGAAGTGGTTAAAGGTAATATTGCCGATATTGCTGATTTTTTCACGGCTACAGGAACAGCTAGTGATACTCAGATTGATTTTACTAGTTCCAACTCTTTAACTGAGCCAGGTACTTATGATGTTGAAGTCACTCAGTTGGCTACACGCGCTTCATTAACAGGTGCAATAGTGAATAACCTTACTATTGGCGCAACTAACGATACGTTTAAAGTACGTATTGATGGCGTATTATCTAATGATATTGTACTTGCTAATCAAACCTATGGTTCACTCTCTGAATTACTTGCTGAAATGCAATCTAAAATAAACTCAGATAGTACTTTGTTAGATAAAGGTATTGGCGTTATTTTAACCGAGGATGCGGGAAAAATTAAAATTGAATCAAGCCAATATGGCTCAGGCTCTACGGTTGCTTTTACTGAAGTTGGCGCAACCTTTTTAGCTGATTTAGGTATAGGTGTAGAACAAGGAACTACAGGTGTTAATGCAGCAGGTAAAATTGATGGTGTTGACGCCTTTGGTGATGGACAGTATTTATTGTCTGAAACAGGAGACTCAGCAGGTATTAAAATTGAAGTACTTGGTGGTGCTATAGGAGAAAGAGGTACTGTGACTTTCTCTGAGGGCAGCACCAAAGTCATGAATGACTTATTGCTAAGTATGATTGACGACCAAATTTCAAGCTCAAGCGGCGACGTTAATTCTTCTAATGTTGAAGGTGCTCCACCTTCAAAATTGCTTGATGCTAAAACAGATGCTTTATATAAAAAAATTGAACAGCTAGATCGCCAAGAGGAAGATTTGAAATTGCGCATGGACAAGTATGAAGCGCGTTTATTTAAACAATTTAATGCTATGGATAGTGCTGTTGCGGCACTAAATGCCACTTTAGGCAGCTTAACGTCAATGTTAGATCAATTACCTGGGTATACTAGAGAAAAATAGAACTTGTCCAATCATCATACTCAGTTCACCTCTTATTAAAGTTTTAGCAGAATAAAGTAATTTTAATTCCTTGTTCTGGCTCATATTTTGCTTTATCTTGATAAATAAGAGCATTATTACTCAGTGTCAATTTTTTGTTATCAGGATCAATCATGTCAAATATCTCCGAGCTTGAATTAGATATTCAAACAAAATTATTAAGAGCAACCTTTCTAACAAATATGGCAGTGCTGAGAAAACACATGCCAGAAATATTTGAGTTTTATCAAAACTATTCCCCCACCAGAGCGAAACTTACTTTTGACCATAATGGTGAAGTTAACATGGTTTCTGAGGGAGCCTTAGTTTATGAAGAAAAAGCGAAAGAGAGTAGCTATAAACAAGCAGAAATATTTGTAGATAAGCCAAAACGTTTTAGTTATCAAATAGGCTTTGGTGGTGATGATATCTCATTTGAGCATGAACATGTTCTTAAAAAGATCTATAAAAGGCGTGAAACTGATATTGGAGTTCACCTAGATATATCCATACCTGATAATCAAATTGACTTTTTAACTATGATTGGTGTTGGTTTAGGGTTTCATATAGAGCGTTTGTTTCAACTATGCGAAGTGCGTTTTTTTTACTTATTTGAACCAGATCCAGATTGTTTTTTTTGTGCCTTACATTGTATTGATTTTGGTCCTTTAATAGATCATTGTTTTTCTCATGGAGGCGCTTTTACAATTAAAGTTGGCGGTAACGCTAATCAATATGTTAATGGCCTTAATGAAATGTTAATTGGACAAGGTTTTTTTAATGTTTCACAATTCTATAATTATCGACATTATCGTAGTGAAGCAACCAATGAAACTTTTCAACGGATACATGAGTTGGCGTATAGATTAAGTAGTGGCTGGGGCTTTTTTGAAGATGAAATTATTAGTGTCATCCATACATTGGGAAATTCTAAGGAAAAATTCCCTTATCTAATCGATAAGGCTTTATTTAATAATGCATTGTCTGATGCTCCAGTCTTTATTGTAGGTAATGGCCCTTCATTAGATGAGAATATTCATTTTGTTAAAAATAACGTAGGTAATGCGATTGTTTTCTCATGTGGCACCGCATTAAAACCACTGTTAGATGCTGGTATAGTGCCTGATTTTCATGTTGAAATGGAGCGTGGCGCAGGGCTTTATCCGTGGGTAGACTCAGTAGGTCATAAAGATAAACTGAAGCAGATTAATATAATTGCTTTAAATACAGTATTTACAGATATATTAAAGTTATTTAAAAATGCTTATTTACTGCCTAAACCCAAAGATGGCGGTATGGATTTTTTATATGAATTTCTAAATGAAGATAAATACTTACCTGTAAATGCTTGTAACCCAACCGTTTCAAATGCTGCAACTGCAGCTGCTGCGTATCTAGGGTTTAAAACAATGTACTTGTTTGGTGTTGATTATGGTTATATTGATGAAACTCATCATCATTCAAAAGGGAGTATTTATTATCAAAAAGGCTCGCTAGCCGAGCGTGATATTATGCAGGGAGATATGCGTGTTAAAGGGAATTTTGAAGAAGAAGTTTTTACAACTCAGCATTTTGATAACTCAAGAGCCTCTTTAGAAATACTATTAGAGCAAGAATCACAGGTCACTTGTTTTAATTGTAGTAATGGAGCCAATATTCAATTAACCAAGCCAATGCCTTATCAAGATATTTCACCTCTTACTAAGGTGACTAATAAACAGGAAGAAGTCGATCGTCTGCTTTCTGTTGCTTTTACATTTGAAGATTTAGATGCAAAAAATTTAGAGCGTTTATTTAAACGTAAATTACCCATTTTTAAAGATGTTATTGCGCAAGTCATTAAAATAACAAGTGTAAATATTCAGTCAAGAAGAGAGCTATCTCAGTTGTTTTCTACTCAGTATAAGTATGTTAGAAATTTTAGGCACAAGAAAGATACTCAAGTTATTTATCGTTTTCTACAAGGTACAATTAATTATTTTCAAGCAAATATAATGAGTAATGTTTACTTTTATCAGGATAAAACTGAACAAAAAGAATATATTAAGTGGTCATTAGATATATTCCATCAACATTTAAATTGGCTGTTTAATGAGCTTTACACTAGTTATAATAAACCTTCTAAATGGTAATATTTGTATAGGCTAGTTCTATTGTTAAATAAAACTAGCCGCTTTAACTTTTCCCATTTTATGTTGAATGAGAAAAATCTCCTAAATTGATGTTGTCATTCTTTATAAATGCTTTAGTGGCCTTTTTTCCAATAACTTGAGTTAACCATTTTGGCTCTAAACCGTGGCCAGGACGTCTTAGCCCAACATTACACTCAGTTAGTAATTCACCTTTCTTTATATCCGTTAAAGCGGTAATGCTACGCCTAGCAAGTTTGCGCATTTCTAACTCTTTCTGAGTTGGAACTATTTCACTAGAGCCTAACATTTTATAGGCCGTTTGAATTTGCTCCACCCAAGTTTTTAAACTGCTAGGGTTTTCAGAGAACCAGTGATCAGGGCCAGCCATTGTGTTATCTAGTGTAAAATGTTTTTCAAAAACTAATGCTCCTTTGGTTACCGCCATTACTGCAGCTGTTTGGCCTTTAGTATGATCAGAAAAACCTAAAACTACATTAGGAAAAGCCTGCTTAATGGTATCTAATTTATTAATATTTACGTCTGTTGAAGGAGTAGGATATTGTGAAGTGCATAGCATTAATACGGTTGGTGTACTTTGAATAGCGTTAACAGCATTAAGAGATTCGTACACTTCGGCTAAGTCAGCCATACCAATAGAAAGCATTAAAGGTAATCCCGTCGCGGCAAATTGTTTTAATAAAGGGATGTTGGTAAAGTCATCAGACCCTACTTTTAATGCTTCAACGCCAAGCTTTAATAAAATTTCGCAATCAGAGTAATTCTGTGGAGTGGATAGAAACTGAATTTTTTGTTGTTGGCAATAACTATATAACTCCTGCCAGTCGTCACCAGAAAACTGGTAACGTTGAAACATTGTTAACATAGATTCAGTTATTTCTTTCCCTTGAGATTTATAAGTATATGTCTCTGTAGGATCACCAACAAATTCATCAGCTTGAAAGGTTTGAAATTTAACGGCATTAACACCTGAGGCTTTAGCTGCATCAATCATTTTCTTTGCGATATTAATATCACCATTATGATTAATGCCAACTTCTGCAATAGTAAAAGGCTTTTGAGTGATTTTTTCAATAAATGGATGCATAGTTATATTATAATTGAATAAAAGAAATATTAGGTTCAAATTCAAAGCTTTCAAGGCGATGATCTTGTAAGTTTAATGACTCTAACATAGCCATGGTTTCTCCTGGCCAATACTTGTTGTTTACTTCGTCAAAGGCGAGAATTGCACCCTTAGGCATTCTTGGTAATAAATGCTTTAATGCTGTTACGGTTGGCTCATAAATATCAAAATCTAAATAAAGCAAAGATACTAAAAGGTGCTGATTATCTTCAATATATTGAGGAATAGTAATATTAGCATCACCCTTTACTAATTCTACTTTTGGAATATGATTGATAAATCTATTTTCATCGTAATCATTTACGACTTGTTCCATTTCAGCAATAACATCATAGTCTTCTTTTAAGCTGCCAACGCAAACGGGGGGTAAATCAACACCAGAGGTTTCTTCGGGGCGCTTTTTATCTAACTCGTGCACTGAAGGGAAACCTTCAAAAGTATCGAAGCCAATAATTTTTCTATGGTAATTATAAGGCTCTAATGTTGTAGACAGTTTTGCCCATGCCATAACTCCACCACCATGATGTACACCACACTCAACGATACTACCTTTAATTTTAAGTTGGCGCTTGAATAGTTCATGTTGAACTAAAAATCTAGCCATAGTTTGTCGACGAATATATTTAGGGAAATTGGCTAATTTTTTTTCAGTATTACAAGTTGATTGTTCGAAAGTGCTACTCATGTTAATTCCTCAAAATAGTGGTAATGTTGTTTTTAAATAAAATAATTTTTGCTTGTTCTCCAACATTAAAAAGTAAATCTAATGCCGACATGTAAGGTTTAAACTCACCGTGTAATTGTGAGTAGCTTGGATGATTATATTCTTGAAAATAAATTTTTATATTTTCTTGTGAAAACTGGTTAACATCGGCGTAATCTTTACCTTGCGCCCCAAAAATATAGCTGTCAGCGCCTAAAGTTTTGCACATATCAAGTACTAGCTCTGATTTGTTACCTTGAAAATTATAATCACTTGCTCGTACAATACGACATTTAATATCGAACCATTTGAGCATAAGCATTAAAATGTCATGATTAAGCTCACTTAAAAAAAGATGATTCCTAAGAATAATACTTTCTATTTCAGGATAGTATAATTCAAAATAGGGGCTTTTTTGATAAGCAAGTTTTATTGACTTTAAATGCTTTTTACGCCAGTTGTTTTGGACTATTTTTATATCACAAATTAGGGTATTAAAGTGATTTTTAGATTCTACAGGTACACTTAGCCATATATCACCTGCTTGTGTTTTAATCTTATTGCGGTTGTTAAAATCTTTAGTTTGATATTGTACGCGGTCAAATATACAAAATTGATCAGCTAAGGCTATTTTATGGAATAAACCTATCCACGGTATATATACCGGTTGGTGTGCAGTTAATATCATAAATAGCCCTCAACACTGGCTATTACATGATTGACTTGCTGTTGACTTAAGTCAGGGTAAATGGGTAAAGAAACTAAATTATTGGTGATGTTGTAGGCGTTAGGATAATTTTGTGGTGTATTGGTTTGTAATTCTCGTGTTTCCATTGGTTCAATACAACAGATACCTTGTTTAGCCATAGCGGTTATAAAATTTTTCGGATTGTTAGTTTTTAATAAAGCACGATAATTGGTGCTTTTACAATTATTTGGTTGATAACAATCCTGTATTAACATAGGTAACCTATCACTATAATGAGAAAATATTTCCTGACGGCGCTCAATAAAGGTAGGCAGTTTTTTTAATTGTTCGCGGGCTATAGCTGCTTGTATATCGGTCATTTGAAAATTGAATCTGATTTTTTGATCAAAGCGGCAATCAAAATCTAAATAATCTTTTATGGCATTTATCATGTTTTTATCTTTAGCGATAATCATGCCACCATGCCCACCTGAAGTGATCATTTTTGTAGCATAAAAAGAAAATATCCCCGCGATTCCGTTTAAACCTACATGCTTTTTATTTTCATAACTCCCCAAAGCTTGAGCGCAATCTTCAATTTGTAAGTTTATTGAACTAGTTGGCTGTGGCGCAACAAAGCCATATATATGCTGTCTAATTGAAACGGAATTTATTTCTTTATGTTGTAGCGATAATGATGATAAATCGGTGTGTACGGAATTGGAGTGATTATCACAAAAATTAGCTTTACCGTTAGCCATTCGTATCGCATTTCTTAAAGCAGAACAGGCATATACAGGCGTATTCACTGTTTTGTTGGCTATATTTAATTGTTGTAATACTAAATAAAGAGCGGCAGTTCCTGATGATACGGCAATAGCGTGTCCTTCGGGTAAACCGACAAACTGACAAAATTCATATTGCAACGCTTCTACTTCAGGCCCTGATGCTAACCAGCCACTTTTAATAACTCTGTTGGCTGCTTCTTGCTCTTCAATACCTAGCGTTGGCTTGTTATGCGCTATCATTATTACAACCTTGCTGATAATAATTAATTTTTATTTGCATTGGGTTGCCAATAACAAGCGAATAGGGTGGTATTTTTTTAGCATCAACTATAGTGCCTGCTGCAACCACGCTGTGATGACCAATATATGCACCACCTTTAACAACTGAGTGCGAGCCGATGAAAACATTCTCTTCTATGGTAATTGGTTGACAATCATTTTTATTAGATAAACCTAAACATTTTTTATGAGAATCTGCACAATTGATGGCAACGAACGAAGCAATATCACAATTATCTCCAATACTCACTTTTGCTCCATTAGCATTAACTTCAGACATGCCTCCGATGTAAACATTTTCACCTATTTCTGGCTCACCATTTATCCATACTAATGGATGGAATCGATTACGTTTAAAGGTAGTTAGTTGTGCAAATAAATCAGCAAATTTTTCAAGCAGTTTTTTAGAAAGCATGTCATTTATCCAGCTGTGCGACAAAATCCCAAGTGGCATAATACCTATCTGTGTTTGGGATAAATTGTTGATGAACTTTATGCTCTAGTACTAGTAGTTCGTAATGATTAAATAATGTTTTAATATGGGTGTCGTCAGAAAAATGAACATCGCCTACTTGTAAAAAGTTGCCTTGGGTGAAATCTGTAAAAGTATTATCATCTAGCTGTTTTGTTGCAAATTTTTTATCAGAATGTTGAGTTGAAAACCAATCGATACCAACAAAAAAACCATTTTTATTTAGTCTGTTTCTTAGCATGTTAAGGCAATGGTTTATATCTGCTGTTGTATTGTGCGTTAAAGAACTCCGATCAATGATGACATCAAACTTCTCTGTAAATGGAATTTCTTTAGTAAAGTCACCAGCAACAATGTTTTTGCCAAATTCACCATGCTTTTTTTGCAATTTATTAACAATAAAAGGGCTTCCTTCAATGGCAAAATAATTAACAGATAACGCTTTAAAAAACTCGATGTTTGCACCAGCGCCAACACCTAGTTCAAGCACGTTAATAGTGCCTTTGAGTTTAGGGTTGACATAGCGCATATACATTGAAATTAAATCAGACCATGGCCAAATGCTCATTTGTGAATTATTTTTATATTGATTATCCCAATCTTCTGAGAACATAAAGTTTACTCCGTAATACGTGCCACTGAAAATGCCTCTGCAAAAGAGCAACCAATAGTTGCACCGCGTACCTGCATTAAGTGTGTTAAATTTTCAATTGATCGAGCATGAGGTGCAGCTCTAAGTTCTTCTTGATATGCGTACAGTGCCTTTAGTTTAATACTCTCGTAACCAGTTACATCTTTAAAAAAGTTTGGTTGGAAGCTATACTGTTGTTCAAACCTCCACTCAGTACTTGAGGGGACTTCAAAACACAAAATAGATTTAACGCAATGCTCTGGTTGTGGCCTTGTGGCTGTCATTACCGCTTGGTTAGTTTTTTGATGATCAATATTTAAGTCGCCAGAAAAGTGAGTGTATATACGCTCTGGTTGATACTTTTCTATTATGCTTTCAATGGCTTTAGTTAATGTTAGCATAGCTATTGTATCTAGTTTATTATCAGGGAAGTTTAGGCAGTGATAATTACTAATGCCTAATATATTACAACTTTGCGCTAATGCATTATCACGGTTTTGTTGTTCGGAATTAATCATAGAGATACGAGAGCTTACGCCATCAGCCATGACTAATAAGCTAACTGTATCTCCGTTGGCAGTATGTTTTGCAATGGTTGCCCCACAGCCTAATACTTCGTCATCGGCATGAGCTACCACGACAAGAATATGTGATGTTGTTTTTTTAAGCATTGTTATGAATATCCACTAGTTTTTTTGCTACACGGTCACACCCTCTACCATCGCATAATTTTTGCATTTTTTCTTGTATATCAAGGCGTTTTTCTGTGGACTTTAATAAAGTATTAATTTTTTTAATGATATTCACCATAGTTAAATTTTTTTCTTCACCAATATATAATTCAGCTAAAGAGGGCGTTATCAGATCGATATTAGTTTGTTGATTAGGGTGGTTTTTAAGGAGTAATACGGGAGTACCTAAACTAAATGCCTCCCACATCATTGTACCCGCGGCTGTAATCATCAAACTATGCTGTTGAATTACCTCTACAATATTTTTTGGATCAATTTGAAAATGAATATTTTTATGGGAAAAATTTTCCCTTAATTGCGGTAAATGGATATTTAGTGAGCTTGTCATTAGCGTTAGATTAATATTTGGTAGTAACTCGCCAATATTTTTAATAAAAAATTCTGCAGTATTGTCAGGATCCGTAGCACCAATGCTTATTAAAATACTATCGTGCAGATTTTTAGATGGGGAAACAGGAGTACTTTGATGAAACTCTTCTCTGAGCAACGCATATTTAGAGCCTGAAAATACGATTGGTTCCGAGTGGGTTTGTATCTCTTCTTTATTAAACGGTGCCATTTGCCAGATATAATCGACATTATTAATAAGTTGCTTGCTGTCATTTAATACAAATACCTTAATCTTTGGTTTTCTAAATTCATTCCACCATATTGCTGATAATTGATAGTGATCAATTATAAATAAATCAGGTTGAATTTGTTTGCTTTCAATAAGTATTTTACTTTGTTTAATATCGTCTATTTGATCCAATGTTGTTGAATGAGTAACTACTAGTAGTTGATGATGATTATCTTTTAGCGCTTTCTGTATTGAGCTATTTGGACTGCTCATAATGAAAAAACATTTAGCCTGACGCTTAAATAAAGCATTAGCTAAAGATAAGCAACGGACAAAGTGCCCTAAACCTATTTGTTGATTAGCATCACAACGAAAAACACAGATCATGCTTAGCGTACCTTAAAAACGGGTTCGGTGACGATACCATAAAAATAGTCATCAAAATTTCCATTCTCATTCATTTCTTTTGCTAGTGGGATAATTTCTTTATAAGCAGCGAGTAATTTATCAACATGCTCTTTGGTATGAGCAAAAGACATATTATGACTACCATTGCATAATATGCCATGCTTGTGCATTTCTTGTTGGATGAATGAAGACAATTGCTGTGGACTTATTTTTTTTGTACTTTTAATTGTTAGAAAAGACCAAGCAGGATGACCTTTTATAGAGAATAAGTCGGCTGTGTTACTTGCTAGTATCAATGCTTGTAACTCTGTAATGAGTAGGCTGCCCATTTGATGAATATGCTTTAGTACATTTTGCTGTTTTATTTTGTTTATCGTGGCTTTGCTTGCTGCCAGTGATAAGGTTTCTCCTCCAAAAGTACTAGAATAAAAAATATCCTCCATTAAGAGCATTATTTCTTTTTTACCCGTAATTGCGGATATTGGAAAGCCATTAGCCATACCTTTGCCAAAAGTGGCCAAATCAGGGATTACATCAAATAGTTGCTGCGCTCCTCCTTGAGCAAAGCGAAAGCCTGTAATAGTTTCATCAAAAATAAGCACTGCATTATGTTGATGGGTCAATGCTTTTACTTTAGATAAAAAGTTATCCTTGGGATAATCAACATTCATTGGCTCCATGATCACAGCTGCAATTTGATCAGGGTATTGTATAAAAACCTTTTCTAACGATGATAAGTTATTGTACTCAAATTGGTGTGTTAATTCTTTCACGGCAAGAGGGACGCCTAGATCACGAGTTGTTGAGCCAATATACCAGTCTTGCCAACCATGATAACCGCAAACAATAATGTGCTCTTTACCTGTGTAGGCACGTGCTAAACGAATGGCTGCAGAGGTCGAGTCTGAACCATTTTTACCAAAACGAACCATTTCTGCACAGGGCACAAGTTCAGTAATTAATTCTGAAACTTCAAATTCTAAACGGTGAGGAAGTGATAGGGTGATACCATTTTTTAACTGTTTCTTTACTGCATTATCTACATCAGTATCACAATAGCCAAGCATCACACTAAGTAGACCATTAACAAAATCAATGTATTGGTTATTGTCTGGATCTGTGACAATAGCACCTTGTCCTGACTCTAAAAATAATGGCGAAACTTTTTGAGGATAAACTAGTTTACTTTTGCTAAATGTTTGTGAGCCTAAAGGGATTGTCTTTAAACTACGTTGCAAATATTGCTCTGATTTTTTAAAGGAAAGTAAACTCATAACTTTAAATATTCCAAAATATTATTGGTGGTGAAAGTAGGATTGTTTTTATAAAGTGCTTGATAAATGCGTTCTATTAACTCGAAATCTTCAGGGGTATCTAAGGTCCAGCGAAGTGAGGAAAGATTTCTTTTTTGGCTTACATTACCTACGGCTACGTTTGTAAGATTGTCGTCAAGTAAACGCTTTTCTAAAAAATAAGTAACATGTTCTCTATCTTCTTGGCTTGTGGCTTCTTTATTAAGCCAGTCTAATGTTGCTTTGGTCATGATCTCAACATCTAAGCCATCGGGATAACTACGAGGGTATATATTACTGGTATAATCAAATTTTCCGTTTACATGATGATTGATAACTTGGTCGACTAAACGAGGATCAACTAAGGGACAATCTCCTGTTAAGCGGACAATATGTTTTGCTTTTTGGTGATTGGAGAGCTGGTAAAACCTATCTAAAACATCAGCTAAATCACCACGAAAGCATTCTATTTTTAGCTTGCTGCAGAGTTTTTCTATAGGTTCATCAGAAGCTTCAATGCTGGTTGCAACAATCAGTTTGTCGATTTGTTTACAACGAGAAAGTCGCTCTAGTTGTAAAGCTAAAACAGGCTTGCCTACTATTGTTTTTAATACTTTACCAGGTAAGCGAGAAGATGACATACGCGCTTGTAATATAGCTAAAATCATGGCGAAACCTGTGAATAAAGTTTTTTAGATAAACCGAGGTAGATTAAATCAACACTTTTACCTTGGCAGAGATAATAATCTTCAGATCTTCCTTCTATAATAAAACCACATTTTTCAAAAGCCTTGATACTGCTAATGTTGTTAGCATAAGCACCCGCTAATAATTTATTCAAGTTAAGAATATTAAAAGCGTAATGGCAAATTAAGCCAATAGCTTGAGTTGCAATTCCTTTTCCCCAAAAATCTTTATTGCCAATGAGTAAGGAAACTTGTGCATGTCGATGGTAAGGACAAATAGGACCTAGCTTAATATTACCAATGTGTTTATGAGAGTTTTTATCGCAAATAGCCAAAACAGGTTCGTTTTTATTGCTAACTTTACTTTCGATGAAGTTAAGTAAATCAGCTTTTGATGTAGGTAAATAACGGGTTTCTAAATACTGATTAACTTCGTTATCATTTAACCATGCACAATATTCGTCTGTGGCATCGTCTAGAGTAAGAGCTCTTAGGTATATATTTGTTGTTGAAAGGTAGTAGCTTGAATTTGTCATAAAAATCACCTTAAGGCCAATAGGCGGGATTGATTAAATGCTGTTTATGGTGTGCGTAGGGGCTAAAGTCTATACTGTCGGTTTTATTGTATAAATTAATGATTTCTTCTAATTCAATAAGTTTATTAACGCCAATAACGATTTTATCAACAAAAGAAAGTGATTTTGAAAATGCAATACATGCTTCTAATTTAGTAAAGGAGTGAGAGTTGCAGTAATGCTCTAATTTTTCAAATACTTTATTAAATTGCTTGAAATAAATTGGCATTTGATTTCTTTCCATCAGCAATAGCCCTTGTAAAAATAAAGAACGTGCATGAATTTCAATACTTCTATTCTTTAACGATTTTATTAACTCTGGTTCGCTAAATCGTTGATCAAAAATGTTAATGGGGAGTTGAACTATATCAATATCGTACCTTTCAAGTATTTGAGTTAGTTGAGCTGGAGTGTACACCGAAACACCAATTTTTTTACAATAATGCTTTTGTTTCAGTTCAATGAGCTGTTGATAGATAAAGTCACCTTGAGATGAGAGTAATATTTCAACATCATGAAGCATGACGGCATAAACACTATCAACTTTTAGTTTAACTAAAGAGGACTCTAGTTGTTTTGTTAAATTGCTATTGTTAATACAGGGGGACAATTTAGTTACTATGTTAAGTGGAGGCTTAGCTTTACTACAAAGATTGCCAATGATTTTTTCACTATTGCCATAGGCTGCTGCGGTGTCTAGGGTATTTATATTGTTTTTCTGGGCACAATTAATGATTTTTTTTATTTCTTCGATACATAATTGCCCTTGTGTATTACTAACACCGTAATCTAAACCAAATTGCACAGTTCCTAGAGCAAGTTTCATGACAATATCTTCACTTGTTCAATAATATGGCTTTGATCAGATGAAGATAATTTCGGGTATAGAGGCAATGAAATTACTCGTTGATAATACTGTTCAGCATTAGGGAAATCTCCCGATTCGAAGCCAAGTTGCTGATAATAAGGTTGCAGATGTACTGGAATATAATGCACATGGGCACAAATCCCTTGCTCTCTCAAAGCAACAATAGCTTGTTTATGCTTTTCTACATCTGCTTCAGGTAATAATATTAAGTATAAATGATAAGCTGATAGCCTATCCCTTTCAGGCAATAGAGGTGTAATTTTAGTTCCTGAAAATGCAGCACCATAAATTTTAGCCAGTTCATTACGCTTTTCGATGAACCCATCAATGCGTGATAGTTGTGATAAACCTAATGCGGCCTGAAGATCTGTCATACGGTAATTAAAACCAAGCTCAATCTGTTGATAATACCAAGGGCCATGACTTGGCTCTGTCATTTTTTCGCTTTGTGAAGTTATGCCATGACTGCGAAAGAGCTTCATGCTTTCAGCAAATTCAGTATTATTAGTTAATGCCATGCCACCTTCGGCTGAGGTGATTATTTTTACGGGATGAAAGCTAAATATTGTGATGTCACTATATTGACAACAACCAACAGGAGCACCTTGATATTGGCCTCCAACGGCATGAGAAGCGTCTTCAATAACTGAAAAATCATACTCTTTAGCTAGTTGTTGAATTGCTTCCATGTCACATGATTGACCTGCTAAATGAACAGGAATAACAACTTTAGGTAAGCAGTTATGTTGTTTAGCCCATTGTAATTTTACTTTTAAAGCAGCAATTGACATATTGCCAGAGTTTAAATCAATATCAACAAAATCAACGCTAGCGCCACAATAAAGGGCACTATTTGCTG